>JAEHJW020005270.1_pt1 | contig 26496 bp, 27 predicted proteins | sample 9271431 | NCBI WGS metagenome assembly JAEHJW02 | reverse complement strand
CTACGCTTTAGCCAACCGGCAGCGGAGATGCTGCAGCAAGTCCGGGCGATTCTGGAAAAAAATCCCTGGGTGTGGGCTGTCACGTTAAGGAGGTTAGAACAATGGGCGTAGGAATGCCGCAATCTTTGAATTTGCACCGTTTCGGCGCGTATCTGAACGCGATGTTCGGGAATCATACCTATCACGTCGGCTCATCCCTGGAAAAGAAAGACGGCTGGCGCGATGTGGACGTGCGCGTGATATTGGATGACGAAGTGTGGGACGCGATGGGACTCGGCGATCCGGCTAACCCGCACGACAACGCGAAGTGGGTTGCCTACTGTCTCGCGTTGTCGTCTTTCGGGCGAGACTTGACCGGGCTTCCCATCGACTGCCAGCTACAGCGGCGCTCGGAAGCCAACGCCGAATACTCGCAAAAGAAGGGCTGCCATCGCAGTTTTCTTGGACTGATACCGGAGCTGATGAAACCATCCGGCCAATGAAGACGGGCGACAGATGCGCCTTGCGATGTATGCGGCTACAACGGAGTGGGCTATTATCAGCCTTCAACACATCCCTGCGCAGCCCGCGCCGCCATCAAGCAGGCGGAGTAGCTGAGGTATGCGCTAGAGGGTGCGCCCGACAGGATCATGTCATCCCCTCCGGCATCGCGGCCTATGCGCCCGCAGCTCTCCACTGCCACCAGCGTCCCGAGCACAGACCCCAAAATTTCGCTTGCGCGCCCCCCGTGACTCTGCTACCGTTATCGCATCGCATCCTGCCGTCTGCCTCCGCGCACCCTGCGCGGGCCAAGTAGGGGCCTCCTACTCCGCAGCAGACCATGGCCTCAGTGTCTCTACTCATCCCCATCAAGCCGACTCGCCTATTCGGCGTCCTGCGCCCCGACCAGCGGGCAGGCGCAGTCCCCGCTACTTTTGTGCCGCGCGCGGATGTGGACTACTGGATCGCCTGCGGCTGGGCTGTGTGGGCGGGCAAGTATACCGTGCGCCTGCGCCGATCAGCTCCGCTCAAGCTGAGAGACGAGTCCGCATCGATCCGTCCATCGACGATGCACGCGGCGGCCTGCGGGAGCAAGCGGCACCAGGCGATGGTGGAGGCGTGGCGATGAAGATCCAGAACACCCTCTACTGCGAGGACACGAACAGTCTCGAATGCCTGCACTGCCTCGATGTAATCGAACTGCGCAAGGCGACGGCGGCGGACCCGGAGTTGCTGCTCCAGGTGCGAGAGGAGTACGAGCTTGACCATTCGAAGTGCAACCAGTACAAAGACATCCGGAAAGCCAACGCGGCGCGCGAGTACCGCACGGAAGGGCAGCGGCGCAAGCTCCTTGAGCGTCAATCCTCCGGGCCGCGGCCAGTCGCCGAGACAATCCACTGAGAACAGCGTCTCGCTGAGCGACCTCATCCAGGATGCGCACAACGCAAATCGAGGAACAGCCAGGGGTCGCAAAATGCTGGCTAGTTCCATCCGAGAGTATGGCGCCGGGCGCTCCATCCTCATCGACAAGAACAATCGGATTATCGCGGGCAACAAGACGGTCGAAGGTGCCTCCGCTGCGGCCCTCAAGAGCGTTCGGATCATCGAGTCGCGCGGGGATGAGCTAGTCGCCGTAAAGAGGATTGACCTCGACCTCGAGCGCGACCCGAAGGCCAAGGCGCTTGCAATCGCCGACAACCGCGTGGCCGAGGTCTCCCTAGACTGGGACGCCGCCGTCTTGGAAAATTTGGGAAAGGAACTCGATCTCTCGCAATTCTTCTCCGAGCCTGAAATCGGGGCGCTTCTGGCGAGCCTCGACCGCGCGTCTGGCGCGATCGACGACGCTCCCGAGCCGCCGAAAAAGCCGAAGACAAAGCGCGGCGACCTCATTGAACTCGGGAGTCACCGACTCCTTTGCGGGGATTCGACACTCGCGTCGGATGTGGAAGCACTCACCGGCGGCCAGCCGGTGGACTTGCTCTGGACAGATCCCCCGTATGGCGTCAAGTACGAAGGGAAGACCAAAAATAAGCTCAGGATCGAAAACGACGGACTCGACGCGGAGCATATGCAGGGATTTCTTCTTGCGTGCTTCAGCCTGTGCTTCGCCACGCTCAAGCCTGGGGCTGCGGCCTACGTCGCGCACGCGGACTCATCCGGACACCTCTTCCGCTCCGCGTTTGTCGAGGTCGGTTTCAGCTTGAAGCAGGTTCTGATCTGGAAAAAAGACTCGATGGTGATGGGGCGCCAAGACTATCAGTGGCAGCACGAGCCGATCCTTTATGGGTGGAAGCCTGGGGCACCTCACGCCTGGTTTAGCGACCGGAAACAGACAACGATCATCGAGTTTGACAGGCCGAAGCGCAGCACAGAGCACCCGACGATGAAACCAGTCGCGCTGGTGGAATATTGTCTGCGCAATTCGTCGCCCGCAAAGGCTACGGTTTACGACCCATTCGGAGGATCGGGCACGACCCTCATCGCGTGCGAGGCGAATGACCGAAGGTGCGTGACGATGGAACTCGACCCGCGCTATTGCGACGTCATTGTCGAGCGCTGGGAAGCGTACACCGGACGAAAGGCGACCAGACTGACCGAGGAGGCGGCATGCCGCGCAACACCTCTGGCCTGAAGCCCTTCCCGAAGGGCGTTTCCGGCAACCCAGGAGGGCGCCCGAAGAAGCTGCCGGTGACGGACGTCATCCTGCGCAAGCTGGACCAGAAATGCACCCAGGACAAAGCGGGACGAACATGGGCGGAACTTATCGTCGTGGCCCTCCTGGGACGTGCCGTCAAGGGAGACGTGAAGGCGATCGCCGAGCTGATCGACCGCGCCGAGGGCAAGGCCAAGCAGCGAAACGAGCTTTCTGGCCCCGACGGCGGACCTATCGATATGGGACGGACGGTGAGCCGCGCTGAGATCGAGGCGCGGATCGTGGAGCTGCTCGCCGTAGCCCAGATACCACCATCTGGAGACTCGCAGCGTGGACGCTAATGCATGGGTAGAGCTCGCACTGGTGATAGCTGCGGTGGGAGTACCGTCTGCCGCTGCACTTTGGCGGCTGGGACGGGACACGGGTGCTATCAAGGCCGGTATGGACCGGCTGCTTGACATGCACACGATGACGGACCGCCGTATGGATCGAGCCGAGGAGAGGATCGACGACCACGGCAATCGGATCACGCGGCTGGAGGGCCGGGCGCGGTGAGGGATCGCCATGGACCTGGGCGCGCTATCAGCAGAGCAGCTCGACGAGCTGTCGCGGCTTGTATCGATCCGGGACGCACTCGATGCTGAGGATCGCATCCGCACGATTGCCGAGTCGTCGCCTGCGGATTTTTTCCGGCTGGCGTGGGAGACGCTTGAGCCGGGCCGTCCGCTGGAGTGGTCCTGGCACTACGACCTGATCGGGGAGTATCTGCTCAAGGTCTGGAGCCGTGAGATTACCCGGCTGATCATCAATGTGCCTCCGCGCACGGCCAAGTCCACGGAGGTCACCATCTGCTTTCCTGCGTGGGGATGGGCACTCGATCCGAGGGTCAGATTCCTGACGGCGAGCTACTCCAAGGACTTAGCCAGCGAGCATAGCTCCAAGCGCCGCACCCTGATCGAGTCGGAGTGGTATCAGTCCCTATGGCCCGTGCGCTTCGCCGACGACACCAACCGGCGCGATCAGTACCGCAACACGGACCTGGGCGAGATGATCGCAACATCCGTTGGCGCGACAGGCACCGGGCGCGGAGGCGACATCCTGCTGCTCGACGACGGTCTGAGCGCCGACCAGGCACTGTCCGAGGCTGAGCGTAAGTCGGCTCACTCATGGTTTCGCGACACGTTCCGGACGCGCCTCAATGATCCGGCTACCGGCGCGATGGTCGTGATCGAGCAGCGCACACATCACGACGATGTGACGGGATGGATACTGCGCAATGAGCCGGGCATCTGGACGCATGTATCGATACCGCTGGTGCAGGATGCGCAGCCGGTGCAGCGCGTGATATTCCCGGTTTCTGGTCGGTGCTACGAGCGACCGATTGGCGATGTGCTCCAGCCAGTGCGGCACACGGATGCTGTATTGGCTGCTCGGATGGTGCATCGGCGCACATACGAGACGCAGGACCAGCAGAGGCCAAGTCCGGATGGCGGCGATATCTGCAAGCGGGAGTGGTGGCGCTACTACAAGGCGATCCCGGACGACTTCGACCAGGTGATCGACTCCTGGGACTTGGCTTTCAAGGATTCAAAGGAGTCCGATTTCGTCGCAGGGTACAAAGTCGGCGTCAAGGGATCGCAGCGGTACTTCTTGGAGTGCATCCACGGCAGGATGGGATTCTCGGCGAGCAAGGACGCCGTGCAGCGGATGCGGGTACGCGAGCCGATTGCTAGTCGGGTGCTGATCGAGGACAAGGCCAATGGCCCAGCGGTAATCGACGCGCTGCGAACGACGGTCGCTGGATTGATACCTGTAGAGCCGACCGGCTCCAAATTTGCTCGGGCATCGGCGGCAAGTGGGGATATTGAGGCTGGCAATTGCTACCTGCCAGACCCGGATGCTTACCCGCAGCACCGGCGGTGGGTAGATGACTTGATCGAGGAGTGGGCTATCTTCCCGAACGGCGCGAATGACGACCGGGTGGACGCGAGCGGCCAGGCGATCAATTACACGAGGTCTGCGATGGGCAATGTGGCGGACTACTACCACGCGCTCTCGGAGGACCGAGAAAAGAAGTCGGAGGCAAAAATCATGCCAATTACAGCCAGACCGCGTCAGTGGTCCGAAGCCGTGCGGAGCGTCCGCATGGGCATTATGCCGCCGGGGGAATTGCCGGTGGAAGAGATTAACGACTGGATCGCGCACTGCGAGCTGCTGGGTCACACCGAGCAGGCAGAAATCGCGCGCACGGTCCTCACCACAGCCAAAGGAGGCAAAGACGATGGAAGGGATACTGCTGGCAATACTGGAGCGGTCGAAGACGCTCCGCGAGAAAATGCACGGCGTCGTCGCGCACATTGAGAGCGGTGTGCGCACGCTTAACCAGATGCAACTGCGCGAGCTGGTGCGGATGCTGGGTGCGCTAGCGCTGGAGATCACGAACCTCAAGATTACCGCGGAGGCTCTGCTGGAAGAAGAGGAAAGCGACCAATCGCAGAGGACGCAGCCCTCGGCCGAGACGGACGAAGCGACAACCGAGACGGACGAAGCGACAACGGAGACGGACGAAGCGACAACGGAGACGGACGAAGCGACAACGGAGACGATAGCACCCGTTGCTTGACACTCTCAGGCACGACTCCGCCTGAGAGAAAAGAGGACGGAGCACGCCAGAGCAGGGCGCTCAGACGAGCGCCCTTTTGATTGCGCACGATACCGGAGCACCAATGGCCAACGAAATCCAAATAGCGCCGCAGCGGCCAACGCTTGTCGACCGCATCCAGTCCGCCTGGAACGGCTGGTTCGGTCCCGGTACTCCGGTTCCGCCGGTCGCGCCTTCGGGTACGCAGCCGCGCCAGTATGATTACCCTCTCGCGATCAATCAGACGTGGATGCCGCGTGCCGGCGAGAAGGTCGGATTTCCTCATCTGCGGATGCTGGCAGACGGGAACTACCTGATCCGTGCTCTGATCGACCGGATCAAGGCGCGAGTTACCACAAAGGGCTGGCACTTTCGGCTCAAGCCGCTGCCGGGAGAGTATCTCGCCCACACGAAGGACCGCTCGAACCAAGACTACCGTGTCGCGTATCTGACCCGGTTTTTCGAGTCGCCGGACTCCGAGCACGATTTTTCGGAGTGGCTTTCGATGCTCCTCGAAGACAAGCTCGTAATCGATGCGGCCACTCTAGAGGTGCAGCGGACGCGAGGCGGAGGGATTGTCAACCTCCTTCCGATTGACGGAGCTACGATCAATATTCTGGTCGATGTCAATGGTCGGCGACCGCGCGCGCCGATGCCGGCCTATCGGCAGATCATCAAGGGACTGCCCGCAGTGTCGATGGTGGACGGCATTCCTGATTCGCCGGATCACGCGCAGGTACTCTACATGCCGTCGCACGTGCGCACCCACCGGCTGTATGGGCTGTCGCCGGTCGAGGAGACAGCCTCAATCATCATGACGATGATCTACAAGACGGCCTTTCACCAGGACTTTTACTCGGACTCGGACATTCCCCTGAGCTACATGCAGATGCCCGAGAACATGAGTACTCCGGAGATGATCCGGCTGGTGCGCGAGATGGAATCGGCGATGGCTGGGAGCCTCCAGCAGCGCATGCGCATCTATCCGGTCCCGTTCGGATCCGAGATCAAGCTGCTGAAGGTCGAGGAGTTTAACGGGCTGCTGGAGGAATGGTGCGCACGCATTTTCTGCTACGTTCTCGGCGAGACGGCCACACCGTTCATCAAGCAGAACAACCGAGCGACCGCCCAGCAGGCCGATGACACGCGGGAAGAGTCCGGGGAAGCACCGTTGCTCGCGTGGATCAAAGGCCGCATCGACCGGATGGTGCAGCGCCATGACGTTTTCAATGCGCCAGATATTGAGTTCGTGTGGGACGAAGAGGCTGAGACAAACCCGCTCATCCAGGCGCAGGTTGACCAGATCAACGTCGCCATCCACACGCGGACGCCGAACGAGTTGCGCCAGCGCGACGGACTTAGCCCCATCGACGGCGGCGATTCATTCCCCCTCGCACCGGCACCGGGAAAGCAGCCGGGACCGAATGAGGACGAGGTAGCCCCGAACGCCGATCCGAGCGGAGACGATGACGGGAACGATGACGATCCGCTCCCGGGAAAGAAACCGAAGACGCCGCCGATGCTGAGTGCAAAAGCTGCGACTCAAAAAAAAACTTCATTTCGCTACTGATTGATCCGGACTACTCGCATCCGGCCAAGGAAAAGGCTATTGCGAAGGCTGACGCCGCGCTGAAGGGATTCTTCCAAGCACAGCGCGTCGAGGTATCGCGGCAGATTGAGAAGCACCTGACGACCGCGCAGAAGGCTACCGGCGACAATGACGCGGAGCACCGCGCCGACGAGATCATCGCTTCCCTGAGCTGGACTGCATGGGATGGTCTGGTGCCTGAATTTCAGGACTTGTTGGGATCAACTGGAGCGGAAGCTGTCGATATCGCTCTGACGGCTCTGGAAGACGCCGAGGTCGGAAAGGATGTGTTTGGGCTGTCAAACGAGACTGTCTTGGCATATGCCCGCGACCGAGCAGCGGAGATGGTCGGCAGAAAGTGGGTCGATGGAGTGCTGGTGGACAATCCCGACGCGCGCTGGGCAATCACCAGCTCCACGCGGGATTACCTGCGCGAGCTGATCACCGAAGCGCTCAACAGCTCATGGACGCCTGCGGTTCTCGCGCAAAAGATCGACGAGAGTATCGCATTCGGGAGCTACCGTGCGGAGTTGATAGCGCGGACGGAAACCGCGATGGCATACACGGCGGCGACCGTGGATGTCGGGAAGCGCGTAGGAGCGACGACAAAGACGACCCAGATGTCGAACCTACACGATATCGAGGACGTTTGCGACGCGGCGCATGAGGCCGGGGAAGTGCCGATCGATAAGCCGTACCCCGGCGGATCGATGCATGTTCCGCTCCACCCGAATTGCCGGTGCGTGGAGATGGTGCATGTACCCAGGAGGGGTAAAGGCGATGGGTCCAGTAACGAGTAGCTGTGACGCACCGATGAAACGCGCAATCGCAGACCACGTGGGATGCAAGTGTGGGTTGGCGAAAGGCCACCCTGGGGATTGCCGGCCATCTTCCGGCGTCATTCGCGGCGAGTACAAGGTCGGCCCACAGGGCAGACGGGAGAGCGGATCACGATGAGCCAGCAAGCCATGAAGAGCCTCTTCTGCCGGATCGCCAAGGTGGACGAGGAAAAGCGAACGGTAACGGGGATCGGCGCGTCCGAAACCGTGGACGCCGAGGGCGAGGTATTCGACTACGACGGGTCGAAGCCGTACATCGAGGCGTGGTCCGAAGGCGCTCAGAAGCGCTCCGCAGGGAAAAGTTATGGCAACATCCGCGAGATGCACCAGCTCTCCGCAGTCGGGCTGCTCTCGGAGCCAATCGTTTTCGACGACGCGGAAAAGCTCGTCATCCTCACCGCGTACATGAGTGATGACGCGGCGTGGGAGAAGTGTCTCGACGGCACTTACACGGGATTTTCTATCTGCGGGCCTGTGATCGGGGACAAGTGGAGCGACCCGAACAATCCAGGCGTCAAGCGGTATGTTTGCGAGCCAATTGAGTTTTCAGTTGTGGACCTCCCATGCAATCCGGGGGCAGTCTTCACCGCGGTAAAAGCGGGCGGCGCGGTCGAGACGCGCCAATTCAAAACGAAGGAGGCCGCGATGGCCGCACCAAAGGACAGGAAGAAAACAAAGGCTGTGGACGGGGAAGAACTTCCGCGTTCAGCGTTCGCCTACGCGCCTACAGACAACCCCGACGACTGGAAGCTGCCCATCGAGTTCTCGTCGAACGTGGAAAGTGCCAACCATATTCGGGATGCTCTCGCCCGGTGGGACCAAACGGAGATGCCAGACGCGGAGGAGAAGAAGCTAGCGCGCGGTCGGCTCCTGGCTGCAGCGAAGGATCATGGGATCGACGTGAGCACAACCACGCTGAAGGCTGCAACCAAAGATGGCAAGACCGTCACCGCGAAGGCTCTCTATGACGTGTCCGACATGGCAATGATCCTCAGCTCGCTGAAGTGGACGCAGGATTCGCTCGTGATCGAGCGCGAGATCGAGGGAGATGAATCACCAGTCCCCGACAAGCTCAAGAGCGTCATTGCGGATCTGGGAAACGTGCTGGTCGAAATGGCGCGTGAGGAAACCGCTGAGTTGGTAACGGCCATGAAGGCCGCTGGCGCTCGGAAGATGGTCGGGAAGGCAAAGACGGACGGCCTGGCGCGCGTATCAAAGTGCATCTCGGCCCTCGGCGAAATCCAGAAGTGCATGGATGGTAGCTGCGACCACGAAGGAATGGTCGAGTGTGCCCAGCACGTCAAGAAGCAGCACAAGAAAGCATCGGACGCCATGAGCGCCTGGGCGGACGACGACAAGGATTCGGATGCGGCGAAGGCCGCAGCGAAAGCGGCTGCGAAGCCGCAAACTCAGGGCGCAAGCCCGGAAATCGGAGAAAAAGAAATGGACGAAGCAACGAAGGCACTCATCGCCAAAGCTGCCACAGACTCCGCCGAGGCTTTGGCGGTCTCGAAGGCTAACGCAGAGGGACTGACCGCAGTGGCAAGCGCGCTGGAAAAGATCGCTGGCCTCATCGCAGGCGAACCAATGCCCGCGAAGGCTGCTGGTGCGGGCGCAACCCTGATTGCGGTCAGCAAGGCTGAAGACGGAGGCAGCAAAGCTGCTGCTGCCGCAGTCGAGTCGAAAGACCCGGTGGAGATCGCTAAAGCAATCCTTGCGAATCCCCGCGCCGTCTCCAAGGCGGAGTTCCAGGGCCTCGCAGTCGGTCGGTAACCACTCCTGTCCTCGGCGCGCAAACCAACCAACCCACAACCCGAGCGGATCGCCGCTTTGAGGAACGAGGACACATATGTTCGGTCAAGAAATGAGCCGGATCGAGGCGCTGATCGCGAAGGCGAACGGCTGGGCCTCCAAGGCAACCATCTCCACTTCAACCGGGGTACTCGCCTATGACCTGGAACCGCTGCTCAAGCAGGTCTATCCCATGCTGGCACCTTTCCGCAATGAGGCATTGCCCCGCAAGGTCTCAAAGATCGGTGGAACCGCGCTGAACGCCAAGCGGTTGCTCTCGATCAACCCCGCGACCGGCAGCTTCGGCGTCATCGAGGGCGCTCGCGGTTCACTGATGGGCATCGTCGAGCAGGACTTCTCCGCGTCCTACCGGACGGTCGGCCAGGAGTCGAGCGTTACCTTTGAAGCCGACGAGGGCGCTGAGGGCTTCGACAATGCACAGGCGATTGCAACCAACGCGCTGCTGAACAGCAACCTGATGGAAGAAGAGCGCCTGGTACTGTTCGGAAATGGCGGAAACATCATGACGGCTGGGGCATCAGCGCAGACCGCGCTGGGTACTCCGACTGCGCCTGTGCTCACGAACAATGGCGGCGCATCGGGTACGGTGGCTGCTGCCACGTACTACGCGTATGTCTGCGCACTCACGTACAACGGTCTGCGGTTCTCCAGCGTGGCGAACGGCGTTCCGACAACCATCACCCGGACGAACACGGACGGTAGCACTCAGACCTCCAATGGTGGTTCTTCAAATCTGTCTCCCGCGTCCAACTCCGTCACCTTGGCGGCTGCTGGCAGCCTGGCGATGAGTTGCACCGCAGTTGCAGGCGCGATTGGCTATGCGTGGTTCGTCGGGACTTCCCTGGCGACTGCATATCTGGCTGGTGTGACCCCGGTGAACAAGTTCACGCTGACTGCGCCTCCGGCCGGGACGCAGCTTGCGAACACCATCACCGCTGATCACTCGATCGACACCTACGTGTATGACGGCCTTGTCACGCAAATCCAGCAGCCGAACTCTGGCTCATACGTGCAGTCGCTCGACGGTGCAAGCCTCACGTCGAACGGTGCCGCAGGCATCAGTCAGTTCGACGCCGCGCTGGAGGCGATGTACTCCACCTACAAGCTCGATCCGGAAGAGATGTGGATGGACGCCGGAACGCTGCTTGCAGCCAACACCATTGTGCTCGCAAACGGTGGCGCACCGCTCTACCGCTTCAACGTTGACGCCAAGACGGGGGCAATGGATGTGGTCGGCGGTGGCACCGTTGGGCGCTACGTCAACCCCATCACAGGGCGTCTGATCACGCTGCGTGTGCATCCGTGGTTTCCGCAGGGAATGGTGCTCATCAACAGCCGGACGCTGCCCTACACCACGCAGAACGTTCCGATGCCGTACCGTCTCCAGACGCGCATCCACGACTGGCAGGAATACGAGTGGCCGCTGGTCACCCGCACCTATCAGCGCGGGCAGTACGTCAGCGCTGCGTTGGTGAACTACGCACCGTTCGCCTACGGTCTGCTCCAGAACGTCGGACAGGCCGCATAACCATTGAGGCGGTCAGAGTAGGACTGACTGCCTCAGCAAGCTGGCTGCGTTCATGCGCCGGGACGCAGCCTCGGCGGCGCGATAAGTGGGCCTCCAACTCGCCGCGCCGCCAACCCCTTTTGAGGAAACACGCTCATGGCTGACCTGACTACGCTCGCACTGGTGCAACAGTACGGCCAGATACCTTCCACCGATGCTGTGGCCGCTGCGTCTCTCCAGACACTGATATCCGCTGTGTCCGCGTGGTTTGTCCGCGAGGTGAACCGGGGCGCGTTTCTGGAAGCAAGCTACACCGAGCAGCGCAACGGTCAGGGCGGTGACTCCATCAACACGATCAACTGGCCCATCCAGAGTGTGCAGTCGGTGACCGTGGATGGCACAGTCATTCCGGAGTCGAGCGGCTTGCCGGGAGCGTATGGTTTCACCTACGATTCTTTCTCCATATGGCTCACCGGCTACAGGTTCCGGCGTGCACGCGGCAACGTGCAACTGTCGTATACGGCGGGTTATCCGACTGTTCCGCTCGACGTGCAGCAGGCGGTGACGCAGCAAGTGCTCTACACATTCCGCCAGGCGATCAATCTCGGCACTGTCTCGCAGACAGCGAACGGAATCCTGACGGCGGCGTTCTCGCAAAAAGACCTCGCGCCGGGAGTGGCGCAGACTGTGGCCGCGTACACCAGCGGAGCGGTGGTGGGCCTGTGATTCTGCGCGCGGAGGTGGTAGGGATTCCCGAAGCCGTCGAGGGTATCACCGACGGCTTTGCCCGGATGCAGGTCGCGTTCTACAAGCAGATGGAAGTGGAAATGAACGAGCTGCGCAACTACACGGTGCGGACTCATATGAACGGCCCGACCGGAGCGACGACGATTCAGCAGCGAAGCGGGCATCTGGCGCGATCCGTGACAAGCGAAGTGGAAGAAACCGGCAACGTCGTCGAAGGGATTGTCGGCGTCCCGGAGGGCGGTCCTCCCTACGCGCGGATTCTGGAGTTGGGAGGAACCACACGAGCACATGTAATCCGAGCGCGCAACGCCCGATTTCTGGCGTTTGAGGCAAACAATTCCAACTACACGCCGTGGGGGATCGGAGGACTTGGTGGGACCGTCTACCGCAAAAAAGTGAATCACCCCGGCTCCCACTTCCCGGCGCGCCCTTACCTGCAAACGTCCTTTGATGAGCAGATCGGCCAGATCAAAGACAACCTCGTTGCAGCGATGAAAGAGGCTCTGGCATGAACAACGGAGTGGTAGCGCTGGAGCCAATCTACGCGGCGTTCTTCGAGCTGTACTCGGGCGCAAAAGCACCGAGCTGGATTGACCCAGTCAGTGGCGAAACGGTTACATTTGCTGTCCAATCGCGTGTTCCGCGCGACCTGACGCAGCTCACTCCGGGGCAACTTCCGGCGCTGTTTCAGGAGGAACTGCCGTTCACGATGAAGCCCTCAGTGCCGACGGTGCAGGGGCGCACGACCTACGAGCTGAAGGTAGACATTGTACTGGTGGTTTCGGCAGTCGGCGCGAAGCAGCCCGTCGGCCAGGAGACGTACATCCCATCTCAAGCGCTGAACCTGGCAATCACCGCTGTGATGGAGGCCATCACGCCGAAAACGCCAGGAGCGAAACAGACGCTCGGAGGTCTGGTAGATTCTGCGGTCGCATCTGGCCGCGTCGAGCGCGTCAACGGTCTGCCCGGAGCTGGCGCACAGCTATCGGTCGCCATCATCCCCATCACCATCACCACCATCTAAGGAGATCGAGACATGAACAGTTTCGGAGCAGGTTTTCTCGTCGGGCGCGCTGCCGCCACAACCGCCAACCCCAACCCTACGCCGCGCGTCTTCGGGCAGCTTCAGGACGTGTCGCTTCAGGACAGCTTCACCACAAAGGAACTCTACGCGCAGGGCAGCGCGCCGGTGAAGGTCTTTCGCGGGCAGCGGAAGATTGAAGGCAAAGCGAAACTTGCCAATCTGAGCGGCAACCTGTTTGGCGAACTCTACCATGGTGTCACGGCAAGCACCGGCGGGACGATCCCGTCGTTTGGCACGCTCTTCACCGTGCCTGCTGCGACTACGTACACGGTCACCGTCCCGCAGTCGGCGACGTTTGCCGAAGACCTCGGCGTCTCGTATGCGACCACCGGAGCGGGACTGACGCTGGTGACCACCGCTCCGGCGCAGGGGGAATATTCCGTTGCGGCTGGGGTCTACACCTTTGCTGCTGCGGATGCCAGTGCTGCCGTCATCATCAACTACACCTACACCGGCACCACCGGCCTCACCGTCTCAGTGCCGACGAGCCTTCAGGGCGAAGCGCCATACTTCGAGATGTACCTGAGCAACCCGACCGACGGCGGGATTGGCAAGCACCTGTTCAAGTGCACAAGCAACAAGCTGAACATGGATCTGAAGCAGGCGGAAATCCTGATTCCTGAGTTCGACTTCATGGTGGTCGATCCGGGAACCGGAGTCCTGTACACGGACTGGTACGCAGCGTCGTAAACCGCTGCCGCCAGCAACGGCGGCGCGCTTGCCGGCCAACTCCCCGGCGAGCCTCGACCGGGTGCCGCAGCGAAGACGGTACCCGGTCAACCCTACGGAGGATGCCATGTATAGCTACCTGCTGGCGCTTTTCGGACGGATCGGCATGAGGCTCCTGCGCCCCGGCGTGGTAGTGTTCGTTGTCGCCCTTGGCGCGTGGAACTGGTATTTGGCGAACTCCCCCAACGTCCCCGCTCGTTCGGTGATTCAGTTTCTGTCCGTAGTCCTTTTGGTACTGATCGTGGCGGACGCTGTACTGGTCGAGTGGGAAACAGAAGACAACCAAAAGCCATAGGAGGCAGAAATGACGACTGAAACCATCATTCTTGACAACGGACAAACCCTCACCGTCGCGCCGCTTACGCTGGCGCAGGTGCAGCGGTTTCGCTCAGCAGCAGCCAGCGATCCCGGCGACGCGATGATTGAGATGTGCCGCGCCGCAGTGAACAACGCGGGCGCAAACTACGACGCAAACGCTTTCGGCGAAATGGTGACCTACCTCGATTTAGTTCCGCTTCAGGAGACAGTCCTGCGTGTGAGCGGCCTAGCACCGAAGGGGGAAGAACCGGCGGCGAGCTAGACTGCGTGGGTCTGTTCTGCCGTCTGGTCACTGAGGGGGGAATCCAGCCGTCCGAGGCGTGGAATCTCCCCTTTCCCCACGTCGTCGCGCTTCTTCTGGCGTGGAATGCTCACCCGCCGTTGCGATGGATGGTCGGGCGCTTTCTGGAGTACCGGGAGTCGGAGTGGTAGGCCTGCGCGGGCCAGCGAAGAGATTTTGCACCTTTCCGGGAACCCTGTGGTAAAGTGGTTCACCGGAGGCAACCCCATGCTCAGGCGCGCATTCTTCCTTTTCCTCTTGGCCGCAATCGCAGCCCCACTGTTTGCTCAGCAAACGTGCCCAATCCGAGTTATTGGGATTCGGGCGCGGGCATTTGAGTGGATGGACAATCCTAACTACCCAGGCATCTATGCCGACCCGTGGAGTCTTTATCTCTTCCTCTGGTATCAGAACGTGAGTTCCAAGACGGTAGCAGCCGTGAGTTTTCAGGCCAGTTTGGGCGACGTGCTGCAACCGCCGCGGGAAGTTCCCTTAACTTTCAACGACTATCACCGCCTCAAGCCAGGAAAGAAACGTTCTTTCGACTGGCCCGATGGTGAGTACTCGCAAGGGCTGGGAAAAGGCAACTATGGGGTAATCACGGCCTCCAAGATCGTCTTCTCCGACGGGACCGTCTTTACTCCAACCGATGACTCCTGCACATGGAGCAACGAGCCGAAGTAGATTGGCCCCACAGGGGAAGCTCCCGAAGGAATGATTCAGAGACACAACCGCAAGCCGCCTCCGGGCGGCTTTTCCATTGGAGGAAACGATGGCGAACAACTATCAGATTTCAGTCGGCGTTAAGGCTGACTTTTCGGACCTAAAAGCCGCGCAGGCAGATGCGGCGGCATCCCTGAAGACGGCGCAGGCGCAGTGGGAAGAAGCTTACGCATCGTTGGGTAAGTCTGCCGAACAGGGCAGCGAGCAGGCCAAGACCGCACTGGCCGAGTATTCCTCTGCGCTGGAGAAGGCGAAGGAGCGTGTAACCGCGCTTGCGGCTCAACAGCTATCCGCCGCTACCGCAGCCAAAGCATCCGCGGAGGCGCAGAAGGTAGCCGCACGGGCTGCTGCTGAGGCGGAGCGCACGCTCGCAAATCAGACGCGGATCGCAGCCGAAGAAGCGCGCGCGATGAGCGGGAGCATGATGGGCCTGGCGCGGGTGAGCGCTGACTTCGGCACCAGGATGCTCGGCCTCGGCCCGATTGCGGAGATGGCATTCCCGGTCATCGGAGCACTGGCGCTGGCGGACATGCTGGGCCAGCTCATCGGCAGCGTGGTCGATTTTTCCAATAGAGCCTCGGACCTCGCAACGCGCCTGAATGAGAACTGGCTGGACGGAGCCGTAGCGCAACTGGATGGCCTGGCAAAGAAGCTGAAGGAAGTGGATGCCGAAACGCTTCAGTTCCAGAGCGACATTGACCGGAGCGTGTCTCAGCGATCACAGATTTCCTTTCAGATGATCGGCATGAAGGAGGGAAAGAGCGCCGAGGACACCGCCCGCTCTATGGCCCTCCAGCAGGAGACGGACGGCCTGAAGGCGCAGTTGCCGCTGCTCCGCGAAAAACTCGCGGTCCTGAAGGAACTTTCGCAGCGTCCGAGCACGATGGACGATTCCGCCATCAACCTCGGAATTGTGAGCCTAATCGGGGACAAGACCTCGGACAAGGCGCGTTCGTTCGATATCAACCCGCTGACCATGACGGGCAGCGCGGCCCAAGTTGAGGCAGACTCGACGCAGAAGGAAATCGAATCCTTCCAGCAGAAGATCGCCCTGAACGAGCAGCGAATGACGCAGCTCGCGCTCGATGCGTCGCAGGCTGGAACGCCGAAGACGAAAGCGGCGTCGAGCACGCGGACCAACGAAGGGCGCGACGAGATGCTGGCCGACGAAACGGCCCTGGCCGACCAGAAGCGCGTTCACGCAATGTCGCTTCAGGATGAAGAGGATTTCTGGGCGAAGCGGCTGAGCACCTTCAAGCATGGAACTCAGCAGTATCTCGAAGTCGAGAACCGCATGAATGCGCTCACGGTGCAGATTCAGCGCCAGGCGCAGCAGGTGAAAGACAGGCTGGCGCAGGAGTCAGTTCAGGCAGCGCGCGAGCACCAGCGGCAGATTGAGGACCAGAACCGGCAGCTTGCCGCGACCGCCGCGCAGACACAGCGCCAGATGATTCAGGATGCGCAAGGACAGGCGCGCTCCGCGCAGACGCAGATCGATGCTAGTGCCCGCGTGGCCGAAGCGCGAGTCAATTACCAACTGGCGACCGGAGCGATCAAGGACCAGGCCGCGGCCTCGGAGATCGCGCAGATTCACGCGAAGAAGTACGCGGACGAGCTGCGCAGCCTGAACGATGAGCTGCTGGCGCTGGAGCGGCTGGCCGCGCAAGGGATCGACACCACGGGGCAGCAACAGACGGTGCGCAACCAGATCGTCACCACTCAGTCCAATGCGCAGGCCACGGCGTTGCAGGACGCTGGGAACGCCGCGCAACAGAACCCGAAGGACACCGCCGCCGTGAAATGGCGGAACACTTGGAAGGCAGCGCAGCAGAACGTCACCCAGGGATTCAGCGACTCAATGGCTCAATGGCTGCTGGTGAGCGACGGCTACAACACGCAGTTCAGCGTCCTCATGGGCCGCATGATGCTCGGAGTAGCGGAGCAGTTCGCTTCCTCTCTTATTCGCATGGGGGTCGATTACGCTGCCCATGAGGCCCTCACCCTTCTGATGCACTTGGCAAACGAAGAGCAGAAGACCGCAGCAACAATTGACGGGAATACAACCCGGACTGGAGTTCATGCTGCCGCTGCGATAGCTCAAACAACCGCGACGGTGGCATCGAACGCCGTACAGACAACCTCCACTCTTGGAGCGAACGCGGTAACGACTGCCTCTAACGCGCAGACAGCAACACAATCCATCGCGGCCAAAGCGGCAGATGCGGCAGCGGGAGCATGGAACGCTCTCTCTAACATTCCAGTAGTGGGACCAGTCCTTGGCGCTGCGGCAGCGGCAGCGACGTATGCTGGGGTGATCGCACTGGGTGCCTTCGAGCAAGGCGGCATCATCCCCGGATCGATTGGGTCTGCGGTGCCGATCCTCGGCCACGCAGGCGAGGCGGTGCTCCCGCAACCACTGACGGCGATGCTGACGAACGCGGCCAGCACCGGCGGCGGCGCAGGCGTCCACTACCACGACCACACCACCGTCAGCGCGCTGGATGGTCCCAGCGTTGCCGGAATGATGCGCACACACGGTCGCCTGGCGCGCGCGGAGTTCGCTCGCCAGATGCGCGTTGGCAACCACCTGTAACCCGGAGTGACAACTATGGCCGTTACGTTCCCCAATCTTGTGCTGCCGACGTGTGGGCTTGGGTGGAACTTCGCCCGGCGACCGAAGTTCAACACCATCCACCAACAGCCGCTCTCCAACCGTCACCCGGCGTCGGCAACGCTTCAGCAGTCCACCATCTTTGATATCGAGATCAGCTACAACGGGCTGCTCAACAGCCCCGGAACATCGTCCAGCTATTCGGACGACGTGGCCTATCTTCAGGAGTTTTACGAGGCGTGCCGTGGCCCCTACGGCTATTTCACGTTCGATCCTTCGGTGAACCACTTCGCAAACATGGGGACTGCCGAGTCGATGACCGCGCTCAGCAACGGATACTTTGGGACGGGCAACGGCACGCAGACCGTCTTCCCCCTCTGGCGCTCAACCAGCGCGCTTGGGTGGACAACGCCAACGATGCTGGAGATGATCCAGAACGTGACAAGTCTGACTGCGGTGTACGCGAGTGGTGCGCCTCTTGCATCGACTGACTACACATTGTCGAACTTCCCGGCGACGCTAACCTTTGCAACTGCTCCCCCGAACGGCGCAACGCTGACCTGGACGGGAACCTACAGCTACCTCTGTCACTTCGCTGAGGCGAGCCTGGATTTTAACGAGCTGATGTACCAGCTCTGGGAACTGAAGAGCCTAAAGCTCGAAACGATCCTCCTCTGAGGCGCACTCATGAAAAACTTTTCGGCTGACTTGCTGGCGCTCCTGGCGAGCGGCGTTCCTATTGACTTCCGCGACCTGATCACCATCGGCCCGACGCTCAACGGGCAGACGATGTACATCACGACCGGTTCGCTTCCGGTGCCGTTCGGAGCGAACACTTTCCAGCCTACGCAGTTTGGCGTCTGGAAGCGCGGCAAGATCGAGAGCAAGATTGGCCTGGAGTCGAGTGCCTGCGACCTGAAGGTGATCGCAGACAACGGCGCTTTCTCAGCGCAGTTTCCAGGCACAAGTGCGCTGCTCATCGATGGAATCAAGTTCGGGCTGCTCGGCAATGCGAATGTCACCATCGAGCGCCTGTATAACTCGGCTTACCTGAGTGGCTACGCCTTCCCGGCGACAACAGGCCCCACCGGCGGCTCGCTGTTGGAAGTAAAGTTTGCCGGCCAAGTGGCGGATATCAGCCAGCTCGGACTAACAAAGGCGACCGTGACGGTGCAGGACTACCTCTACCTGCTCAACATTCCTGTTCCACGCCGACTGATTCAGCCGTCCTGCTCGCACACCCTATACGACGTAGCCTGCACGATGGCGAAGTCCACCTTCACCGTGAGCGGATCGGTGGGTAGCGTAACCACATCGGCGGAGTTTGTGACGGCTGCGGCGCTGAACGCTGTGACTGCGAAGGGAACCTTTGCGCAGGGGGTGCTGACGTGGAAGACGGGAGCGAACGCGGGAATCTCCTACACAGTACGAGCGTGGACGCCCGGAAGTTCCAGCGCGACTGTGCAACTAGACGTTGCGCCCATCTTTCCCATCGCCGACGGTGATACGTTTTCGGTCGCGCAGGGGTGCAACAAGACGGTCACATCGTGCGTGGATTTTCAGGGCGCGACAGCGGCGATGGTCCACTTCGGAGGGCAGCCGGATACACCGGTGCCGGAAACCGCCGTGGGCGGTGCGTAGTGACATCCCAGGAATCGCGCCAGGCGTTGGTGCAGGAGGCTCTGACGTGGCTGGGCACCCCTTACCATGCCAGCGGCCAGGTTAAGGGCGCAGGAACGAACTGTGCGCAGTTCATCTACGGCGCAGCCAAGAATGCAGGAGTCTTCCCATGCGGAACACCAGAGCCACGCTGGTACACTCCACAGCTTGCAACTCACAGCCGGGAAGAGCGCCTCATTGGGTACTTGGTTTCCTACGGCGCGCGCGAGATTGCCGAGGACGCCGTACAGCCGGGCGATGTCGTTGTCTACCGCAGCGGACAGGCACACGGGCATATCGCTCTCGTCGTCGCATGGCCGACGATCATTCACGCTCTCGCGCCTGCCGGGTGCCAGTTGGGGAACGTCGCAGACGGACAGCTCGGACGCATGGCGCGAAAATACTTCAGCTTCTGGAGTGACTGATGGGTCTTTTCAGCTCGAACATGGGTGGCGTTCAGCGCTACTCGAACCAGTTGCTCAACATGCAGGTCAATCAGGCTGTCTTCGGAACGAGTGTGCCCGTACTCTTCGGCACCCTGCGACTCTCCGCGAAGCTCCTCTTCTATGGAGGCTTTCAGGCGGTCAACGCGCCGAACGGTCAGGGGAAGGGATTCGGGGGGGGCAAGAGTCAGGAGTTTGAGTACTACGCCGATGTGATCGCCGCGCTTGCGTCTGGAAGCGCGACTGGCGGTTGCCGCGGACTGCTGAATGTCTGGGACCAATCCGGCAAGCTGGAGAACCAGTCCGGGACCGCGACCTACACGATCCCGACCGGCGGCGGTACGTTCAACCCAAGTCCAGGCAAAGCTATCCAGATTGACCTCGGAGTCACGAAATCCGTTCCGTATTCGGTCCAGGTTAACGACTATGGCAGCGGCGGCACGCAGACGCTGAGCGGCAACCAGAATTTTTCGTTTACCTCGGTGAGTGGGACTCCTGGGACCGGCGAGTACACCTTCGACCCGTCTACCTCCAGCTACACATTCTCCTCTGGAGACGCTGGAACAAACGTCACCATCGAGTACAGTGGAGTCTTCTCACTGTTCTACTTCGAGCAGACGCAGGCCGCGCAAGTTCCGCTTGCGTCGCCGTACTCGGTATCGACCGATCAGCAGCAGTACTTTTACCAAGACCTGGGCGTGATCAATGTCGAAACTGGCGTCTCGCTCAACGCTGGGACGGACTACACCGAGTCGGGGGGGGTTTACACGTTCTCGTCGGCGCTCGCAGGAGTCTTCGTCTACATCACCTACAGCTACACGTCCAGCGACCCGAACATCACGAACACTGCCTCCATCAACCTGACAGTCTTTGGTGGCACACTGGGCCAGACGCCGTGGTCCTACATGCAGTCCAAGTATTCCGGGTCAGCCTATGGCTACACGGGGATCTGCTACGTGGGCGCAAACCCGATGGCTCTCGGCACCAGCGGTGCGATGCCGAGCTACAACTACGAGGTGGTCGGCCTGAACACGTTCCTGGGCGGACTCGATTGTCATCCGCTGGATATGTTCACTACGCTGCTCACGGACGAATTCCTTGGTGTGGGCTTTCCAGCCGCAGGGATTGGCGACTGGACAACCGCATATGCGTATCTGGCGGCGAACAGCTACCTGATCTCCAAAAAGTTGAACACGCCCACCTCGGTTGCGGATGCGATGACCGAAGTACTGAAGGTCGGCAACGTTGCACCGTTCTTCTCCGAAGGCGTCCTCAAGATCGTGCCGTATGGCAACAGCTCAGCGGTGGCTAACGGCTACACCTACACAGCACCGTCAGCACCAGCCGCAACCCTGACGTGGGACGACCTGCTTGGCAGCGGCACCGAAGGCACCACGCAAGCCGACCCCATCGAGTACACGGTGCGCGCACCACAGGACTGTCATAACTTCATGCAGGCGAACTGGTGCAACCGCGAGAATGACTACAATAACGACCTCATCAACGAGCAGAATGATACGTTCATAACGGCCTTCGGGCAGCGCACCGAAGCGCCGCAGACTTGGGACTGGATCACTAACCTATCGGCTGCGAGCTGGGCGCTCAATATCCGCCTGAAGCGGGCATGCTACCTGCGAACGACGTACAAGTTCGCGTTGCCCTTCACATTCAGCTACCTGGAGCCGATGGACCTGGTGGTGCTTCCGACGGGTGAGTCGGTGCGACTCACTGCTGTCAACGAGAACGACACCGGGGAGCTGTCGATTGAGGCCGAGCAGTGGGCCTATGGAGTATCGGATGCCTCCATCTATCCCAAGCAGTCGCCCTCCAGCTATCAGCCGACGACCTCCACCGCTGCGCCGGGAAACACCTTCCCGGTCATCTTCGAGACCGCTCCGGTCGGCCAGACGAACGCGCCGAATGCGGTCCAGATCGCCGTCGCCGGGACTGGCGGGAACTGGGGCGGATGCGAGATTTACGCATCCACCGACGGGCAGACCTATGAGTATGTGGGCACCGTCAACACCAACAACTGCCTGGGAGTTCTGACTGGCACACTGCCCGTTGGAAGAGACCCGGACACGACTGACACGCTGAGCGTGGATCTTACGCTTTCGGGTGGGAGCCTCACCAGCGCGACGCAAGCGCAGGCGGATGCAAAGGTGACGCTCTGCGCCATTGTGGATGCAAGCGGAAATGTGGAGTTGGTCACCTATGAAACCGCAACCCTCACTGCGACGGGTCGATACAACCTGACCTATCTTCGGCGTGGAGTCTACGGGACGCCAATTTCGGAGCACGTCGCGGGTGCCCGGTTCAGTTTCATCGGCATTCAGGAGCTTTTCAGCTACCAGTACCCGGCGCAGTTCGTGGGGCAGCCGGTCTACTTCAAGTTCCCGAGCTTCAATCTTGCGGGGAAAAACCTCCAAAGCCTCAGCGTGTGCCCGGCTTATGAGTTCTCGCCTTCGGGTACTCTGTACGTGTCGCCGACCACTGTAGGGATTTCTCAGAGCGCAACTCCACCGACGGGCGCTGCGACTGCCGCAGCCGCGGGTGGCGTAGCACCAACAAGTTCAGGTGGTCTGACAGCAGCCGCGCCAATCTGGCTGACTGTTACCTGGGATTGGCCAGCGAACAATACGCAGCCGACAGGCTTTGAGGTGATCGCCTTCACCGGAACCGATCCGACGGCGACAGACAACTACCTTTTTCCCATCGCAACGGTTGGTCCAACTGCGCTCAGCTACAGCGCCCCGGTCCAGCTCACCACATCGCTAAGCAACGTAAATGCAGCAGTGAGGGCCATCTATGCCTAACTCCGCCTGGGCCGAAACGTCCACATCCATCACGCTCTCGCCTACCACCACGACGGTGAACGCGGGGAGCAGCACCGAGAACGTGAACTATCTGACCAACTCCGACAAGATACTGCTGATGCAGCAGTACAACGCGGAACTGGCGACGCAGGCGCAACTGGACAGTACCGCAAAGGGACTGGGCGTCCCTTCGACGAACTACGACAATGCCGTGGCGAACATCAACACCACGCTGGTGAACGCAGGTGCTCCGTCGAACTGGGCAAGCATCTGGCCCGATGGAACGACGAGCGGACCATGGCCCGGGATTCAGAACTCGCTGGCGAGTGACTGGACGGGGATTGCGACTGCCCGGACGACCCTCCAGAACGATATCTCCGCGACGCAGGCTTCGACGCAGGCTGCGGCGGCGCAGTCAGCGGCAGTAGCAGCGGCTGCGACGGATGCCACGAACAAGATGAACGACGCAATCACGACGGCGGAGAACGCAGCGCCGACAGTGGTGAATGGTTTGCCGACGATGCCGAACTCGGCGTATCCATCGGGCCGCATGGTCTGGGACACGACGACGAACCAGATGTATGTCTCAGCAGGAAGCTCGTGGACGAGCCTCGCGGTTCCCGCGCCAAATATCACCGGAACTCTCGCTGCCGCCCAGATCGCGAGCGTTGCGGCGTCGCAGGTGACGGGCCAGTTGACGGGAGAACAGATCGCAGCTCAGACAATTTCGGAAGCCAACCTCGTGGTTACCTCCATTGGTGCAGCACTGAATCCCGACCCGAATTGCTCGGACATAACCGGGTGGGTGCCTACGTCCGGCACTGTCTCCATCGTGAATGTTACGGACAATGCACCCGGGCAAGTGGGGCTGACAGCTCTTAACCTCGCGGGGCAATCGGAGGTGAGAAGTCTCTCAGCAATTCCCGTATCACAGGGGAAAAGTTATCGCGTCACCTTGTTGGCCCGGACAACCAGCGGCTCCAACACTGCATACTTCCGGTTTTTTCAGTACGGCGGCAACGTGGCGTGCCCGCGCACAGGTTCTTATCCCTCAAATTATTTAAGCTACAGCCTCGGCTTGGAGGGGGTCGCTCCTCCTTCCGAATGGACGCGCTACATCGCAACAGTCCCGCTCAATTCGGGTGCCACATGGGGAATGCTAGAGGTCGAAACTTATGGCGGAGGCACTCTCCAAATACAAGATTTCAGGATCGAAGAGCAGGTTCCTTCGTCTCTGATTGTGGACGGAACGATCACCGCAGCGCAGATCGCTGCCGGCACGATCACCACTTCACAGATCGCCGCTGGGACCATTGAAGCCTCGAACATCGCTGCGGCGACCATCACCGGCGGCAACATCGCGGCAAACACGATTGAGACGGGCAACATCGCGGCTGGTGCCATCACGGCGAACCAGATCGCCTCCGGCACGATCACCGCTGGGCAGATCGCTGCCGGGGCCATCGGCGCAGACCAGATTGCGGCAAATTCCATTACCGCATCAAGGCTGACGATTACTGATCTCTCAAACCTTTGTGCTAACGGGACTGGCGCTACCGGCACGGATGGATGGACTGGCGGCGTAAGTGCATCCGTTAACGGAGGACAGTATGGAATCGAGACAGGCGGCTTCGCCCTGCTCACGAGCAACCGAGATTCCTACTTCGGTCAGCCAATCGCTGTCAATCCGGGCGAGACGTTTGCCTTCAGTGTGCTGTGCTGCCCAGGAGCCTACTACTCCGGACTTGGGTCCGCTCCGCAAGGGCCGTTCACAGTCGGATTCTTTTTGGCGACGGATGCCTCCTATAGCTCGGTGACCTGGGCAGCCATCCCGGACGCTCCGGTGAATCAGGCCGGATGGCAGACGATAACCGGGCAGATCACAATTCCTGCCGGATACACGCGTGCCCAGATATGGGCGCAGATCTATGCTACGTCGAACGCGACCGGAGAATGGGCATTCCGCAACCTAATAGTGCGCAAAGCGGCGTCGGCAGAACTACTTGTTGACGGTTCGATCACCTCGGCGACAATCGCAACCGGCGCGATCACTGCCGACATGATCACCACGGGCACCCTGAACGCGGCGCAGGTGAATGTGACAAACCTCGACGCGAGTAACATCACCGCTGGGACTCTCAGCGCGACGATGGTCCTGTTTCCGGATGGGTCCGAGCTGAGCACGGCCAACCGAATCTCGACCGTGCAGGCCGTGCCGTCGGGGACTGCTTCCTCCAGTTCTGCTAACCCGCTCGTCGCGATCCCTGGATTGTCCTTCTCCGTGACGACCGCCTCCACGAGCGACGTGTACAACGTCTTCACCAATCTGGTCGCCGACAATTCGAACCCAGGAGCCGCCGCTGGGACGCTCTACCTCTATGTCGATGGCACGAGTGCGGCTTCGACCGGCGTGTGCTTCGCGCTGCCGACGGCAACAAGCGCGGACTTCGCGTTCCTCTGCGTCACCGGGCTTTCAGCAGGCACACACACCCTCTCGTTGTACTTTGAGTTGCCCGGTGCGACTGTCCAGACCACTACCCAGACCACCCTCCAGCGCATCTACTAACTCTCACCCCTGAAAGGATTCATCATGGCTGACGTTGAAAAAGCAGTTGAGTTTGTCGAGAAGCAGGAAGACAGTACGCTCTCCGGAGCAATCACCACCCTCCCCGGTGACAGCGGCGGGGCAACGCGGCTGGGGCTTGCCTCTGCGGACCATCCGGAGCTTGTGGCGAAAGGTTTCTACGCCGAGACCGATGGTGTCCCGACAATCCCCACCGCGCAGGCACTCCCCATCGCCGACGTGGCCTACGCGCAGGAGTACGCCGCGCCTGCATCCATCGGAATGATACAGAATCAGGCGCTTGCTGACCGCGTGCTCAGCTTCGCCGTGAACGAAGGGGATCACCAGGCAATCGTCATCCTCCAGCGGGCGCTCAACTTTCTCGGCGCATCGCTGGCGACGGACGGGATCATGGGTCCGCTCACTCTTGCAGCGCTGAACGCACAGAATCCCGACTCTGTGCTTGCAACCATGCGTAGCATGCAGGCTGACTTCTACCGGCATCTGGTAGCTGTGAAGCCTCAACTGCTGCCGTACTTGAATGGCTTTCTCAACCGCGTGAACGCCTAACCGCTTCACAATCCGCAACTCTTAACCCACGCAAGGCGCATGGCGCTTTGGAAGGAGATCCCATGTTTTCTCACATCACTACACATTGGAAAACGTCGCTCGCTGGCGTCCTCATTGCGCTCGTCACCGTCGCTGGCGTCCTGTCGCAGCAGGGAATCACGCTTGGACAGGCTGGCACCGGAACCGTGGTAGCGCTGATCGGTGCGCTCGCCACGGCGCTGCTCGGTTTGCTCGCCAAAGACCCAACCTCGACGGATCCCGGCTCTCCCACCCAGAAGATCGGTGCGCTGGTGCTCGTCGCGCTCCTGGTCGCGCTCCCTGCGCTTCAGGGATGCACCGTCACTCAGTCGCAGCTCGAAGCGGACGGCTCAGCACTCTCGACCGCGCTGTCGAGTCTGGCTGCCTCGATTCAGAATCAAGAGCCGCAGACGGCAGCGCAACTTCGGGAAGCGGCTGCGGCTATCAATGCAGCAGTTTCCTCCCAGCAGTCAGGCCCGGCATGGGAAGAGGCGCTGAACGCGGCGGCAGCAGCTTCGGAGACCATCCTGGGATCAATCCCGTCCACGAGCATGTATGCGCCGCTGGTGGCGATTGCCGTAGCAGCTGCAGAAACACTGATCGGTAACACGAAGGCACCGGCCCACTCCGCACGAATGATGGCCGTTGCACCGGGAAACGAAGGGAACCTGATCGCTTACCGAGCGCAGGGGGCTCTCCTGCTCCATCACCGATTGGGTCGTAGCATCAAGGGCGACTTCAAGGCCGCATGGAACGCTAAGGCCGCAGCCCTGGCACCAACCGCAGTGGTCAAGTAAGTTCATCTCCATTCAGCCTGACGCCGCCGGGGTTTCCCTCGGCGGCGTTTTCGTTTTGCACTCTTTCTGGTGAAATGGGGTACACTCGGCGGACGGAAATATCTGCCTTGGAGGCATCA
>JAEHJW020001614.1_pt1 | contig 26518 bp, 27 predicted proteins | sample 9271431 | NCBI WGS metagenome assembly JAEHJW02 | reverse complement strand
TCGGCTATACTCGTCGGGCTCGCGCGGCCTCAGGGCCGCCGGCACTCGGTCGGGGCGTGGCGCAGCTTGGTAGCGCGCATCGTTCGGGACGATGAGGTCGGAGGTTCAAATCCTCTCGCCCCGACCAGACCGACCTTCTTTCGTGCTCAGGACCCCCTCATTTCGGGGCGCGTCCGGGCCCGAGGTCTTGCCCTGACCACCTTGTGATTCGAGGCGCAGCACGCCCGGCCCGAAGGCCGCGTCCCAGCCCCGCGCCTTCGCCGCGGCGGTGAGGGTGAAGGTGAAGTCGCGGGCCCCCAGCACGTCGATCCGCTCGAACACGGCCTCCGCGATCGCCCTGCGCCCGGCGTCCGACGTCGCGGCCCAGAGCCCCGGCAGCGACTCGAGGTACGCACGGGCCTCCGCCGCCGTCGGCAGCCGTGACGGCCTCTCCGCCGCGGCGGCGGCCTCGGCGTCGAGGCGGGCCATCGTCGCCTCCAGGCGCGTGATGTCCCGGTCCTTCGCGTACTGCAGCGCCGCCCGCTCCCGCTCGCGGTTCATGCGCGCCTGCGCCAGGGCGTCGGGGCCGCCCGGCCCCGCCCGCCCGCCGGCCTCGGCGACGACGGCCGCCTTCAGCCTGGCCGACACGGCGACGTGGCCGAGGGCGAGGCCAATTGCGTCCTCGTAGACCTCGACCTTGTACGACTCGCCCCGTACCCGCGGGTCGACCGTCCGGCCGTCGCGCTGGATCCGTCGAGGGGCGGCCGCGGCGAACGCCCGGCAGGCGTCCTGGTGCCGGTACCGGCCGACGTGCCCGATGAGCCGCCTGCCGCAGGCCGCGCAGGCGAGGAGGCCGCCGAGCCCGTACTGGCGCCGGGTCACCGCGCCGCGGTGGCGGCGGCTGTACCGGGCGCGGAGCCCCTGCACGTGGTCCCAGGTGGACGGGTCGACCAGCGCGCCCAGGGCGGACGGCTCGCCGGACCAGAGGCGCCCGACGTAGTAGGGGTTGGTCAGGACCTCGGCCACGTGCTTGAGGGCGAGCCCCGTCGCCTGCCCCACCTCGCGATCGGTGCGTCCCGCAGCGGCGAGCTCGTACACCCGGCGCACCAGGGCGAGCGCCTCCTCGTCCACAACGATCGTCCGGCCTTCCCGGACCGCCCCGAGCGGCGCCCGGCTGCCGCCCGGCACGCCGAGCCGCCGGCGCTTCGCGGCGTAGCCCTCGCGGATCCGCTTCGCGAGTCGGCGGCTGTACGCCTCGGCCTCGACGGCCTCCCGGGCCCAGCGCTCCCACTCGTCCTCGTCGGAGGACAGGACCCGCTCGTCGGCGAACAGGATCACCGCGCCCCGGGCGTGGAGGTCGTGGCGCGCGTTGACCGCGGTCCGCAGGTCCCGGGCGAAGCGGGACACGTAGCCGACGACGAGGACGTCCCAGTCCGCCCCGGCGCCGGCGAGCATCTCCGCCCACTGCCCGGTCGCCGCGATCGTGCGGCCCGAGTGGGCGACCTGCCAGGCGGCGCCCGTGTCGACGAGGCCCCAGCGCTCGATCGCCCGGGCCTGCTGCTCCGCCTGGGCGTCGGGCCCGAAGTTGTCCGCCTGCCCGGCCGTCGACTCCCGGATCCAGCGCGCGGCACGCCGGCCGCGGAGATCGTCGAGCGAGCGGGGCAGGGCGCGGGCGATCATGCCACCCGCGCCTCCGGCGTGTTGGTCTGCTCGGTCTCGGCGTTCACGGCGGACACAGTTGCTCTGCCGGGCGAGCCATTCAAGGTGGCCCTCTCGGCCGCCAGCCGCACGGCCTCGCGGATCGCGAACGCGAGCGCCGCGGCGAGCGGGTCGGTCCGCGGCGGGGCGGGGCGCGCCGCTACGGTCATCGGGCAGCCTCGCGCTGCTCGCGGACCAGGACGGCGGCCTGCGCCGTGGTGCGGGCGCCGAGGCGCCGGCGTCCCTCGTCGCGGTACGTCCGCGCGGTCCACTCCGAGATCCCGAGGCGGGCCGCGATCTCGCCCAGGCCCATGCCGTCGCCGAGCAGGATCAGCACCTGCTCCTGGCGCGGGGAGAGGCCCGGCTGGCGAGAGGTCACCGCAGGGTCGCCGCGATCGCGTCGAAGTCCGCCGGGCGCCAGAGGTAGGTCTCGACGCCCGGGCAGGCCCCGAGGGCCGCCAGCCAGCGGTCCTGGTGCTCGGTCGTCCTGCCCCGGTCGGTCTTGAGCTCGGCGAGGATGACGCGCGGCGGCCGGACGAGGGCGAGGTCCGGCCAGCCGCGCTCCGACCACTTGGACAGGGCGGGGTGGTACGCCATCCAGCGGTAGATCCGGGCGAGGTCGAGGACCTGGCGCAGGAACTGCGCCTCCGTGACGGCCGGGCCCGAGCTCACGCCGCCCGCTCCTTCGACCAGGCGTGGAGGGCGAGGCAGGCGCGGAAGGCGACCCAGTCGCGCCCGGTGACGGCCGCCTCGTACAGGCGGGTCCCGCCGTCGGTGACGTGGACGATCCCGTACCGGGTGATCGACGGCAGCGGGTACTTCGCCGGGTCGTTCGGCCGGGCGATGAACTCGGCGTTCGCGTACGCCGCCAGCTGGAGCCGGTGGTCGCGGTACACCGCGCCGTCCGGCGTCGCCACGGACGCCCCCGTCTTCCAGTCGAGGAGCCAGACCTCGCCGTCAAGCTCGGCGATGAGGTCGCATGTTCCCCCGTAGCCGAGCGTCTCGTGCAGCAGGAACGCCTCGACCTCGAGCGGCCGCAGGCCGTGCTCGCGCACCTGGGCGTTGAGCCAGGCGCGGGCGCCGGCGACGGCCGCCTCGTCGCGCGGGTCGATCGCGGCCGGCTCCCGCCGGAGGATCTGCTCGATCGACGCGTGGATCCGCGAGCCGCGGTCCATCGCGCTGGTCGAGAGGGTCGTGAGGTACTTCACCGCGGCGTCGACCCGGCCGGCCTCGCGGTCCTCGATCAGGCGCTCGGCGCCCGCGATCGCGGCCTGGGCGACCTGGTTCATCTTCCAGTAGGTCAGGGCGGGGGCGTCGAGGACCTTGGTGACCGCGGTGACGCCGGGCCACGGGCCTGCGCCGTTGAAGTAGTACTGGTGCGTCCTGGTGCGGACGACGCCTGCGGGGCGGGTGGCGACGGGCGCGGTCATGCGGGGTGTCCCTCCTCGGGGTGGCAGGCGTCGCACGTCCAGCCGGACGGCGTCCACCGGTGCATGGCTTGGTGGTCGCGGTACGAGCGGCACGGGTTGACCCAGCCGGACGGGTCAGCTGGGACGACGCGCAGGGCCGGACCCGCCTCGCGCCCGCCCGCGGGCGCGTGTCCCCCGCCACCGCTCTCACTCTCTGAGTGAGGGGAGTGGTGGGGGAGAGAAAGGGGTTCGCCGCTCTCGATGACGACTTGTGCCGGGACGTAGCCGCCCCGGACCCGGGCGACGGCGCCCTGCCCGACGAGGCCGGAGACGAGGTGCTGGACCGCGGTCCGCTCCATGCCGAGCTCGTCGGCGATTGCCTTGGCGAACAGCGGGCCGCGCGCCTCGATCACTCTGTACACTTCGGCCCGCTCGAACGAGGCCGCGGACAAGGCGCCCGGTGCGGCCGTCCAGGTCATGTCGTCGAAGCGGGCGCTGATCTCCTCGTCGGCGACGTCGCGCCCCGTCACGTGGAGCGTGCCGAACGCCTCGTTGCGCTTGCGGCGGACGACGACGATCGTGTCGGCCGAGCCCGTGATCCCGTAGGTGCCCGACACCGAGGCCAGGAAGTCGTCGGTCGACTCCTTGCGCGCGTGGTGGACGATGACCAGCGCGACGGAGCGGTCCCGGAACAGACCCTGGAGCCGGGCCATCGCGGCCACGTCGACCTCGTAGGCGTTGCGCCGGCCGTCGGTCGCGCCGCGGACCTTGCCGAGCGTGTCGATCGCGACGAGGACGGCGTCCGGGTGCTCGCCGAGCCAGCCCGCGACCTCCTCCTCGAGGCCCTCGCCGATGTTGGGGGCCTCCCAGCGGATCTCGAGCCGGCCGCGGGGCATGGTCCGCCCGGCAAGGGCCGCCCGAAGCCGGTCCTGGCCGCGGCGCCGGCCGTCCTCGAGCGCGAGGTACAGCACGCTCCCGGGCGTCACGCGCCGGCCGAGCAGGTCGCCGCCGATCGACGCCTCGACCGCGACCTGGTAGACGAGGCAGCTCTTGCCGACCTTCGGCGGTGCCGCGAGGATCGTCGTCCCCTCCGGGATGAGCCCCGGCACGACCCAGCGGAGGGGCGGCAGGTCGAGGGCGAGCAGGTCCGCGGCGTCCATCGACGACGCGCCGATCACATCCGGCGCCCGCGGGGCCGCCGGGACGTGCGCCGGCGCGCCGAGGCGCTCGGCGAGCTTCGCGGTCACGCGCTCGAAGTCGGCCCGGAGCTCGGCGTCGGTCTTCGCGACCTCGAACCGCGGGGCGACCTGCGTGCGCACGAGCCCCCAGAGCTCGTCGAGCCCGAGGCCGGCGTTGTACCGGCTGGCGACGTAGTCGCGGACCGCCGCGTACCGGCGGCCGCTCGGGATCCGGTCGGGCAGTGAGAAGCCGGGCGTGACAGTGATGGCACCGCCTGTCGCGGCCTGGCGTGAGATGGCGTGCCGCTCGGCGAGGGCCGCCTCGACCCAGCCACGAGGCAGGTCGGCGATCTCGGTCACCGGGCCAGCGACGTACTCCTTGCCGCCGATCCTGCTGCCCGGCCCGACGAGGTAGCCGCGGCCGGGCCAGCGGACGGTGAAGCCAAACAGCTCGTCGCCGGCGGGGACCGGCACGTCGGCCGGCCAGCGATAGAAGGCGTGGCGGCCATCGGAGGGGGTGGAGGTGGTCTTCGTGGCGGGGAGAGGACCGTGGGCGGCGACGAGGTCCAGCATGCGGTCGCGCCAGGGGCGGTCGGCGCCGCCGCCGTCGTCGAGGTCGAACACGACGACGGGCTCGGAGGAGTCGGCGGGCCAGACGAGGCCGTAGTTGCCGGCGGCCGGGGCCTCGAGCTGGCGCCGGATCCAGTCCGGGCGCGTCGTCGCGTTCTTGAAGCCGTGCTCCGTCACCGGGACCTTCGCGTCCGCCTTCAGGGCGAACACGGCGAAGCCCTGCGCGATCTGTGCGAGCGCGGCGGCCACCACCGACTCAGGAGCGGGCATCACGGTCAGAAGGGCAGCTGGTCGTCCGAGACGGCCGGCTGGACGACGGGCTGGGGGACCGGCCGGCGTGCGGGGGCGGCGGGCACGGGCGCCGGGGCGGCGGCGCGCGCCCTCGGGCGGGCCGAGAGGTTCGCGATCTTGGCCCAGCCGCCCTCGTCGATCGCGATCGTCGCGAGCGCCTCGCGGCCGAGGAGCTGGGACTTCGGGTACGACGCCCCGACCGCGGGCGGCGCGCCGCCGAGGAGCGCCGTCAGCCAGGCGTATGTCTTGGATTTCGGGCCGGACGCGACCGACGCCGAGCCTGTCACTTCGGTCCCGTCCTCGAGGGCGAACGTCCAGTCGCGGAGCTGGACCTCCTTGCCCGCGTTGGGTCCGGACTGCGGGTAGATCGTCCGCGGCTCGGAGATGTCGACGAGGGTGACCTCGAAGACGCCGGGCGTGAGGTCGCTGGCGGGTGCGCCCGCGCTGATGGTGATGGTGTCGTCGGCCATGGGTCTGCTCCCTGTGTCGTTGTCGGGCTGGAGGGGTCGTGGGCGGCTACCGGAGGACGCGCGCCACCTCCTTCGCGACGGCCTCGCACGCCTCGCAGCGCGGCCGTGATTCCGGCCAGGCGAAGCGGGGCTCGACCGGCGGGATCCCGCAGAGGGTCCGCGGGCGGCCCGCGATCCTCGCGTGGGCCTGGCCGTCGCGGGCGGCGGTCCACGTGATGCGCGGGCGGCTCATGCCTGGGGCTCCGGCGTCGGGCGAGCGCGCTCGGTGGCTGGGCGCGGCGTCTCGCGGAGGCGGGCATCGGGCCGCGCGGCCTCGCGATCGAGGCCGGCGAGGACCAGGACCGCCGCCTGCTGGCGCGGGCTCCGGCGCTCGCGCCGGGCCAGCTCGCGCAGGCGGTCGGCGGCGTCTTCGGGGAGGGCGATGTAGAAGGTCGGCATGACGCTGGGCAGCGTCGGCCACGGGCGGCGGACGATAAAGGTAGGGAAACCGGACTCTTATCCCGCCTCTTATTCGGGCGTCGGCCCCGCGCGATTTCCGGAATCCGCCCGCATTTCGTCCGCCGCAGTCGCCGGCAGCCCGAACCGCTTGACGAGCTTGCGCAGGTAGTCGGGCTCGGTCCCCGTCTCGCCGTCGAGCATCTCGAGGTGCGCGGCGATGGACTGGTCCGTGTACGGCGGCGTCGCCCGCTCCCGGGCGGCCCGGTACCGGGCGGCGAACAGCTCGGGCGTCCAGCCGGGCCGTCCCCGGTGCCGGGCGGCGCTGCGGGACGGCGCCGGCCGGGTTGTGAGCGACAGCGCCCTTGGGTCCGGCGCCGGCGCGACCGCTCGAGGCCGGCGACCTCGCCTGCGGCGGGGCGCCAGCCCGAGCCGCTGGCGCAGGGTGTCCTGGTCGAGGCACGAGACGCGGTCGACGTACTCGCGCAGTTCGTCGACCGTGGGCTGGCGGCCCTCGATCAGGACGAGGTGCTGGTAGAGCGCCGCCACGAGCTCGTCGCCGAGCTCGGGGCGCTCGGCCGCCACTCGCGCGATGTCGGCCGACATGAGCAGGGGGTCGGGGTTGGTCACGGGCGGACCTGCCGCCCCTGCGAGGGGCGGCCGCGGGTGTCGCGGGGCATGGCTGCACCGCTCATGGGTTCGAACACGGGGGAGCGGCCCTCCGGAGTGACGTTTCAGCCGAGAGGCTGGCCGGCGAGCGGGAGTTGCTTCGAGCAGTTCAGTCTAGCCAGAGGGGGGTGACGTGAACAGGTGTTCTATCCACGACTTTGGGGTCGCGGTAGCCGGGATTTCCACAGCGCGCAAAATGACGCGGATAGCCGGTGGACATCCTTGGCGCCGAGGCCCGTTGCGCAAGTGTCATCCGGTAGGAGACGCCCGCCTTCTACACTTCCCGGAGGGAGGTACTCGCACGCATGAACGACCTGGCAGCGGCTCTCACGAACGTTCGCGCGCGGATCGCGAAGTTCGGCGGGCAGACAATCGGCGAGGAGAACACCAAGCACGCCCTCATCGAGCCGATACTGCGGGCGCTCGGCTGGGACTTGGAAGACCTCGACGAGGTGCGCTGCGAGTACAAGCTCAAGCAGGCGGACAACCCCGTCGACTACGCCCTGTTCGTCCACGGGGGCCTGCGACTCCTCGTCGAGGCGAAGGCCCTCGGCGAGAACCTGTCCAAGTACGCCCACCAGATCATGGGCTACGCCGGCGTGGCGGGCATCGTGGAGTGGATCGTCCTCACGGACGGCAACGAGTACCGCATCTACAACGCGTTCGCCCAGGTCCCCATCGACCAGAAGCTCTTCAAGCGGGCCGTTGTCAGCTCGGACGAGCCCGGCCTGGTCGAGACCCTGGGGCTGCTCTCGAAGGCGCAACTCCAGGGAACGATGATCGACGACCTGTGGCGCGCCTATTTCGTCGACCGACAGGTGAAGAAGGCAGTCGAGGATCTCGCCGGACTCGATGCCCCGACCGACTTCGTCAACCTTGTTCGCAAGAGGGTTCCCGCGCTGTCGCCGACCGAGGTCCGGCAGAGTCTGGGACGCGCCACGCTCTCGCTGGACTACGGGACGTTCAAAGCGATACCGACCCTCCCTGTGGGGGGGCCGAAGGCAATGACCAGCCTAACGACTTCAGTCGCGCCGGGCGTCATGAGCGCCGCGAGCAAGGACCCGGACCCTGACAAGACGCCCTGGCGCCACGTGACCCTCAAGGATCTGATTTCATCGGGCACGGTCGACCTGCCGCTCGAAATAGAGACCTTGTATAGGGGCTCCCAGCTCGCGGCCCGCATCGAGGCCGACGGCACGGTTACGTGGAATGGCTCGGCCTTCGACTCGCTCTCAACGGCCGCGGGCATGGCGCGCAAGTCGATCGTGGGCGCGCCGCCAGGCCGCGAGTATCCCCAGACCAACGGATGGACCTTCTGGCGGTTTCGGGACTCCGATGGCGGCCTGGTCCTGGTCGACGTGCTGCGACAGCGGCACTTCGCGGGGTAGCACGCGTCGCTCGGTCTGGGCACGCCAACATCCACATCGCTCAGGAGGGTCTCGCGGACCCGCTTGATCCTTCCATCGTCTGACCAGCGGGTGCGCTGTTACATAAATAGATCAATTGGACAACTGTTGTAGTACCATCTCCGTGTGACCGACGAGCTACGAGCAGCACTGCTGGCCAACAAGGACACCGTCGCCGCAGCCCTCGGACGGGCCGAGGCGGAATTGGCGCGTTGCCAAGAGACGTGCGAAGAGCTCTCGGCTCTGATTGAGCGTGCTCGCATGGTGCTCGGCCTAGACCGCCTTGCAGACGTACCGCCACCCAGCCAGATGACCCTTCATCATGCGATGGAAGTCGTGCTCGCCGAGCAGCGGGAAGGTCTTCGTGCACGGGCGATCGCCGAGGAGGTGAATCGTCGGCGCCTATATCGCCGCAAGGACGGGCGACCCGTTGACCCCGTTCAGGTGCACGCTCGAGCTGGGGCCTACACGTCGCTGTTCGCGAGGCGGGATGGGCGGATCGTGCTGCGCGACTCGGGGCCGTCATGAAGCTCGCGACAGACAAGCTGACACCGGCGCCAGCTCAACTGACGGCAATGAGACGTTCGTACGGCCGACTCGATGTACCTGGGCCACGTCGGCCCCTCAGCACGATCAGCGAGCTCGTGGCCGCGCCATTTCGGCGAGCCGCTGCGATCCTTGAAGCGGCTGCGAGCCCCAGGGCCCGGGAGATCTACGACCTTCGCTTTGGGCCTCGCGACTCAGGCTTGGGGTCGCCCGCCTTCGATGGGGTCCGACCCACCTGGGCGCTTCTCGGGATGTGGGCGGTTAGCCGAATCGTCGAGCCCCTCGAGGACAGAGGCCTGATCTCAGCCGAAGAGTGGTTCTTCGAAAGCGATGCCCGCCTGGCGCTGACAGTCTCCGGATCTGTGCTTCGAGCGATCGAGGGGGACCTTGCATCGCTGGATGCAGGGGCGCTTGGCGACCTCCTGCCATACGCCCTGGATCCCCACGGTGCCGGGACTCGGCGGTCCGTGCTCCGCGATCCAAGCCAGAGCATGGCGCGGTCGGCGCGAAGGCGTTCCGGCATCTACTACACCCCGGGGGACGTCGCCGACTTCATGGCTACCCTTGTCGTCCGGCAGCAGGGGCAACCGATTCTGGACCCCGCATGCGGTACGGGAGTGTTTCTGAGAGCGGCCGCGCGTTTGCTTTCGCGCGATCTCCCGATGTCGGAGATCCTCAAGCGGCTCTACGGAGTTGACCTCGATCCTCTAGCTATCGACGGCGCCTGCTTCGTGTTAGCGGCGACTGCCTTGACGATCGAAAGAGGCATGGCGCCATGGCGCGCTTGGCACTTGGCCCGGCTGGGGATGTCGGAATCCGACACCATCTCGCTCCTGCTCGGCCAGGATGCCCTCCAGCCGCGCGATGGGGCGACAGAACTCGTTCGCTCGAGACTCGACCTGCGGGCTGCTGTGTCGCGGGGTGACACGCTTCCGGAGCAGAGACTCGTGGAGCGGCCGGCGTGGGTGGCGTCGCTGCGGACCCTCTTTCCGGAGGCAACTGAAGGCTTCAGCGTTCTGGCCAACCCCCCATATGCACCACTAGGCCCACGCTCGGATCTGGCCACTCTGGGCCAGCGGCTGGAGCCACTCAAGGGCGTCCGGGTCACTTCGGCGACGAATTCCTTCTTGCCGTTCATCCAGGGAATGTGGAGCACTAGCCATTCGTCACCGAGCGCAATGGTGGTTCCCATGTCGATCGTCTACAACACGACAGCGCCATTCGTGGCGGCACGACGGGCGATCCGAGCGTCTGGAGGGAATTGGACGTTTTGGTCTTTTGACCGGACGCCCGATGCGCTGTTCGGGGACGACGTCAAGCAGCGCGTGTCAATCATGTGTCGAGCCCCAGCCGAGGACTTTGTAGCCGGCACGTCAGGCCTCATCAGGTGGACCTCCGAGCAGCGATCCTGGCTCTTCGATCGACTTCCGACCCCGGTGCTGCTCGGCATCAGAGATATCTCTTCCGCCATCCCGAAGCTCGGTGACGAGTGGGAGGCAGACCTTTACCGGCAAGTGCGCGGAACGCGAGCTCGCCTAGACGCAGACGTAAGACTGGCGACCGAATCCTTGCCGGCCGGCGAGGGAGACGTGGAGGTCGGAACGACCGCGTACAACCGGTTGGTGGTCTACCGGGCCGATCGAGGAGATGCAGCCCACGTCAGCAGTACGCGCTACGCGACAGCAAGCCAAGCGCAGGCGGATTGGGCCTACGCCGTTCTTATTTCGACCCTGACCTACTGGCTTTGGCGGGTCGACGGAGACGGATTTCACGTGCCATCTGGCTGGCTTCGCGATCTTCCCTACTCGTGGTCGGGAAGCGCACTAGACCAGGAGCTCACAGATCTTGGCCGCCAGGCTTGGACCGAGGCCCGATCGCAGGCCGTGGTAGCTGTCAATCGTGGAAGGCGCACCGTGTCCTACGCGGCACCAGAGAGATCGATCGCCGCGATCGATGAAGCCCTGTTGAAAAAGCTCGGTATCGACGGTCGGATGGGTGACCGTCTTCAGGCGTTCAGAAGGACGACGATAGACGTCGGTCGAGGGAGGAAGTAGATGGCGTTGGACATCCGCGAGGCCAGCAAGCTCACGAAGGAAGAGTGGCGCGAGTACACCAAGACGGTCTGGCAAATCGCGAACGTCTCCCACCCGGCACATCCGGCTGTGTTTCCGCGCGAGATCCCCCACCGCCTCACGAAGCTCTTCTCGTTTGTAGGGGAGACGGTCCTGGATCCGTTTGCTGGTGTCGGGACAACCGCCCAAGCGGCTACCGACCTCGATCGAAGGGCGGTGTCGGTCGATCTCAATCCTTCTTACGCCGACATCGTCAGGGAGTCCGTCCCCTCCTCGAACTCTGAGGTCCACACGGCAGACGCGCGGAACCTCGACTTTCTCGATGACGACTCCATCGACCTGATCATCACCAGCCCGCCCTACTGGAATAAGGCGTCCTATGGGTCGGACGACGGCAATCTAGGAAATGTCGCGGGCTATACCGACTTCCTTCGTGAGATGCGCGAAGCTTTCCTGGAGCTTCGGCGGGTGCTCAGACCCGGCCGAAAGCTCTGCATCGTCACTGCGAATGTCAATCAGCACACCAACCATGGACTTCTAACCTTTCCTATTGCGGCGGACTTCACGGCCCTGCTTCGCGAGATCGGGCTCGTGATGGTCAACGAGCTCATTTGGTCGAAGGACAAGACCGGCGGGCGCTGGGGATCGGCGAATGCCCAGCGTCCGATCTTCGGGTCGTACCCGTACCCCCCCAACTTCCTGTTCAAGAACGTCCACGAATACATCCTCATCTTTGCTAAGCCGGCAGTGAAGCAATCGACTGGACCGAAGGTGGCCGACTATCGGTGGCTGATGGCCGAGACCCGTGCGGCCGAGGTTCCTGAGGCCGATGACAACGGGCGCAACGGGAACGGCCACAACGGGAACGGCCACGCCGGAAACGGCCACAACGGGAGTGCCGTTTAGGGCTGACAATCGTCCTCACCGCCAGGGCGAGGGAGACCCGAGCAGGAAGTAGCGCAGGGCGCGTTCAAGGGAGGGGCCGTGCCGTACGAACTCCGGATACAAGACCCGTCGTCCGCGCTTACGCGATACCTTGACGAGGAGGTCATCGCCCTACTTCGCGACACCGACGTGACCGTAATCGAAGGGATCTTCGCCTTCGCGACGGTACGCGGCGCGGCGGCGATCGTGGCTGATCCTGCGTTCCAGGAGTACAGCGACCGAGGGCGGGTCTTGCGCCTTATCCTGGGGCTTGATGCCATTACGGATAGGGTGGCGCTCGAATTCGTGGCGGAGGCGCAGAGACGCCATGCCGGGCGCCTTGAGGTAAAGGTCTACAAGAACCCCCGGGCAGGCCTCTTCCATCCCAAGCTCCTGCGTGCGAAGCGCAGCGATGAATCGGGGCTCCTCATCGTCGGCTCAGGGAACCTGACCCCCGGTGGCCTGCGGTCGAACCTCGAGGCGTACTCCGTGTACCGCTTCGATGCGAGCGATACTCCAGACCAGAGTGAGTGGGATCGGTTTCTTGCCGAGCACAAAGACGACATCACCGACATCGACGATGACGCCCTTGAGCGTGGCGAGCGCAACGGCGAAAGAGTTGCCGCCAGTCGCGGCGCGGCAAGGGCCGGGAGGGCTCGCCCTCGTGGAAGGGTTCACGCGGAAGAAGCCGAGGAAGCGGTCGCTGCCGCCACCGAGGAATCGGCGCTCCCAGAGGAAGTCGCGCCGGCTGCAGCCAATGACGATCGCATGCTCGTGGCCGAAGTGCCCAAGGCAGGCGGTCGCTGGCAGCAGGTCCACTTCAACGAGGACGTCACTCGCTTGTACTTCCGCGCAGCTGCGCACAGCTCAGATCGTGTCGTTCTGTACCGCCTGGAGCCCAGTGGACGCTTGGTCAGAGAGGCCGCTCGCCCTGTGATCTTGTCGGGGACCAACCTCAACCATCGAATAGAGTTCGGGTCGCATCGCGGTGTCGCATATCCTGATCCCCGCCGCCCGATCCTCGTCCTGCGTGAGATCGGCCTCCGGACGCACACCTATGTCATGTTGATGCCTGGCGAACCGGGTTACACGGAGATGGAGGGGTTTCTCTCGTCTCATCGATCGGTGGGCCGCGGCACGCGTCGCGTCATCTCCAACCGAAGTGAAGTCGCGCGATCCTGGCCAGGGCTTCCGCTCTGAGGACGTGAGCGCGGCTATGGACACAGCCGCGGACGCCCCTACACTGGCGCGAATGGCTCTACCGACCTGGCAGGACGCGTTGCTTCGCTAGTCGCGCACCCGGGGTGCTGCGGACGTGCATCCGCTGCATCGAGGACCCGGTCGCCCCGCCGCGAGCTGGACACGGGCCAGTCTGAGCGGCGCCGCGTGATCGGTCCGGCGGGCGCGGCGCCGGGGCCAGGAGGAGGCTACGCGCCGCCGCTCACCGGCGGCTTATCTCGCGCCGCGAACGCGTCCGCGACGACGGTCACCCCATCCCGCTGCCGCTGGTCATCTGGACGGCCAGGATGACGATCGTGACGGTCACCGTCGCCGTGGCCCCATTGCCGGTGTAGGCATAGCAGGTGAAGCCGGTGGCCGAGGCCCCGGTGTACTTGGGGATGAGCGTTCCAGACCCGCCCGGGAGCCCGGACTGCGCGAGCGTGATGACCGGCGTCTGGGTGAACCGGCCGGCGGGGAACGTGACCGCGACCGAGCCGTAGGCGGCGGCCGAGAGGGTGATGCTGCACGACCCGGCCCACACCGCGTACGGCAGCGGCCCGGTGGCGCCCGACAGCCTGTCGATCTCGGCGCTGCCGTCGCCCTTGAGCTGCCAGCCCGGGCCCTGGACCTGCGACTTGAGGAGGGCGGGCGTCCCGCCCGGGAAGGTGTTCGACGCCGGGTCGGCCGCGCCGGCGGCGCTGTACGAGGTGAGGGTCAGCTGTGTGGCCGTGCCGGACGACTGGAGGTGGAGGCCGCCGACGCCCGGGTCGGAGGCGGCCGCGGCCATGTAGAGGGACCACTTGTCCGGGTCGTCGGCGCCGCCGGCCGGCACGGCCGGCAGCGTCACCCCGAGCTGCCGGCGCCTCCCCAGGCTGATCGAGGCGCGCGGCCCGACGCGGGTCTCGTGGACGGTCCCGACGTCGTCGTACCAGCTGTAGGCGAGCCAGAACGGCTGCGTGGCGGTCGACCAGTCCCAGGACGTGAACGCCCAGACGCTCGTCGGCGCCGCGGCCGCCCAGCCGCGGAACGCCGAGCCGTCGTGGGCCACGCCGCCGGCGATCTCCGAGGCGAGGCCGAAGTCGCGGTTGGGCGTGTTCGCGCCGCTCGAGGCCAGGAACCCGTAGACGCCGGCGAACGCGCCGCCGACCGCGAGCCAGTACGTCGGCGCGGACGCGTTCAGCGCGTCGGCCACGAGGCAGCCGCCCCGGACCGTGGCCGACGCGCCGTTGACCGCGAGGCCCGAGCAGGTGAGCGTGGACGAGTAGGCGCCCGCTGGCGTGCACTTGACGAGGCGCACCTGGTCGGCGCCGGTCGTGCCCGAGGCCGTCGTGACGACGAGGTTCGTCCCGTCGAAGAACAGCCCCGCGCCGGCCTTCTGCCCGCTGATGTAGGACGCGATCGCCGTGGTCTTGCCGACGTAGGAGAGGTCGGCCTGGCTGTACTGGAACAGGGTCCCGAGGTCGTCAAGGACCCAGATGGAGGTGCCGACCCGGGCGATCCCGAGGATCGAGCCCATCGGCCCCTCGAGGGAGGCGTCGACGTCGTACTTGTAGGTCAGATACACGTTGGGCTTCTGGCCGGAGAAGGTCGAGATGTTCGTCATCGAGCCGTCGAGCCCGTCGCCGCGCTTCTCGGTGAGGCCCGAGCCTGTGTCCTGGTCCCACTGGATCCAGTCGCCCGACCCGGAGTGCAGGAATCCCGCCCAGACCGTGGCGCCCGACGCGACGGCGAGCTCGGCGCTCAGCGCCTTGTCGTAGTGGACCGAGCTGCCCACGGCGAAGGCGGGCTTCGAGGGCGTGTAGGCCGCCGACTCGCGCAGGAGCGTCCCGCTCGTGTTCCACACGGCGTTCTTCGCGGTGCAGGAGTAGCCCGACACGCCCGCCATGTAGACCGAGACCGCCGTGATCCGGATGTTCTTGTACGCCGGGAAGGTCAGCGGCGTGGCGATCTGGCTGTACTGGCTCCCGGTGCGGTCGGTGGCCTGGTCGCTCACGTGCGAGGTCGAGCCCAGGGTGGCCGTGTAGGTGGCGGTCGACCCGGTCTTGCGCAGGGTGCGCAGGAGCGCGCCGTCGGACGCGCGGTACTCGTAGGCGACGTCGGTCGTGCCGCCGTCGTCGGCGCTGGCGCCGACCCAGAACGTCGGCGTGGTGCCGCCCGCGTCGCCCGCGGGGTCGTAGCAGAGGCCCGCGGACGGGTGCGCGGGCGCCGTCCCCAGGGCGAGCCGCGGCACCGAGCCGACGAGGACCGGCGCCGAGCTCGGGTCCGCGACGTTGTTCTGGACCGTCATCGTCGCGCCGACGCCCAAGAGCGCCGAGCCCTGCAGCAGCGCCGACGCCGAGGCGAGCAGGTTCGTCGCCGACACCTGGCCGCGGACGTAGACCGCCGACCCGTCGGTGGGGATGTTTACCTGGAGCACGTTCGAGGCGTCGTAGGCGCGGATGCCGGACCGGTCCACCTCGACGCGCAGCCCCGTGCCCGGGTCGGTCCCGTCCGGCGCGGCGGTCCGGATGAGCGAGGCCAGCAGCAGCGTCGCGGCGAGTTTGTCGGCCGTCACCGAGCCCGCGAGGATCTTGTCCGCGGTCACCGCGTTCGCCCGCAGCTGCGGGGTGTCGACCGTGCCCGGCGTGATCCGGGTGCCGTCGATCGCGCCGGGCGGTGCGGCGCCGGCCTGGCTCGCCGCCCAGACCGCCATCGTGACGATCGGGTCGCCGAACTCGAGCGCGTACTGCGGGGCGTCGGGCCGGGGCCACGTCACCGTGACGTTGGTGACGGAGAAGGCGGCGCCCGAGAGGCCGAGATTGGCCGAGGTCAGCAGGAAGGTCATCGCCGGCCAGAGCCCGGGCTGCCCGATCTCGCACGAGCCGTGCTGCGTGGTGGTGCCGTCCTGGTTCTGGCTCGTCTGCAGCTTGAGCTTGCGGTACCCGAACCTCGTCGAGCCGTCGGGGGCGTCGGAGAGGGCGAACGGCGCGGCCGAGGCCGTGGCCGCGTCCTGGTTCACCGCCGACACGGTGACCCGGACGTGGCCCGCCCGGTCGACCGGGTCCTCCTTGGCGACCGACACCACGGCGCCCGACCAGGGCGGGACCGTGAGCGCCGCGGCGTCGCCGATGGCCGGGACAGACGGTGGGTCGACCAGGGTGAAGTCGAGCGTGTTGAGCTTGCACGTCATGGAGCCCCACGCGACCGCGGCGGTGAGGTCGGTGCCGCCGACCGTGAGCGCGGTGGTGGTCATGTGCCCGGCGCGAAGCGCAGCCGCCGCGTGAGCGCGTTGGTCAGCGCGTCGATCGTCGGCCCGTCGACGAGGCCGCCGTTGATGTTGACGACGACGGTCGGCGCGCCCGGCGCGCCGCGCGGCAGGACGCGCTCGCCGGCCTGGAGGACCGCGAGGACGTCGGAGCCCGGCGTGCCGGGGACGACGCCGCCCGCGTGGAGGTACGGCAGCTGGCGGATCCCGACGCCGTTCCAGTCGAAGTCGATCGAGGGCAGCGGGTCGGGCGGGTGGAGGTGGACGTGGACCTGCACGGCGTCGATCGCCCGGATCATCCCGTTGACGAGGCCGATCACCGTGTTGATCGCGCTCCTGACGGTGCCGGTCACGCCGCCGAACACGGAGATCACGACCCGGCCCACGCCCTGCAGGGCGTTCGACACCGCCGGCAGCACCCTGTCGGTGAAGAACGCGAATGCCTGGCCGAGCGCCGGCAGGACGTTCTTGGCGACCCAGCCGAGCGCCGCGCCGAGCGGCGGCAGGACGTTCGTGACGATCCAGCCGAGCGCCGCGCCGAGCGGCGGCAGGACGTTGCGCGTCACCCACTCGAGCGCCGAGCGCAGCGGCGGGATCGCGTGCGCGGAGACGAACGCGACGGCCTGCGCGACGGACGGGAACACGTCGTACGCGAGCCACTCGAGCCCGACCCGCAGGGGCGGGACGACGGCCTTCGTCACCTCGACGAATGCCGGGACCAAGGAGTCGATCACCCAGCGGGCGACCGTCTGGGTGACGGCCGCGAGGGCGTCGAGGTCCTCGTGGACGAGCTGCGCGATGACCGGGATGAGGGGCGCGACCGCGATGCCGATCTGGGTCAGGGCGTCGGACAGGGCCGCCATCCACCCGCCCGCGAGGTCGACGACCTGCGCGACGAACGGTGCGGCCGCCGCCGCGGCCTGGCCGAACCAGTCCGCGACCGCCCCGAGGCCCTCGACAAGCGGCGGCAGGACGGCGGCGACCATCTGGTTGAGGGTCGTGCCGAGCTTCTCCTCGATGTCGCGGACGGTGGCCGTCGCGACCGCCACCGACCCCTCCATGGTGCCCGCGTACGCTTCCGCCTGGCCCGCCGCGGACGCGTGGACGGCGGCGAGGGCGGCGGTCGCGGTGGCCGCCTTGTCGGCCGCCTGGGCGGCCTTGAGCTGCGCCGGCGTGACCTTCTCGTGGGACGCCCGCAGGGCGTCCACGTGCGACGTCACGGTCGGCACGATGATCCCGAGCCTGCGCAGGGCGCCGACGTTGCCCTCCTGGGCCTTGATGACGATGTTCGTGGCCGAGGCGAGGTCGAGGCCGCGGGCGCGCGCGAGGTCCTCGGCGATCGCGGCGTCGGCCTGCGCCCGCTGCTGGTCCTTGGTAACGGTGACGAGGGACGCGAGGGAGGCGGTCACCTCGTCGTCGACGAAGCCGAGCCGGCGGCCGGCGCCGATCGCGCCCTCCATCGCCTCGGCCGTGCCCGTGAACCCCTTGACGTTGTCGCGCAGCGCGGTCGTGAGGCGGGTGTTGACGACCTCCGCCTCCCGCGCCTCGCGGCTGCTGTCGCCGAGGAAGTCGATGACCTTGCCGACGCCCTCGACGGCGAGGTTGGTGGCGGCCAGGCCGACGCCGGCGAACACGCCCCCGATGATCGAGCCCGACTTGCCCGACGCCTGCTCGGACTCGGCGAGCGCCTTCTTGTAGCCGGTGGCGTCGCCGACGATCCTGACCTCGACCGTGCGCTTGTCGGCCATCGCTCAGCCCGCCTCGAAGCCCGCGTCCGCGAGCGCCTCGTGGACGGCCTCGCCGGCCTCGCGGGCGATCACGTCGCCCATCTCGCGGATCGCCGGGTACAAGTAGCGCCCCTCGCCGGCGCCGGCGCCGCCGCGCCCGTACCACTCGCGCTTCACCGAGCCCGAGTCGGGGACGCCCGCGACGTGCCCCCGCCCCGTGCTCCCGCCGAAGTCGAGGAAGGCGTAGTAGGGGGCCCTCGCGCCGCCCGCCGCCACCGATGCGCTCTCCTGGGTGGCGAGCGCGCGGACGCTCGACGCGGCCCGCCCGGACCGGGCGGGCACGCGGCCCGCGACCTCGGAGGCGACGAGCGTCGCGACGTCCTTGAGCCGGCGCCCGATCGCGCGCTGGGTCCCGTCGTGGGCCAGGCGGAAGGCCCGCTTCATCGCGATCAGGCCCTCGACGTCGACCCCGACCGCCCGGTCAGCCATGCGGCTCGACCTCGGCGAGGGCGCGGCGGTAGGCGAGGAACGCCAGCCACTCGACGACCTCGGCGTTGGGGAGCGCGCGGACCTCGCCGAGGGAGCGCCCGAGCAGCTCGCCGAGGACGAAGTCGGTCACGTCGAGCTCGCCCTCGACGAACGCGCGCTCGCAGGCGCGTTTGGGTCCCTGCCGTCCTTGCCCTGGAGCCGGGACACGACCGCGATGTCCTCGACGAGCTTCCCGACGGCGATCGGGTCGGACGACTCCCACCACGCCTCGGCCTCGGCCTCATCGGCGCCGGTGCCCCGCGCGATGAGGAAGATCTCGCCGCGGCGGTCGGCGTCGGGCCGCCCGGCCAGCGCGCGGAGCTCGAGCGCCTCGGCCCGCGTGAGCGAGCGGATGGGGACCTCCGTGCCGCCGACGAGCGTCGTGCCCACGGCCAGGGGGACGGGCGGCAGCGCGCCCATCAGTTGGACCCGAAGGTGACGGCGCCCGTGCCCTGGAAGGTCGCGGTGAAGGTGACCTTGCCGCCGACCGGCGAGGACTCGCCGTAGCCGGTGAGGATCGCCGAGACCGTCCGCTTGAGCTCGCCCGCCGCCGTCCCGGCCGGGTTGAACACGACGGTCTTCGCGCCGCCGCCGATGAGCCCCGTCAGCACCGCCGCCGGGCCCGTCGAGACGGTCGGGTCGAAGTTGCCCTTGAGGCTGAACTTCGCTGACGCGAGGCCCTCGATGAAGGTCTTCCACGACGAGGAGAAGGTGGTCGTCTCGGCCGTCTCCACGCCGACGTCGATGCCCGCGTCGTCGCAGTACGTCGAGATGTCCACCGCGTTGACGGTGACGAGCGCCTTGGCGCCGTACCGGAAGCCTGTTGCCATGCCTGCCTCCTTAGCGGTTGCGGGCGTACGCCAGCCCGAAGGTGATCGTCGGCGCGGTCCCCCCGACGGCGGTCGCCACGTAGCGGACGTACTGGCGCAGTGCCGCTCCGGGCGCGGAGACCAGGCGCTGCGCGGCCGGGGTGTTCGTCGCGGCGAAGGCGCCGCCCGCGACGTCGGCCCAGGTCGTCCCGTCGGCCGAGTCCTGGAGCTTCACGGTCCACGACGTCGGCGCGCCCGCGACCGCCGTCACGTGGAGGTGCGCCTGCCAGCCGCTCGCGCTGGCCGCCGCGTCGGTGCGGGTCGCGCCGGTCGTCGTCCCGCTGTCGGTGCCCATCGGGTGGAGGCACCAGCCGAAGCCGACCGCGCCCTCGCCCCCGAAGGCGGCCGAGACGACGACCGCGCCCCCGACGGGCGAGCTCTCGGCGACGTCGGTCGCGTGCACCGAGACGAGGCGCGCGACGTCGCCGACGGCGTTCAGCCCGGACGGCCCGTACGTCAGAACCGAGCCGCCGTCGCGGAGGGTGGCCATCAGCGCCGCGTCGTTCACCTGGTCGTAGAAGCCCTTGAGCGTCGCCTTCGCGGACGCGGGGCCCTCGATGAAGGCCTTCCACGCCGGGCTCGCGCCGGGCTGGAACGTCGTCGTCTCGGCGGTGTCCACCGCGATCTCGAGCCCCGCGTCGCTGAAGAATGGGGAGACGTCGGCGAGGTCGAGCCACACGCTCGTGCCGGACCCGTACTTGGCCATCAGGTGGCGACCTCCACGTCGAGCTTCAGGGCGAGATACGTGATCGGCGTCGTGCCGGCGATGCCGTTGCCGAGCACGACCGTCGTCACCGAAGCCCCGAGCACGTGCGCCGTCCCCCAGGGGTGCGGCCCCTCGATGGCGGCGTACACGTCGGGGCCCCCGTCGACGAGCGCCGAGATCGCGTCGCGGCCGGCCTCGGACAGGGTCTGCGCCGCGAGCAGCAGGACGGGCAGCTCGAGGGTGTCGGAGCCGCGGCCGAACGTGCTGGCGAGCTCGATCCGGGTCGGGAAGTCGACGAGGCAGGCGGGCAGCGCCACGGCGCCGGGCGGCCAGGCGTGGGCCTCCCGGACGAGGCCCGTCGAGAGCACGGCGGCCGCCAGGCCGTCCATGATCTGGGCGAGGTTGAGCGCGCCCATCAGCCGGCCGCCACGGACGCGAGCGCGGGGCGCGTGTCGGGGGCGAAGTCGCGCACGAGCTCGGCGAGCTCGGCGGGGGCGATCCGGCGCAGGACCGCGACCCGCCCGTCCGCGCCCGCGACGACGATGTCGGGCGCGCCGTCGCCGCCCGCCCGGGCGCGCCAGCCGCGGACGACCGCGGTTGCCGCGAGCTCCCGGACGCGGGGGTGGACCGCGGCCGGCCCCCACGCCGGCGCGGTCACCTTGACGACGTTGTAGCCCGCGGTCGGCAGGAGGCGCGGCGCGGTCGAGTCGAGCTCGATGCGCGTCGCCGGCCAGCCGTCGCGGTACGCGCCCCGCAGGTGGATCCCGCGCGTGATCTGCGTGTAGACGCCCGACCCGTCGTCGGGCTGGTCGGCGTCCGCCACGCCGAGGTACGTGACGGCGCTGACGCCGTCGTACACGGGGAGGACGCGGCCCCACTGCGGCATCCAGGCGGGCCCGAAGTAGCGCGGCGTGGAGCCCGCCATGTCGCCCTGCGAGCGCACGAGCGCGCCGTCGAACAGGCGCGTCATCGCGCCGCGCGGGGCGAGCCAGCGGCGCGCCTCGGCCTCGAACACCGAGCTGACCGAGGTGATGGCGGCGCTGAGCCAGGGGTCGTCCCGGGCGTCCGGGATCGACCCCTGGAGCCTGACGTCGTCGAGCGTGCAGAGGTCCACGCCGGGCCGCTAGGAGAGGACCACCGAGCCGAGCGTCGGCCGGAGCGCGCTGATCCCGTAGAGGATGTCGACGCCGTACCGGATCGCCCGGTAGTTGATGTCGTAGACGCGCTGGACGCGGACCGCGAGGCCGTTGTCCGGGTCGGTGGCGGTGAACGAGTCGACGCCCGCGTTGGCCGGGACCGGCTCGAACGGGCGGACGGCCAGGATCATCGCGTCGCGGTGGAGCGCGAGGTTCTTGTAGCCGTTGGCGAGCGAGGCGTTCGCCGGCGTGGTGAGCGCGCTGAAGTCGGCGGTGAGGGGCTGGATGTTCGCGGCCAGGGCGCCCGCGAAGGTCACGGTGTACGGGCCGCCGGCGGAGCCCGCGACCGTGGCGTTGCCGGCGCCGACCGTGGACAGGCCCTGGAGGGCGGTCTGGACCGCGGACGCGGCCGCGTTGTACGCGATGCCCGAGGCGGTCTGGCCGAGGTACGACAGGCTGAAGGTGCCGGAGGTCTGGGTGCCGAGGGTCACGAGGGCCGTCGGGACGGGGACGCGCTGGCTCATCCAGGTGTCGAAGCCGTACAGGCGGCCGATCTGGCCCTCGGGGATGGCCTGCTGCCCGGCCCGGAAGGCGAAGAAGTTCTGGAGGTTGGTCGCGCCGAGGATGCTCACCTCGTCGCGGGCCGACACGACGAGCGCGCGGCTGCTCATCGGGGCCAGGGCGCCGTTGAGCGCCTGGCGCGCGGAGCGGATCGTGGCGTCGGTGATCGCCGTGCCGAGCGCCCCCACAGACGTGCCGGTGAGGCTCGCGTACAGCGCGAACAGGTCGTCCTCGACCTGGTTGCCCAGGGCGATCACGGCGGGCGCGAGGTACTGGTCCATCAGCTCGACCGAGCTCTGGGCGCGCGCCACGTCCTCGATGTTGAAGTCGACGGCCTTGTGCTTGGAGAGGGTGACCGACGCGGTCGCGCCGCCCGCGGGCGTCTGCACGCTGATCTGCGTGTCGGCGGCCTTGTCCTGCGCGGTGAAGGTGCCCGGGTAGGGGATGTTGAGCGTCTTGCCCACCCAGCCGGGCTCGAAGTCGAAGTCCCGGCGCACGAACTGCGCGAGGACCATGTTGCTGCGGAGGATGGTCAGCGCCCGGCGCGCCCACGCCTGCGGGATGAAGCCCGCGGTGTCGGCCATCGTGCGCGTGATGTTCGCCACGTTCTGGTCTCCTCCCGGTGGGGAGATCCGCCGTCCCGACCCTCACCGGGGTCTCAGGTCGGTGGCGGCGCCGGCTCCGTGCCGGCTGGTCGTTGTCAGTCTCGGATCCGGCCCTCGCGCATCGCGCGCATGATCTCGGCCTCGTGCCTCTCGAAGTCCGCCTGGCTCATCGCGCCGATCTGGTCGCGCGTCCAGGACGGTGCCGTCGGCGACCCGCCCGAGCCGCCGTCGAAGTCGCCGGCCGCCGGGCGCGCCGCCGCGAAGAGCGACGGGTGCGCCTTGCGGAAGGCCTCCGTGGTCTTCTCGAGGTCCGCCACGCGCCCCTCCTCGTCCACCTCGAGCCCGCCGAACTCGGCCGCCGACGCGGCGAGGTCGAGCGCGTCGGGCGTGACGCCCGCGCCCTGGAGGGCTCGGCGGACCTCGGCCCGGCGCACCATCGCGGCGGCGCGGGCGTTGGCCTCGTCGGTGGCGTCCTTGCGGGCCTTGGCGATCGCCTTCTCGTGGTCGGACAGCTGCGACGTGCGCAGCGCCTCGAGCTCGTCGCGGGCCGCCTTGAGCTGCCGCTCGGCGTCGCGGCGCTGCGCCCGCTCGGCCTCGAGCGCGCGCTTGCCCGCGCCCCCGAGCCCCTCGTCGCCCGTCGCGGGCTCGGCGGCGGGCTGGTCTGCCGGCGTGCTCTGGGGCGGCGTCGCGCCGTCCTCGACGGGCGTCGCGCCCGCGGACTGCTGGTCGGTCATGGTGTCGGGTCCTCCTATGCGCCGCGCGCCCGCGCCGGTGCGCGGGCCGCGGGCGCGGATGGCAGGGCCGCCGGCGGGGCCGGCAGCTGCATGGGCATGGCCGGCGCGGGCTGGCCGTCGACCGCCACGGGCGCGGTCGTCGCGCGCATCTGCGCCATCGCCTCGGGGTCGCCGGGCATCGAGGGGTCGACGGGGGCACCGCCCGCCGCTTCCGCGGCCGCCGCGGCGTCCTTCCAGGCGGCGATGAGCTGGGGGCTGACCCCGTACTGCTCCCAGAGGTACTCGAGCGGCATGCCGAGCGCTTTCAGCTTGAGCAGCGCGTCGACGTGCTCGGCCTCCGAGCGCACCTCGGGGTCCGCCCACTTCGCCTCCGTGTCCTCGATGTCCGCGCGCCTGGCGTCCCCCGCGGCACGGAAGGCGATCGAGACGACCTCCTCCCATGACTCGCCGAAGTCGCCCTGGCGGCGGCGGACCTTGGCGACGAGCCCGGTCTCGGTCGACTTCAGGCTCTCGCCCGACGGGAAGGCGCCCGACTGGCCGAGGAGGTAGTGCGGGGGCGTGCGGGTCGTCGACGCGATGTGCTGGACGCACGCTTCGACGGCGCGGATGTAGGGCTGGAGGTCGGCCGCGTCGAGCTGCCCGAACCGGACGGCCGGGTCGCGCGCCATGAGCATCCGGTCGTAGGCGAGCTTGAAGGGCTGGACGGGCTTGCCGGTGTCGGGGTCGACCGGGATCTCCAGGCCCGTCACCCAGCGCTGCGGGAACGCGGTGTACTCGGCCGAGACGAGCATGTCGCTCATGAGGAGGTTGAGCGCGTTCTGCATCGGCAGCATCGCGCCGATCTCGCTCTGGCCCCGGTTGTAGAGGTCGGGGTCGTTGACGAGGGGCACGACCGGGACCACGCCGAGCGAGTGCGGCAGGGGCCACGGCTCGCCGGCGACCGTCCGCCGGCTCCAGCGGCTGCCCTCGGCGAGCTCGTACTTCTCCACCCGGTCCGCGAAGTAGAGGGTGGCGAGCCGGCGGCCGTCGGGCGTCACCCAGCGGCGCATCGCGGCGGCGCGGGTGAGCGCGTCGTCGTCGTCCCAGGCGATCGCGAACTGGTCGGCCTCGTGCGCCCGGATGCGGGGCGCGCCGTCGGGGCCGGCGTCGACGGTGACCGGGCACCAGCCCTTGACGAGCGCCTCGCGGTGCGCGCGAAGGTGCCAGGCGTCGAGCGCGTTCGCCTGCCAGTACCCCCAGGCCTTGCGGTCGCCCGCCTTCCCGTCGACCCGGAACCCGGTGACCCGGAGGCGCTCGTCGACCGCCTGGACGACGAGCCGGCAGAAGTTGTCGCTGAAGCCCGACAGCCAGCGGGCGTACTCGCTCCGGTACCCGGTCGACGCGGCCAGCAGCGCGACCGGGGGCTGGTGCCGCCCCTCGTAGTACTCGGCCCAGAGCGCGTAGTCGGGCGCGCGGCGGTCCATCTCGTCGCCGAGGCGCTCGAGGAGGGCCGGGCTGGTCAGGGTCAGGGCCATCGGGTCACCACGACGCCGCGGCCGGGCCGCTGCGGACGGGCTCGGCGACGGGGTCGGGCATGGTGGCCGCGGCGTGGCGGGCGAGGATGTCGGCGAGGCCGCCGTCGATCTTGGCCCGGTCCTCGCCCTTGACCGGCACCCACAGCGCGCGCCCGTCGTCGCCCCGCTGGCCGCCGGTGGCGGGCCGCTTGTGCATCGCCCTCACGTGCTCGGTGACGACCGGGTCGCCGTCGTGGGTGTGGGTCCCCTCGCGGACCGCGGTCGCCCAGCCGTCGAACGCGGGGCCCATCTGGCGCGCGGCGTTCGTGTTGAACGGGACGACGACGTCGGCCCCGTACAGGCGCTGCCAGCGGGTGATCTCGTCGCCCCAGAAGGGCGGGTCGGCGCGCATCAGGCCGACGTCGAAGCGCTCGAACGCCTGCGCCACGGCCTCGTCGACGAGGTCGCGCGGGACGCGCCAGTCCTCCCCCGGATGGGCGAGGGCCCAGGCGCGCATCGCGTCGCCGGTGGGGCGGACCCAGCTCCAGCCGGGGAGGGAGAAGCTGAAGCCGTCCGCGGTGCACGCGCGCAGGACCGTCGAGTCGAGCGACACCGACCCGTCGAACCCGAGGCCGACCCGGGTGCCGGGCGGGACCTCGCGCCCAGGGCGCGCCAGGCGGTCCCACTGCTCGGGGTCTGCGGCGCGGCTGCGGCCCGACGAGCGCAGGTTGAAGTAGAAGCGCAGGATGTCGTCCCAGTCGTTCGCGGGGTCCGCGGCCTCGGCCAGGATCCGCTCGACGGGCGCCCACCAGGAGTCGCCGTACACCCACTCGAGCTCGGCCCGCAGGCGCGCAGGCGCCCAGTCGCGCTCGGGCGCCTCCCGGGCGCGGCGGCAGACGTGGAGCACGCCCGGGACGGACGTGTCGCCCGACTCCTCGGCCACGCTGCCCTGCCCGGTGACCGGCGCGTTCGTGGTCTCGAACGTGCGGCCGTCCATCTTCGCGGCGTTCCGCCGCAGCGCGGCGGCGAGCCGGACGCCGCCGTTGTCGCGGCGCCACAGGTGCGTCTCGTCGAGGACGGCGAACGTGAGCCGGGCGCCCTCGCGGCTGCTCGACTCCGCGGTGACCGGGCGCAGGTGCCCGGGGCGGCCGCCCGTGAGGTACATGCGCGTGCGCCCGGCGTCGATCCCGAGCTCGCGCGCCGCCCGCCCGTCGTTGGCGCCCAGCATCTCGTACAGGGCGGACCACGTGTTGTCGGCCTGGTCGAGGCTCACCGCGGCGACCTCGACGACCGGCCAGTGGACGGGCACCCCGACCGGCTCCCCGTCGTCGTCCCAGCCGCCGAGGCGCACGGGGCCCGCGAACTCGGCGAGCGCGATCGCGGCGAGGAGCGGGCTCTTGCCCCAGCCCTTCGCCATCTCGAGGCGGGCCCTGCGGTGGGTGAAGTCGCCGGTGGCGGGGTCGAGCCGGTAGAAGGCGAGCACGATCCGGGCCTGCTCGTCGGTCAGCACGAGCTCGCGGCCGTGGTCGGACGGGCTCGGCAGGTGGGCGGTCATCCACTCGAGCACGCCCCAGCCGAGGGTCGGGTACTCGCCGCGCCCCGACCAGCCCCGGACCCGCTCGGGGGCGCGCTCGGCGAGGGCGGTCACGAGGCGACCTCCCGGAGGTGCGCGTACCGCGACGGCAGCGTCGAGGGCGCGGAGGAGGGCTGCTGCACCGGGCGGACGAGGCGGATGCCCATCCGCTGCCGGGCGGCGGGCGTCAGGCCGAGCTCGCCCTCGAGCCGCCCGATGGAGGCCTCGAGCTTGAGCGCGAGGTCCGCGAGCGGGTTGGCCCGGATCTGCCCGGTCGAGCCGCGGACGACGAGCGCCCTGCCGACGACCTCCATCGCCCGGGCGTGCTGGTCGTACATCGCGAACAGGCGCCCGATCGCCGGCAGGTCGACGGCCGCCGCGACCGCGGCCATGTCGGACGCCCAGAACGCCCGCCAGGCGGCCCGCGTCGCGGGCAGCCACTCGGCCCGGGCGGGCGGCGGCCGGAGGGCGCCC
>JAEHJW020007970.1_pt1 | contig 26552 bp, 38 predicted proteins | sample 9271431 | NCBI WGS metagenome assembly JAEHJW02 | reverse complement strand
TTTCTGAATCACGCTGACGCCGAGCTGCGCATCGTTTAGCCGCTGAAAGCGTCTTGGCTCCTGTTGGGCGCCAAGTGCAACCCTTCTCACGAGTCATGTATTGCATCTCAATCCTCCAAAATGGCGGCAGTGGCCGGTGCTGATCTCCGGCTTTCGGTAGATTTCGGGGCCTTGTATCTGCATCTGCAACATCCAGTGATGCGTCTCTACAGAGGGGATCCACTACCGCGTCCTTCGAAACTGCGCATCAGCCTGCGCATTCACTGCCATAAAAGAGTGCCTGTTATCCGGTCAGGCTCCGGCCCACGCAAGTAGAGGGGGAGTAACTTGCGCGGTCTTAAAAGTGACCCGAGCTAACAAGTTCCTCAAAATAGTATCTTGCTTGTCTTAAGCGTAACCCTCGGGTAGCTACGCAGCATTGGTTTCATCGTAGTTCATGGAAACCGAAACCAAAAGCGTTTCCAATAATATTTACCTCTTACTCTTCGCCTCTTCCCCCTTCAAACGAGGGATTACCAGTTTATTGACAATGTAGGGTTCACTCCCACCTTCACGAGGTGGAAGTTCCTCTTGACGTACTTCCGCCTCAGCCGATGCACCTACCAATTCCATTGCAAGCTTCTCTGTATCAATTCCTTTACTATCATACTTGGTGTTGAAGAGGGCAAGGAACCGGCGCAGCATCAGTGCCTTAAACTTCACACTGTCCACATCATCAGTCTCGGAGGGGAGATTGATGTAGTGGTTAAGATTCATGAAGTTGTTATCTCCCATGAATCCGATGGAGACTTTCAACATCGGTGAATCATTCTTGCTGCGCATTTCAGTGCAGGAAGTGATTTGCAGTTCATACCGTCCTGTTGGTGCAGTCGAACGTTCCTGTGCGTCGTCGAGGTTTACGTTGATGAAAGACATTTACTTTCTCCTTCCTTCGATGGTCGTTTTAAGTAGAAGTAGTAACAAAACCACTGTGATTGGCACAAGTGGAGACATGAGCTATCCTTATTTTAATAGCCTACCAATTCCTTGAGTAGTTAAGTCGCGTGAAAAATCGAGGGTTACATCTTCAAATGAAGACAGCCCCTTGATAGCAGTTCGGATTGTAGCCGTCATACGATCCGGTGTTGTTTGAATGCGGTGACGTTTAACTCCCTTACTGTCAACCTCAGTGTCACAGCCAAAAATGTCACTGAACAGGAGTGGAATCTTTGTTTTCAAGCGCCCAGTCATCATTGGGCTGCGGAAAATGCGTTGCGTTAATTGATCTTGTTTTATTTCAATGTGCCCGGTTACCAGCACAGTTTTGTTCAAACTTGTGAGTGTACGGATGATAGAGGTGAAAGCAAGCATTTGGGGACCATAGTCATCTTGCTGCGGCCACTGACCGGCCCTTCCATTAACAGTCAGCACCCTGTCCATAATGAGGTCAAGCAAGGTTGTTGCACTGTCAAGTGCAATTGTGTTGAAGTCGTTGAAGAAGCCTTTGTCCAGCTTTTCGTTGAAGTCTTTTTCCCACTCGACGTACAAGTCGTTCTTGTGTGCCGTGGTTTTGTCCCCGATGTCCTTGCGTAAACTCTTTACACTGAGGTTTAACCGATCGGGTAGGAACTCTTCGTAGTCAACGTCAAATCCTTTAAGGGACAGGAGTGCGTTGGGATCAAAGAGGTAGGCGAAACGTGGTGCAGGGAGTGTTAAAAGTTGTGTGGTTTTACCACTTCCTGTATCACCAAGTAGGAGGATTTTGTGTGGGGTTGTTAGTGTTGTGTCTTTGGCGTTTGTCATTTGTTGGCCTTCAATAAATCAACCATCGTCGTTTGAAAGAATCGAACTCAATCCAAGCTCATCAAACGGTTCCCAGCGGTCTAGTACATACCCAACTGGAACTTCCTTTAACTTTGTTGGATCAGTAACGGTTCGACAGATGTCGAGGAATGCACACTTGCCATACTTACCAAAGCAACTCTCTTCATTTTTCGGAAAACACGTCTTTTCAGTTAGGTTACCCGTTTCCTTAAACACTTCCTCATGTTCACGAACGGTTCGTACCCAACTCGTTGTGTTAAATACCCACTCCTGCAACAGAGTTGTGTTATGAGAGATGGGGATTATCTTGAATTGGTCATGCACCTTTTTGTGTACCAAAGCTGCGTCAACCCACACACCATTAATTCCCTTGTAGTGCAGGTTCGCGCCAAACTCATACCCCTTCACTTGTGAGGAAACACCCCAACTTTCCACATAATCAGGTTGAAAACCTTGTTTAATGGAGTAAGAAGTGGTGGTTTTGTGCTCAATCACCAACCGTTCGCCGTTGTACTCAATTACCTTATCCATTTTGCCAATGTACCACGTTCGTTCGAGGGAGGGAATTGGAACGGCAAAAGGTTGTTCGTTTCCCACAACAGTGCAGTTTTGCAGCAATCCCTTACGGGCTTGAATGTAGTGGTAAAACATTTCGGAGGCCACGCCGGGTGTGCGCGGGGCGAAAAAGTCTTCCTCTTCCATTGTTAGGTTAGGGTTCAACCCTTCACCAGTCCACGTTTCAAGGAACTTTGTCATCGTTCCTGCAAGCAAACTGTCAGTACTTAACTCATTGGCATGCGCCCACAGAAACTCAAGGCCAGCATGCCAGCTTAGTCCAAAAGTAAGTGGGAGTGCATTACCCTCCCTACGCCAACCAAGTACATGCCTAATGAAGTACGAACGCGGGCATGTTTTGAAGTCTGCCAACCTACTGTTATCGTAGTAGTTAATCTTACTCACATTAAGTTCCTTCGTAAGTTACGAGTACTTGGGGTTCGTAGTAATCACCTTTGTGAATCAGGAAGTTCACCTTACCAAAGCGTTCAATTAGGATTGCGGTTGCAGCACAGCACAAACTAACCAAGCCAGTTAGGACGATGTAATCGTCGTATTCGGCTTTTTCCAAATAGGGGTGCAACAGACGGTAGCAGTAGCTTATGTCTTTCTTCACAAAGCCACGGCTGCAAATTATGATTTCACCAAACTTTTCCGCTTCGGTGTAATCATAACCGCCATCGTTTAAAACAAAGACTTTACTCACGGGAACCCCAAAGTAAGGGTGGCTTTGGCAGTGACGTTAACTGGGTAACTTAATATGTTACCTTAGTTTAGTTAAGGTATACCAAAGCCACCAAAAGGTTACTTTCCGAGTGAAGCCAAGACAGCCTTGCGCTGTTCGGGAGTAAGGGTAGACAGCAGAGCAGCTGCCTTTTCCTGAGGAGTCTTGCGAGGCTGCCGAGACTTTTCCGACAACTTGTACGCACGAACAAACTTCATAATGTCCGCCGGAGCCTTCTCGATGTGCCGACGAACAATTCCCGCAACATCATTGGTAATGCGATCGCACACTGCCTTCAACACTGCACCTTCACCAAACTGCTCAACGGCATGTGCAACACTGCTTGGCAGACTGTGCTCCACAACAACGGGGGTTGTGTGCTTCTTGGTCTTTACGCTGATCTTCATGCTACTTTCCTCTTTGTTTGCGCGATTGCGCGATTGTGCCCTTTGGGTAAGGGCGGAAAACTGGGGAAGGTGAAGGGTGTTGTAGGTTTTGTGGTCTTTGTAGTAGGTACCATAGCACGTTGCTAGGGGGATTGCAACAACCGTTCGTCGGCTTGTTGCGGTGCATCATACAACACCCTTAAAGTTCCTACCCTCGGCCACCATCGTTTACCCGTTTCATCCTCAACTACATAACTCTCAAACTCCCGGTAGTAGCCTATTTTCTGCAACTCTTTCCACGTCACTTCGGGGTAAGTCGCTGGGGGCTTTGTTATTGTTGGATACTGTCCATACTCTACTACTTCAACAATTACACCAGTGTGTAAAGGTTTAAGCTTAGAGCTTTGCCAAGTCACGCGCTGGCCTAGCTTAAACCTTCCCTTACCTCGATTGAAAAGCGGTTCACTCAACTGTACTTTCTCCGCAGATCACTAACTTTTGTTTTGACTTCTTTGTAGTTAGCCACAATCTTCTCACAAATCTCTGGCTGTGTTAGGGTAAGCCACCGGCTAGCAAGTTCATTTGTATTGTCAACTTGGGTTGTTCTGAACAGGCAAGGAAAACACTCAGCGTAGTAACGTTGACCACGCATGTAAACATGTGCATTTTTCCCGCACGTAGGGCACAGAAGTGGAGTTTCAAGTTTTATCTCGCGCTCCAACATTTTGCTCACCTCTTCGATTGAGTCGTAGTAAGAACAAAGGCACACAGAGTTCTCCAAGTCAGAAGAGTTTGAGGAGTAAAATGCAAAGGCACTGCACAAAAACAGTGTATACAATGCCAGTTAAGATTCCACTTTCAAAGTTGGGAGTGGGCTTTTGCATTTTGGTTTCCTAGAGAACGTACCAGTTTGTAGTGGAGGTTCCAACAGAAGACTTCTTTTCTTTCTTCGTAAGGGGGCGAAGTCTTCCGTTTTTCCACGTAGCTGTAGGAGCATCCTGCGCTTCAAATATTCCATAATCTTCCGCAGTCGGCCAAAAGTCAACTTTGTGTTCAGCATAACTCTCAGCCTCACTAGGCAAACGAAACCTCGGTGTGAAAACACGGTAAAAATCTTCCGTTGTCAGTCTCACAAATGCCCGATAACTGACAGGAACCTTTGGTTGTGATTTCATTTCATTCTCCAAGCAGGGAAGTTAACTCACGTTCATCTTTTGCAGTCCACTTTTTCCGGTTAAACTCTTTTTTTACTTTTAATTCTTCAATTCGCAGGCTTCTCCTTTCGTCAGTAGGGGGAGTTAGGGATGGTGCATGGGTTGTATTCAGTGCATTTGTGGTCAACAGTTGTGATTCACGTGACTTTTTTGCAGCTTCCCAGTTGTTTAAGGTTTCAGTGTACTCAAACCCGTCACGGGTAGGGACGAAGTTTAAGCTACGTAGAGTTGCAAAGGAAATGGCAAGTGCGCTGTTAACAATTGTAGCAAGGGAGTAGTTTTCGGGCAACGCACCAGTTTTCTTAACTACATCAAAGGCAGTTAAGATGTCTTCGGGCCGTACACGGATTGTTATTACCTTACCCGGCTTCATTGGAGGTCCACTCCTTTTAGTTTTTACTCGAATGATATAAACTTTATTTCCATTCTGGTGCTGCCCGTGCTATTTGTCTTTACACTTTTATATCTATCCCCTGAGTGAAAAATAGATATTCCGTTAGGACTAAGAAATATAGATACACTCCCTATATAGGGGTGATTAACGAGCCGCTTGTTTTGATTTTCATATTTAATTTTCACTTAGAAACCTTTACCTTAATTAGTCCAAGACATGCTTAAAGTAATCATTTATTTCAACTCGTCCACTCTGTGTCACCTTGACATAAACATGTTCCGTCATTAAGTTACGACGAATATATATTTCCCTTGGTTGGAAGTAGATAAGGTAATGGTTTGAACCGAATGGGGAATTAAGCCACTGAACGGTGGCGTCGTATTTGACTTTCATTACCTATACCCTTTCATTATTTTTAGTGGGTTTTCAAACTTCTCTCTAATTAAAAGTTCTCCCTGGGGGGTTACTTTATAGTTTAATTGTACCATTCCCTCCACAGCTCTAATATCAAGTTCGTCAGGCTGGAAATATAGTATTATAGGCTGATTTATATCGGAGACTAACCACTTGAATGAATTATAGGTTACTTTCATTTTCCACTCCCCTAAACACAAGTCTTTCTTCACCTTCCCAATATAAGACGCTTACAATACTATGTGGTTCTGTCTTAATCCCTTTTATATCAATCCCCTTCACTTGAAGGTAGAAGTGCATAAAAGGGCAATTTGAATTATTTTGATCAAGGTACCTTAACCACTCAAATGTGGGGGAATACTCAATTTTCATTTGTGGCCTCCCTCTTTCCCATCCTCTAAACTAATAACCGAGTCCCCCGGACGTACATTTAGGTATTGCCTGTTGCAGCCGGTAAGTAGCCAAATAATTGGGGGCAATCCCTGCGTGTATGCAGGTTCGTAAAACTCACCATCCGTTATGATGATGATTGCGCTTGGATTCCATACGCTAATAAGGTTAAGGGCTGACGCAATGTTAGTTCCGCCGCCAACATCGGGAGTTTGGTCAACTGAATGTATCCACTGCGCACTAGTGGCCCATAACATTAGCCTACAATCAACGTCACGGTTTGTGCCTGTGGCGATTGCGAGCATTTGTGGTACAAGGGACTGCATACTACCGCTTACGTCCAATGCACAAGCTACGCGGTGGCGTGGTGCACTCACACTGCCACGCATACCGACAACCCTGCCTTCTCGTAGCCAACTGCGGGTACGGGCGCGGGTAAGTCCATTCGTGGGGTTGATACGTTGAAGTGTGCGCCGCAATGCAGTAAGTACGCGCGGTTCTGATTTCGGCACAACCTTAACTTTGTGTGAGTTAGGTCTAAGTCTAAGGTCTGCCCCAATGCCTTCGGGCAAATCAAGAATTGCCCGAATGTGGTGTTTTTCGCACTCTTCTGGTGAACCCTCTGGTTCCAATACATGCATATCTTCCGGACCTTCCATGCCGGCATTTACCATAAGGTCATAAATAATTTGTGTGGTGGGGGGAATGTTTGGCAATTCCCTTCCATTTGGTAACCTTGCCTTTAACTCTTCCCACGTTACTACGCCACCAAACGCAGTTCGTAACTGCTCCAACTCGCTTGGCAGCAGCTTATAGTTAATTGGTGCGTCGGCTGCAACGTTCCATGTTTTTAACTGTTTCACAGTACGCAAACAGTCACCGCGCCAAATGTGCGCAAACTCATGCATTAACAGAGCGTTACGTACTTCCCCAGTTAAGGTTAGGGCGGTTTCTCCAAGGTGCAGTACATAACCTTTGTCGGTTAACTGCACGCCGGCAGTCGGTATGTCCGATTGCCGAACTTGGCGGATATGTTTGATTGCCCATTCCTTAATATCAATGGGCAACGTGTTAAAGTACCAATCAAGGGAAATCATTTTGCAGCCTCGCGTGCGTCACGCAGTTGTTTGCCTCGGGTAAGTGCGCGTACTAGCATTTCCGCAACTTCCGTAGTTGTGTGCGGTTCCAGCAGGTCAAACTCGCCATTTGCGTCTACAGGTTGTGCGATGACGTTTTGAATCATCGCCTTTTGCAATGTCACCAATTCATCTGGGGACACAACTTCTAGCAAACGTGCAAGGGTACGTTCCACCACTTCGAGTGGAAGGTTGCGGCGAGTCCACAACTCTGGGTAGATATGTGCAAGCTGCTGTCCGTTTAAGGCTTCCACTTTTTCCGGGCATTCGGCCAACACGTCAATTAACCCTTTGCTGGTAACTGGCACACTTGCCGAGTTTAGCCAATCCAATACTTCCGGAACCAGTGGTGGGGTGATGATACCCTGTACCGTGGTATTCAGTACATCACTTGCAACACCACTGCGGGCAAACCCAACAAGCCAATCAAGTTGGCGCGGACTCGGCTCGTCAAGTACTGGTAAATCAAGGTCGCGACGGCCACTCAAAAATGTTGGCTTGCTAATTGAATGTCGTTTAGCAATCCATTCCATGTCAGGGTAAATTGGGAGAAATGCAAGGCGAGCACTAAGGGCTTTGCCAGTTTCATCGCTTAGCCACACACTGCGTTCAACCGGCTGACAAGCAGCAAGAAAACATGCGTCCACGTCACGGTCACGAAGTTTGCGCGAAGTAAGCAACGTCAGGATGGTTGCCCAATGATCGGGCTTCGCCTTGTCAATCTCGTCGAGGAAGATAAGTTTTTCCCCTTCTTCGGTTGCCCAGCCGGGCAGTATCCACTCAGCGGTTTTGCCCATAATGCGAGGCAGCCCGGAAATGTCTTCGGGCATCATTGTACCAAGTAAAAGAGTGTGCAGGGTACGGTGCAGGTTAGTGGCAAGCGCACTACTGCGGGCAGTCTTACCCGTACCAGTTGTGCCAACAAAACAGGGCCATACAACCGCTTCACTTGTTGGGAGTGTGGCGTTGTATTGCAATATTGAAAGCGCTACGTTTTCCATTGTTTATTCCTTTTCGTTGTGGGCTTGTGCGGGTTTCGAGTAAAAACTAAAAGGAAGATTATTTTTTTATTACCAATTCCTGCATATCCACTCTAATCTATTGTTGATGTATATATCAAAAACAAGGCCATTAATCATTAAGCCTACTTTCATCTTACCGTAGTCGTAGATATGTATAGTAAGTAAGTGGCTACCAAAAAAGATCAGCTTATTTTCCAGTTCCCCCTTTTGTGTAAGGTGCATTCTCATTGTTCCGTTCCTTCTACCGTTAATTTTTTCTTTAGTTCAGTCCGTTGGCATATAATATATATTCTATTGTTCCCCACAATACTTAAGGATACAAAATCAACTACACCTTTACGAAAGGGGTTTATTAAACTGAGAAGGTAGGGTGGGGAATAGCCAATCACCAGTGGTTTTTGTTTATCTTTTGTTATCAGAAAATTTTCCCCCTTCTTTTGTAAGATTTTCATACACCTAACCTCTCACTCCACACTCAAAAATGAATGGATCACTGGCGTCTTGCAATCGATGGCCGTGGAAGTACACTGCAAATGCAAACTTTACAGTCCCAACTCGAACTGGAAGATTAAATGCATCGGAAATGGCGTTCAAGCGAGAGTTTGTAGTATGCGTAGCCCAGCCGCAGGATGCAAACTCAACTTGCAATCTGTCGTCCCCCAAACTTTTAATGCACGCAATTTGATTGTTATGCAAGAACACTTTACGTATACCTTCCAAACCGTTAACTTCAACGCGAGTGTTGGCAGATTGCCAGTTTTGCCATCCCTTCAAGGCCTTCACCATGTTTTGTTCGATCTTACGCATTTTTGTTGTCCTTTTGTTGGTGGTGGAAATCTTCAACAAACTTAATGGCTTTTAGATCAATTTGAAGTTTTTTCGATTCATCTTCCCATAGGATAAGTGTATCACTCTCTTGTATACCATCACCAAGATCTATTAGTGTTGCAGTTATTAGAATTACCTTTTTGTGGTCTTTTATGCGTAAGCCTATGGGCAAGCTACCTGCGTATTGGACGCTAGTTTTCACACTGTCACCACTAGTTAGAGTACCCCGATAGGTTAGATGCTATCTTATACCGACTGTTGCACCTGCAACCCGCCTTGACACAATTGTTCACAATATTGTGCAGTGCATCAATCAGTTGTCTGGGCAACCTTCCCTTGTGTGCCCCGTTGGGCTGGCCACCTACCTGCCTAGCTTTGCTAGGCCGCACACTGCCACTCCTTACCCTTGCCTAATTCCTGTAACTGCGTTGTGTGTTACCTAATTAACGGAACGTGTTGCAGGTGCAATGTGTTGGAACCCCCCATCCTCGCCCGGTCAAGGGGGCATTTAATGATTTGTTTCTTTTTTTTTATTTTTTTTTTAACAAACGAAAACTCGCGCGCGAAGGTAAATGAGCATGGGGGGTTACAACACGTTGTACCCCTTGGCCTACAACACCATTTTTCAATCACTAAACAAACCTGCCCACAAAAAATAACAAAAAACCCCACACTTTTGGCATGGGGTTTGTTTTGTGCGGTTGTTTGCTTACTTTGTGAGTGTGTTACGCAAAACAAACAACCTATGTGCATCTTCCATTGCCCACTCGCAAAGAGCGTGGCGAATCAATTCACCGGTACGAGTGTGTTCGTGCTGGGCACGTAGCAGCACTTCGTTTGCAAAGTCCACAATGCGAGTTTCAAGCTCGGATGGTGTCATGGTCATTACTCCGCAATCTCCAGGCCACGCTCAGCGCACAGTGCAATCAGTTCTTCACGCGTAAGTGTGCGGGCGGCTGCCAGCGGATCACGCTTGCGCGTGCCGAAGTTGCACACTTTGTAGGTGTACGTTGCGGGTACGTGCCCGGACACCTTGAACCGCTGCGCCATGCCTTGCAACACGCGCTCGGCAGCCAGTTCCTGCACCAGCTCCGCATCCATGCCAGACCAGTCCAAAGTGACGGCGCACTCGGACAGTTTCTTCGGCTGCCCACGTTCGGCCATGTTAACTTTCAGGTTGTGCGTTGTGTTGTTCATGGTGCCGTCCTCGACGTGTAGTGCATGCCAGTTGCATGCACTTCGTTAGATGCACACATTTGCTCAGCATTGCATTGTAATTGCAAACAATTGTGAACTGTTTTGTGTTGACCGTCGTGCACATTTCGTGCCAATGTTAAGGCATGCCGGGGGAAACTTCGCGGCAATGAAAAAAAGGCGAAATGCACCATTCCCCCAGCGCACAACTCAAAAGTTTTGTTAACTCCACTTAACAACTATCACCCTTTGTGTTTACACTGTTAACTTAGGTTAGTGTGCTGTTTGGTGTCAGCTTGAGGTAGGAGGGAAAAGGGTGTTGACAAGGGGCGGCGGAGTTGGTACAGTGAAGGTGAGCGCCGCAGACGCTCCCACCTGCGTCCAAGAGTACTACCCTATGCTACCCTACCAATCCCTCCTTGAAATGCTGTCAGAAGGCCAGCGCAGGGCCTTGGCAGCGGTTCGGGTTGCCCTGACTGAGGTACCAGCCCATGCGCAAGTCCCTGTCCACGTCCATGCGGCAGCCCCGCATGCCGGGGGTGAAAAACCACATGCAAATGTTGAACCGTTTGTTCACCAAAACTCACGGTAAAACGGTCAACAAACCCCACAAGGTTGTTCGTTTCAAAATGCCTCGTGGGTTAATTGGCAACTAAGGGGAAGGGTTAAAAGTGGAAAGTTTTGTGCAAACCAAGATTGAAAACTTGCCAGACTCTGTGGAAGGAGAAGAGCTGCCCGAACGTTGGCTCTTGAAAGAATTAAAAGGTAAACACAAAAACATCTGTTCTCTCATTGCACAAGGTGTTCAACGCAAGCAGGTGGCTTCCATCTGCGGCGTAACACCTGAATATGTAAGTATGCTGCTGCGTCAGCCACTGTGCATGGAATATGTTGCAAAACTAAATGAAGCTGTTGACGTGCAACTTGAGGCAATGCATGGCGCAGCAGTGGAGGCCATTGGTTCAACCCTTCGTGAAGGTACATTTGAAGACAAGATAAAGGCTGCACGTCTCCAGATGGAGGCAACAGGTCGTGTCGGTCCGCGAGTTCAAGCCCAAACTCAAACACCTTCCAATGACAGATTGGAGCATCTTGCGGACCGGCTCCTTAATCTACTTGGCAAACAACGTGGGAGAGTTTACGATGGCGAAGCAATTGAAGTTGACACCGTTGGAGAGCGGACCAATTCACCCACGGAAGGCTCTTGCAATGGGGCGATTGCCTGAACCTGCACGCTTCATGGCTTCACGCTTCCGGAAGAAGTTTGCGCGGGTTCCTAACCTTAACCTGCCAAACAGGAGTAAGTAAATGGCCATTCATATTAAAGCCTCACACAAAGGTAAGTTGCACAAGGCCTTAGGGGTGCCAGCGGGCAAAAAGATTCCTGCCAGCAAACTTGCCAAAGCTGCCAAGTCAAGGAACCCTGCAATGCGTAAAATGGCTAACTTTGCCAAAAACGCAAAGAAGTGGGCACACAAGTGACTTCCATCATCACTCCCCTTTTGTTAACAGGTGAAACTTACCCTGTAACCTTCAACTTCGGGGTTCAACTTGCAGTGGGCGAAACCATTAGCGGTGCTACATGCACCGCTATTGTTTTTTCCGGTACAGACAATACTCCCAGCACCATTCTAAGTGGTTCACCAACTATTTCCACCCCAACAGCAACCCAGTTGGTTACCAGTAATGCCAACTCAGAAGGTGTCATCTACGAAGTAACGTGTGTTGTAACCACAAGTGCAACGCACGTGTTCAGCCAAAGCTCCAAAATTGCTTTCGTAACCCCCAGCGGTTCCTTTGCAGGTAACGGTACTTGAGTGACTACCCTCTTAACCCATGCATGGAAACGGGTTGTTGACGTAGTCCCCTTCACCTTTGACTTTACCCAGCAGTTACAGGTCGGTGAAACCATAACCCTTGCAAGTGCTTTGGTTAGTGTGCAGGTTTTTGCAGGCTACGACCCAAATCCCAGTGATCTTTTGGATGGCGGTGCACTGGTTGACTTAAGTAATGCAAATGCTTTCATCCAACCCATTCAGCATGGCCTTGACGGAGTAGTTTACAATTTAGTTGCAAGTGTTCAAACCAACACCAATCGGTTGCTGTTCCAAACTTGTAAGTTGGCAGTGTTGTTGCAAGGTCAACCAGCCATTGGACCCGTAATTCCCTTTTACTACACCAGTTGGCCTTACCCTGTTGAGTTAGCTGAAACTTTCCAGTCGTCTGTCTCTCCACAGTTTGGTCACTTGTTACTTAACCCTGCTTACACTGAACAGATTAAGAGTTCCATTCTTCCACTTTTTGGAGATATTGTTTTAGGGTTAGTTACTTACTCAAACTGGCCACCTGAACAACTCAAAAGTTCCATCCTTCCACTTTCTTTGGTTTTAAATTATACAAGCTCAGTCAATTACACTATTCCAGCGGAGCAACTTAAAACCTCCATTCTTCCCCTTAGTTTAAGCCTAACACAGGGGGCAGTTATTTACCAAAACTACCCTCCTGAACAGCTTAAATCTTCTATCCTTCCCCAGAGTATTTCACTAACATGATCTTACTCCCTAAGCATAAAGACCTGTACCTTGACCCTCCAACTCCAAGGTTGCGTGGGCTGTACAAGTTAACTGTGCGTGATGCTAAAACGGGAAAAGTAACCCGTGAAACTCCGTGGTTTGAAAACTTAATCACAAACTCGGGGTTAGATGCTATTTGGAGTGGGCCGGCTGTCGGATCCGGCGTAAATTATATCTTTAATGGCTGTTGTGTTGGAACTGGTAACACTGTCCCCGCTTATACAGATACAACTTTAACAACTTACCTTGCTAGTACAAACTTTGGGACTAGTGGGAGTTCCCCTATGGGATCTTGGGTATATGTTGCGGCAGCCGGCAGTGTCCCTCCTTACTGGACTTCTACAGGTAGTTGGACTTTTGGTGTTGGTGTTGCCACAGGTACCCTTGCAGAAGTAGGTATTGGATGGGGCAGTCCCCCCAGTTCCTACACTCTCTTTTCCCACGCCTTAATTGTTGATGGTAGTGGTAATCCAACTACAATAACAGTGCTTTCAAATGAACAGCTTACGGTTAGCTACACCCTTCAACTTTACTGGAACACTGTAACTCAAACTGGAACACTTGCTTTTGGTGGAGTTACTTATAACTTAAGTTGGCTTCCGTCAAATCTTCCGACAATCTCAGGTGGGCCCAGCAGAGGAATAAACCCGGCAAGCTCTGGATTACCTTATCCTTACTATTTAAATGCCTACAATGGTTCCATTGGCACACCACTAACCCTTCCAAGTGGTACCAAAACTTACATAAACTTTTCCAGTTCCGGTACTCAATCCTTTGCCACCTACATTGCTGGCAACTACTACAATGACTGCACAATGACTGTTCCCATTGGTTACCTTAATTTGCCGGGGGGCATCACTGTACTTGAGTTTGAAGCTTCTTACCATCAGTTCCAAATTAGTTTCTCCCCTGCCATCCCTAAAACTTCCAGTTACTCTTTCACCTTCATTAACCGTTTTGCTTGGGCACGTTACCCATGATGCCGGGCCACCAACTTAGTACTCAGCTTGAGTTTGGTAACTTCCTCACTCCTGACAACCTTCCCTGTTCCCCCACCTTAAGTTACCAACTCGGTGGAATCAGTGTAAGTGACCCCAGCAAAGGTTTGCAAGTTCAAACATGGATGGCACAACTCGTTAATCCAGTACTCTCAACCTCCTATGTTACGTTAAGTGCTCCCACTTACCCAACCCAAACCCTTTACACCCTCCCCTACATTTCACAAATCTCCCTAGCCTTTGACCAAAACATGAAGCCATGCCTTGCGTACATGCAGCAAGGCTTAAGTTACCTGTGGTGGTATGATGCAACCATTCCAGGTTACACCATTGTCCCACTTCCCAGTGGTTCATACAGCCCTCAAGTAACCCTAGACGATAAACGTTTGGTAAGTGTACAGCAAAGTTTCACCGACATCGTTCTAATTTACCTTCGTAATGCAAACATGTACATGCGACAGGAACGGGACCGTTTCACCACTGAATATGTGCTGCTTCAGGGAATTGAGTATTACAATCCACAACTGTACAAAATCGGAATGTGTGCAAGTGATAGGCTGTTAATTCAGGTGAATGCGGACTTGTATGGATAAGGTCGGCTGGGCTTTTTCCCGGAGACCGGCGGCCGGAGGCCGCACGTTGGGGCGGAGCGAGGAGGTCGTGACCTGAAGGTCAGCGAGGACTCAAATGGTAACTTTAACCGGGGATTTGATTGAAGCTTTTTCGGGAACATTCCTGTCCCCACGTTATGATTCACCTGTTGTAACTCCAAACTGGCACCGTGAAGCATGGAACTTGTATGCAACTGGTGGAAGTCGTGTTGCTTGTGTTGCGCCTCGTGACCATGCCAAGTCAACTGCCCTCACTTATGACTACATCCTTGCTGAACTTTGTTTCCGTTCCAGTGATTACTGTATCCTCATTGGCAGTACTGAACCCAAGGCCAGTGAACAACTGTCTAACTTAAGTGAAGAGTTACGTGAAAACACTGACCTGCGGAATGAGTTTGGTATTGCAGAGTTTGAGGTAGATCAAAAAACAGAAATCATTGTGCGATGTACAGATGGTCACAGGTTTAGGTTGCTTGCTCGTGGTGCGGAACAAAAGATTCGTGGTGCAATGTGGAAAGGTAAGCGTCCAAACCTCATTGTTTGTGATGATATGGAAGATGATGAGCAGGTTGAAAGCACTGTAAGGCGTAAAAAGTTCAGGGATTGGTTCTTCCGCGCAGCCGTACAAGCCCTTTCGGTTAGCGGTAAGATAAGGGTACATGGAACAATCCTGCATGAAGATGCGTTGTTGGTGCACTTAAGCCGCAACCCAAGTTGGAAGTTTCTCTTTTACAAGGCTCATGAAAGTTACAGTGACTTTACCAACATTTTGTGGCCTGAAAAGTGGAGTGCTGAACGGCTGCGTGCACGTCAACAAGAGTTTGAATCCAGTGGCGATGCTGCCGGCTACTCCCAAGAGTTCCTTAACAACCCTCTCGGCCATGCTGACTCCTACTTAAAGCGTGACCAATTCATTGAAATGACCGAAGATGACTTTAAGCGTGAAAAACGTTACATAATTGGAAGTGACTTGGCTGTTTCAAAGGCTGACAAGGCTAACCGAACCTCTTTCACGGTTGGCGGTCAGGACATGGAGAACTTACTTCACATTGTTGACCAAAGGGTTGGGCGTTGGACAACTGACGAGTGGATTGAAGTAATGTTTGAGCTGGATGCACAATGGCAACCTGAATTGTTTATTGTTGAAAAAGGCCAAATTTGGGCTTCTTTGTACCCATTAATTCGTAACGAGATGCAAAAACGTGACCACTGGATCAATTTTTACCCAATCGCTCCTAGTAAGGATAAAGCAGTTCGTGGCCGCAGCTTCCAGCGCCGAATGCTTGGTCATGGAGTTCGTTTTAACTCCAAGGCTGATTGGTATGGTGGTTATCTAGATGAGTTACTTCGCTTCACTGGCGTAACACAGGCCGTGTTGGATGACCAATTTGACTCCACTGCCTACGTAAGTTTAGGTTTTGACAAACTCGGTGATGTTGAAGATGAAGAGGACTTCAACAGTGATGGGGAAGATGAAGAGTTTGCCCGCACAACGGTTGAAGAGTTACTGGGCCGCAGTTCGGTCACTGGTTACTGAAAGGAGTTAATGTGTTAAACCTAGAACGTCACATAACCCTCAATGAGGCTTCAATTAACTCCCCAAACCTATGTGACCAACTTTCAAGCGAAGATTTGGTTGCAATTGGTGCGTGGTGTTCTCACCAGTATGACATTGATAAGGAAAGCCGGGAACGTTGGGAAAAGAGAAATGAAAGTGCAATGGACCTTGCACTTCAAGTGCAGAAAACAAAGACATTCCCGTGGCAGGGTGCCAGTAATGTTGTGTTTCCCCTTGTTACAGTGGCGTGCCTGCAATTCCACGCCCGTGCTTACCCCTCAATCGTTAACGGAAGGAGTGTTGTAAATTGTAGGGTGTTTGGTGATGATCCCACCGGGCAACTACATGAACGTGCACGCAGAATTGGTCAGTACATGAGTTGGCAGGTACTCGAACAGGATGAATGTTGGGAAGAGGACATGGACATGGCCCTCTTACTGACTGGCATAAGTGGGGGTGTTTGGAAAAAGACCTACTTTGACCCAACTCTTGACCACAGTGTCAGTGAAGTTGTGTTACCCAAAGACTTTGTAATCAATTACTGGGCTAAATCCACCGACCGCGTACCTAAAACGCACGTAACTTACCTAACTCGTAATACCATTCACGAGCGGGTAGTTAGTGGCATCTTCAATGATGTGTTGAGTGAAGAATGGTACACAGGTGGAGTAGTTGCACAAAAGACAACGGAGAGTTTGAGGGCTGACCAGCGGCAAGGTATTACCGAACCCCAAGTCAGTGAAGTAACTCCTTTTGCATGCCTAGAACAACACACTTACCTTGACCTTGACGGGGATGGTTATGCTGAACCCGTCATCGTCACTTTTGAAGAGGTAACCAAAACTGTCCTGCGTATTGTGTACCGTTTTGACTCCATGTCTCAGGTCATGTATGCAAAGGATGGCAGGTTGTTAAAGATTAAAGCAACAGAGTATTTCACAAAGATTCCATTCATCCCTAGCCCGGATGGCGGCATTTACGACATTGGCTTCGGAACACTCCTCGGACCACTTAACGAGAGTGTCAACTCAGCCATTAACCAGTTAATTGACAGTGCAACGCTGTCTAACACTGCTGGTGGGTTCCTTGCACGTGGTGCAAAGATTCGTGGTGGTATTTATGAGTTCAGCCCCTTTTCATGGAACCGTGTTGATTCAACAGGTGATGATCTGCGTAAGTCACTTATCCCGTTGCCGGTGCGTGAACCCAGTCCAGTTTTGTTCCAACTGTTGACCTTGTTAATTGACTACACCAACAAAGTTAGTGGGGCAACAGACATGCTAACGGGTGTGAACCCCGGTCAAAACACTCCTGCTGAGACGAGCAGGTCAATGATTGAGCAAGGTCAAAAGATTTACAGTGCCATCTTCAAGCGTATCTGGCGTGGCTTAAAACACGAGTTTCGTAAACTCTACATTTTGAACTCAATTCATCTTCCAGAACAAATTACTTTTGCCGGTGTACCTGCATTCCTCAAGAGAAGCGACTTTCTGATTGGTTCAACTGACATTGCTCCTAGTGCTGATCCTGCCATTACCAGTGATGCAACCAAGTTTACCCAAGCTCAAATCATTCGGCAGGCTGCAATGTCCAACCCTGCCTACAACATTGATGAAGCTGAAATACGCTTTCTTGAGGCACTGCAAGTGGATGATCCAAAGTCTCTGTACCTTGGTATGCAACATGCTCGCCCAATAATGACTCCACAAATCATGGTTCAGCAGTTAAAGAACCAATCCCTCCAACAGAAGTACGAATACGAAAAGATGAAGTTCATTGCAACTCTAATGGAGCAGCGTTCCTTCAACCAAGCAAAGATTGTAAACTTGTACGCTCAAGCTGCATTGTTCCAAGAACAGGCCGGGGGAGAAAAGAATGCTGCAAAAATCGCAGAGTTCACCACTACCATTGAAGCCCTTAAAACACACATTGAAACCATTAACAATGCCATAAAGGCAGCACAAGAAGGCGCAGGAGAAGGAAATGACCCAAACCAACCACAACCCCAAGGTAACAATCAGCCCGGAGGAGTTCAAGGGATGGCTGGACCATCCGGTAACGGAGGTGCTCCACCAATGGCTCTCGGCGCAGCGGCAGCGCCTGATGGAGGATTGGGCTAACGGTAACTTCACTGGCACCTTTACAACTGAAATGGCAGTAAAGAATGCGGGTGCAACAGGTGCATGTAGTGCTTACCAACAGGTTCTTGACTTAACCTTTGAGGATATTCAGAATGATTAACACTTCCGGTTTGGTTCCCCTTGGCAGGGCAGTTTTAGTCAAGCCTTACATGCCAGAGATTAAAGCAGGTTCCATCATCTTGCCACCTGACGTGCTGGCAAAAACTCAAACGCTTGACCAGCGTGCAATTGTTGTTGAAGTTGGCCCAGTTGCATGGGCAAACGAACCCACCCCAAGAGCACAGGTTGGTGACAAAGTAATGGTTGCAAAGTTTTCCGGTGTAATGGCAGTAGGCCCAGCAGACGGTCAACAGTACCGTATCATTAATGATAGTGATATTTTTGCTGGTATTGTTTCAGAACAGAGTGAGGAGAAGCAGGCATGAACGGTGAACAGGGTGACTTGTTTGACGGGACGGCGGATGCTCCTGCGGCCCCGCAGGGCTTGACATTGGAGCAGGAAGCTCGTAACATGGGCTGGCGTCCGCAGGAGGAGTTTCATGGCCCCCAAGACGCGTGGGTTGACGCAGAGGAGTTCGTGGAGCGTGGCAAGCACATCCTCCCAATCCTAACGCAGAACAACCGCAGGCTGCAGGGTGAACTTTCAGTAAGAGACCAGAAAATTGCTGGACTACAAAGTGCCTTAAGTGAAAACCAAGAAGCCGTAAAGGCACTCCAAGAACACTACAAAGAAAGTACGAAACGCGCAGTTGAGCAAGCCAAGCAAGAAGTAATCTCCCAACTCCGTGCTGCAAAGGAAGCTGGGAACATTGATGATGAACTTGCCCTAACAGAGCAGTTGCAAGGTTTGCGTGAAGCAGAGAAAGAAGTAGGTGCTGCAACGGTACCTAAGAAAGAGTCTGTTACTCCCCCCACTGAACTTCACCCCGACGTTGTTGCATGGCAGCAACAAAACTCTTGGTTTGGAGTTGACAATGAGCGCACTCAAAACATTATTCGTATCAGTGCTGCACTTCGGGCAGCGGGTAACACAATGGCTCCGAAAGAGTTTGGGGAAGAACTTTTGAGGATTGAAAAGATGCAGCAGCAGTTGATCTTGGGGAACGGGACAAGCAAAGTTTCGGGTGTGTCGAGTGGTGGAACTCCAGTGGGCAGTTCGGGTGGGAAGGGATTTGCTAGTTTACCCGCTGATGCAAAGAGGGAGTGCCATAGTTTCGCTGCCAAAGTGGTAGGCCCAAACCGAGTGTACAAAACCATGAAAGATTGGGAAACTCAATACGCCAAAGACTACTATGGAGAGGGCTGATGGAACTTCATCCAACCGAGTTTCTTCCATTTGACCTCTTTTTTGCTTCGATTGTTGGGATGAACCTACACCCCGGCGCAGAACGTGATGGGGCTAAACGTAAATCCCTTGTGGAGTGTGCAACTCTCGCACTGCACATGATCGAAGTAAGGCGTCAACTCATTTACCAAAACACACCAGTTAAAAGTGAGGAAATCAGGCATGAGCAAGCACACTGAAAATCCCAGCAATGAAAAGCGTCCACTGCCCCCGAACTTCCGCCCAATGGCTACGGGAGTTTTACGGTTAAAGGTACCTGAAAGGGATGGGTTCCACCGTCATTGGTTTCGTGGCACACCAGATAGAATTGCCCAAGCGTTACAGGCAGGCTACACCTTTGTAGATGCTGCTGACGTTAACCTCAACAACTTTGATGTAGCTGGCTACTCAAGTGTTGGGGGCAATTCCAGTTTGGGAAGTCATGTTGAAGCCATTAGTGGTGACCTTAACCAAAATAATGAAGCAGGCAAACTCTTATTGATGGAGTGCCCCATTGAATACTTTGAGGCAAGTCAGGATGTAATTAAAGAAAGAAATGACGCAGTTGCAGCATCCATTACCAGCGGAATTGTTGGTGCTGGTGAGAGTGGTGAAACTTCACTGGATGCTGGAACTCGTTATCGGAAGGGTAAAATCCCTGACTTGTTTAACCCCAATAAACGGAGGCCGTGATGGCTAACGCAAACCGCCCACAGGGCTTATCACCTGTCCAGCACTTTGACGGTGACTGGAATGGTGTTGCTCGTACGTACTGCATCCTTCCTTCTGATACTAACTCTTACGCAGTCGGTGATCCAGTCATTTCCGTTGCCAATGGTGATAGTAATGGTGTTCCTGCCGTTACCCTTGCTGCTGCAACAGGTCCGCTGCGTGGTGTGATTGTTGGTCTCGGCACTAGTGAAGGTGGTATCTTCAACCCCAACAACCTTAACTCAACAATCCGTCCGAGTGGCGCACAGGCCGGTTACTGGTATGCAATGGTAGTTGATAATCCACAGGCCATTTTTGAAGTTCAGGAAGTAAGTGGTGGTACTCAGTTGTCTGCCACCAGCATTGGCTTGAACACCAACCTGCTTGTTGGTTCCAACAATGGATACCAGAGTGGTTGGCTGCTTGACAATGCAACGGTTGGAACTACTGCAACGCTACAGTGCCGAATCTTGGGGCTTGCTCGCAAACCTCAGAACACGTTTGGTGCTTATGCAAAGTGGTTAGTCTCCATTAACAACCACGAACTTCATGCCGGCACTGTCGGTATCTGATAAGGAGAACTAATCATGGCAGGTATTATCAACACTGGTACCCACCCTAAACTGCTTTGGCCCGGTGTCAAAGCTATTTGGGGGCAGGTCTACGACGAACATCCTGTGGAGTACACAGACTTGTTTGAAGTAGACGACAGCGATAAGGCATACGAACAGGATGTTCAGGTGACTGGGTTTGGCCTTGCACCAATCAAGGGACAGGGCGCTTCACTTCAGTACGATAGTGAAGAGCAGGGTTGGGTAACTACCTACACCCACGTTCCCTATGCCCTTGGCTACGCCGTAACCCACGAAGAAATGATGGATAACCTCTACAAGGAAGTGGCTACTCGTCGGGCAAAGGCAAATGCCTTTAGCATCAACCAAACCATCGAAAACGTCGCTGCTTTCCTTTACAACAACGCCTTCGTAAACACTTACTACTCGATGCCGGACGGCCTTTCCTTAATTAACAGTGCCCACGTTAATGCAACAGGCGGTACTTTCAGCAATGCTCTTACTCCTGCCGCTGACCTGAGTGAAGCTGCACTTGAAGATTTAACCATTCAGATCATGGGAGCAACACAGGATCGTGGTTTGTTAATCAGTGTGATGCCTCGCAGTCTTCATGTTTCTCGTTTCGAGTACTACAACGCCAATCGTATCCTTAAGTCAACCTTGCAGAGTGACACGGCAAACAACAACATTAACGTATTGAAGTCCGTTAATGCCTTCCCCGAAGGGATCAAGTTAAACCACTACTTCACTGCCCCTAACGCTTGGTTCGTTCGCACCAACATCCAGAATGGAATGAAGTTCTTCTGGCGTGAACGGCCCAAGTTTGACCAAGACAATGACTTCAACACCAAGAACGCGCTTGCTGCTACATACATGCGCTTTAGCCTTGGTGCAACTGACCCGCGCGGTATTTACGGGTCGAACGGTCCGTAAGTGTGAGTTTAGTCTGAGGTAACGCCTCATCTGTGTAGGTGAGGCGCCTTTTTAATGGCGTTACTTGGAGAACTACCATGAGTTCAGCCCCCGTTCGTTTTACCAGTGGTGTAACTCAAGATGCAGTTTGGCAGCCACTTGGATTAGTTGGTATTCCTGATCCTTTCTTCTATGCAACCTATGAGGATGATTTCATTCCCTACAATGGAGCTTTGTACACTGCCACACTGGATGGTGGTACGGTTGCACAGACTGTTGCCAATGGTGCAGGCGGTCGTATTCTGTTGACAACGGCTGCGGTTGCATCGGACTTTGTTGGACTTCAGCTTACTTCAGCCGCTTTCAACTTAACGAGTGGTGTGAAGTGTGCTTACCTTACCCGCATTCAGGTCGGTGCCATTGCTACCACTTCTTTCAGTGTTGGGTTGATTCAAACCACTGCAACTCCAGCAACCATTACGGATGGTATTTACGTAAAGTACACGGCTGCCGGCACTTCCATGACTGGCTACGTTGTGACGGGAAGCGTGGTTATTGGCAGCGTAGTCATCCCGGTCGCTCCGGTTAATGCAACTGACATTGACATTGGCTTTGTAATGGATCGTAGTGGTAATGTGCAGTTTTTTGCCGGCACCAATCTTGTTGGTAACAAGATCGGTTCCCAAAATACGGCGCTCCTTGGCCCTATGGCTACCATCTACAACACTTCCCTTACAGGTGCCTTTACAACGGCCCTGTTGAACCCAACCATTGCAGTGTTCACCACTGCTGCCAGCGCTTCCACCCTCGTTGCAGACTTCCAGCTTGCTGCTAGGGAGCGTTAATTATGGCTAACTCCTACAACATCCAAGTGTTGCGCGATGGACCGCGCAACTTTGTTGTTCGTGTAACTGGTGAGATTCAGGGAGTGGCTACAACGGGTGGAACAGATATTGCCCCCGTTGCCCTCACCAACATTGCAACCATGAACCCTCCCTGCAGTGGGTTACGTGTTGACAGGGTTAAGTTCAGCATTGCACAAGGCAATCCCCTCGACATTCAATTATTTTGGAATGCCACAACGCCAGAACTCTTTTATGGTGCTGGTGGAGGGGATGATGGTGACTTCTGGAACTTCGGGGGGTTGACAAACAATGCAAGTCCCGGCGCGACTGGTGATATTCTATTCGGCACTAGCGGCGCTGCTGCTTGTACTGCTGCTACTCTTTACTCTTTTGCTGTAATCGTCGAGTGCGTTAAACTCGGGGCGCAGCTTCCACTTTAAGAGGTTACTATGGCTAGTAGTGTAATCTCTAACACACCCTACGGCATTATAAATGATGCAATGCACGATGCAGGTTACCTTCAAGAGGGGGATGAACCTAACAGTGAGCAGCTTGCCACCTATCTACGCCGGTTAAATGATGTAATTAACTTGTGGCAAACGCAAGGGTTAAAGTTGTGGTTACAGCAAGACTTAAGCGTACCACTTGTTGCAGGGCAAAACCAATACACCATCGGCCCCGCAATTGGTTCAAGTGTGCAGATGTCCAAACCACTTCGCGTGTTGCAAGGTTACATCCTTAACCCAACCACAAACATCCGTCGCCCCATCATCCCAATGAGTTGGGACGCTTGGTTCAAACTCAGTCAGGTTACAGGAAACAACGGTACCATTAGTTCGTTCTTTGTTGACAAGCAGGCAGCAGTGTTGAATGTTTGGTTTTGGAACACGCCTGACACAACGGAAGCTGCGAATGTTGCACACTTACTCATTCAGCAACAAGCAAATAACCCCATTAACCTTGAGCAAAATGTACAGTTCCCCCAAGAATGGAGAATTGCCTTAAGGTGGGGCTTGGCAGACGACATTTGCACCGGCCAACCTGAATCCATAATGCAACGCTGTGCTCAAAGGGCAACTCAATTCAGGCAGGCACTTGAAAACTGGGATGTTGAAGATACCCCTACTCGTTTTGCCATTGACAACCGCATGACTGTTGGAAATAACAGTTTCACTTAACGGGGGTTTTGTGGCTCAACTTTCTTCCGTTCAAATACCAAAACGCTTCCCTCTACTTGTTGATACCTCCAACCGGGATGGTACGACAAGCAAGGATGCGCGTTTGGTTAACTGTTATGTGGAACTCACTCCTGACAGGGAACTGTGGATTTACAAGCGGCCCGGCACGTTGCAACAACAGGTTGTTTCAAACAATTCAGGTGGGCTGGGATTAACAACTTGGAATGGTACGGTATACTCCCTGTTTAATGTGGGAGCAAGTGCTTCACTGTTTGCAAACGGAACTCAAATTGCAACAGGTTTGGACAACTCTGCCCCATACACTTTTACCAGTGTGATGGGCAGTACGCCAAAGTTGGTATTCCAAAACGGTACGCAGGGCTACACTTGTAATACTTCCAATGTGGTAAGTGCAACCCTACACAGTATTAACACTGTGTACCCAGCCAACACAACGGAAGGGTTAGCCTATCTTGATGGGTATGTGTACGTAATGCAACACTTGGCTGGAACCAGCGTAAGTCCAGCCGTGATTTGGCAGAGTAACTTGAACAGTGTTGACCAAGCTGGGGATTGGAATGCATTGAACTTCATTACGGCACAGATTGAACCAGACCCCGGCGTGGCACTTGCAAAGCAGATGGTTTACGTCATTTGCCTAAAACAGTGGAGTACGGAAGTCTTTTACGATGCAGGTAATACAACGGGTAGTTCACTTGGTCCAGTACAAGAAGCACGTCAACCCTATGGTTGTGCAAGCGCTGGCTCCCTTGCAAAAATAGATGATACTTTGTTTTGGTTGAGTCAAACTCAAAGTGCTTCCCTGCAAGTTGTGATGATGGAGGAGTTACGTCTTGGAGTCATTTCCACACCAGCCATTGCCCGGTTGCTTGAAAATGCAAGTTTAACCACAGTGTATGGGTTTGGCATCAAAATTAATGGTCATACCTTGTATGTGTTGAACTTAGTGAGTGCTAACTTGACCCTTGTGTATGATAAGTCAACACAACACTGGCATCAGTGGACGGACCAATCGGGCAACTACTTCCCGTTTATGGCTTCCACCTACACCACAAGTGGTCAACACGTACTTCAACACATCTCAAATGGTGCCCTTTACTACCTTGACAGTACTTACCACACTGACAATGGGTTGCCCATTAGTGTAGACATTTACACCCCTCCTTTTGATGCAGGCACACGGCGCAGGAAGCAGTTAAACTACATCGAGTTCATTTGTGACCAAATCCCCGGTGCAGGGTTAACTGCGCGTGCAACGGATGATGATTACCAAACATGGAGTAACCCACGATTGGTTGACCTCGGGCAGAAACGCCAGTTTTTAACCAACAATGGAACCTTTGTTCGTCGTGCTTACCACTTAAATCACACTGCAAACACACCCTTCCGAATCCAAGCCATTGAAGTTCAGTTTGATATTGGAACATTATGAGCAGCCAGAGTGATAAACTGCCACCAGTTCCCATTAACACTCCCTTTGATGTAAAGGGGGAAAAGCCGAGTTCAATTTGGAATCAGTGGTTTATTAGACTAAAGGCTAAAGTTGACACAATCAACAACGCTATTGCTACGATTGCTGGTAACTCAACACCGGGATTTTTAACTAGCGATGGAAGCGGCGGAATTAACTCTCGAACACTAATAGCAGGAACGAATGTTACCATAACAAATCCAACTGGGGCTGCGGGAAATCCTGTTATTAGTGCTGCTGGCGGCGGAAGTGGGGGTGGACCCCTCGTAGTTAACTCTCAAACAACGACTCCATACACACTGGTAAGCAGTGATAGTATGAAGATGATTGACATGAATGTAGCTTCGCCAATGATTCAAGTGGATGTACATGCTAACCAAGCCATCCCTGTTGGATCAATTATTTACATAAATGGCAGAACTGCACAAGTTTCTGTACACCCTCTAAGTGGAAGTATTACAGTTTTTGACAACACCTTCAGTACCTTTACCAACACTTACGGCTCAATCATTCAGCTACTTACAGATACTTGGATATTCTCAGGGGCAATTTTATATATCCCTTACATTTATGTCAGTTTTGATGGCAGTACATTAACTGGCTGGACTAATAGTGGTGTTACAATTGCATCAACCTTTGGTAATCCGTCACCCTCCTTTTCGGTTAATGGTGTATCTTACGCTACATATAATGTAACTCAAATAGCTAGTTTTAATTCCACTCGCATTTTCTGTGATGTTTATATTTCATCCACCAGCAGTCTAGCACTTACTAACTTGTTCTTTGGGTGTAACTCAACTGGGGCAGGTTTTTACGCCCGGTTTGATGCTCGTGGAGGGGTAAACAATCCTTTCATTTACACAACAAACTCATGGACTTCATGGAATGCCCCTCCCAGTACATCCACACATACAATAACCACAAACACTTGGTACACTTTTGTTATTAAAATTGATTCCAGTGGAAACATTAATCTTTATGATTCTACTGGCCTTTTGTATTACACCTACTATGCTGCTACTTTTTCCGGTACCTACCTAGCAGTCAATGGGCAAACTGCCGGTGTTGTCAGTTGGTTTGACAACATTAAAGTAACTAAATACTAAGGAAACCTTAATGAAACAGTTCAAAGGTCCAAAAAAGCAAGGTGGTTGGGTTGGGCTTGCCATTGCCGGTGTGGGATTGGCCAGTTCACTTTTTGGTGGCGGTGGTAGTAATAGCGGTCCTAGTAGTAATCCGTCTTACTATGACCCATATGCCCCTTATCGAGGAGCTGCTGCACAGCAATTGAATCAGTTAATGGCTAATCCTAGCTCCATTACAACGTCGCCAACGTATCAAGCCATGATGCAGGCTGCCCAACGGCAGAGTGCTGCCCAAGGGTATACAGGTAGTGGAAATGCACTTGCCGCTGCTGCAAGTGCTGGCGGCCAAGCCTACCAGCAACAGTTCAACAACCTTGCTATGTTAAGTGGTGCAAGTACTTCTCCAAGTGTTGGTGCAGGTGCAGCAGCAAATGCCGGTGCCTACAACCAGCAAAATAACCAAAACTCATGGAGTCAACTCGCTTCATTGTT
>JAEHJW020002635.1_pt1 | contig 26553 bp, 23 predicted proteins | sample 9271431 | NCBI WGS metagenome assembly JAEHJW02 | reverse complement strand
ATGCAGTGCGATACTATTCCGGTCGGCGACCGCCGAAGGTGGTCGAGACCGAAGCGGCTTGTCGGCGCGACCCTCGGGCGGTCCGATACGCGCCGCGCCGGCCTCTCTGACGTCGATTCGTCCGAACCGCGCGCGGGCGCGCGATGGCCCCGGCGTCTTGCCGGCCTGGCGGCGGCCGCCGGCGTGGTTTTGGCCGCCTCCTGCGGCCAGATGTCGTATTCGCCCCTGCCGAAGAGCCGTGTCGTGCTCGCCGACGACTTTTACCGCCCGTCACCCGCCGCCGGCGCTAAAATCCCGCTGAGCGTCGCGATGGTGGCCAGCCCAGCTTTCGACTCCGAGCGCTTCCTCGCGACCGACAGCGGACGCTACTACGAGATCGAGGTCCAACCGGCGCTTAGCGCGGGGATTAACCGCCTTTTGACCGACACCTTCACGTCCGCCCGAGTGGCGCGCGGCACTAGCGGTGTTGGCTCCGCTCAGGTCGAGGTCCATCCGGCGGTGAATCTGGGCCTGAGCTTTTCCCAAGACGTCTTCTCGGAGAAGATCACTGCCACGGCGACGCTATACTTGGTGTTGACGGATGCGCGCAATGGTGTGCAATTAGGCGAATTCCAACGGGAGGCCGTGGCCAACGGGGTCGGTGGAGCGCCGTGGGACATGGGCGGCATCGTTACCGGCTTCAGGGCGGGCGCCAACAACAGCGCGGTTATCGCCGATCTCGTCGGCTCTGCGCTGGCTGCCGATTTGAGCCGCTTGTCCGACGACCTGCGCCAGGCCGCGCTCGGCGAACGGCTGGCCCGCGCGCAGGCGCGTCCGCAGCCACCGCCCGACGAGATTGTGCCGAGAATTCCGTACATTCCGAACGCGCTCGAGGGTCCGGGCGCCGGCTCGTAAACCGGCCTTCCGCGGCGGGCCGAGCAGCGCCGCGCTCGGCCGTCGCCGCCCTCTTCGCACTTAGCCGCGCCTTCCGATTTATAACGCCGCACGCCGGTCAATCGCCGCCCGCGCTCTCCCCATATCGGCCAAGCTGATACTCACATCGCGCCTGACTTGATATTCGTTGATTTACTCGAAATAGAGTTTCGAGTATAGTCATGTTGTACGCGGCGAGATATGAGAAGTATATCCTCAAATAGTATCTTCGCATTGCCGACCGGCGGGCCGGCGAAAGCCCACGTTGGCGCTTCGGAGGCGAATTGAGCCGCCGCGGCGCCAGGAATCGCGGGCGCGGATCGCGCGGCCGCGGGCTCGCAAAAGGGCCTCAGCTCACGCCGGGGGCGACGCGCGCGCCGCTCTCGGGCGCGGGCGGCGCGATGCTTCCTGGGGCGTCCGGGCGCGCCGGAATCGGCGCCACGGCGGGCTCGCCCGGCGGCTTCAACATGCCGGCGCAGCGGAACTGGCGCTCGCCTTTCGGCCCGAGCCATCCCGGGCGCGCGAACGCCACGCAGCCGCCGGGGCGCGGGATGCCGCTGCCGCCCGACAACCGCCATCCGACGCGCCGCCATGGCGCTCCGATGGGCGGGGCGGGCGACGACGCGCTGGCGGCCAATCCCAGTTTCGAGCCCAATCAGACCGATTGGCGCCGGCCGGGCCCAGGTTTGCGCCATGCGCCGGGCAATATCGGTTACGGCGAGCCCCAGCGGCCCGTGGCCGGACGGGAAGCGGCCGAAGAGGACGCGCGCACCTACGGCGGACCGGTTAACCGCTACGGCGAGCCGCAAAAGCCCGCCAACGAATGGACCGAAGGGCAATATCCGGGCGAGACGCCGTGGCATCCGATCTCCTCGAAGTACCGCACCGTGCGGCCCGACCAGCCGCCGCCCTATATCCGCGACGTCGATATCGACTACAACTGGTTCAGCCCATTTCAGCCGGTATGGCCGTTCGGGCCTCCGTACGTCACCTATCCGCGCGAATGGGATTATCCGGTTGGTATCAACCTGGAATACCAGCCGCGCCGGATGGGGCTTTACGCGATGCTGCGGGCGATGAGCTACGGATGGGGAATCTTGCGCGCCGTTATCGAGACCCGCAAGGACCAGCTGATGCGAATCCCGTGGGATATCCGGCTGATCAACGGCAGCGCCAAAAGCTCGGCGCGCGACCCGCGCGTCCAAAATCTAAAGGAATTTTTTAAGAAGCCCGACCGCAAGCATCGATGGCAGGCGTGGTGCCGCCTTATCCTGGAGGATCTGCTGGTGATCGACGCGCCGGCGATCTATATCTGGCGCAGCCAGGCGGGCACGCCGTACGCGCTGGAGTGTCTGGACGGTGCAACCATCAAAATATTGATCGACGACGCCGGTCGCGTGCCCGACCCGCCGTCGCCCGCCTATCAGCAGACGATCAAAGGTCTGCCGATGGTCGACTTTCGCGCGGACGAGATAATTTACGCGCCGATGCGCCCGCGTCCGGAGCTTCCGATCTACGGCTACTCGCCGGTCGAGCAGTGCTTCCTCGAAATAACCGAGGGTATCCGGCGCACGCTGTATCAACTCGACTACTGGTCGGAAGGCTCCGTTCCGGACCTGATCGTGACCGTGCCCGAAGGATGGACGCCGGCGCAGATTTCCCAGTTCCAGGCCTACACCGACGCGCTGCTCGGCGGCAACCTTCACCAAAAGTCGAAGATCCGCTTCCTGCCGGGCGGAATGAAGCCGTTCGATATCAAGTCCGCCGGCGGCGAGCTGCTCAAGTCGGACTACGACGAATGGCTGGCGCGAATCGTATGCTTCGCCTTTTCGATTTCGCCCCAGGGATTCGTCAAGATGATGAACCGCGCGACGGCGGAATCGAGCGACCAGGCGGCCAAGGAAGAGGGGCTCTATCCCCTGATGACGTACTTCGAATCGGAGATCATGAATCCGCTGATCCAGGAGCATTTCGGCTACTCCGATATCGAGTTCAAATTCCAGCCGCGGCCCGAAGTCGACGCGCTCAAACAGGCCCAGGCGCTCCAGATCTACGTCCAGTCCGGCGTGCTCACCGTCGACGAGGCCCGCACCCAGCTCGGCCTGCCCAAGCTCAGCGCCAAATCCGCCCCCTAACCGCCCTGGCGGGCCGTTCGTAAAGGGAAATGGAGGGACATGCGCAAGCCGTCAAAGGCGGGCGTGTTAGAGTTGCAACTGAGGTTCGACTGCCGCTGGGGTCCCAATTCGCGTCGCCCACCATAAACCTTTTTTGCTTATTCGCTTGACCCGGCAAAGAGGACTCTAGACCATGTCGATCCGCCCGTGGTAGGCTTTCATGCGCTAAAATAAGTGCATTGAAGGCCGGTGGAGATCGGGGCTTCGGGGTTTGCGGACGCAGCAGCTAGGGTCGACCATTTTGAGAAGCACGGGGCTGATTTCGGCGCTAAATCCGCGCACGAATACGAGCAGATGGCTCGCGACTTTCTCAATCAGCCGCCGAAGCCAACGATCGTGCGAGGCGTCAGGCGCGGCAACGGCGATATACTCCGTTACGACACGGAGTCCTGCGCGTTCGCCGTGATGCGCTCGGATGGCGTGATTAAGACGTTTTTCAAGCCAAATCCGAATTGGCACGGCTTTCGCAGCAACTTAGCCTACTTTCAGGCGGAGTGTGCAAAATGAGTTACATGTGTCCAGTTTGTGGATTCGGAGCGATGACAAAACCTCCCGCCGACTACAACATTTGTCCCTGTTGTGGCACCGAGTTTGGGTATGACGACCTCAGGCATCCCTGGGAAGAACTACGTGAAGCGTGGCTGTCAAAGGGCGCACCTTGGTTCAGTCGTCAAACACCTGCGCCTGAGGGATGGAACCCTGTTAAGCAACTGCTTGAGGCGGGCTGCGCCGAGCAAGGAGACCGCGCCGCAACCTCAAATGAGGTTCTTACCTACCCTCCAGGTCCCTGAGGTGTCCCGCGCAATTCATATAACGACAGTATAAATGCCGAAGTTGCTGATATTCGCGCCGTGCGAAAAGGTCATAATCGACCAGGCGACCAACACCCTTTCGCTAATTACGGTTCTCCAGGAGATCCGTTACAAGGCGCCGCCAAACGTGCCATTGCCGACGAATGCTCCCCTTGGATTGGCGATGCAGTGGTCGGTTCTCACCTTGTGGCGGCAAGAGGAGCCCGATGATGCTGGAGTGCAGTTCGAGCAGCGATTTGTCCTTGCGGACGCCACGAATATCTTGCTCGAAAACAGGATGGCTTGGACCTTCAGCGCGCCGACACATCGAATAATCGCGCGCGTCAGCGGATTCCCTGCCAGTGCCAACCGCAAGCTGTCCCTTTCTCTCTTCTACAGAGCAGTCGGCGCGATGGACTGGATTCCGTCATCTTCGTTCCCGATCGAAGTGCTTCGCGAAGTTTTGGGTTGACGTGATTCTCGTTTGTAGGGGCTCCCGCGCACCGTCTTGAGCTGCGAGCCTTGCGCGCTCCTGAGGGTAAGGGGTCGCCTGAGCTTCAGGAGCCGCGTAACGCAAGTGTTTTCCGTTTGACGCCCGGTGGCGGGTGGCGCGGCGAAGGCTGGGAGGGCAGGGCGCAGGCGGGTTGGCGCAGCGCGGCGCGGCTCGGCTGCATTCAGGCGTGGTCGGGCGGAACCGGCGCGGGCGCGGATCAATGAGCGCGACGAAGCGGCGGTTGAGCAAAATTGAGTATATAGTTTGGCGCGCGGAGTTTATTTTTGAAATAGCCAGTGAGTATATTGACAGAGGCGAGGATTTCGGGCGAAATAGGTAGCGAGGATGATGATGCATTCGGGCGGCGCGAGCGTCGAGAGCGTGCGGACCAGCGGCGGGACGATTACAACGCCCGGCGCGGGCGCGCGCGGCGCGGCGCGATGCGCCGAATGCGGATCGGTGCCGCGCTGGGTGCTCAAGCTGCTCCACAACGCGCGGCGCGACCGGCTGACGGGCTCGATCGATCTCTCGCTCAAGGACGGCGTGCCGAGCAACGCCAAGCGGATAATCGAGTTCCTCGACCCGAGCAAGATCGGTTAGCCGCCGACGCGAACGGACTCTTTGCCTCTCCCGTTCGGGAGAGGCCGCCGGCCGCCGGCGCAGGCCCGAGGCCGGCGGGTGAGGGACCAATGAGAAATCGAAATTTCGGTTTTTTTCAAAAGCCCCTCGCCAGGCCGCGCGCTCGCAATCGGTTTGGACGCGCCGTGGCGGCGACTTCCGGTGCGCGCGTGAGCGGTTATCCGATGGTGAGCGGGAAGCAAGGGCTGCCGCGCGAAGCGGCGCAATGAATTTTTCGATTCGGTGAGGACGAATTACCTGAGGCGACAGGGAACTTAACAAGCGTGCCGCCCGAACAGGGCGGCGGCCGGATGCTGCGCTAAACGCAAGCCCGGTAAGCCGTCAGGCTTACCGGGCTTTTTTATTTTCACGGCCGGCGCCAGCGGAAAATATGCAGCCGATTCATTTTTGGGTCCCGTTAAACAAGGTCAACGCGGACAAGCGCCTGGTGTACGGCTACGCCTCCACGCCGGCGCTCGATCTGCAGGGAGAGCGCGTGTCGCTGGAGGCGATCAAGCGCGCGCTGCCCGACTATATGCAGTGGCGCAATATCCGCGAGATGCATCAGATGTCCGCGGTGGGCGTGGCCGAGAGCGCCGACGTCGATCAGAAAGGGCTCTATCTGGTCGGGCGAATTGTCGACGACGAGGCCTGGAACAAGGTCAAGTCGGGCGTTTACAAGGGCTTTTCGATCGGCGGCCAGCGCGTAAGCAAGAACGGCGAGGAGATCACGGAGCTTTTGCTCACTGAGATTTCACTGGTCGACCGGCCGGCGAATCCTGAATGCCGGATCGAGCTGTACAAGCGTGACGCGCTCGGCGGAACCGGCGCCGCGGCGCGCCAAAGCGAGGGCGCGCAGAGCGTGAGTATCGAGCGCGCCGAGGTGGGGCTTCTGGGGCGGCTTATCGCGAAGCTCGCCGGTGCCAAGGTCAGCGAAAAAATGTCTTCCCACGCCCCGGACGCCGTCGGCGCCGAGCATGACCTGAACCGCCAGCCGGTCGGGCCGCGTCCCGAGGATGCGCGCCGGGCCGGCGACGAGGGCGGGATGACCTGGTCGCCCTACGACGACGCCTACGCCGCGCTGAATCGTATCCTGCGCTTTACCGAGAGCGACGGCTTTGCGGCCGCCGGTCTCGAACCCGATTTGATCGCCGAAGAATACGACCCCGCAGTCGCCCTGGACGGTTACGACGACGGCGATCACGACGACGATCATGACGATGACGCGCCTGGCGCCGACGGCGCGGCGCTTTGCGACGATCTGTTCGACGCCGGCGCGCCGGAAGGCAAGGCGCTGGGACGGCGCGGCGACGTAAGCGACGGCGACCGGCGGCGCGCGCTCGTCGAGTATGGCGCGGTCGAGTTCGCTGACCCGAGCAATCGCAAGTATCCGCTCGACACGCCCGAGCATATCCGGGCCGCGTGGAGTTATTTCGCGATGCCCAGGAACCGCCGCTTCTACACGCCGGAGGAGCGGCGACAGATCGAGAACCGGATTATCGCGGCGTGGAAGCGCAAGATCGACCCGGACGGCCCGCCCGCGGCTCGCGCGCGAGAGCAGGCGGACAGCGAGCTTTCAGCGGGCGGCGCCGGCGGGTCCGCCGAGAGGGCGGCGCGCGCGCGGCGAATAGCGCGGCGGCTTGCCCGCGCGGCGCATCAGATTCGAATAGCAAGCGGACAATCGCAACGAGGAGAGGATCACATGGGAGCTTCTGACCCGGGCAAGGTGAAAGGCCGCGCCGGCGACCATCGCCGCAGCCTTCATCGCGCAAGCATTCATTTCAGCAAGGCCGCCAAACATCAGCAGAAGGCCGTCGAGCATCACGGGATGCTCGTGAGCGCGCACAAGGCGGCGCGCCACGCGCTCACCGCGCTCCACAAAGTGCTCAAAGAGCATCATGAGGCGACAGCCGCCGATAAGGCCGACAAGGGTGCGGCGGATTCAGTGCTGATGTCGGAGATGGCGCGCGGCGAATTTCCCCATGATTTAGCCGCCGAGCATCTGGCCGCCGTCGCGGGCCATCTGGGCAAAGCGGCCGAGCACGCCTCGCTCGAGGGCAGCCACGCGGCGCGCGCCGTGGAGCATCACGAACTCGGCCTGCATCATCTGAACAAGGCGATGGCGGTGTGGATCGGTGAGCACGGCGAGGCGCCCGGCGACGCTTATCCGGGCCTCTACGACGTGCCGCCCGGGGTCCATCCGATGGCCCAGGACGAACTGACGGAGGGTGACGTGCCTGACTACGATTTGCGCTATCCGTATCCCGAGCCCGAGCGGACGCTCGATATTCCGCCTTACAGCACACCGCCGGCCGCGCTGCGCCAAGGCGCAGCGGGCGGCGCGATCTCCTCGCGCGAGGCCGAGTTGATGCGCAAGGCCGCCTATCTCGAGGGCAAGCTTGCCGGACTCGCCAACACGCCCGCCAAACCGCGCGCGCAGCTCTTCAGCGTCGGCAAGCAGATGCTCGGCGGCGAGTTGAGCCGCGGGCAGGAAAGGGTTGCCGAGCTGCTCGACGGCGTCAATGAGAACGAGGACCCGCTGCGCGCCAGCGCGCGGATTCTCGGCAACATGGCGCTAAAGGGTATCGGCGCGCGTTCAACCTTCGACCCCTCCTACCGTGGAGCGGCCGGCGGTTCGCGCCTGGGCGCTCTGCCCACCCGCGCCTAAACGGCGCACGCCGTCCGCCGGCCGCTCCGCACGCGCCGGCGGACGGCAATCGACGCGGCGTCCTACCCGCGGCGCAATGTGAAACCGAGAAACGAGGTTAAAAAAGCGATGGCTGGTTTTCCAGGTTCGATCTATGGCATGGGGAATTTCGGCGGCTACGACTCCCCTTTGAGAGGCGCGCTCTCCTCGCGCGAGTTCGACGATTTGGTCAAGGCCGTCGCCGAGCGCGTGTCCAAGGCCGACACGATCACGCAGGCGACCGGGCTTTTATGGTACGACCTGCGGCCGATCGTCCAGTTGCTCTATCCCTTCAAGGAGTTGATCCCGCGCATCTCGCGCCTCCCGCGCGTCCCCGGCGACGGCGGCAACGCCTACCATTGGAAGCGCATCACCGCGATCAACCTGAACAACTTGTCGGTCGGGGTCAGCGAAGGTAATCGCGGCGGCAGAATCGCGATCGACGTCCAGGACCAGACCGCCACGTACAAAACGCTGGGGCTCGAGTCCGACGTCACCTTCGAGGCGCGGTTGGGCGCGATGAACCTTATTCCGGACGCGCTCGGCAACTCGATTCAATCGAACCTGCGCTCGCTGATGGTCGGCGAGGAACAGACGCTGCTTCTAGGCAACGCCAGCACCGCGCTGGGCGTGACGCCGACGCCGACGCTCGCCGCCGGCGGCTCGGGCAGCGCCTTTGCCGCGGGCTCGCTCTATGTGCGATGCGTGGCGCTGTCGGGACTGGGATGGCTCAACTCAAGCGTGCAGAACGGCGTGCCGGGCCAGATCACGCGGACCAACGCCGACGGCTCGGTCGACACCTACGGCGGCGGCTCCGCGCAGCCTTCCGCCGAGGCGTCGGTGACGGTCACCGCGGGCCAGAACGTGACGGCCACCGTCGCGCCGGTCGCCGGCGCCGTGGCCTACGCATGGTACTGGTCGCAGACCGCAGGTGGCGAGCTGCTCGGCGCGATCACCCAGAGCAATCAGGTGATCCTGAGCGGCCTGCCCGCCGGAACTCAGCCGATCACCGCACTGCAGGTCTCCGGCGCCTACGCCGATAATTCGACCAACGCGCTTTTGCCCGACGGGGTTCTCTCCCAGATCTTCGGCGGCGTCTTCGGCTCGGCGCCGGGCACCGCGATGGCGACGAATCAGACGCTGCCCAACGGCGTTTCGATGACCGAGTCGGGCGCCTTGGTGATGACGCTGCCGGCGGGAAATTCCGGCCTGACCTTCTCCGGCAGCAATATCGAGGAGTTCGACGCGCTCCTGCGCGCGGCGTACGACCAGTACAAGCTCGGCTTCGACCGCATCCTGATGTCCGCGGCCGACGTCACCTACTGGACCGGCGAGTTCTTCAACACTTCGGCCAACTCTCCGTTCCGTTTCTTCGCCACCGTCGATCAGGCGACCGGGCTCTACCTGGCCGGCCAATCGATCAACGCCTACCGCAACAAGGTGATGGGCAACACGCTAGAAATCGAGGTGCATCCGTACGTCCCTCCCGGCACGATCATCTTCTGGTCCGACCGCGTGCCGTACGAACTCTCGGGCGTGCCGAACATCCTCGAGGCGCACGTGCGGATGGACTACTACCAGATCCAATGGCCCTGGCGTTCGCGCCGCTACGAGTACGGCGTCTACGTCGACGAGGTCTTCACCTGCTACTTCTGCCCGGCCTTCGCGGTGATCAACAACGTCAACCCGCCGACCGGCGTGCCGACGGTGAACTGAACGGGAGGCGCGCTTAGATGAAGCTACGGCTCGACCTGGAGCAGTTCCTAAGCGAGCGCCGCTTCAACCTCGACGTGCAGAAGCGTTCGCGTGCGCGCCTGTTGAGCGCGCACGCGCGGCTGACGCGCGTCTCGGTGGGCGGCAAGGAGTTCACCGTGCGCGACGGCGTGGTCGACGTGCCCGAGGAGCTGGCGCCGACGCTGTTCGCCCAAGGATGGCGCAAGCTCGGCGACGAGCCGCGCGCCGCCAAAGCTGCGGCCGCCGCGGGCAGGGCCCAAGGCTGAGCCTCGGGGCGCGCCGGCTGCGGCCGCCCCCGAGAATCGCAAGAGATAGACTGCGATGGCGCTTTCAACGACGCCCGACCCGCGCGACGCGGCGCTGCTCAGCGACGTCAAGGCCTACATCAATCCGGCCTTGCGCGCGACCGACGACGCGCTGCTGCAGACGCTGCTCACCGCGGTGTCGATCTGGATCGCCAAGTACTTAAACCGAAACTTGAACGCCCAGAGCTACGTCGAGACGCGCGACGGGACGGGGATGTCCTCGATGCGGCTGTTGAACTGGCCGGTGGTGAGCGTGACCCAGGTGACGGTCGACGGCGCGCTGGTCAAGCCGGCGCCGAACGAGACCGCTTCGGGTTACGTCTTCAACTCCGCGACCGGAATTATAAGCCTGCGCCCGGGAATCTTCGGGCTCGGCGAGTACTTCAGCCGCGGCTTTCAAAACGTCCAGTTTCAGTACGTCGCGGGCTACAACACGCCCGGGATGCTGGCGCTCAACGCGCCGGCCAACGGCGCGCCCGAGCTGCCCGCGTCGCTCCAGATGGCGGCGCTGCAGCTCGCCGCGCTGGTCTATCGCCAGCGCGACCGCGTCGGCGACACCGGCGAGAGCGTGGCGACCGCGGGCGCGGAGCGCGTCACCTATTTCATGGGCGCGCTCCATCCGAGCACCCAGATGCTCCTGGACCAGCATCGCGAGGTCGCTCCGGTGGACGGGATGTCGGTGGCGGCGTATGGCGGCTAGCCTCGTTTTGCCTCTCGGCGTGAGGGAAAAGCGCGCCGCGTCGGAGCACGCCTGAAGCCATGGCGATAGGCCGCGAGCTTATTTACTCGGCGCTGTTCGATCTGCTCCAGCAGAATCTGCTGGCGCCCGCCGGCCCGTTCGCCTTCGGCTCGCGGCGCTACCGTCCGGCGAGCCAGACCGGCACCTCCAACTTTCCCGCGTTCTACCTGATACGCGGGCGCGAGGACTATCGGCGCGACGTGCTCTACGGTCCGGCCACCGTAAGGTTGACCGCCCATGTGCGTATCCAATCGGTGATCGGCGACGATCCCAACGCGGTGACCGAAACCCAGATGAACCATCTGGCCGACGCGGTCGAGAACGTGATCGAAAACTACGGCGGCACGCTCGGCACCCATACGTTGTCGGGCCTGGTCCAGGTGATTCAGATGAAGGGCACGCAGCTTATCGTGGACGCCTCCGGCATGGGGCGCTTCTCCGAGCAGACCGTCGTAATCGAGATGATGACCAACCATTAGGGTTCTCGCCGAAGCCCGCGTCTTGGCCGGGCTCGCTGGAAAGGTGGCTAAATGGCAAGCGATCTAAGACAGTTCATCTTCGGCCCCGGCGCGGGCTGGACGAGACTCGTACAGTACGTCGACGGCACGCCGCCCACGGTTTCTCAGCCGCGCCGCTTCGAAGTGGTGCAGGAGATTACGATCGAGTTCGACCTGACGCTCGAAGAGCTGTACGGCGATCAGCTCTACCCGGTCGCGATCGCGCTCGGCAAGGGCAAGGTCAACGGCAAGGTGAAGATCGCCGCGCTCGGCGCCAACTTCCTCAACCAGGCCTTCATCGGTTCCAGCGCCGGCGCGCAGAGCGGCCAGCGGGTGATGGCGATGACCGGGGCGCAGCTCGGCGAGATGACGACCGTGCCGTCCGCCAGTCCGTATCAATACACCGTAATCAACGCGGCAAGCTTCGTTGCCGACTGGGGCGTGCGCTACGCCGACACGGGTCTGCCGCTGGCCGCGGCGACCACCGTATCGGCGGCGGGCCAGTACTCCTCCACCTCGGCGGGCGTCTACACCTTCGACTCCTCCGACGCCGGCCGGCCGATCTTTATCGACTACGAATACTCGCAGACCGGCGGCTCGACGCTCGAGGTGGTCAACGCGCTGCAGGGCGACGTCTCGATCTTCAGCTTCCGCTACCAGGGAATCTTCGGTGGCCAGAAGATCGGCATCTATCTGCCCAACGCCGTCTCCGACAAATTCAACATGCAGACCAAGGTGCAGGGCTTCACCGAGCCCGAGCTGACCTTCAACGCCTTCGCCGGTCCCGACGGCACCGTCGGCTATATCTACCTGCCGATGGCGTAGCGGGCGGCGCGGCGACGACCCACGATGGCACACACGATCTACCACGGCCGGATCACCGAACCGCTGTTCGAGGGGCGCGAGATCGTCGTGCGCGGCGAGAGCTTCGTCGTGCCGGAGCTTCCGCTTGGCGCGCGCCGGCGCCTGTCGCCCAGGCTGCGCTGGATGTTCGAGCGCTTCGCCGCGCCGGCGGCCAGCGGCGATCCCGGCTTCGAGGAACTCGAACGACTGCACGAACTGTGGTTCGAGGGCGCTCTGATGGCGCTTCGGATGAACTACCCGGAAATGAGCGCCGAGGTCGTGGCTGACAACTTCAGCCTAAGCCAGGTGCGCCGATGCTTCGAGGCGGCGGTTGGCGCCGCGGGCGCGCCCGAGGACGAACGCCCACGCCCTACGCCGGCGGCGACGAGCGCCGCGCCGGCTACCGCCCCTACGTCGAGCCCGACTGGAACGCGATCTACGGGCTCCTGATCACCGCTACGGGATGGTCGTTTGAATATATCGACGCGCATGTCACCTTCTCGCGCTACAACCGGCTGGTCGACTACTGGTCGAAAAATCCACCGCTCCATCTGCTGCTCGGCGCGCTGCTCAGACCCGGCGCGCAGGGCGACGGCCGCGAGCGCAAGGTCGTCCGCTACGACCAGAACTCGGTCGGCGAACTGCTCGCTGCATGGCGCGCGGTCGGCGGCGCCGTCTCCTAGGCGCGCGCCTTGCGCGGGCGCGATGTGCAGCGCGGCGGACCGCCAAGGGCGAAGCGCCCGCGCAGCGTAAGCGATGGCGAACGGCGCGATGGTGCCCGGCCAGTTCTATCCGGCCCAGTTCGATCTGACCACGGCGGCGGACCAGATGCGCGCGATGCGCGAGCAGGCGACGCTCACCGCCGATCAGGTCAGGCGCGCCACGGTCGGGCTCAGGCGCGGATTGACCAACGCGATCGCGCCCGTCACCGACGCCGGCGGCGTTTCCCTGCGCCAGCAGCAGCAGGCAAGCCGACTCGCGCAGCAGACGATGAGCGCGCAGCAGGCGGCGGCGGGCGCCGCGACCGCGCAGTGGGAGATGGTTGCCTCGCCGGTGAGCGGCGGCTTCGCCGACGTCGCCAGCGTCGCGCTCTCCGGCCGCGGCCACGTCGGACGCGCCTGGAACGCGATGGGCCGCAACATGGTCGCCTCGCTGGTGCGTACGCACGCCGAGGCGCTGCTCATGGGCGGCGAGGAGGGTTCGCTGCTCGGCGGGATCTTCGGCTCGCGCAAGCAGGGCGGCGGCCTAGCCGGCCTGACCAGCGGCCTGCTCTTCGGGCAGAGCTACGACGCCGGCATCATGGGGCGCGCAGTCGGCTTGAGCGGCACGCCGCTGGCCGGCGGAGGCCTACTCTCGCCGCTGGCCTCGATGGTCGGACTGGGCGGCGGCCCGCAGGCCGAGATGCTCGCCGCGCAGATGAGCACCGGCGGCGGCGGCGATCTCGCGAAATCACTCAGCACGGCGTGGAGCGGCGCCCAGCCCGCGGTCGATCAAACGATGCAGCAGGCGTTCCAGAACTCGAGCGGCGTCGTGCAGGGGATCTTCTCGGACGCGTTCGGCGGAATGTCCGGCATGTTCGGCGCGGCGGGCGGCGGCGGTGGCGGCGGCCTCGGCGGTATCGGTTCGCTGTTCGGCACCGCGATGTCGGTGGGAAGCATCTTCGGCTTCGCCCGCGGCGGGATCGTTCCGTCCGCGGCCGGCGGAATGATCGTCGGCCCCGGCCATGGGACGCTCGCGATGCTCCATCCGCGCGAGATGGTCCTGCCGGCCAATATCTCGAGCGGATTGCAGCGCATGGTCGGCTCCGCGACGGGTCCGACCGCTTCGCACAATATCAACGTGAACTATCACGTCAACGCGCTCGACGCGCGCGGCGTGCGCAGCCTGCTCCAGGAGCACGGCGACACAATCTCCAATATCCTCCAGCGCTCGCTCAGAAACTCGCCGCGCGGCGGTTCGGGCTTCCAGATCACCTGAGATGGCATACTTGGTGCGCCTTCATCCGCAACTGTACCGCGCGCGCCGGCGCAGGCGGCGCGCCGCGGCGCTCTATGCTCTCGGAGTGGCGAGCGGGTTTTTGCTCGCGCTCGCCATACTCGCGTCCGCCGCTAGGTAGCCGATGGGCAACGCCGTGCTGCCGACCTTCAGCGGAGTCAAATTCAGCGTGCTGCGCAAGCCGCGCGCCGGCGCCACGCTGATCCAGACCGCGACCTCGGGCAAGGAAACCCGCGTCGCGCTGTGGTCCTCGCCGATCAACGACTTCGAGCTGCAGTACGAATTTCTCTGGCAGAACCAGCCCTACGGCTCGATCGGCGAGGTCCCGTCGCCGGCGGCGATCCGCTCCTTCGGCGACCCAATTATCGCCGACGACTGGGCGGCGCTGGAGGGCTTCTTCAAAGCGCGCCAGGGCGCTTTCGACGATTTCCTCTTCAACGACGTCTACACGCCCGACAACGCCGCGCAAAATCAGCAGTTCGCGATCGGCGACGGCGCGACGACGGCGTTTCAGATCACGCGGATGCTCGGGCCGTTCGTCGAGCCGGTGCAGAACCTCGCCGGCGTGGTGACCGGCGCGCCCGATCAGCCGCCGGTAATCTTCGTCAACGGCGCCGAGCAGCCCTCGGGCAGCTACACGATCGGCGAAACCGGCATCGTGACCTTCGCCGCGCCGCCCGCCGCCGGCGCGGTGCTCGCCTGGTCGGGAAGCTTCTACTGGCGCGTACGTTTCGCGCAGGACGTGAACGACTTTGAGCTTTTTATGCACAACTTCTTCCGCCTGCGCAAAGTCGAGCTTACGGGAATCAAGCGATAACGCGATGGCGGAACCGGAAGTAAAGATCTGTTTCTCGCGATGCAACGATTGGCTCGGCGCGACGATTCGCGCCTTCACCGGCGGGCGCGTTAATCACGTCTTTCTCGCCTGGACTGATCCGGAGTTTCAAATCACGGTGGCGCTCGGCGCAAATCCCAACGGGCTTACGCTTTCGCCTTTCGCCCGCTTTCTCAAACCGCCTGAACAAGTAGTCAGCATGTTCAAACCGGCGGCAAGTTTATGGCCGGGAATTCGCGCGCTGGCGCCCGTCCTGGATACGCCTTACGACTACGGCGGCGTAATCGCGATGTCGGCGGTTGAGCTGATCCATCGCTGGCTTAAGCGCTGGATGCCTAATCCGTGGCGATCAAAGCGCATGTTTTGTTCAGAATACGTCCGCCGCGTGCTCATCCTTTCCAATCTCGATCCGCGCGGCCTCGACGCTGTCCCGCCGTCCAGCACCGACCCGGCGCGGCTTTTGCGAGCGGTAGAAGGGGATGAGCGTTTCACTTTAATCACGTGAGGAGTGAGCTTTCTATGATAAGAAAAATAATTCTTATCTGTTTGATGATTCATGCTTATGCGAACGGCGGCAACTGGCGCTACACGGTCGAGCAGTATACCTGCGGCCTCGAATCGGTTACCACCAAATACGAGTATTCCGCTCCGGCGCCGGCGGGCGCGCTCACGCGCGACCAGTTGGAGCGCAAGCTCGACCAATTTCGCCATGATGATTCGGTCAATTCGGGCGGCCGGTCTTCGGCGCTTGCCGATCATTCGATTTAAGTCATCTGACGGGCAATCTTGTTGGCCTAACGTACGATTTTATTTGGCCTGACGGGCAAACTAAGTTACCTGACGGGCTATCGAGCTCCGCAGGTTGTATAGTCGAGCACGATTTCGTGTAGACCAAAGTCGACTACGGCTGTTTTCAGGTCTCCGCGAGCATAGCGAGTCGGCGCGCCGGCTCCGGTGGTCTCGTGCCTCACTGATGACAGGCGCGCTACCGCTCGGCCATGCTCAACTAGGAATGACACCATTTAAAATTGACTAAGCCAAAGGATTCGGTAGCGCTCGACATGATTTATCGTGTTGCCGGCTCAGAATATCAACTGATCCGAGACTTAAATAATCAACCAGGCCTCAATGTAAGCAATCTCTGCGCTTTGTCGTTCGCCGGACGTTAAATCGAACACACGACCGACAAAGAGCCGGATCTTGCCGCCGATGCTTATTCCGAACGAAGAGATGAGACGACTTGGTATCGTGAGTCTGGCCGCGGCGTCGCTCTTCGCCGCCGGTTTTGCCGCTTCGTGGATGGTGAGTTCGGTTGACCCCAATTACCGTTTGGGGCGCGTTGAAGCGAGCGTGGACGGGCAGCAGCAGACGCTCGGCGTGGCGGTGACCAAGCTCGACGTCGCGATTTCGCGCCTGGAGGACGTGGGCGCGCGTGTCGGCGAGATGGCGGCGCAGATCCGCGAGACCGAGCAGCGCCTGACCAAGCTCGAGCTGAAGATAGCGGCGCTCGACGCCCGCATGCGCGCGGACGAAGGCGCGCTCGAGGCGCGTGGCGTCATCAACCACGCCGCCCCCGACCATCGCGACGTCGAATGAGAGCGGCGCTTCCCCAAATGCAGGCTCTGCTCGGGCCCGCCGGCAGCCGTACGCTGGTGGCGTGCGATCTGTACAGCTTCGAGCTGGTCGACGGCACCGCGATGTATTTCACGTCGTTCGACCGCGACGTCTCCTACGGCGGGACGGTCTACAGCTCGGCGACGCGCCTTGAGCTGGGAGCGCCCGGAATGCCGACGATCTCGTGGAAGCGCGGCGTGAACGTGGACCGGCTCACGCTGACGATCGCGCCCCAGGCGAGCGACCCCGGCGACGTCGGGCTCACGCTCTCGCAGGCGATCGTCGCCGGCAGGCTCGACGGATGCCGCGTCACGCTGACGCGTACTTTCAACCCGATCGTCGCCGCGCAAAGCGCCGTGGCCGAGGTCGATCCGAACATCGGCACTATCACGCTCTTCGTCGGCCTGGTCTCCGAGGTGCAGATTGACCGCGCGATCGCGCGCATGACGATCGCGCCGATAAGCGAGCTGTTGAATATCCAGTTCCCGCGCCATCATTTAACCACGCAATGCCGCTGGACGCTGTTCGACTCGGGATGCGCCAATCTACGCACCGTGAGCGACGGCGCGATGACCGCGGGCTCGGCCGTGCTCACCTCGCTGACGATTAACTTCAACTCGCAGACCGACCCCGGCCGGCCGATTACCGTGTACGGCGCCGGCGCCGGCGGCGCAAACCTGGTGACGACGATCGCCTCCGTGCAGAGCGCCACAGAAGCGACGCTCGCGGCCGCCGCCCAGACCAGCACGGTCGACCTGAGCGGGCAGGGCCTGGCCACGGTCACCGTCGGACTGATCGCCGCGAACACCGCGGTCGATGCGGCGGCCGACGTGGGCTCGACCGCCTTGCAGGTGATCTCGAGCACTCTGGTTCAGCCGCCGGGCTACTTCGATCTCGGCCGGATCGCCTTTACCAGCGGCAAGAACAAGGGCGTGGTGCGCACGATTCAGTCCTATTACAACGGCAACGAGACCTACCAGGACGCCGTGCTCGCCGACAAGCCGATCGGCTATTGGCGCCTGGGCGAGAACGGCAACGACTACTCCGGCAACAACTATACGCTCTCGGTCTACGGCGGCGTGACCTTCGGCAATCCCGGCGCGCTCGCCGGCGATTCGATGGGCAGCGCCCATTTTGACGGCGCGACGGGCTACGTCACCGCGGCGATTCCCGACCCCGCCACGTTTCCCGGCACGCAGGCCGCGATCACCTTCGAATTCTGGGTCAACACGCCGCAGACCCAGGCCCAGGGGCTGTTCGAAAGCAATCCGACCGGCGACCAGGTGACCTCTTACTACCGCCAGGCGCCAGGCACGAACGCGCTGCGCGGCTTCAACTACGGCTACGGCGGCTTCGAATGGAATCCCAACCGGCCGGCCGTCGCCTTCGGCTATCCGGCCAACACCTGGACGCACGTGGTGGTGATCTTTTACGGCGGCCAGGCGATCAACGTGTTCGCCAACGGGATGCTCGCGGCGGCGGCCTCCGCAGCCGGCTCCGGCTACTACGAGTGGACCGCCCTGCAAATCGGCTTCAATCTCTTCAACTACAATCTTCCGGGCGGCTACAACTGGGGTATCCCGGGCAGCGGCACGCCCGGCAGCGCGCCGACGCAGCCCGGCTTCTACAAGGTCTGGTTCGAAGGCTATTTGCAGGAGTTCGCGGTCTACAACTACGCGCTCTCCTACAAGCAGATCAGCACGCATTACCAGATCGGCGTCAACGGGCCGAATCAATCGGGCCAGGGCGTGATCAGTCTATGGCAGGCGCTGCCCTACGCGCCCGCGCCGGGCGACCAGTTCACGGCCTATCCGGGCTGCGACAAGTCGGTATTTACTTGCCAAAATAAGTTCAACAACTTACTTAACTTCGGTGGGTTTCCCTTTATTCCCAACGAGGAGACGGCGCTGTGAGCCTGCAACCGGCCGATCGAGCCGCGGCGGGGAGTGCGGCCCCCGACGCGGCAACACGACTTGCCGCGGCGCAGGCCGAGCAACGCCGCGCGGTGGTCGATGAGGCGCGCACCTGGCTGCGCACGCCGTACGTCCACATGGGGCGGCGCAAGGGAGCGGGCGTCGATTGCGCCACGCTCCTTTGCGAGGTCTTCGAGCGCGCCGGCCTGATCGAGCGGGTCGAGCTGGAATGGTATCCGCCCGACTGGTACCTCCATCGCGATGAAGAGCGCTACCTCGCGATGGTCGCGCGCTACGCCGCGCGCGTCGAGCGCGCGCCGCTGCCCGGCGATATCGCGCTTTACCGCTACGGACGATGCGTTAGCCATGGCGCGCTGGTGGTCGATTGGCCGCTGGTGATTCACGCCTGGCGCGCGGCGCGCAAGGTCGTCACCAGCGACGCCAGCAAGGCGCCGCTCAGCGCGCGCTTCCACAGCCTGTGGAGTCGATGGAGCGATGGAGAACAACGGCCGTCAGATTAGCGCCGAGCATCAGCGCGTCGCGCGCCATCAGGTGCCCAGCGCGCCGGGCAAGGCGGCGTTTCGCCGGGTTACGGAAAAGGGTGTCTGCCTCGGCGAGGTCGAACTTTACGCGGTGAACCAGGCCGCGGCGCAGTTTATCGTAAGAGACCTCTACGCGCTGCTCGGCTCCGAGTCCGCACTGGTGATGCCCCATGGCGCTGTTTGAGGCGGGCGGCTCTGCCGCCCATCCCCCGCGAATCCAGGGGCTTAAGCTGCAGCAGTCGCGCTCGCCGATGCCGCTGCCGGTGGTGTACGGCACCGCGCGCGTGCCGGCCAATATCATTTGGTTCGGCGACTGGGAGCCGTTTCGCGTCGAGCCGGGCACGATCGGCAAGGGCGGCCCGTCGCTGCAGGGCTGGGCGTACCTGATGTCGTACATGCTCGCGCTGTGCCAGGGGCCGGTTGAGTCGGTGAATCGCGGCTGGGCCGGCGGCAGCTCGGTCTACAGCCTGGATCCGTCGATGATTCAAAAGGACTGGGCCATCTCGCTGGGCGAGTTCGGCCAGGCGCCCTGGGGATACTTCGTCGGGCAGCATCCGGGCGTCGCGCTCGCCTACACCGGCGTATGCTGGGCGGCGCAGGAATGGCCGACGAATCCCCATAATTATCCCACGATGTACGCCGAGTCCCATCCCCAGGACTCGATGTACCAGTATTCGTTCGAGGTGACCGGCCTTTTGCCGTTCGTCGACAGCGCGGGAAATACTCATCTGGATGCCAATCCCGCCGATATAATCCAGGACTTTCTCACCAATGAGTATTACGGCCTGGCGATTCCGGCGCAGTATATCGGCGACCTGAGCGGCTTTCGCGACTATTGCACTGCCTACGCGCTGCTGCTCTCGCCCGTGTTCGATCATCAGCAGCAGGCCGGGCAGTGGCTCGATTTGCTGCTGCGGATTACCAACTCCGACTGCCGTTGGTCCTCCGGCGTGCTCGAGATTATTCCGTACGCCGACGCTGCCCAGACCAATTTCGGCGTCACCTGGACGCCCGACTTGACGCCGGTCTATTCGCTCACCGACGACGACTATATTGCCGAGAAAAACGCGGCGCCGGTCCAGGTGCAGCGTAAGATTCCCCAGGATCGCTTCAATTGCTACGTCGTGGAATACACCGATCGCGCCAATGACTATCGGCAGGGAATGGTAGGCGTATGGTCGGACGCGGATATCGCGACCTACATGCTGCGCAAGGCGCAGCCGCGTCAGTATTTGCCCGTGATGGACGGCGGTACGGCGCAGCGCGTGATCCAGCTCGAGATGCAGCGCTCGCTCACCGTGCTCAACACGTACCTGTTCCGCGTCGACCAGCGCTTTATCCTGCTCGAGCCGATGGACGTGATCGCGATCACCGACACCGTGCTGGGCCTGGACAACTATCCGGTGCGAATCGTCGAGATCGTCGAGGAGCGGGACGGCACGCTGGAGATCACGGCCGAGGACCTCGGCGCCAACTTCACGCCGGGCTATCCCGTGCAGCCGCACGCGCCCGCAAATCGCCATTCGGGCCAGCTGCCGCCCGCCTGGATCAACCCGCCGCTGCTCTACGAGCCCTCGCCGCTCTACACGCAGAGCGTGCTGGAGCTGCTGATCGGCGCCTCGGGACAGAACGGCAACCAGAACTGGGCCGGGGCGAGCGTATGGTACAGCCTTGACGGCAACACCTATCAGTTTTACGCGCAGATCACCAAGCCGGCCAATCAGGGCTTTCTCACCGCCGCGCTGGCCGACGCCTCGGGCGTCGACACGACCGACACACTGGCGGTCGCGCTGTACGACGAGGCGATGGCGCTCGAGAGCGTGACCGATTCGCTGGCGCAGGCCGGCATGAACCTGTGCCTGGTCGACAATGAGCTTATCGCCTTCGCCAACGCCGCCGTGAGCGCCGCCGGACAGTACGATCTGACCTACCTGGTGCGCGGGATGTACGGCTCAGCGCCCGCCGCCCACGCCGCCGGCGCGCCGTTCACCTATCTTGGTTCGCTGACCAAGCTCGATCCGGCGATTCTGCGGCTGGTCTATTCCAGCTCGATGGTCGGCAAGACCGTCTACCTCAAGTTCACTTCGTTCAACGGCGAGGGCGGAAATCAGCAGAGCCTCGCCGACGTTCCCGCCTACACCTACACCTTCACCGGCGCCGCCGCGCAGACGCCGCCGATTCAGGGCGGCCCGGCGTGGTTTCCCGACGCCGTCTACGCCACGGGCGCGGTGATTCAGGCGGTCGGCTTTTACTTCGTCGCGCAGAGCGGCGGGACCAGCGGCTCGGCCGAGCCGGCCTGGCCGCTCGGCGTGGGTCAGACGGTCGCCGACGGCACTGTGGTATGGGTCAACTCCGGTCCGGCGCCGACTTTTTCGTCGGGCGCGATCAGCGCAAGCTCGTCGGAGACCAACAGCTCGACGCAGACGATCGGCGCCTCGTGGACGCAGCTCGTCTCGCTCGCGCTGCCGGTGTCCCAGGCCAGCGATATCATTCAGATCGCCGTCGAGCTCGCGCTCTCCACGGTCAGCGTCTCGCCGATCCAGGTGCGGATCGTCACCCAGGGCCTGACGTCGGTGGTCGAGTGGAATCCGGTGGTCGTCAACGCCGGCGCCGCCAACACCGTCAATCTCAACGCGGTGTTCCCGGTGCCCTCGATGCTGCTGCCGAACGCGGCCAACACGCTTTTGCTCCAGGCGCAGGCGCCGGGCGGCTCCGCCACCTGCACCTCGGCAACCTTGACCGCCACCGACGTGCGACAATGATCGACACGCGCGTTTATTACGTGATTCACACTTCGGCGGGCGCGATCGTCGCCACCGGCTTTTGCGATCGCACGGTGCTCAAGGCGCGCGCCGCGGCGCTCCATAGCACGCACGCGATGCTCGAGGTCGACGCCGCGATGTGGCAGCGCGTGCGCGCTGGCGAGCCGAACGCCTTCAGCGTCAGCGGGGGCGCCGTCGTGCCCAATTCGTAAACCGAAGCAGACCAGAGGTTTTACAAGCGATGCGGACCGCAAGAAAATATCTCCCCGCACTAGCGTTAGTCGCCCTGTTCACGTTGCTGCTCTGGGCCGGATTGTCTCCCGGACGACTCGGCGCGTTGACCTCGGTGACGCCGATCCCGTCGAGCGATACCGGGCCGCAATTCATCACCGACGTCAACAACGCGCTCGCCGCCCTGCAGCAGAACCAGATCACGCTGACGCCCCAGGTAATCGCGCCGGTGATCACCGACCTCGGCACCGTCTCCGGCGCGGTCACCTGCAACGTGGCGCAAAGCTCGGGATGCCGGATGACGCTCGCCGCGCCGGTCACCAGCTTTGACGTGAGCGGCGGGACGCCCGGTCAGATGATTACCTTGCAGATAAGCCAGGGCACCGCCGGCGGCGCGACCTTCTCCTGGCCCGCGGCCGTGCAATGGCAGGGGCCGGCGCCGGTCATCAACCAGACGCCGGGCGCGACCCAGCTCTACCAGCTTCAAACCTTCGACGGCGTCACGTGGTATCCGCTCGTTCACTCCTCGCTCTCGGGCAACGCGATCACCGGCACCGGCTACCTGCCGTCGATCACCGGCTTCAACGGCATCGTGCAGGGCGCGCTCAACGTAATGGCGTATGGCGCAACGGGCTCGACGACCAGCGTCACCGCGACCACTACGAGCGGCTCGACCAGCGTCACGCTGAACAGCCCCGGCGACTTCCAGGACGGTCAATCGGTGGTGATCCTGCACGCCGGTCCGGCGACCTCGCTCGCCACGCCGGCCGCGCCGACGGTCGCGCCCAAAGGCGAGAGCACGAACGTAAATAGTTGGTTCTTCCCCGAGTATAACACCACTTCCTGCACCGTCACCGCCGCGCCGGAGTATACGGCGTCGATTTACGCCAACGCGAATTGCACAACGTCCTATACCTACCAAATCGTCAACGTGGACGGTAACCGCGGGATGTCCGCGCCGAGCCCGGCAACTACGATTACCAATGGACCGGCTGTACTCTCGGCGGAGAATCGGATCGTCGTCACCTGGCCGCAAGACCCCAACGCGGTCGAGACGCTCGTATACCGATGCTCCGGCTCCGGATGCACGCCGACGCTGATAGCCACCGTGCCGGCGCTGCCGAGCAGCAATTACTTCTGGCATCAGTTCAACTCCGCCTGCACCACCAACGGAAGCTCGACCGATTGTTACGGCTACATGGACATGGGGAGTGCCAACGGCGTGACCGAAGCGTTCGCCCAAGACGAAGTTTACGGCACCGCGTTGCCGTCCGGCGCGACGAACCAAAACCTGTTGACGACGATAGGTTCCGGCGCCGGCACAACGTCGATCACGCTGGCGACCGCGCCGTCGGTGAGTGCGAATGGGCTTGCGATGTGGCACGACGACGCGCCCGCGTTCAACGCCGCGATCGCCGCCGCCTGCGGCCAGCAGGTCACGCAGACCATCTCGGCCCCGCGCTCGCGCAGCGTCTACGTTCCGCCCGGGACGTATCAACTCGCCTCGCCGTTATCTTTTTTCGCCTGCATGGGGATTCGCATGACGTGCGCTAGCGGCGGCGTGGATATGGGGTTTGCGAACAACTGCTATCTCGATTGGCATGGCGCTGGCGTGGTTGTCGATCTCAACGAAGCCGGAGGTACGATCGTTGAGAACTTCACGATTCCCGGCGCGAAAGGGCAGGGCAGTACGCCGGCGCTCGCCATCAACGAGGACTCCAACACCACCAACGCGGTGCTCGATCCCGGCGCCACCGGCACGACGAACGTCGGTGGCTATTCGCCGGCCAATGGCCAAAGTTCGACCAATATCGTACGCAACGTCTATATCGGTGCAGCTGGTGTCGGCGTTTCGATCGGGCGTATAAAGGACTATCTCAACGAAAAGATGGCATTTGAGAACGTGCAGATGGGCTCCGATCCAACCGGATCGCTCGGCGAGGTTGGCGGCTACGCAGGCTATTACTTCGCGAGCTGGAATGCCTTTATGCTCCGCATCGTCGGCGGGATGGTTGGTAATCGAACAAATGGTCTTTGGTGGACAAAAGTAGGGTCGCTGCGCGTCGAGAGCACGGACTTCGAAAGCAACGTAGTCGATATTTACGCCTCCAACACGGTGGGAGCCTCCGGCGCGTGGTTCAGCGAATTGGATACATATTCGGAGGGCGCAGAGCATCATTACTATTCAAACGTCGTAACCTTTCCCCAAAACGCCCGCTTCGAGGGAGTAAGCGGCACGCCCGTTGGCGGCAACGCAGTGAATGACACGCTCCCCGACAACTTTTACATGATGCCAGGTGCTGGCGGCGCCTTGGTTATGATCGGCAACAGGTTCGGCGTAACTCCGCCGGGCTCCCTAATCGCGATTGCGGCCACTCCAAATGGCTCTCCTGGTGCGAGCTTTGATAAGTCGGTCCTCTCGATGCACAATGTCTACTTCACGGCTACGCCGTTTTATCCAATACCATCTACTGGACTCCCAAACAGTGGTAATTACAATTCGATAGCACGCGTAAACGTCACCGAGGTGGACGATGTCGCGGATGTTCAGAACAACGGGATCACGGTGTTCTCGATCAACCATGGAATTACCTCGAACAACCCGGGCTCCGCGATGCTCGGCGGCGTTACGAAGCTCACGGTCGGCACGTTGGCACCGCCGACAAATCTCAGTGTATATCCTCAGGGAACAACTGGCAGCACGACGTATACCTACTACGCCGCGTGCCAGGACGCTTTCGGGAATCTCACCGCCGGCAGCTCGGCTGCAACGACCACTACCGGCAACGCCACTCTTTCTAGCTCGAACTGGAACCTTGTCCAGGCAATTCCAGAACCTGGCTGTGTCAATTACTACTGGTGGCGCAACGGAACGGCCGCCTCGGATATGTTCGCAGTCACCCCTGGCGCGCTGGTGGAGGACACCGGAGCTAATCAGCTAAACGGCGTTACGCAAATCGCGCTTCCCGCTGCGAGCCAGCAAGGCGTCCTCAACGCGGCTTCCGTACAGAACGGATGTTCGGGCTCGGCAACGCTGGCGTCCGGCGCGGCAACCGTCTCGAACGCCTGCATCACGGGCTCGCGACCGATTCTAGTGTCGGCGCTCAACGATACGAATTTAGTGTACGTATCTGCCCAGTCGGCGGGCAGCGTAACAATTAAATCCGCGTCGGCCACCGACGCTTCGACGGTATATTGGGCGCAAAATTAAGGAGACATAAAACTATGAAAATTCGCGCGTGGAAATGGCGATGCGAAAGCTGCGGACACGAGTATACCTTGCCGATTACTCAGTTGCCGCCCGAGCAATGCACCGCGCGGCGGACCTGGGCGATATGCGGCGGCGAGCATTTCCGGAAGGTCGGCGACGTGTTGGCCGACTCGCCGGCGAGCCACGACGCGTAATCTGGCGAGCGCTTCAGCCTTTGGATGGCGGCCGTCGTTTGTGACGGCGCGCAATGAGCTGATTCTCGATTATCGTTTGAGAGGCAACGGCGCGATATGGCGTTGAGCTTCAATTGGGTCGGCGCGGTGGCCGACCCAGGCGGCAGCCCAAGCTCGCTCACCGTCGAGGTCGCATCGGGAAAGGCGATCTCGGCGGGCGACCTGCTCATGGTCTGGATAAATGACGACGGGGCGAGCGAGCTTGCCGTGGCGCCGCCGTCGGGATGGACCGCGATGCCCGGCCAGCCGCCCGGCAATACGCCGGCGGGAAACTGGACCTACGGCTTTTATAAAATCGCCGCCGCCGCCGATGTCGGTGCCACCGGTTATACGTTCGACGCGTCGCCCAGCTTTTCCACTCCCACTGCGGCGCTGGTTGATATCGGCGGCGCCTCGGGCACGCAATTCGACTTCACCCAGGCGCAGAGCACAAGCGGCAGTTCGATCACCTTTTCCTCGGAAACGAGCACGGCGGCGGATTTAATCGTGATTTTCGCCGGCGGCTACTACAACAACACATTTGCTTTCCCGAGCGGTTGGACGGCCCAGGTGAACTTCGCCAGCGGCAGCGGAGATTGGGCGCTCGCCTCGATCCAGCAAGCGGCCGCGGGAAGCACGGGAACGATAGACGTCAGCAGCTCGGGCAACGCCTTCGTCAGCGCCTATATGCTGGGGATTTTGCCGGCCGCGCAAAGCGCGATCGCGCTCAGCGCCGGAATCACCAGTCGTGGCGCGTTGGGCGCGGCGGCTGGCGCCGAGGCGGGCGGCGCGATGCTGACGGGTGCGCCAGTCTTCGGCGCGGCGGGCGTCGCGGCGGCCGGCGCGGTTGCCGCAACAAACGCCGGCGCCGCCGGAGCCGAGGCGATGGCCGTGGCGCCCGGTCTTAACGGCGCGGCGGCCCTGAGCGGCGCGAGCGCCGGCCTTGCCGGCGGAGCGATCGCGCAGAGCGCCGATATCGCGGCGGGCGATTGGCTGGACGCGATCGCCGCGATCGCGGGCGACCTGTCGCTCGATGCGGGAGCGGGGCCCGTGCCATGGCCGATTCAGCTTGACGAAGCGCCCGAGTTCGCCGCGAACGTCGCGCCGTCGCAGCTGGCGCCGCATCTTGCCGATACGCAGGCGCTGGCGGCAAGCGGTGCGCCGTCGCGGTTTTCGCCGGAGGTCGCCGGCGCGCAGAAGTTCACGGCCGGCGTCGCGCCGTCGGCGTGGATGATCGGCCTTCGCGCGACGGCGAATCTTAGCGCCTCGGCGACGCTGATCGCGGCGGTGATCGAGCTCACCGCCGAGCTGGCCTTGGCGCAGAATCTCGGCGGCCGCGTCGAGGCGCAGGCAGGCGCGCTGATCGACCTTATCGCGCAGCTGTCCGCCAACGCGGGCGCGCCGGCGCTCGCCGAGGTGGTGCTGCGCGAGAGCGCCGCCGGCGCC
>JAEHJW020002974.1_pt1 | contig 26562 bp, 34 predicted proteins | sample 9271431 | NCBI WGS metagenome assembly JAEHJW02 | reverse complement strand
TGGGGGTGGGGGTGGGGGTGGGGGTCCTTTCGGGGGGCGCGGGGGTGTTGCCACTCCGGGTCTAATCGTCCTCACTTACACAACTTCGACCGCGTACACGGATAGCATCACCGACACCACCACTGTCTCAGATACCGTCGCCGCCCCGACGTACACGGATAGCATCACCGACACCACCACTGTCTCAGATACCGTCGCCGCCCCGACGTACACAGACAGCATCGCTGACGGAACAACTGTAACGGATAGCGAAGGTGCGGTACTGGCAGCTAGCGATACGGTGGCAGAGAGTGCTGTTGGTGTGGATGCCCCCACAAGCGTCCTTTCTACATCCGCCCTCGTAACAGATGTAACCGCTGTCGCAGAATCGATCCGCGGCGTATTCACCTATGTTGAGAGTATCAGTGAGGGGGGCGTTCTTCAGGACAGCGTGATGGCTGGGCTCTGGGGATCGGGTGCTCAGCTGCGGTGGTCAACCCTCCCACCCTTCGGAAAACTTTTGCAACCCCAACGAACCCTTACCCCGTTAATGTCGCAGGCAGGAGCGCTCCTGACCACAGAGCCCGCAGTAACTTACAATGCAGCGGCTACCGGAGCCCTCCGGTTGGTTAGCGGTATAGCTCAAGGAGAACTCTGATGCCCTACACCGGTCAAGATTTTCCCGATGCGGATGTGGGGGAGCAACTCTGGCTATCGATCGATTTCAGCCGGAGTTTGGGGGGAGGTGATTCGGTCGAATCAGCTACCGCACAGTTTCTGTTGTTGGACGGCGTTGACCCCACTCCCAACGCACGGCTTGTCGGAGCTCCTATCATTGCGGGGCCCCAGGTCGGGCAGCTCGTCAATTTTGAAGGGCTTCTAATGACCCCCAGTCAGCCCGACAATCAGTATCGATTGATCTTTACTGTTCAAACAGCGTTTGGAAACCAATTGCTGGGCTGGTCTCAGATTCGGGTCGCAGACCCCACTGTTGAGTAATCACCATGTCGACGATCAGTCAGCTTCCACCTGCCGCACCCCTCACCGGCAATGAATTAGTTCCGATAGATCAGACCGTCAATGGAGTAACTACAACGGTTGCGGCGTTGGTCAGCGCCCTTCAAGGTGGCGGGGGTGGGGGTTATGTGAGTCTGGCCAATTTGGCCGGGACTGCTACGGGTCAAGGCATCCAGCTTGTGGGGTTTCCAGCGGGCTCCAATCCCGATCAGGCCACTACGACAAAGTTTTTCGCGAACAACGGTTCTGGAATCTGGCGCATCAACGATCGCCTGTTCGTGGCAGGGGCTACGGTCAACGATGGAGCCTATCCCAATGTTACTCAAGACTGGCTCACCCAGTTTCAGATTGCTGCGGGGTTGCCCAGTGGGAGCATTGACGGCTCCTGGGGGGCGATCCTGACAGGGCCCTATGTTGGGAATGGAGCCGGCATCGGATTTTTGTCGGGGTCGCAAACGTCTCCGATGACAAACGCTGGGACTGCTATCGGGTTGATGGGAGTAGCGCTTAACAATAATTCTGGACAGGGGACTTCCGCGTGGGCCATCTATGGCGAGGCGCACGCCCTGGAAGCAGCGGCACCGTACACGTACGCGTGTGAATTGGATATCCGTGCTACCGTCGCCCAAGCGCCTCCCAGTCCATACGGTGCTAGTCAATCAACAGGACTTTTGTTGGCAGCGGGGGCGGGCTTATCCAGTACCGGCCAGTACTCTCCCACATGTGCGTTGTGGATCAATGACAACACAATGCCCTTTCAGACCGGCATCGTTATCGGAAATCAGGCGATCGCGGGGGTGTCAGGAAACGTGGGGCATGCACCTGCGGTGCAGTTGGCCAAGGGACACATGATCCAATGGTATGCGAGTGCCACTGTGCTCTCTGGGAACATCTTCTCGAGCGCTTCCCAGAACACTGCTGTGCCGCAGATCAACCTACAGAATAATGGGTTGGTGATCGAATCGCAGGCGACCGCGAATAGCATGCTACGCGTGACTATCATAGACGCGGCAGTGAACTATCTTCAGATCGAACCGAGCCTCACAGGCAATCCTGTAATTGTGGCTACGACGGGGACGGATGCTAATATAGACCTCCAGCTAGCCCCACTCGGAACGGGGTTAGTCTGGATTGGACCTTACACTGCGGGTAGCGTCACACCTGGTGGCTACATCGAAGTAAAGGATTCTTCAGGAACATTGCGCAAGGTGCCCTGTTTATGATCTTCGACTCGAAAGAACATCAGGATCTGGTGAAGGCTCTCATTGAGAGCTCCACTTTTCCAGGGAAGCTCTTATATCAGATTCATAGTCTCAGTGTAGCGGTGCACGCCGCCACTGTTCAGCTCCCTGAAGTTTCCGAGGAGCGTCATGCCCCGGAACGGGGAGTGCGTCCCGTCCGCCCCATGCCGTGACGGAATTCGTATTCTGTAGAGGAGAACCGCATGACTTTCCCCATCGCTGTTGAACCCCATTGGGATCCCACGGCGCCCGCAGTAGACAACGGCGCCCTCTTGTGGATCCTATGGGCGCAGAAACGTGGGCTGCCGTTTATTCTGAACGACGGTACAGTGAATCCGGGGTCTTCCCCGTGTTCTGGGAACTGGGTTAACATCCCCCTCGATCAGGTGCCTCCCGAGTGGGGTAAAACGTATCCCGGACAGGAAGCTCCGCAGAAATGGGTGTGTAGCAACACCTCGGAGCCGGGGGCTCTCATTTACCAATATGCTGACCTCTACGGTCGTGCTGGGTTTGATCTGTGGGTGCTCGGTGCCGAGGCCCAGTCTGCCCTGGACGCTTCCAATGCGATCCTGATGAAGACGCTTCCAAGCGAGATTCTACCTGCGCCACGCCCCACTCCACCTCCGCCGCCTCCGCCACCCCCTCCCGGATTCTGGGAGTATTTGACACGGTTGCGTGCTCATTTCGACGCATTCTTCTAAGATGCAGTGGCTCAAATCCATGTTCACCGAATTGGATAACGCCACGTGGTGCCCTGTGCGACTGTTTGGGATTGTATTCGCCATTGCGAGTTCCTCTGTCTTCCTGGGGCTTGCGTGCTGGACAGTGATTCGGGGACACCATCGTCTCGATTACATGGCATTCGGAAGCGGCCTGGCTACCGTCTGGGCTACCGTATCGGCTAGCATCGTGTTCAAAGCCAAGTTCGGAGACCGTCGGTGAATTTGTGGCTCATCAAAGGAATTGCCCTCCTAGGCTGCCTAGGCGCTCTTGCAGGGGGCGTTTGGTGGCTTCACCATACTTGGTGGGGGGAGGGGTACGCGGCACGCGCTGCGGCGGATACAAAGGCCCTCGTGGCTGCGCAACACGTACAGACTATCATCCAGACACGTATTGTAACCCAGTGGCGCACGCGCATCAAAGTCATCCATCAGCGCGGCGCCACTATCATTCGAGAGGTTCCTCACTATGTCACGCGCTACGATAATGCTCATTGCACTGTTAACGTTGGCTTTGTCAGCTTGTGGAACGACGCCAATCGTCTGTCAATACCCCCTCCCCCCAGCCGCGCTGATGAAAGCCCCTCAAGCGTTACGCTCTCAGACGTTGCAGCCCAGCACAGCCGCGAAGCTGCCCTCTGCCACGCCAACAACGCCCAACTCCGGGAACTCCAAGAGTGGGTGATTGATACCCACAGCCCCCATGCATAAGTCTTTTCAGGACTTTCTAATGCCCCCTTCAAACGAAAGTAATGTGGTTCGTGGACTTTACCATTGGCTGACCCCCTTACTGATCATTGCCCTAGCGTCATTGATCGGATGGGTCGGGTCTGCTATCGTTGAGCACTTATCTGCTCAGGGTGCGCAGCTGACTCATATCGAAGTTCAGATAGCTAAGATGCAAGAACAATATGCTTACGGACAGATAAACACTACCGCAGAACAAGCGCAGATAAATCAGATTCTTACCACGCAGGCCGACCACGAACACCGCATCACGGTGCTCGAACAGGCGGATCATTACCGCTACCGCGAAGGAGTCCCCCATGGCCGCTGACAATTTCCCCGCGTGCTGGGCGCAGTTGGTCGGCAACGAGGGTGGGTACGTCGACAATCCCAACGATCCCGGGGGCGCTACTATCTGGGGCGTGACGGAAGCCGTCGCGCGCGCCAATGGCTACACCGGCGACATGCGGCTGATGTCCCAGGCCACCGCCGAGGCCATCGCCAAGCGCGAGTATTGGGATGTGGTGCAGGGCGATCAGTTGCCTGCACCTCTGGACTTCCAAGTCCTTGATGGCGCCTACAACTCCGGCGCGCAACGCGCAGCACAGTGGCTGCAACAGGCTGCCGGCGTTTCACAGGATGGTCAGATCGGACCCGAAACGCTGGCTGCCGTTTCATCGCACAACGTCTATGAGCTGATTTGTGGCTATAACGGTTCACGGCTGGCGTTTCTGGCGTCGCTCGGCACCTGGCCCGACTTCGGGCGCGGCTGGGCCAATCGCATCGCCCACAATTTGACGCTCGCTGGAGAAGGCAAGCCATGAATGTGAAACTTAGCCCGATTCGCCGTATTCTGCATGTAGTGGCGCTGGTCCTGATCATTCCGATTCTACTACTTGCCGGGATTGTTATTCTGTTACGATACCTGTGGAGCATCTTCGTCAATGTGCCCAGGGCATGGCTGATCGCTCTAACTATCGACGATGCCACGAACGTCGCCCTGAATGGTGACCTCGGTCAGTCGATTAGTAGTCGCGCTGCGCAAGCCTGGAAGGCTGGCAAACCGTGGGGGTGTATTCTGTGTAAGTTGCTGGACGAAGTGTCCCCGAATCATTGCGCAATCGCGCTGACAGCCCCGGACCAGAACTTAGAGGTGCCCCCCGGCTAAGCGCTTCGGAACGTCATTGTTCAGACATCGTTTTCCATTCCTGGGAGTGTTAGATGCACAGCTCCCGCAGGATCGGGATGGGCCTCAGGTTGTCCGTGGCTTGCCCAGTAACGCAATTCTTTCTCCCAGCGCGCTGCGCTTCGTTCGTGTTCCCGTGCCACAGCAGTGGCAGATGCTAATGCCGCCATCTCGGCATGCCATATGACAAGATGTGCAGCTTCTTCGGCCAGTACAGGGGCCCAAATGTGCGTTTTCATGGAGAGTCCTCACTAGATGGGGATGAATTGAGAAGGCCGTTTAGGACTTGTCCGAGGAGCGCGTCGGGGTAGGGGAGATTCGCCCGCAGAACAGCTAGAATCGGGAGTTTGGCGTTTGCCAGGACTTCGGGGGTAATCCGCGTCGGAGTGATTTCTGCCAAGTATGTCAGATATAGGCGAATAACACGCCGCTCCCCGAGTACAGTTAGGTCGAGAACGCTTGCGCAGTCCTGGAGACTGTTCCACTTGGCAGCGATCCCGACGCGCACAGTGCGGGGAAGTACACTCCAAGGTGCCCAGTGCCACGCTAGTTGTTCGGCAGCCTCGCGGAAAATACGATAGCTTGTATCGCCCTCTTGGCGGAGTTCTAAGAGGCCCTGGCCGTATACTAGAGCACGCCCCAAGTTCTTATCAGTGAGTCCCTGTAGGATTCGGCAGGCATCGCTATAAGAGGCAACGGTCATGGGAGTAGTCCAAGATTTCGGCGGGAGGCGCGGAAAGGAGATCCGCGTAGCGATGTATCTCAACAATACTTCGATTGCTCGGAAGCGTCGGGAGAACGACGACGGGAGGGGTGCGATTGATTCTCACTACTAACCACGGGGTGCGCCGCTGCGCCCGCGCCTCATCGGACGCCTTGTTCCAGAACTTCGCGAGCTCTCCGGAATGCGCGCCGAGGAATGCATTCCAGCTGAGGGCGCGGTAGGCTTTCGCCTCCACCAAGACTTCTTCTGCAAAGCGTTTCACCAGCGGCCAGTCGGTTTGCACGGCTGCCAGATCTCCTGATTGGCGTCCGTGCCAGCGTTGCGCATGCGCACCAGATCCTACGGAGCGCCACAATGCGCGGTCGTCCTCCCCGGCAGTGAGCCACGCTGACAAGGAGCGCGCTAAGGTACGCTCAAACGCTGCACCTTTGGCATGCCCGGCTCCCGGTTTCACGGGTATTTCCTTGCAGTCTGGGCGAATCCCTCTTCTACGCGCGCCCAAGCTTCCAACGCTAGGGTACGCACTCGGGCTTGTTGCGGGAGATCTTTCAAGCGCTCCGGATCTTGGGTGACGGTGCCTCGGAGCAGTTTGAGCTCTTCCAGCGCTTCGGGTGCAGCCGTTTTCAACCAGTAGAGGGAGGTATGAATATCGTCCATCCCGTAATGGTAGAGGACGCGGACATCGATCTCGCGGAAGGGCGAGCTGATCTTGTTCTTGGTGACACGTGCCCGGACTACAGCCCCGATGGGCCGCGTAACGCCGCGCACGGTCTTCTTGATTTTTTCCACTTCGCTCAGCCAGACGATCTGAGAGCAGTAGAAATCGAGCGCTTTCCCCCCGCTGCGTGTGTACTTGGCGCCAAACGTCACTCCAATATTTTCGCGCACCTGTGAGATGATCAAGAGCGTGATGTCCCGCGTAGCTAACTGGGCGTTCAAACGGCGGAACATCTCGCTCAAGAGCTTGGGTTTCCGCGCTCCGTAGCCCTGATCTCCGAGTGCGTTCTGGTTTTCGCCCTCATCGCTGAGCGCGTCGAGGGAATCCACCACAACGAGCATCGGGGAGCCGTGCGGTTCTTTTGACCACTCCTGGAGTTGGACGAAGAGCTGTTCGACTGTCGCGATGCTGTCCACCAGAATGGCACTGGATGGAAATCCTATGCTCTCTGCATAGGGGCGGTCGAATGCGTGCTCGCACTCCACGTAAGCCACGCGGCCCTCCGGAAGCCCGCGCGCAAAGTTCGCGCAAGCCTCAATCGCCAGGAGTGTTTTCCCGGTACTGCGATCTCCTACCAGATTGATCACGCGGGCGCGTGCCCAACCTCCGCCCAGGGCTGCATCCAAGAGTGCAGCTCCGGACGGAATGGTGGGGGCGCCTGACGCCCCCATGTAAGGATTGCGCAGCGGGACTCTCGTTGTCACGCGAGCCCCACGAGATCCGGAAACTCCGACACTGCGTCCCCGAGCGCTTGCGCGACGGCGCGCGGGAGGTCAGCGTCAGCCACAGTATCGGGAACTCCGAGATCGTACAGTGCGAGCGCATCCATTGCTGCATTGAATTGTGCTTCGGCGCGTGCGGGGCTGTTAGCCGCTTGTGCGGGGGGACTGGTACGGGTGGGCCGAGGAGGTGCCGGAAGGCGCGTAGCGGCGCGCGTAGAAGGTGCGGGAGGGGATGCCGGAAGGGAGGGGGGCGGGGGGGTAGCCGCAGTCGGTGTGTTCCGGCTGGCCGTGCGCTCCTCTCCGAACTTAGTCCCCTCTAAGGTCTTGGCCATGACAGCCGCATCCGACATCGCTACACACTCAGGGAGTGGGTGAGCCGCGATGTAGTCGAGCGCTTCGGGGTCGTCGACGGGCGACGGGGTGCGTGCGATGCGAATGCCGGTGTATTTGGTGGTGATCCCTTCGCCCGTGCGTGTGAACTCGATGTCATAGCCATTTTCCGGATCGTCTAGCCAGAGGACTTCGCCGGTCCGCGCATCCTGACACAGCGCGATCAACTCTCGGTCGATGGTCATCGGCATCATCCAGATCTGGGCGCTTTTGTCAGGCTCCTTGCGGTCGACGATATAGGTCATCAACCGGAAGGTCGCGCGGAGATCATTGGCCGCCTCTTCCTGGCCCAGTGCACTGAGACGCTGGCGCTCGTCGCAGATGGGGCACGGATGATTGTGCATCCGAGCTGGGCACGCAAACGTTGTGAAATCCGGGCCGATGCCGTAATGCAGATAGACGTCATGGCCATAGTGGCGTGCATGTTCCCAGGCAGGTGGCAGGATACGAATCCAGTTCTCGCCTTTCTTGGGGGTGTATACGCTTGCGGTGGAATTGAGCCACACATCCCGCCCACGCGATGCGTATTGCTGACCACGCTGGGTCAGCGCGGTTTTGTCACGCGGGGTGTACTGGAAGCGGGATTGTGCGGGAGCGGGACGACGGATTGGAGGAGCCATAAGATTACCTCGAGGTTGGTATGCGATGGGCTCGCGTTACAGAGGCCGCTTCCTGCGACACAGCACCGCCGCCTCCGGCGACGGCTAGAGAAACGAGATCGCGCAGCATTGATGCGCGCATGCGCCAGGATTGCACAGCGCTCTCCCAGAGTGCGGTGTCAGTGATGCGCTCTCCATGAGTGCGACGCAGTGCCAGCGCCTCCGGATCAGATTGCATCAGAAGGGCCAGTCGGGTTTCGGTGATGCCCTTCTCACTTTGGTAGAGAGCGCGAAGCGCTTCGGAGCGTTCTGCCAAAGAGGCGTCGAGTTGGAGTTTCGACGCATCCCTCACTGCGCATGCGTTCACGTAGGCGCGTTGAATCTGATCGTAGGTTTGCGCCTGGGCGGTCAGCTCCGCTGCGAGATTGTGGGAGATGGTGAGATCGGAAGCGATGGTCAGATTCATGGGGGAGCTCCTGCGGCGAAGAGCGCAACGATGAGATCCGCTACGCTGTAGAAGGGGTGGTCAAAGGCGCTGAGCGCTTGGACCAGAGGGCCGGCCCGCTCTTCGGTCGTGGCGGCTAGTGCAGCTTTGGTGAGGTATGCCAATACAATACGCCGGACCGATTCAATTTCAGAATCTTCCAGATCAGTTAGCAGGGGGCGCAACCGTTCCCAACTCCAGCGTCCACTCGCCAGGATGCGCGCGATGCCGATAGCTGCTCCGTCTTCCTGTTGTGAAGCTTGCGCCAGGACGACCTGTGCAGAAGCCAGGTCGGTCATCCCCAGTACCTTGTCGGCCCCTGTCAGCAGGCGTCGCATGCTGCCGTCAGCGTAGGTCACTAACGCTGTTTTGATGGGGTCCGGGAGTGCCTGCGTTTCGGGAAGTTCGTCGAGGTACTCCAGAAGCGCTTTCCGGGACGCGGGGGGTATCGAATACTCGGCGCATCGTGTGCGAATCGTGGCCGGAACCTTTGACGCTTCGGTGGTGCAGAGGCAAACGAATAGATGCTTCGGAGGTTCTTCTAGGATTTTCAGAAGGGGCTGCCACGCCGCCTTAGACAGCGCGTGACACTCGTCCAAGATGACCATCTTGGCACCGCCGGTTAAGGGCCGGGACTGCCACGCGCTGACTTGCTCGCGAATAACCTCGACTCCAGCGTTAGAGGCCGCGTCGATTTCGAGGGTTTCGGTACACCGGAACGCCTCAGCCAGGATTCTCGCTAGCGTCGTCTTTCCCACGCCCGACGGGCCGACGAAGAGATATGTGTGGGGGGCGTCCGCGCGCGCAACCTGCTCCTGGAGCGCCTTCACTATGGAGCGTGAGGCTTCCCCACGCATCGCCGCAAACTGTTTCGGTCGATGGCGTAGATGGAGTGGGAGTGCCGCGGACACGACGATGCCCGTATTCGATGGAATCGATGGTGGTGACGGGGGATTGTTCGTACCAATCTGGGCCGGCCTGGGCTTCAACGACATAGGGGACTCGCTGGACATGGGGGTAGACAATACGCACCATTTCCTCGCCGATGGTCTGGGCATAGTCTGCGATGCGGGATTCGGGTACGATGAATGTGAGGTCATCGTGGATGTTAATGCGGGGCAGCAACGAGGGATCGCTTTCACAGAGTGCGCGCTTGGCGAGACGCACCATGGCGCCCACTACGATGTCCGAAGCTGCACCTTGGATAGGGTTGTTGATGGGTTCGTTACCGGACAGGAGAGCGGCGCGTGTGCGTCGAGTGGTGGGAATCATCACGCATCCAGTAGCACTGTACGTATCGCGCTGCGCGTATTGCCAGCGCTTCAGTACAGGGTACCGGGCCCAGTAATCGGCACTGATGCGCTCAGAGATGGCCGCGGGCAGGTGTAGGATGCGTCCTGGAGTTCCCGGACCGGCTCCATAGGGAAGCGCAAACGTAATGCCGCGCTTGACCTCGTCCCGTAATGCTTTGCGCAGTTTGGCTTCATCCGCGGTTCCGTAAGTTTCGCGTAGGCGCTCCCACGTGGGGGGATGCAATTCCAGCACGCGTTCTGTCCAGCGAGTGTGGAGATCAGCGTGCTCCCACAATTCTTGGAGGAGCACCGGATCGCCTGACACTGAGGCCAAAACTCGGATCTCAATCTGGGAGTAGTCGAGTGACAGCACTGACCAGCCGGGCCCGGGAGATATCAAACGACGCACCCAGCGGTCTCGTCGCTTAGGTACATTCTGGATGTTGGGGTGTTCGGAACTGAGTCGCCCCGTTGCCACGCGGAGGGGGGAATAACGAGGATGCAGTGCATTGTCCGTGCCTAGCACCCCGAGCCACCCCTCTAAGTAGGTGGTTCTGATTTTGTCTAGGCGTCGAAACTGCAAGATATGCGGAACGGCTGGGTGTGCCAGGCCTTCTAGCACCTCTTCCTGGGAAGAAGCCGTTCCTACAAGACTGCTGACATGCTCAGGGGAGCCGGGATCGAAAGGGGTTTGAGTGCGGTGTTCGTGTGTCCGGACCTCGGGCAAGTCGGCAATCGTACGTCGGAGATCCTGAAGTTGTTTTCCGATTTGAAGCTGCTGCGCGGCCAATTCTTCTCTGCGTACAGGGAGCGGCGCGAGCTCCATGAGAGCAGCGGTGACCTCTGTGTCGCAGAGCCTGGTGTACTCAAGTGACGAATCCCCCCAAACATCGAATGAGTTTCCGAGATGAAAACACGCTACGGCATCCAGGAGATTGTATCTCCGAAAGAGTTCCCAGGGTGTCGTTCGCCACTGAAGCGGATCCACCCGAGTGACTGATTTGAGCCAAGATCCCAGACGGATCCGACATACGGCATCCAAGGATGCCGGCGATTCGCGACAGAATGCAATGCGCGCAGCGGCCTGAGAATCGTGCCAGCGCTTCCCGGTCAGTACCGTCTCGGGGCCGTAATGCGCGAGAAGCCAGACGAGCTCAAACTGCGCATTGTGTGCGATGAGTTCCCCCCGATACTCGCGCAGCCACGCTACAAAAGCATTTTGTTGTGAAGAGCGATCGGGCCACGTGATCGGCAGCACAACGTGGGCTTCGGGTGACCACAGAGCTACGGACAGAATACGAGCTTCCGGATCATTGGGGTACAATCCAGGACTGGTTTCGATGTCGATCCCGACGCGCGGGACGTGGGCTAATCGACGTAACGCATCTGGGGAATCCCCCTGAAGGGCTATTTGAGCGAAATTGACGGGGGGTGGTGGCCGGTCGCGCCCCAAGAGGTCCAGTGCTCCACGCAGATCACTTTCTAGTACCCCGATAGCTGGATTTTGGTGACGTTCTTCTGGTCCCCAGCGGCGAATGAAATCGTGGGAGTATATGCTTACGCACCACGTGGGGCGAGAGCCTATCTGCGTAACGAAGGGGAGACCTCGCCAGGTTTGGAGATCCGCGTTGCGCCCCGCGAGCGCTTGTAAGGCACGTGACCCCACAGCTACCACTACTCGAGGGCCACACGCTTCGATGTCGGCCATAGCGAGCGGCTGACACGCTGCGCGTGCCACGGATAAATAGGTTTCTTGATGACCGGCTCCTGCGCAACGCAGGGTGAGCCCCCATCGAATCGTACGCTGGCCGTGCTGAGTGAAGAATTTCCGCAGTCGATCTCCTTCGAGTCCGCTGAAGGGCTCCCCGTCAGTGTCTTCTTGGAGAGAGGCGTCACCTCCTAAGATATACAGCGGAGCTTTGTCTGATCCTATGGGTCGGATTTTGGGATGGGTCAATCCTCGCCCTCCCACTCGATCTTGTGGGCATTGGGTGCACCCTGTGCCTCCGAGGACAGAAAGGAGACTCATTCGCGAGTACTCACAAACGCTTCAACTTCCGGTCCCTCCAAGTGAACGAGGCGGGGACTACTGCGCTTGAGCGTAGCCGCGAGCGTGAGGATTTTCATGGTCTTGTCAAAGGGAAGTCTTAGTGGTGTAGGGGTATGCACTTCCTCCCACGTATATTCCATCCCAGCGGACACCACGCGCGCCCCCTCGGGGCTCAGCTCTAAATGAGTAGCGTTGGCAAGCGTGAGGAGGGTTTGCTTGTCGCGCAGCGCATTCAATGACACATCTAGCGATTGAGCCGACGGATCCTCACATTGTTCTGTGACCTTGGTTAGATCCAGCCACTTGTCAACGTCGGGAAGCGCGGTCCCGATAGTCGTGCGTGAGATGGTTGTCCATACCATGCTGGGCGTGCTGTGAAATACGATTGGAGCGTTTCCCCCGTATCCCGCTAGAGCGGTTTCCACTAGGCGAAGGAACGGTTCAGGGAGTAGTTGGGGCGTAACGGGGAGTGCGAGCGTCGGGGGTGTGGGAATGCGGAGCTTCAACAGCGCTTGTAGCGACACTGAGTACGCGCCTTGAGAGGATATGACAATTCCCAACATCTCCGGATAAGCCACCTGAAGCGCAGAAACGTAATTAGCGTTCAGCATGTTTAGAAGCGTAGCTAGGGTTTCTACAGAAATCTGGAGCCCATTTTTGAGTTGAAGGGGAAGCCGCGGAGCAGTGAGGCTAGCGGGGGTGCGCGGAAGCTTCAGGGTGCCGACGCTACATTTCAATTGATAAGTGCTATCGGTCAGTGTTGGGCTGGGTGCATCTCCTGCCAGGAGGGCAGCCCGCACATAGGCAATCCAGGGCAGTCCGGGCACCGCCCCGTAAATTTGAGGAGCGCCTTTTTCGCGTATTTGACACCATAGGATGCCATTGGAGGTGACGAAACTTGCACCGTCAGCGTGTACAAGATTATTCGGGGTTGAAGAGCCGAGACAAGCCTTTAGAATGTCGAGTTCGACGGGGAGCAGTGGCATGATTTTGTCCTCGAGCTTGAAGGAGTTCATCCCAGATCTGCGTATCGTCCGGGAGGGGGGAGAGGAGGCGTTTGTACAAGTCTGTAAGCGTCCCCTGTTGGGTCTGCAACAGAGCGTACGAGGCGAGGAGGTTGTTAGGGCAATAGCGGCGTATCGCGTCCACCAATCTGGAGAGGCATTGTGGCGCATAGGTACGAGGAGGTGTGCGGGCATGGACCGCCACTAGGGCTGCGTACAGGGCACGAACCCCGTAAGAATTGATCATGTTTTCTGCAGTCATTTCAGGGGGGAGTGGAATTCCCGCTGTTTGCGCATTTTTCAAGATCTGTGCAACAAGGGCGGTGCTCTGTGCTTTGTACCTATGCGTGACATGCTCAGCACTCCAGCGATCTGCTGTCCAGACGGGAATCGATCCGTAACCCGGTAGACGTGCCCATGTACTTGAATCGCGCGTTGTGAGAAAGGTCGCATCTTCATTCAAGGACACGACGCCGAACCCGTGTGTCGCAGTTCCTGCGGGTAGCAATCGCGCCATATATCGCATCCATCGATGTTTTTCGGGCATAGATTCGCCGCCGATCGACACCGGCGAAAGCCCGATATACGAGGCACCCCGTTTCACATACTGTTCTAGATGCTGTATTGATTCGCCCTGATGGTAGACAGGAATTAGGCGATCGTTGTCGCCGGGCAACAGATCACGCATTTGTTCCCAATTTCGGGCACTTTGTAGAGCAGCCTTTTCTACTTCTTGGGGACCGGGGCGATGCGTCGGAGAACCGGGAATGACGTCAACGGCTACGATGTAACCGAAAACGTGACGATGCTCTTTCCAGAACTGTACATAGGCCGGGATGTTGATCGTGCCCCCTTTACGCCACACTGTAAAGGCACCGGAGTCGAGAATTCCGGTGGCTTGCGGGGAGGGGGCGCGCAGTTTCATGCCAACACTGCCGGATCAGGACGTGTGTAGGTGCGCTCGGGCCAGATTTGAATCCCTCCGCGCGGAACGAACTCTCCCCGTACGTAAAGATAGATGGGAAGCAGGGCGAGCATGAGCGCGTCAAAGATCTCAGTCACGCATTGTTCGTGGAATGCTCCGTGGTTCCGAAATCCCATAAGATAGAGTTTGAGCGCTTTCGACTCCACGCACCGAGCGCCGGGTTTGTAGACAATGACAATAGTCCCGTAGTCAGGTTGGCGGGTAATAGGGCAGAGCGACGTGAATTCCGGAATACGGATGTGGATCTCAGTGCTGCCCGGGACGACTCCCCTGGGAGTCGCGAAGGTTTCGAGAAGCTTGGGATCGGGACGGTCAAACCGATAGAGGGGAGCATTGGAGGCTGAGGCTCCCAAAGCGTTCAGAGGTACGTTGTCGGTCATGCACAGATCCTCAGAAATTCATCGCGTACCGTCGGGTCCTCGAGAAATGACCCGCGGAGCGCGGTGGTGGTGGTAACAATACCGGCCTGATGTATGCCCCGGCTCTCCATGCAACTGTGCCGGCATTGGAGTTGCACCCCAACTCCTTCTGGATTCAATTTTCGGTTCAACGCATCGGCGATTTGAGTGGTCAGTCGTTCCTGAACTTGTAGTCGGCGAGCGTACACTTGGATGATGCGCGAGACCTTGGACAACCCCAAGATGCGGGAGGGGAAACCTGCCTGAGTTCGGGGGATATAAGCTACAGTAGCGATTCCGAAAAAAGGCGCCAAGTGGTGCTCACAGTGAGACCAGATGGGGAGCCCCTTCTGGGTGATCATTTGCGAGTATCCCTGAGCCCCATCCTCGAATTCTGTAATAGGCGTCGAACTCTCATCTACCGCATAACCGGACCCCCAATCTTTCTCCCATGCGCGAATCACGCGTTCGGGTGTAGCTGCGAGTCCTGGGCGGTCGGGAGTTTCACCTATGTATTCGAGTAGGGTGCGAACAGCGGAGACGGCTGCACTGCGCGATGGCCGGGTCATGCGGTACCCTCCTGTAATGCGCGTTCGACCAATGGATCCGGGATCCCGGCCTCAGCAAACCCCGCCGCCCGCAGGAGGCATGCATGGCACTTGCCACAAGGGGGATATTCTCCTGCATAGCAGGTATGAGAGTATGCCAGGGCCGGAAGCGCGCCTAAGTTCTGTGCGAGCTTCACTGATTCTGCTTTGGTTTTGTAGAGGAGGGGAGCCCAGATTTGCGGGTGCTGTTTAGTACCGAGAGCGCTGGACAGGAGCGATTCCATTGCGATCAGGAACTGTGGACGGCAGTCTGGATAGTTGGCGTTGTCCATGGCACAGACCCCTGTCACAAGGGCTTGCGCACCCAGGGCTATTGCATGGTTGGCGGCGATAAGGAGAAATAGGGGATTGCGTAGCGGGACGAATGTCTTTTCGATCCGATTCCCGATAATCTGATCCATGCTAGCCGCATCGGTGTACGTTTCCAACTCTGCGGCCGACGTCAAGGGCGATGTACTACGGAGGACTTCGGCAATAGACACCACTCGATGCGTTTCAGCCGCAGCCAGGGCACTCACTGTGAGGGCTGCTGTCAATTCGCGGCGGTGGCGCTGGCCGTAGTCGAACGAGATGGTGTGGAGCGGGGAGTCGGGATAGTGTCGCTTAGCCCACCACAGACACGTGGTGCTGTCTTGTCCCCCAGAGAGAACAACGACGAGTGGGGGAGTGTTCATCCCTTTAGCCTCTTCAGGTCACGCAGAATGCGCAACAGTGATCGGACATCGTACAGAATTGTGGTGGCCGAGATGCGCGAGGGCAGCGTTGTGCCTGGGTGTTGCTCCGCCATCAACTGGAGGAGCGCTTCGGGGGTCATTTCAGGGTGTTCGACGCAGAGCACGCGGAAGACCCAAGTCTTCCCGCGTGCGCGGTTTCCGGGCCCTCCGCGGGATTTGACACGCTGTTTCGGCGATTCTGGTGTCCCTGTCAGGGGCGCTGCGGGAGACTGCGGTGGTGCTTGGGGCGCGGAAGTCGGCGCCTTTGTGACGGGAGACGTCTTCTTGGGAGGCGCTGTCTGTGCGGATGGAGCTTCGGGAGGCACTGTGGGCCACAGAATATATGCCGGTTCCACTTGATTGTTGACTTGCTCGACCACCTCGTTGAAGTAGGCTTGGGCTTTGGGGGACAAGGCGCCCCACGCGGCATCGTCCAAGACCGACACGGCTTCCAAGACTGTAAGGAGTGACTTTTCCGTGGGATTGGTGATCCCGACAGCGTGGGCAAGCTCGACGTACAGGGGTGGCAGTGGGGGGGTAGACATGGGTAGAACCTCCGAGATTTAGTGGTTGACGTGACAGCGCAACGCAAACTGTGCACGCCTGATGCGTGCGACGTTCCACCCGATGACTAACGACAATCCCGGGGCTTCCGGAAGCATCGCTGACTTATCGGGATAGAAGGGCGTGTGGGGATACAATACTCCCCACTTTTCTTCCGCCTGTATCCATTGATCTGGAGTAGCCGCAACGACGGCTTCTGTCAGCGCGCGTGCTAAGGGCGGAAGAACGAGCAGTGGCACTGTGTCAGGCGTGAAGCGAAGATCGAGTTCGGGATCAAAGATCACGGTAGCTGCAACCGATCGAGTCCTGTCAACAAGATCGCGGAAAGCGCTGGTCCGCACCAGGGAAAACAAGTGACCCGGGGTAAGATCGCCGTAACGTTTAAGGACCGTCAGGGCCCACAAGGCGCCCCATTGCTCCCAGTCCTCCAGATCCCAATAGGGAATGCGCCATCCGTTTTTGCTGTGCTGGGCGCGGCCCCAGCGACTACAGTTCATTATGAATATTTCACGTTCTGTTGAATCCATGAACGGATCTCCTCGGTGGTGGCTTCCCCCCAGTCTGTTCGACCGGGTGGGGGTGGTAAAGTTTGGGCACAGAGTTCTAGAGCCGTGATGGTACTCTCTGCCCACGCATCCGCATCCCAGCCGAAGATCAGATTCGGGATAGATCGGAGCTGCGCGCGTTTGGCAGCAGAGAGCGAGATTCCTAGCGTGGCAATCACTTCTGAGTGTTCGTCTTGGAGGGCATCGAGGCCTTCTGTCAAACGGAGTGCGTCCCACGGGCCCTCTACAGCAATGGTTCGATGCGGTTCTGAACAGGTCCGAAAGGCAGCACAACTATCGGTCTGCGAGCTGTTCAGATAGCGCGGGGTAAGGGAACCCCCAGCTCGGCCTGTCCATCCAAAGATCATGCCATCCCAACGCAGCGGGATCAGTAGTCGCCAGCGCAGCGGTCCGTGTGGGATGTATCGCAGATCGCACTGGTTAAAAAAATCTGACGACATGCCCCGAGACTGGGCGTAGGCGCGGAGAGGGTGTCCAGGGGGAATAGGATGGAACTGATCCCATTCCCGAGATCGATCCTGGAGGGGCTCCCGGGGCTGGGCTCTCAGCTCAAACCGGCTTCCAATCCCTGACAGTTCCAGGGCTGTGAGTGCCGTCTGTTCCGGATCCGGAGGGAGGTACTGCGCAGCCTGATTTCCGAGCAGCTTGAATAACAGTTTGTGGGGTCGTCTTCCCCGATGCGTCGCGTTGCGCCAGCATCCCCAGGCTGCGTCGTTTAGGGCGATTCCGAGGTGGTGCGAGGGATCTTCGGGGCCGCACCACGGGCAGTGGATAGCGATGTGATCTCGGCTGACAGAGGAGCCCCGTGTGACAAACGGGATATTCTCGGCCGTCAGGATCTCGATCCAAGGTAAGATGGGCGCCATTTGGCTATTATAGGCCATCTATTCCAGAACCGCTAGGGGTGCTTTGATTGTTTTTTCCAATCGATTCGCTTGCAGGTGATGGACGATAAGGAAGGCTAGAAAATCTTTGTAACCTAGGGCGCCTCCCCCTCCCCCGCCCGTACCCTACGGGTACAGGGGGAGGGGGAGAGGGATTGCCCAAGCGCGGGGTGGGGGCTTTAACCGCTCACCCGGACTGGGGGGTGCTCGGGGAACCTGGAAGGGTGATCTGCCCCGATGCGTGTCGATCTGGAGTGGCCCGAGTATTGTGACAGTGACCCCCCCCCCTCTCGAGGAAATCTCCATGTTGCGCATTCTGTCGCTGTACCTCGCTCCTGACGGAGAAGCTAATCACTGGCATCAAGGAACCTGGTCGCTCTTTGTGCGGACTAGTGGTTGTGGGGTGGGGTGTTGGTGGTGTGACACCCGCTACTCTTGGTCGGCGAAGCGTGGTCGGGATTTCAGTCCGGAGGACCTCATTACCGCAGCGTCGGGGTATGCGGGTGCGGTTCGCCGAATGACGCTAACGGGGGGAGAGCCCTTGGAACAACCGCTGGAGGACTTGTCGGAGTTTCTCACGCACTCGCTCGCGCGCGGGTTTACCGTGTCAATCGAGACTTCCGGAGCTCTTCCTGTCCATTGGTTGAAGGAGCGCTCACCCGACATCGCGCTGGTTGTCGATTGGAAACCGCCGTCTGCCCACGCCTCCCCGATGATTCTGGACAACTACCGCCACCTAGCTCCCCGCCATGTGATCAAGCTGGGGGTGGCGGATCGTGCAGATTTCACAGCAGCGGTCGACTTCGTTCGCACCATTCGGCTGCATACCCGGGCTCGCATGGTGGTCTCACCCATCATGCCTGTGAAGGGGTGGAAGGAGAACGGCCTCTCGCCTGCGCAGCTAGTCTCGTGGGTGCGAAATAGTCCCTTCCTGGAATGGGGGGTAGGCTTGAACTTGCAGCTTCACAAGTTTATCTACGAAGGGGCTCCTCGCGACGAGGAGGAGCATGGATTTGACTGGTCGGGTTGCATCGCGGAGGTGCCCCGTGCGTCTACTGATCACATCTGATCTGCATTTGACCGACCGAGGTGAACACACCTATCGGTGGGATCTGTTTCCACGCTTGCGTGAGGTGGTGGAGGCGGAAGCGATAGACGTCCTGGCGATACTGGGCGACATCACCGATCGGAAGGATCAGCATTCGTCCGCGCTGGTCCATCAGATCCTTGCGACGTTTCAGAGCTTGCCGGTGCCGCTAATCTTTCTGAAGGGCAACCATGACTATGTCGACGAGGGCTCCCCCTTCTTTGATTGGTTGCCGGCAGCGGGGGACGCATGGGAGTGGTATTCACAGCCCGCGCATGTGTATGGGGAGATGTGGGGCGGGATGGGGGTGGTGATGCTTCCGCATACCCGCGACCCCGAACGTGCGTGGGCACCGCTTCGTGAGGTACATCCTCGATTGGTTCTGGGTCACGCAACGATTACCGGCGCGCGTGCGGAATCGGGTGTCCTTTTGGAGGGTATTTGCCGCGATTGGCTGCCGGAAGCTCCAGTTACCATTCTGGGCGATGTGCACGTTCCGCAGCAGCTCACGTCCGATCTGTGGTATGTCGGATCTCCTTACCATGTTCGGTTCGGACGCGTGAATTACGAGCCGCGTTTCCTGGTGGTGGAATGGGCAGAGGACAGCGATCTTTTGGCTACGCGGGTTCGATCGATTTCGACAGCGCTGGCCAGGCGCATCATCTACGATGTCCGTAACCCCGAGGATCTCAATCGGGTGCCGGTGATTCGGACGGAGGACCGATTGCGTATTGTTGTCCATCAGGGACCGGGGACGACGCCAGAATCTTGGCGTGCGGTCGCGGAGGCGGTCGCGGCGCGCGTGGATAAGCGCGCGGAGATCGTGCCGCTCATTGAACAACCAGAACAAGCGGCAGCGGATGCTCGGAATGCGGTTCGACCGGAGGAACTGTTTCATGCCTATTGCGATCAGAAAGGCTTCGACGTCGATGACGTCACAGCCGGATTCGAACTCCTGCGCGGGCTTATCGATCGCCACGCTTGAGATCGCTCACTTTCGCGGCCTTCCGCAACTGTGCGTTGACGCGCCTACTCGTCCGGGGTTGTATCGGGTTACGGGTGAGAATCGGGTTGATCCTTCGTTGGGGTCGAATGGGGTTGGGAAGACTACCTTGTTCGATGCATTGACGTGGGCGTTGCTCGGACGGACGGGCGCTGGGTTGCATGGATCTCAGGTACTCGACAGTAGCGGTCAACCGGCATGTGTGCGGGTCACGTTGACGGACGGTCGCGTTCTCCTTCGTCAGCAGTCTCCCAATCGTTTGGAGTTCGCGGGGGTGACCGTCGATCAAGCCGCGCTCGAACGCTTGTTGCCGCTTGACTTGTGGGGGACGGCGGTTCATCACGCGCAGGGCGAGCCTTTCTTTCTGGATCTCGGGCCGGCTGAGCGTGCGGCTACTCTAGCGCAGTGGTTGCAAGTTGAGATCTGGGATCGAGCGACTGAGGGTGCAAAGGGACAACGGGGGGCGGCAGAACGAGAGGCCGCTGTGCGCGAACAAGCGCACGCGACAGCCTTGGGCGTCTTGACGGGTATCCATAGCAGTGCTCGACGGGCCGATGACGCGCTCAGCCGCGCGCAAGCGGCACTCGCGGCAATCCGGGAGGAGAGCCACGTACGTTTGGAGCAGGCACTTGCGGCTGTAAAAGAGGCCGAGGTTGAACAAGCGGATTTGGAAGTGCTGGTGGCTGAATCTGCTAGCGCCGTTTCTGCGGCGGAAGACGCTGCGGATGTGAGCGCGCGCGCGGCTGAGCAGCACCGTGATCGATGGCAAGCGCTGCGGCATCGTACCCAAGAGCATCAACATGCTGTGGCAGCGCTTGAGGCACAGCGCGCTGAGGTTGGGGCTCTCCGGACGTGTCCGACTTGTTTGCAGGATGTTGGGGAGGAGCATCGTCAGCGCGTGGAGGTTAGGTTGCTTCAGCAGCTTGAGACGGTGCAGCTTCAATTGCGTCGTGCGCGCGCGGCCGAACGGCGTTCTGAAGCGGCTTGGAAGCTATTGGATGATCAGGCTCGGGAGGCCGGACAAGTGGCTCAGGTCGCGCACGTTGCCCAAGCGCGTTGTGAAGAGGCTGCGCGCTCCGCTGCGCTGCGTGCGGCGCAGGCCCGTGCGGAACGCGATCGGGTAGGGGGTGATCAGGCGGTAGTGCGGGCGGCGCGGGAGGTGCTGGAAGCGGAGGCGGCGTGCGTCGCAGTTCTCGAAGAGCGTGTGGCGGCGGAACGTGCAGCGACGGAAGCTAGTGCCGCAGCGCAAGCTGCCAGGGCCTTTGTTGAGCGGTGGGATCGGTGGGCCAAGCATTTCCCTCAGATTCGTGTGTGGGCGCTGTTGCGCGCGGTCGATCACTTCAATCTTGCACTTCCGCGCTACCTCTCCGACTTCGGGCTCACAGGGTGGACCGCTCGCCTGGAATTGATCTCCCAACGAGTTCAACAACGCCTCGAATTGCTAGTCAGCACTCCTGCGCATCCTGATCCCCTGCCGGTAGCGTCGGTGTCTGGTGGGGAGCAGCAGCGGTTACGCATTGCGGTTCAGCTTGCTTTCGCGGAGCTGGCTGCGGGGGGTTGGGGTTTGGAACTGTGGGATGAGCCCTCGTCCTATCTGTCGGGGACGGGACTCGAGGATTTGATGCAGTCGTTGAAAGAGCATGCGCTGACCCGGCGTTGTATTGTGTGGGTGGTGGACCATCACGTTTCGGACCTGGCGATGGATCGCGTTCTTACCCTTACTAAATCCTCGACTGGAGTATCAGCATCATGGACCAAGTAGTCAGCGTTACGCGATACCACGATTTCAGCGCAGGCCATCGAGTCTACGGCCATGAGTCTAAGTGTGGGCATCTGCATGGTCACAATTATCGGGTGATCTGGACTGTAGTCTCACGCGTCGGACTGGATACCGTGGGACGTGTGGTGGACTTCAGCGTAATTGGGGAGAAGTTGTGCCGCTGGCTGGAGGATGAGTGGGACCATCGGATGCTCTTGTGGGAGAATGATCCGATGCTGGGTCCGTGCCGAGCGCTCGATCCCACAGTGGTCGCGCTTCCGTTCAACCCCACTGCCGAGAATATGGCTGATTATCTGATGAACGTGGTGGGGGTTCAGCAACTTGGGGATACGGGATTGGCGGTGGAGCGCGTGACCGTTGAGGAGACTCGGAAATGCTCAGCCGCCGTTTGGAATCGGTAAGTGCGGCACTTCCCCTCTATACTCAGGAAGATGTTCTTGCACTTTTAGTCTGGCGCGAGGAGGCGCAGGATGTTGTCGATCTTTTGCAGCCCGCCAATTTCAGCGGGGCGGGGGAGATTGATTACCAGCACCTAGCCCGTGTGGCGCTGGATTTCTGGCGAGAGTTCAAAGGTGCTCCCCAGGACCATTTCACGGATGCGGTGCTTCAGGGGGTTTCAGAGGCTGCGCGCGATAGGTTGCTCCCGGTGCTGTCCGCATTCCGCGATCTCGCGCCCCGCCTGAATCTCGGATATCTTCGATCCCGTCTCCATCAGTTCATTGTTCATAGTCAGCTGCGGGATAAGATTAGCGCGGCGACGGTTTCGCTGGCTGCGGGACGAATAGACGAGGCTGAAACCGCGCTAGCTGCACCGCTGTGGCGTCCGGTGGAAGAGGTGGGGCTCACGTTTGCCGACACCGGGCGACTTGAGAAGTATCTTCTGGATACGTCCAATCGATACCCCTGCGGTGTGGCTCCCTTTGATCAGCACCATATCGGGCCGGGTCGTAAGGAGCTTTTCCTGGTTATCGCGCCACCGAAGCGCGGTAAAAGCTGGTGGTTGATTCATTTGGCCAAACAAGCTCTCCTGGCGCGTGCTCGAGTGCTCCATATTTCGCTGGAGATGCGGCGGGAGCAGGTCTTGTTGCGATACCTGCAAGCGTTTATGGGGCGGGGTCGGTATTCGGGGAGTGGCTCGCGAACTCCCCGATTATTGAAAGATGATTTCGGGACTGTAGTGGGACTAGAACAGGAGGTTCTGGGAAGTTTGAAAGGGCTCTCGAATGGGAAGGGGTTGCTTCCGGAGGTTGTTCGTCAGGCTCAAGGGCTAGCTCAGCGTTTCGAGCTGCGTGTGTTGGAGTATCCTCCCCGGTCGTTGACAGCGGGTACGCTGGAGGCCGCACTGGATCGGTTGGCGCGGGAAGTGCGGTTTGTCCCCGATCTTGTGGTGGTCGATTACGGGGATTTGATGAAGGTGGATGCGGCTAACTATCGTTTGAGCGTGGGTGACGCATTCCTACAGCTTCGGCGCATCGCCGTCGATCGGGATGTAGCGGTGATCACAGCTTCCCAGTCTAATCGCGAATCCACGCGCGCTACGTTGGTGACAGAGTCTGATGTAGCGGAGGACTTCTCCAAGATTGCTACCGCCGATTGGAGCTTGACCTATTCTCAGACAGGTGCTGAGCGTGCCCTGGGCTTGGCCCGCATCTTCGTAGCAGCGGGACGAGATGCGCAGGATAAGCAGACCGCGGTGATTGCGCAATCCTATGCACGGGGCCAATTCTGTCTGGACGCGGCTCGCCTTCCGGATAAGTGGATGACGCTGCTGACGGAGGCGGGAGGGGTAGATGGCTCTGAGTGATGAAATTGCGCGTCTCGAAGCTCCGGCTGGAGCCTCCTTGAACGCCTACAAGGCGCTCCCGCCAGCGACGGTTGAGCGCTTGCTGGAGCGTGCGGGGTGGCGACCGTCGGGGCCCCCCCTCCTTCCGCATCAGATGGTCGGCGTCCTAGCGGGCTTGCGGCGTTCACGCTTGTTGTTCCGTTACGAACAGGGGCTAGGGAAGACGAAGTTGTTGTTGGATCTGTTTGCAGTCCAGCGGATCCGCTCCCCGGGGCTGCGTGGGATGGTTTTGGGCCCATCCGCCACTACTACGTTCGACTGGGTTGCGGAGGCGAAACGTCACCGTCCAGAGCTGCGCGTTATCGCGTGTCCCGAGGACCCCGTAGAGAAGCGTGATGTATTCTTGCCCAAGTTCTTGGAAGGGGATGACTGGGATCTCGTGTGTCTTGATTATTTTTCGGTCCAGACTCTATTCAGTGAGCGCCGAGGAAATCGCTATTTCCCGTGTGCCGCAGCATTGGCTGCGGCCGCTGCGCGGGTGGGGTGGGCAGCGCTGGATGAGATTCATTTGGCACGTGGTCGTAACACGTTGCGGGTAGAACTTGTCCATGAGCTCCTCCGGAACACTACGTATCGCTATGGGGCTACTGGAACCTTGTTTAACCGCACACCAGAAGAAGTGTGGGGGCAAGCTGCTCTTTTGGACGGAGGCGAAGCGCTGGGGCACACACTAACGGCCTTCCGCACTTTGTACTGTCGTCAGGTGCCCAATCGGTGGACCCGGTTTACCTACGATTTCAATCCGGATCGGTCTGCGGCATTCCTGGCGCGGCTGTCGACATTGGTTTTGTCTTACTCCCTGCATGAAACTGTGCAGCTTCCGGGGTTACATCAGGAGCGGCCGACGCTTCAGATGACAGCCGAGCAACAACAGTTTTACCGAGCTTCTTTGGCGGAGGCGGTTCGTTTGCGTAGAAACGGAGAAGTGGCGGCAGTCTGGATCAAGCTGCGTCGGATTCTATCGGGGTTCACTTCCACCGATCCTCCCGCTCCGTTGAGTGCGTCGCCGAAGCTCGAATGGCTGAAGCGTCACGTGGTTCCGAGTTCCGAACCCTGGGTCGTCTTTTACGAGTACACCGAGAGCGGTCGAGGGGTAGTGGAGTATTTGGAAGGCGCGGGCAAACGCGTGGTCTGGCTGTACTCGGGGGCAAAGGATCGGCAAGCCCTGCGTAAGCGCTGGGAGCGCGGAGAGGTGGATGTGATGGTGGTTCAGAATAGTGTGGGTGCGCAGGCGTTGAACTTGCAGCGGTCGCGACGTCTGGTATTTTTTGAGGCGCCGTGCTCGGCGATCACGCGCAGTCAGGCGGAACGTCGTATCTACCGGATCGGTCAGGATCGGGAAGCGTATATTTACGATCTGTTTTTTGCGGGGACGGTTGAGGCGGCCGTGGTGCAGCGCACCCTAGATGGGATGTCGCTGCACCAGGCTTTGCTGTCTACGGCGCGTCAGGCGACCATTGCGAGGGCGTGATGCCATGCGCGGTCTTTGAGCTTGCGACCCTCGTCGAAGAACGCGCTCTGCAGACGGGTGTTGGGGGTTCGGCCGCGTTGGTGGTCTACCAAGTAGGTGACTGCGTTGACGGCCCCCCAAGCGGTCCCGTGTGCGCTGGACAACCCTTGTCCCGGGGCGGTTTCGTAGATTTGAACGAGGTTAGCGAGTTGCTTGCTAGCGCGCGGGTTGTCCTGGAGTGCGGCGGCTGAAGCTTGGGGCCAGAGGCATTGGACAAAGAACTGGATGAGTTCTTCGCGGGATAGGATGCGCGTTGAGAGCTCCTTCGCGGCTGTGGCAAACTGGTGGAAAGGTTCGGAGTTGCTGAGCGCTGCTCGTGCGGCGGCGAGCGCTCTTTGGAAATCGAAGACGGCTCCGTGGGTGGTGCGATTGTGTGCAGTTCCTGTGTTCATGGCAGCTTCCAGCGTGTTGGCGCAAACGACGCGAACCGTCGTCCGCCGGACGATGGTGGACAGGGTGCAGTCGTAGGATGTGGCGAACAGCAGGTATTGCAACACGTGGTCGTCGTCGCGGAGTTGCGCGTGTCCCGGGATGCGCCCCAGCCCCCAGATTGTGCGTCCGTCGCGCAGCGCGCCCAAGGTCTCCATCTGGACGCCTTCACGTCCGAGCTCTTGGAAGAAGTCGAGCAGTTGGCGGGGTTGGACGGTGCGGTATGTCTGACGCACTATCCAGAGTGCCTTTTCGACGTCATCCCGGACGAGCGCTTTCCATTCGGGGCACTCGAGTCCTTGCGTGGTTTGGAGGGGGGTCTCGCGGATGTTCCACGTGAGGTGCGCGGCTTGCGCCCAGATTTCCACTGAGGCGGTGGGGTCGATGACGGGTTGGCCGAGACCGTGCCAGGGTACGGTTCCCCGGTATGCCACTTCAGCGACGCCGGACAGGATTGAGATTTCAGCAGACATGCGGTGCTCCTTGGGGGTGGGGGGGGGATAGCTGGGTATCGATAGCTTGTTATGGATGCGGAGGTGTGCGGTGTTTGTCGAGGAAGCGTTCGATGCCTTTCCACGCGTAGAAGATTGCTCCGAGCACCAGGGCAGCCCCGACCACGCCTGTCATGGGTAGGGGCCAGATTAGGCAGGCGACAATGAAGGCGATCGTGCCGAAGGTGTATCCCTCCGGGTCGTGGATATGGATCCAGATCAAGGCGCGGAGAATGCTCATTGCTATAGTTAGGATGATGGCTAGCGCTAGAATGCCGAAAACGAACGTGACCATCTGTAGGCTCCTAGGTTGGGGAGGGTTGTGTGTACCGACTATTATAGCATGTCTATAGCAGACCGCAACCCCGTTGGGATGAAAATTATTCATCGGGGATGTGGGTATCGATAGGAAACTTTCATCGCAAACGGCTTGCAATTCGTTATAGGGACGCTATAATAACACTCGTCAGCACCCCACCCGGCCCACAAGGGCAACTACTCGGAGACACTATCATGGCTAAGGTTAGCACTCTTCGCTTCCTTCCGGTTCTCGAGACTTCGGCAGCCTATGCCGGGGTTGTGCGTAGCGTGTATAACGAGGACGCCATCGCCGACATTCGGCGTTGCGCAGGCGTGGAGGTGGAGTCATGAAAACCATCAAGCTGCTCGACCAACTACGCGCATCCCGTGCAATTTACGAGCGCGAACTGAAACGCTACGACCACTTGAGCGATGCGGAACTCGCCCGCGCGCTGGCCGTCGCCAGCGACAGCACCCTCGCCCGCGCGCTGGCCGTCGCCAGCAGCAGCACCATCACCCGCGTGCTGGCGGTCGCCAGCGACAGCACCCT
>JAEHJW020004794.1_pt1 | contig 26566 bp, 39 predicted proteins | sample 9271431 | NCBI WGS metagenome assembly JAEHJW02 | reverse complement strand
TGCCCAATGATTTGGCGTATTCGATTTCAGATCGAGTGGACTCTCCGATGTAGCCGCCCACATTCAGCACGTAGATACTGTCTGCTAACGCTATTTTCTCTCTATGCAAAACTTCGAGCTTCGCTTTTTGTTCTGCGGTGACCTCGCTATTGGTAGCATCGCTGGTGACTAAAGCAACGGTCAACACGATCTTCCCAGCTAGAGACAGGTCTTTGTTCGCTTGCTGAAATGCATCCATAAATCTTGTTGATCCGCAAAGGCACACAATTTCAGGAGTTAGTCCAGCCTCCATCAACTCATTTGCTTCGATCAAGTCTCTCGAAGCATCGACAACATGCAACACGTCTAGCGCATCACGAAAAGTCATGCCGTCAGCTACGGTTCTCTTGGTAGATCGGTCTTTGATCCGATACCCTTTGTACCCCCTGTCAACAGTCCACTCGGCTTGTGCGAGGTTCTTGATAGCATCAGAACTAGTCACTGTCCTGTTCCTTCCACTTCTTTCCAATTCTCACGATATTTCTGCGCTTCGTAGTTTCCTGTTTTGAAGTAACCAACCCGTAAGGCAATCTGTAGGGCAACCTTTGTCTCTTGATGGATCTGCTTGGCTTCCGACCACCCCAGTTGCCGACCGAGAATTTTCTCCATGTCGCTGTAGACATCCGAATTACCGTAGGGTCGTTTTGGGTCGATTGCAGGTGCTCCATACTCATCGTCACACCAGTCAACCCACATTTGGCGCAGAAGCTTCAAATGATCCTCTGTCACGGTGAACCGCACCGTATCCAACTTAACCCCATCTCCAAGACCCATTAACTTGTCTCCGTTCTTTCCTCTGTTGTTATGCTTATTGAAATCGTTCAATCTTTTTTTCAGATATTTCTCGATAAAGGATCTTCTGCAAGCTATATATGCAGGTCATTTACACCTTGTGTCTTGTTAAGTCCATAATCCCTGACAACCCTTAGTCGGAATCCACAAAGACAAGCGTGTTCGGACATCAATCACTCCCTAGCGAAGTGAGACTGCCAGTTACAAAGTCGTATACCGACCGAGCGAAGCTTGCCATTTCTAAGCTCGTTCGCAAGGTTGAAGGTTCTTGTTTTGTGAGGATTACCAAGACCAACGGCATATCGGGTATGAGTAGAATTCCGGCATCATGGGCAACTCCATCAAGCGATCCCGTTTTATGTGCAACCGCAAGCTCATCTGGTAAAAGACCAGGTATTCGAGTATTCCTAAGATTGTTTATCAACGATTTCCAAATTCGGCTGTAACCACTACGCTGGCGTTGTTTGAAAATGTGCATAAGTAGTTGAGACATATCTGAAGCAGACGTGGAACTTTCCTGTCCTCGGCAAAATTCGCTATCTTTAAATCCAGTAGCAATATGTGTGTGACATAGACCAAGATCCTTCGCCCGTTTATTGACCTCATCCAGACCGACACAATCAAGTAAATAGTCTGCCGAAGCGTTATCGCTTGTGACCAGGGAAAACGAAAGCAACTCACCAATGCTTACTTGTCTGTCGTCGTCCAATGTGTTGAGAATTGTGGGATACATAGTGTCGTGTAAATCCGATACCGCCACCGGCGAAGCTAAGTCCATTCCCGATAGAACGACAGTCTCGGCTATTAGCACCTTGATAAGACTTGCAGGTGGATAAGCGTGATCAGGGTTGTACGACACTTTTACGTGTCCGTCAATATCCGAAAGTACAACCGAACGGGATAGACCATCATCGCAAAACGAAGTAGTCAAACGAGTCAAGCCGAAACGTAAGTCGTGAAAATCCATAGTCAACTACCACCAAATTCCTTTGTTGTATAAGAGTGAAATGCTTAGTCGAGGGTGTCCATCCTGCGCCAAATTTGTTTCTCTTGCGATCTTGTTAGTGACTTCTTCTCTGCCACCAGCTCGCATACGTGTTTGTGGTCACCGTCCATCTGTGACGCTCCATGCCCTTGAACAGGGCATCGGTAGGGTTTTTGTATCTTGCCTCGCATAGGTATCATGTCGCATCTATTTTCGTTCTATCGAAACAAGGTGTCGAAGCATCTGTAAGTAAGTAGTAAAAATACTCATCTTTTGGATGAGTCGTTTCTGGATTTCTGCAAATATCGCAAAGATTGTCTTCTGCCGTCGATGCTCTATAACAGCGGTCGTAGTAGTCGTCGGGCCATTCAACACCCTCATACTTGGCATATTCGGTTTGTTTTCGAGAGACACAAACACACCGCAATTCGGGACGAGGGTCGTCGTGAGGGTTGACAGAAATCATCGTAGACCCCTGCCCTTCAATTGTCTCGATGCTGTTTCTAGTTCGGCTATATGTGCTGATTGTTGTCGGATTTGCTCCTGCGCTTGAACAAGAGCGTCCTTGGCTGCAATCTCCCTGGTAAGAGAGTCCGCTAGCTGCTTGGTAAGGACGATACTGTTGTGGAATCTATAGCCATGATCCTCTTTCAAAGCTGCATATTTCGATTCAAGCTCCGCTATCCGCAATTGATAAAGCGGTTCTCTGCAACACTTGCAGACAAACTCAAGATCGTGGTCTGTTTGTGGTGGGTAGCACCACTCGTCACACTCGAAGCATCGAATCCGTTCTTTGTCGATCCCGTAGTTTTTCTCGTGATCGCCTGCCCCCCAAGGGAAATCAGTTTCGCCCATCGTCACATTCCATATTCTCTCGTGAAGCAAGTGACGACCTAAAACTCTTTACCGTCACGCTTCCCTCTCCGATATTCACTTTTGATTTTCTTCAAGATCGGATGATCCCAACTACTTTCGGGCAATCCTTTTGTGCCGTCTTCAAGGTATCTAAGCAGACCATCCCAATCTGTTTCGTGTCCTGGATCTCCATAATCGTCGTCAAGACCTGCATTGTAAGCTGCTTCGTAAATCTCCGCTAGCTCGGTATCGGAATATCCAAACTTAGGATCATCATCCCTTGGGTCAACGTCCGTCAAGCTTGCCATTCTCCTATGCCGTGCCAAGCCCAACAAAGGCTTGACCTAACCGCTGGAACGCTACTTGCGCTGTACTCTCGTGCTACTTCTATCAGCGCATAGAACTTCTGCTGCATCGCTTCTAGCGAATCGGTTGGATCTGCTAGCGACCGAAAGTATTCCTTTGCTGCTTTTGCATCTTCTGCATTTCCATCCAGTTCGTACCGTTCAGTGCAATCAACTGCCTGCTCAAATGTCTCTGCTACCATCATCCGTATTCTCCTTCTTTGTCGTGGTAAGTTGTTGGTGTGCATCCCATCAGTACTTCGCTATCGCTAATTGTTTTCCGCTGAAATAGGGATGGTGCATATGTCGGTCAGCTCCAAGTCATGTCCGTGTGTAGCGGGGTCGCTATGGTGTTGATTAGTTCCAATTGAACATCTACCTTTGCTTCCGGCTCGACTACTTTCACAAAGAAGGCTCCGCACCCAGCTTTCGATGGGTGCAACATTGAGGCATAATCGCTGCCTGGGGCAGGAATCCACCGGAACACACCTTCTTCGACTAACCGCACTCCCATAATTTCGTTCTCTTCGAAGTAATACATCCAATGCTCGTCTGCTGCTCCAAACACGGCATCGAAGTCTTGAGTCTTAAGCCACTCCAAAATCTCTTCAACACTGGTATCTGGCTCGCATTGAACGTACAAATAATCATCGTCAACAACGGGTAGTAACCTCATTCCGGTCTCCCTTCTAGCGTCTCTGCCCAATCCTTGTAGGCATTAGCCTCCTCCATATCCCCCCCATGCGGATTCCAGCTATCAACTCCCTTTACGGGGACGCACTCGTAGAACCACCAACGCCCGTTGAAATCCATCGCCACCCAGTTCGCCCATTCGGGAGCGTCTTTCCAATCTGGCTTCATTCTCTCCATCCCTTCACTACCTCGAGTGGGCATGGCCACTGTTCACCGCACCACTCACAAAACAGGTCGTTTGGGTCTGGCTCCGAGTGGTGGAAGTTAGCCACAGGATTTGCAGCCCAACGATTGATATGCCCCCGAAGTGCCTCAACCTCTGCAAGAAGCGACTCTATGTGTGCGTGAGCACTAGCGATAAATGCTTCGTCTGCACCAGACATGTCCGTGTCTCCGTCCACAAACGACCCATCTACTCCTATCAAATTCCGCTCGTCGTCGTTGGGATCGTAAACAAACCGCCACGGCCCTGGTGTTGCCCCTGCAAGCTGCTCTTTGATCACCTTTAGATCAAGCATCTTTCCAACCTTTCACTCTCTGCAAGCTATATATGCCCCCCATCAACACCTTCTAAGACTCCGGCTCCCAGTTCCACAACCCTTGCCGACCCCTAGCAGGAACATGAGAAGCCACGCCCCTGGTTCCTCTGCATAACGGACATACCTGCATCGTGAAGCTTGGCCAAGATCCTTCGCCCCAACAAAGAGGACAACGGTCTGCGACACTTCTAATGTCTTTCAGCATCCAGGCATACCGACCAGGGGTGAAGTCGCCAAAAGGCAACTGATCTGAATAGTCCTCCGCTCTGCCGTCAAGAGGCAAATCTGCATTGGCATACCAAATCCCTTCCTTTTCCCAATCCACGTAGTACATCGAGCCTCTACGTGCAGATCCGTACCACACAATCGGAACCACATCTGCCAGCTCACACGTAGCTACGACTGCGCCGAATGTCGGGGCGATCATCTTGAGGCAACACCGCTCGAATCCCTCGAACTCATTGTGCGTATTCGGCGGCCACAACTCCCATCCATACTGATTGGAAGGACGATAAAGCCACTCCCCTATTTCTGCCGAGTGTCCTTTGGCTAACGTTTGTAGTCCAGCATGAATCGCTAACGGCCCGCGATACCTCGTATGCCACGAACGGGTTTCGACCGTCTTTACCCCTAGTGCGACAAGAGAAGCCCACGGTTGCCGAATAGTTATCGCTTTCACTTGCACCTACAGTGATCGCCTGCGGTAGGCATCGTGGCTGTTCTGGTTCTCTTTACAATGACACACGTCCTCATCGAAACGGTCAACATCATAAGTACGGCACAAAATCACTTCTTTTCTTATTGCAAGCACTCGTCTTTTTAGTCGCGCTATTTCAGCAAGCAAATCATCAATGTCTTTAGGAGCATGGGCGATGAACTCCGCATTCGCGTCACCATGCACTTCAGGAGCGACTATCGTCGTCCTCCTCCTACCATCATCCAACCTGCCTGACACCTTGATCCACGTCCACGGATTTCTAGCTACTATCCACTCACCTTTGGTTATGCCTGCCCTACGAGCTTCTATCTCTGATGTATCCAACACAATCTGTTCCTTTTCTGCCGCCACATACTTTTATTCACCAGACAAGCAATTTGTCTTGATTTCTATATATGCAGCGCATCTACACACGTCTTATTGAGAGTTACAAATCGCTACTGCGTGCGAGATTCTGCGACAAAGCTTCTCTAACAGACACATCATCACAAGACTCAAGCAGCGATACCAGGTCAGATCTAAGTCTGATATTTGGGTGACGCGCTAGTCCGATCAAGTCACCGGAATGTTGAAGCGACTCTATCTCGTGTAAGATGCCCAGCGATACGCGTCGCTTCACTTTCAATCTCCAACCTCGATTACTAGTTCGCTGCGGGTGTCCATCACCGACCTACAAGAACATCATTACGTCAACGTCGAAATCTTTGATTACGACAGAATCCCAATCGAATAGCTTCTCGGATTTGAGTACTTGCAACTCACGAGTAAGCTTCTCTACCTGCGCTTTAAGTCCACTAATAACCCCTGATGCTTGTTCCGCGTCTATCTTGTACTGCTTGAAATACAAAACGGAAGTCTTCAACACTTCAACGTCCGCTCGCAACGAAGCATTCTCTTCCAAAAGCTCATTCAGCTCAACATCGTCATTACCCATACCCATATATATGCAACGCGATTGTGACAAAACAAAAAAAGTTTCAAATCCGACAAAAATACCTGCAACCCCTAAGAGTTGCAGGCAATGACTGAAACAAACAGATACCGCTAAAACAGCTTTTTGTGAGTAAGCATCACCCCCTCTCGTTGCGGATGGATAACATCTTGAATAGTGCGGATCAAGTAAGTACCTGGATCGCTAAGTGTTCCACCTACAACTAAACCCCTGGTCTTTGTGTCAAAAGCCAGATGTAAAGCCAATCCAACAAGTCGAGTCACGTCGATGATTACCCCGTCAAGATTCAGCAAGACCCCAACGGACTGCCGAGTGCCAAAACGGTACGTCCGCAAAATGACGGTATACACATCAACTGAGCCGTTTTTGCTTGCTAGTTCAAACGCCGAAACCAGGTCTTTCAGCGCATCGTTCCTGATCGTAGGTACGCCCATTTCTAACTCCTTGTTTATTTCCCTGAAGTGTATATATGCAAGCATCATTACATCTCGACAGGGATTTACCAAAGAATTTGAGCCTCTCCACTTTCATGTTGCCAAACCAGCATTTCTATGGCAGTTGGCTTGGTGTGGAAAAGCGAGGTATGTTATGTGGTCTTTTACCACACTTCCGATTTTGGGACTTCGTGCGAGGCTTCAACCTGCACCTACACTGTTAGACCCGACCCGTAAGGTACATCATGGTAGCTACCGACACAAAAGCGGTTAGTGAAAAACGAACATTGGGATTAATCAACTGATAATCGTCAATTCGCATCCGACACCTGTCTGCGAGATCCTCCGAAAGTCTCGCTATGACCGTCCACGTATCACCGAGAGGGTAAGCCTCATGCAGCAAGACCATCAATTGTTCCGAGTCAACAAACTCGTCTACCGCCGACTCAACCACAGAAGACACTACAAGAGTTTTGTGTTGTTGTCTTAGTCCGCTCTGCGTCCGAGACATAACGCTACGGACACGACTCGGCAACCAAATAGAGACTCGGGTAACTTGCCTGTTGTTTTGTCTAGTCGTCCAAATGCGAGTATCGGCTTCGCATAAGCGAAAACCCCTCTGTGCAAGTTGAGGATCTGTAAGTCGATTCCAAATGTTTGCAAACTCACCAGTATCTAAAGTCTTAAGGTCGGATGAGTGAAACGAAACTTCATCCTCGACTCTGCTAGTAGAAAGAAGCTCTTCCCTCGCACGATACACGTCAGCAAGAAGCTCGTCAACGTTCATCGCATCTATCTTTTCGCTCATCAAAATCCCCTACGGTGCCTTAGTTCTGAAGGTATCTAGCGTTCAAAAGCTCGATCACTTCTGCTGCTAAACTCTTAAAAGCCACACCAACTGCACTTACGCCCGTTTGCGCCGCAACAGGTATCCGTGACCTTTCTGACTTTGGAACCTGCGTAGACGAAGGAATATAAGTTTTGAGCAACCTCGTGTTCAAGATACCTGACCCTAGTTGATCTTGCACATCTCTGTCGATAATCTGATTCTGCCTCATTTCATTCAAAATAATTCCCATGGGTTGCAGACGAGGATTCAACCCTTGATTGACCAGGACTAATGCGATACCCAACGTATCTGCTATCCCCCACACGCCGCTATCGCTCGGTGATGAAACGTACAAAAGATCCGTACCTGCCATTAGCGCACTCTCCCCCAATGCCCCCGTAGTGCCTTGCGTGTCAAGAATTACCACATCTATCTCAACTGCCTCGGCAATCCACTTGAGGGCAGATCTAATACAAGTTGTTCCCCCTGGGGAGCTGGGAATCGCTAGTTGCACCCGAGGCAACAACCTCTTGCTAGCAGAAATGATCGACAACCCAGGGCTGAAAAGACTTTGTACCACTAAATCGTTTATTTGTACCTGCGGTACTTCCCTGGACAAAATTGACAATAGCAATTCCCCAAACACCTCGCCTGTTCCGCTCTTATCAACTTGCATATTCTTTGATAAGTCTGCGCCTGGGTCAAAATCCACTAGCAATACCTTCATCGACCGTGACATTTCAACTGCGAGATTGGCCGCTACTGTCGATTTGCCAACACCACCTTTGCGATTGACAATCGGTATAACAACTTGAGCAGGGTATAGCGACATGCGACAAATATACCACACGACCGACCGACCACACGACCACACGACCGACCGACCACACGACCGACCGACCACACGACCACACGACCGACCGACCACACGACCGACCGACCACACGACCGACCGACCACACGACCGACCGACCACACGACCACACGACCGACCGACCACACGACCGACCGACCACACGACCACACGACCGACCGACCACACGACCGACCGACCACACGACCGACCGACCACACGACCGACCGCGTAGCCTAATAGGGATACTCCTGCCAGCGAGCATGTGCCTCGGTGCTTATCTGTGTGCTTATCCACCTGCTTTTAGCCAACAGGAAGAAGGAAAAGGGAGATATGGGTAAAAGAAGGGGAGTATTACGCTGCTTTGGAGGACTTCAGATCGAGCAACCAATAAAGAAACAGCAAGCTCGTGTCATTCTCAACAGATGAAAACTTGGCCCTCGCAAACAACTCATCCCAATGGTCCCTCGCCCAATCCTCACACTCTACAGTGAAAGAAGCAATGAATGTACAAGCGACTTGCAATGCTTTCAGTACTGCGAACAGGGCATTTGCGTGTGATACAGAAAAGTAGAACAGCCGATTACCAATGTCGCCCTCAATGCCTCGATCAAATCCATCCATGTTGACGAACTCGGATCGAAACAGTTTTTGGAACATTGGATGATCGGGGCAACTCCAAGAGCCATACACTTCGACAATATAGACACCGCGGGCGTCTTCGCAAATCTGTAAGTCAACGCCGTAAACGTCTAAATCGCTCAAAATATAACCAAGCAACTGTTCGTGATCATCGGTGTATAGCTCGGCATATTCGTCCTCATGGCATACCCAAAATGCCTGCGTGCGCGCCCAATCGACTAATGCTTGGTATTCAAGAAAATCGGCGACAGTAGCAATACCGCTAATTGCCGACAGCGTAATCTGCTTGCCCACTTGTAGTTGCCCTTCTTTAAGCAGTAAGACTCTTCAGTGTTTCGACCGAACGACCAAACATCTAAAGAAACCCTCACGTTTAGTTCACCAGATATATCTGCCTATAACCACTCCAAGTGACATTTAATGGAATTATTTTATAAACACACCAAATGTCGGACTCGTTACTCTATATATATGCAACAAAAAGGCCGTGGAGAGAAGTAATTTTCACTCCACGGCCCTTAGGGAAACTATTTACTCGGACACTAGAGACTCTAAATCAGCTTGCAAAGCCTTGACGACCATCGCACCCTCTTTCCTAGTAAGCTCTGTGAGCTTGGCAACTTCTCTGCCGACAACGCTTGATGTATACTCGCGCTGTTCTGGGAGCGTCTTGTGGAAGTCGGTAAACATCTTGCGAATGCGATTCACCATTGCTTCTGCAATCAAAGCTTCTTTGGGTGCTGCTGGCTCTTTATAGTCATCGTCAGCGAAGCCCACATCGCCTGCGGTAGCATTGACACTAGCAGTAGTATCTAGTAGCTCCACGCCGTCTTCAAGCAAGTCAAGTGACCCATCTACGGTAGCGTCCTGTTGTGTAGGTGCTGCTACTAGTTGTGCATCATCCATGCTCGCACTCCGCATGTCGTCGTCGCCACTTCCACAAACTTCAAGGCGATCTGCAATACTCCAAAGTTCAAGACCGACGCCGAACCGCATGGCCGCATTCTTCAACGCATCACTGATGAGCTTCTTTCGCAAGTCGTCCTGTGGCACGTTCGCTGCTTTTGCGTCTTTGTTTGGAACTTCATGGAGGGAACCGACACCCAACCTCGTTACACCGCCGACTGTCATACGAATCCACATGATCCAGTTCCCGTCAACATCTAAAACTGCTAGCGGAAACCCATTCTCGTCAAAAGCTAATGGCTCGTAAGTCCAGTTCGGATCGGCATTATTCAACCGATTTTCCACGTCTGCGTGCGACACATAGGAGTCGTGCTGATGAGCTTCACTAAGAAAGTTTTTGCACACTTTACAATTGATCATCTTGTGCCGACCACACGAACTCTGCCTGCTCCCACGACTAGCGTCTTTGCAATCACGACAGGTCACCCTTGGCAGGTGTCCGATATATTGTGGGTCAAATGGTTTTGACAGAATCTCCAACATTTGCTTATCCATTTCATTCTCCTTTTTTGTTTGTTTTCCCTATGAGAGATATATGTCCTACTACTACACCTAAGCGAATAGCGGCTGGACTTTTTCTCCGATAAGCTTTTGAAAACTCGACTGCATCGCGCGTCTGCTGCTAAATGTTGACTCTGTGAGCACTTCGTCCAACGACACACTTAGTTTCTGGCCGTACTGCCTCGGCAGAAAGATTCCTAACGAATCAACCGTGTATTCGTCAGTGAAATCCAAAGCAACGTAAGAGATAAGCTGCTTCAAAGTCTCTGTCCAGATTTGTTCAGGATGAATCGTCGTTTTGACCTCGATCAATTCGTGTCCAACTAACATGTCGGCATCTGCTCCCTGTACCCAATGCGAACCTGCAAAAGAGGGATTGTCGATGTAGTCGTCAGTAGCTAGTACCGCCCGCATCCACCAGTCGCTCTCGATAGCAACATTTGTCGTTAGCATTATGTCGTTGATAACGTGCCTGGGCGCTGGCATCAACAGCGGCAAGTCTTCGAGTAGCGACATATCACTTAGGGTGAGCGATAGACCCTCCTTCTGATACTCGTCGTAAAATGCGATCCATTCGGGGTCTATTGCTATCGAGTCAAACACTTCTTCAAGGGGTTGCAAGTATCGCAATTCATCAGCATTGCGATAAACATTCTCTAAAAGCGCCGAAAAATACAACACCCAAGCTGCATCCTCGAGAACTATCGGATTTCGCGCCGTTGCTTTCCACCACACCGCAAGCGCACCTTTGAGGATTGGAACTGCGGCATGGTTTATTGCCGCGTGCATTGCTCCGGTGTCAGTAAAATCCACCTGCAAAGTAGATTGCCTCAAGCCATGTTCAACAGCTCGTCCAACGGCAGACCAGGGATAAAACTTCTTACCTGGTGGAACAATCGGTTTGAGAAGGTCGTCTGACTGTTGTCCGAGCAATTTATTCAGCTCGTCAAAATGATTGAGTGTTCTTACGGCATCGGGCGAAACCCCAAGAGGCAACGTTTGATATTGCTTGGTAAGAGACTGAACTGATTTGTTCAGCGTGAAGTTCTCTCGCACCCACTCCGATACGTGGGAATTCTTGTCTTTGAGTAACGATGTTATTGACATGTCACTCTATCTATGCACCTAATCAACATAGATAACAACATAACATAGGGGTGGGACACTCTAAATGTTTACGTGTCTGCTAACGCCGACTAGCGTCAGCGCATGCACTATCCTAGCGGTGATGCAGCCAGTGGCCTAAATTGCTTCTCTGTAATAAGTCTCCACGGAATCCCTAAGATCGCCGTCCTACTACCCCACGATGTGCCTTTTGACTTGGGCCGTGTTTCTGTTACTTCGCCATAGGAATCGTCTAAAGATGCAGTCCAACGAGAATTTAGGCGAACTCCGGTCACTAAACCTTGGAGGATGCTCAAATCTAAATGCCAAGGGATCATGCTATGAGCAGCAAATCGTTGAAAAATAGTCTCTCCATAGCTATGGCAAGTGGCAGTATCCCACGCATTGACAACCTGCATTCGCGATATTGCTTCGTCAAAATTGCCGACCATCCCTGCCCGACCCAAGTGATACATTGCATGACAAGAGAAACAAAGAACTGCTATACGTCTTAGTTTCTGGATACCTATACCGATTTCGTTCCCTCGAACAGGTACATAATAATCCCAAATTTCGTGGGCATTGAGGGCATCTGGCTTTTGACCGCAATCCTCGCACACATAATTATGTTGTGCCAACAGCGGAATCCTAATTTCTTGCCAGGACTTGTCTACCAGCATGTTTGCCAAGCTCGCTCCCCATGCACTTTTAGGTATTAGATCGCCAAGAGCCAGACGAGACTTAGAAAGAACTGTAGGAAGTAGCTCGTCGGGAAGGTTGCCAGCTTGAGAAGCAGGATTACCGTCGAGAGTGTAGATCGTGCGATAAAGAATCTGCCTGTCCACCGCATCCAAGAGCGTCACCCGTTGACGTTGAAACAGCGTGTCAAGTGGGGCAGTCTGTCGGTAGTGGAGTGATTCACTCCTTGGCTCTGCACCGTTGTTCTCTACGTAATCCAACACCTAATTCCCTTTATTGACGCTAAATACCAACACTTACCTAGAGACAGATCCTCTACCAACTCCAACAAACATCTTCTTAGGTGTCCGTGGGGCAACATAATCCATAACGCTATCCCGTAACGGCCAAAAGAAAGTGTCGCTATCTAGCGCCGTTTGACCGTGTGAGAGCCGATATTCGTTGTAGTTTTCGGCCCATTCGCCATGCCAACGGATTTGTCCGTTGTATAGATCGCTCAAAGACATGTTTTTAATGCGCGGATACTTCTCTATCTGCTTGTGAAGCACTCCGAGTGTCGCCAAAACATCAGTTTTGGCATCGTGGAGATCTCCTGCCACCGTCACTCCATAGTGTTCACATAGGGTCTTGAGATTGCGCGAACCTTTGCGATACTTGTCATAAAAGCGATCAATCACCATCACGTCGAGTACATATCCGTTCCACCCCGAATAGTGTCGAAGAGACTCACCGTAGATCGTCTTGCAAAGTGAATCAATTATTTTGAGGTCAAAGCTGACGTTCATTCCGACTACTGGGATACCTTTATTGTCCATAGATACCAACGTTCGCACGATGAAATCCAAGGCATCGGTAAGAGGCATACCCTCGTTGTACACGTCAGTATTAGTTATGCCATGAATTGCTGTCGCTTCTTCAGGTATAGGAATACCTGGATTGACCAGTTGAGAAGCCACACGACGATTAGGGTCGTCGGATCTGACAAAGCAGAAAGACACTGGTCGGTCGGTCGATGTATCTGTACCTGTGGTTTCTAAATCAAACCCCAATAAGGGGGCTTCGTACCAAGGCTGATCGGACATGCCTTACCACCTTCCTAGCCTTATATGCAAATTGCATAGGCTATTTAAGTACATATTATGCGAACAAAATTGTAACGTGTGCATAAACACCCATTCATGCCGGTGAACCACTAAGAATGGGTGTCATATCTCTGATATTTGACGACTGCGTTTCGTCTAAATCGTGTTCTATTTCGATTCCTAAGCTATGTGCTAAATGGCGACACTGGACGATAAGCGAACGTGTTTCCGTGCTAAGACTCATCCAGTTCGGAAAAAACCACCGCTGCCAGCGACCACAACTGCATCGCCACATGCCTAGCGATCCGATGCTGAAAGCATCTAAATTATGGAGGTCGCTTGTGTCAACGCCAACAGAAGTGCTCTCACGTCTTTTTGATCCCACTCGTTAGACCTTCCCTCGCGATGAGTCTTGTACATCTATGTTGACTTCGTTGAGTAAAGTCTGCAAGCTAATCGCCTTTTTCTTTGTACTTGAAGACGTTGCTAACGCCGGATATTTACTCCGTAGATCCTGAATTTTGCTTACTGCGCTAGCTCTGTCGTCAGGTGACAACTCTTGTGCTATCGTCAAGATGTGTTCCCGATCCGCTTTGTCCAACACTTCCGCTAGCGGTTTTATCTCGCCGTCCGATTCTACATATCGCTGAGCATCCTCCGGTAACAGTGATTTTGGCGATGGAAACGTTTTAGGCTTAGATTGCTCGGGATCGGGTTCAAATAATGATAATGCCATTGTTATACGTTCTACCTTTCACTACTTTGAGAAATAGCTAGCTTGCTAGCAAGTTCCTTGATTGACACTTGCGATAAAGACACATTCGATGAACCAGATTTCAGTTCCGCAACAGCAGATTGTTTCCAAGAAGCAAGTGCAGGTGCTTCAAGATGCTCTAGTGATTGTTGCTGAAACTCTTTGACTACAACTTGGTAAATGTCTCGAAACTGCGACCGCCAAGTCGTCATTGAATTAACGTCAGACAGACAAAACTCTTTGTAGCCAATAATGTCTACAGCTTTTGCAACACACGGATGCGACCAAGTGGGAGTACCGTAAGATCCAACCCTGTGACACGCCTCTACTAACTCTTCCCAAGCATCACCCCAGCTTGGAGCTGTAGACGTATCAACCATCGATATGACAATCTCCAAAGCCTTTTGGCGTATCTGTCCAAGGTTTGGCGGCCACTCGCTAGTCCAGGAAGCCATGACAGCTCTAACTAAAGAAGCGTCAAGATCTCCGAGGGTGTCCATCCAACACAACATCATCACGTTCAAGTCGTCATTGTTTGTTGGCGCAACCCACTGGCGAGGCCAACGTGTAGCTGCTATCAACATGAGTTGGGCAACCTCACGTTCATTCATTAGAAGCCTCCTTCAAATCGCCCCGCACATGAGCGAGCAGAAACGACGAAGCAGACCCTTCAGTACGTTTCGCTTCAAAACGCCTCTGCCGACTCTTCATCCCAATGCGCCATGTGGCAACCCAATCCGCTTTGAGCATCCCTTCGGATTTCCACCAGTCATGCCAATCCCTAGTTGCCTGGTCAATATCTATAGTGATGCCGTTAGTAATTGCCCATTGACGCATTTCGTCGGTAACCGGAAACACATCAGGAACCAATGTCCTTGACTTTCTAGTGATGTTCCTGGGAGCAGCGACCTTTGTCGGCTTTGTTGCGATAGCAGGTATCTCGATTGAGCCATTAGTCACGGTGACAAGATCAAGCGCCTCGAGGTCGATCAAAATTTGCTGGATTTCATCAGCGTTAGGTTCGTCGTCGTATGGAAACAACAAATCTCTAACTACCTGAGCATCATTTAGCATCCGCGCTTTACGGGAACCACTTTTACAAAGACACAACCCTAGATAAACAAACCGACCGAGTATCGAAGTACATGACAACATGGGGTCTTCAAGTACTGCTGGACGCACCATTTGACTAGCGACCATCGTTGTCTCCCCAAAATTTCAAGTACCTGGTTGCACCAAACGCTGCTAGTATTACAAACGTGTTCACGACACAAACCTTTCTAATATGCAACTAGAGAGAACAAGAGGATTGGCTAGGGAGTAACTACCCTGGCCAATTTTCTTTAACCCCATCGCTTGCCTGTTCACGCCCCGTTTGTAGCGGAGTGCGACACCTTTTATATATGCAACCAAATCACACCTTGCGGAAAAAGTTTGAGTACCCTTTGACCTGCAAAAACAGAAATTTTTGTGGAAATTTTCGTTTTCTGCGAAAAGTGCATATATAGAGAGTTAGTCAGATAGAAGTCTGAATAAAAGACACAAGGAGAATGAAATTTGTATCACACGCTAGCTTTGGAGTCTCAAACGGGGGAAGTCATAGTACTTCCGCATCCAGCGGACAGGAAAATCTGTCAAGAAAACGATGCAGTCGTCAAAGAGCTGCTGATGTTCACTGGGCCATACGCCCACACTGTCGGCATGAGTCACTATCTTGGGGCGCGCATATTTACCGCTATACATCATCACGAGGTTCCGACTCCCCCGTTCAGCATCCTTGAGAGGGAGGAACTATTTGTTGTTGTTGCTCATTTAGCGGAATCACAACATATTGAAGTCAATCAGCACTTCGTCTGCAACTTTACCAAAGGGGTATTTTTGAAAGATCCCGACCCCTACCCAACGTGGTTCAAGAGTCCATCTGAACACATCGGAAGGACTCTACTCCAAATGATCCTGTTAGAAGACCCCGAATTGTCTTGGAACGGTGATGAAATCGCCGTGGTTCCAGTGGTATTTAAATGGATGAACGATGCAACTGACGACTGCTACGAGCTATTGAGCAAACATTGTTAATTGAACAGCCATAAAAGAGTCACAAACCCCTGCCCTTGCTGTGTGACTTCACTTTTGACAATGTTTTATTTGCAACGGACGAGTTATACACGACAGCAGTATCTTGTACGACAGAATCTCCGCTGATTTCGGACTCGCCGTAAACCTCGGACTCGCCGCCTACTCTCGCATCTCCCCTTACTACCGCATTTCCGTAAACCTTGGCTTCCCCGTAAACCTTCGCTGTATTATAAATTCCGGCATGACCGCCGACCTTGGACTCCCCGTAGACTTCTGCATCGTCCTGTATCATCGCTGACCCGAACACTGAAACATGCCCATGTACTTTTGAGCGAGAACCTACACTTGACTGATCAAAAACACAAGCTCCACCAAAAACCTCGGCATTGCCAGAAACGAACGCATCCCCGTAGACGCTGGCATCCTCATAGACTTTCGCATTTCCCTCGATGCAAGAGTGTCCAAAAACCCTGGCCTCTCCGTAAACCTGGGCCTTGTCATAAACCTGGGCCTCCCCGTAAACCTCGGCATTTCCAAAAACCTTCGCCTGCCCATAGACCACGGACTGCCCATAGACCTCTGCCTCCCCAAAAACCCTGGCACGCCCACACACCTGGGCGTTGCCCCAAACCTCGGACTGCTCGTAGACCTCTGCATCCCCAAAAACCCTGGCACGCCCAAAAACCCTGGCACGCCCACACACCTGGGCGTTGCCCCAAACCTCGGACATGTCATAGACCCTCGCCTCGCCATAAACACGAGCTTCCGGCCCCACAAAGACGCTCTCATCTACCCTGGCCGTGTTAGCAACCCATCCACCGCCATTCGGGTGTCGATGAGCTGGTACAGGGCCGTTCCCATCTCCAAAATCAAAAGTCGTTATTTGTTGAATTGCCACCATCAAATCCCTTTCACGAACGGGTCACTCTATATATATGCAATTTGAGTGACGAACCTGGCTCTAAATTAGAAAGTAAAAATCAAGGAAAATGTTGAAGACACATTTCCTGGTCAGAATGGGAAATCCGTGACGTGAAGCACCAGCAGTCCAAGCGACCTCCACATAGCAACGACACGGTTCCTGTCTTCAATCACATAGTCCACGGTGAAGGACTTTGAAATAACATCCTCAAACACTTCTTGCTTGACCACCGCATCAGGGCGATTATCGCCAATTGCTCTCATAAACAGTTGAGGTGGGTAGGCAAAACCTAAGGTGTCGATGAGCCATTGAGAAGTGGCGCTATAACAGGAAGCAGGTCGTCCAGTGACGAACAGTAGTTCAAAGTGTTCCCCAAGTATTTGCGCTAATTTTACGATAGGTTCGATAGGTGTATCCAAGTGAACCAAGTCGTAGTCGTAGGGGTTTCTGTGTGTGTTGTCCGCTAGAGTGCCGTCAATGTCGCATATTACGGCATGTGTCAAGGTAATTCCATCCGTCATGGCAAGTCAATCTCCCTTTTGTGGCGACAACTGTTTATATATGCAACCTGGCGACAAAGACCATGTGAAAGATGGACAACGGACTACAGCACAACAAGGTACTGCTATATACTGAGACTGGGTGCGAAAGTTCGTACCCAGATTTGGCAGATGAAGTTCTACAGACTTGTCTAACCATTTCAACTCCTTTGTTGGTGTCAGCTCGGGTTGTCGAAGCTCGAGCTGACACTTACTAACCCGCATTGATCAGACTGCGCCGTTTCTACCCCTGTCCGTCCTCAATGTGAATCTCCACCGCTTCATCCAGGACGAGTGGTTAGGCAGCGTCCCGCGTTTATCATCAACCTTGGCATGGTTTACCTCGTCCTTGCGACAAACTTCGCAAATGCCACCCATCACCACATACGGCCCCGACTGGCTAATCCAAACGTAGGTTGGAACCGGATTTGCTCCACATCTATCACACTTCATATCTTCTTCTGCCGAGGCAAAAGGAATGTGCGTCAGACAATCTCGACAAACCATGTAGTCCACCCATGACACCATAAAGATGGGCGCATTAACAGACAGGTGAGGGCATTTATAAAGACCAGGATCGCCATTAAACTCCAACAGCAACCGTTTTTCAATCAAAGATCTCGCCCATTCAGGAGTAACCGAAGTCGATGGTGATGAAATCTGAGTAACTTTTGGTATCAAGGGTGAAACTTTCTCCATGAAAACTGCTGCTTTCACGCTCGCTTCCGTATTGTGTTCCCTTGCTTGAGCATCGTTGTAGGACACGAAAGGTGCTTTCTGCTAAATCGCCAATTGTTGCAACTCGGAAACTTGCTCGACTAAACAATCAAAGCAAGCAATACTGTATTGAAGTTCCTGTTCAGCCTCGTCAAGACTCTCTTCGAGTTCGACAAGGGTTTCAGCGATACTTACAGTTATATCAACCAGATCAGTACCAGAAAACTTTTGAACATGAGAAATCTCTTCAAGAGTCTCATTGCAGTCTTCTATGAACGTTTTGATATATGATAACTGTTTTTGAATAGCAGACACATTAAACGCCAACGCAAGTGGTCTGTTCTCTCCGTAGGCGCTAGCAAGCACATTCAAGATTGATGGAGGTTTGTCTACCTTCGGTGTCTCTGTTGTTCCCATGTTGGACGGTGATCCTCTCCGCAACGTCGCAACCCAAAATGAGTGCCGACATTGTTTATATATGCAATTTTTTGTCCAACAAGTTATCAAATTCCCTTGTCTTTTATTTTGTATGGTTGATTATGCGTCTAGGAAAGGTAATCTCGTCAACCTCTCCGCTTGACGAATCGTGTTTTCGTCAATCTCCGATCCCCACACCAACAATCCACTCGACTCATATCTTGGCACTTTGCTCATCCTTTGTTTAGTAGCCCACTTTTATATACACAAAGCCAAACGACCGTGTACACTCATCCGTTCTCCCTTGACCGCTCCGACATAGAAGGCAACCTGCGTCTTCTGCCTTCTCTAAGAAGAACCGTGAGCAAATGCAGAAACCCCCGATTCAGCGGATTCCAAAACCTCTCTCCTAGTGCTGGTATCCCATCGGCAAATTTCTACAACTGTTCGTTCGCTCCCTTTGGAGACCTTTACCCGTTCGGTATCTAGCTTCCAGATGTGACGATCATCAGTCCACGCAATCCTGTTCCCTGCATCACACACGAGTTTTCCGGCGTTATCTAGGTCAATCCGCAAGTTGGACGTGTAAAACGTAATTGTGACCTTGAGTGCGCCGAGCAAAGGAGATTTGATTGCTTGACGAAAGTACCACCCGATCATGTCCTGCGCTTCTTTTGTCTCGCTAGGAGTGTAAGCATGAGAACGACTTACCCTCGCACGACCCTTAGTGGCTGGACGACCAGGGATAACGACAACAATCATGGAATTATCTCGACTTTGATTTGCTGTCTGCCGTACTGCCAGGCCCGTTTACATGATCGAGTGAAGAAATCTAACTGCGACCCCCATCCGATTCTGTCAAGCACCTGTACCGTTTCACCTTTATGTGAACCAGAAAGGACAAATAACCACGTTCCTAGCGGCCACCTATTGCCAGCTACAGCACCATCAAAAGTCTCTCGACCCGAAGCCATAATCCCTGCTTGACAGTAGCTTGTCGAGTTGACAGATTCCACCTGAGGGGGAGTAACATGCCTCAACGGATAGCCAACTGGAACCAAGGTCGGTGTTATAAATGCTACTAATCCCAGTAAGAAGGTCATTAGTTGCTCTTCACCTGTTCAAGAGATTGTCGCTCTTTCTCCATTTCTTCGCCAATACCTACCAGAAACAATGCAAGAGTTTTGGCAAAAAATAGTCGGTGCATCAAATTTGCAGCGAAAGAGTGTAGGTACTCATCATTATTCAACTCCATACGAGCAAATGCCTCTACCCATACATCCCAATCAAGCAGGGTGTTTAGTATTGTCGATACTACGACAAGTCTCTCTCCATCAGGCATTGCTATGTCCGACCACTTATTCATCTTGGCTATGTCAGCATCAAATAAGTCGAGGGCAATTTCCACCGCTTTATCCAATTCATCGTCTGTCATAATTCAGCTAACCTTTCGTTCTTGTTGAAATCTTGTTGTTCTCGCTGACAGTAAGAGTCAGCGACAAGGGAAAACGGTATGCGTATCACCGCACAATTTCCCCTGTTGCTTCACACGCATCCTTGACCCACACTCGGCGTTCACGTTGTCGAGCAATTCCCCGAACCATTGAACGTCCGTGTCGGTTTCTGCTATTCAGATCGCGTAACCAAGCATCCCATACCAACATGTGTGACCTGCGACTCTTGCCGTATCCCTGCATCGAGTGTCGTGTCATGGATAGCACCTTTCAATTGCCTTGAAAGAGATATATACAACGGATCAACATCTAAGGGAGATTGGTGAGGGGAAGTGATTTAGAAGTGCATTCTCATTTGTTTGCCAACATCGACCTTTGTTTCAAACAAGGTATCCAATGAGGCCATTTTCTGAATCTCAACCAACAAAGTGCCCTCAAACACCTTTCCAAAGTGCTGACGCTCTGCACCAGCAGGATTGGTATCGGCTTTATGTATGTCGGGGTGATAATTACTGGCATTGCTCGAAGCGTCCAGAAATCCGTTGCTGATACCCTTGGATAAAAGCCGATCCTGCACTACAGCAGACCCAGCTCTAGCAAAGAGTTCTACAGGTGACGACCAGTACCCAGCGACTTTATAGTTGTCTAAAACCCTTGCATTGTTGTAGAATTCACTTTGATACGAGTCGATCTGAGAGTCTAACTTTCTTAGCTTGCGATGAACTGACATCCAATCGCTACCGTAAACATTGTCACTCCACACGTCTGCCATTTCCGTCGCCGCATCATCAGGCACTCCACGCTGCATCAAACCCGACCTCATGTTTGATCTGTAAACTGCCCGTTCTATGGTGTGGCGATTGGATCTACTGGCAGAATCGCAAGACCAGGCGATTACAGGAGAAGCGTGCATACTCCAATTGTTGAGAGTGTCTAACAAAAACTTACCATAGGTGTTCCAGTCGTCACCAAGCTTGTGGAATAAGGATTCTTCAACACTTGGAGACAGTAACATCGAAACAAACAGCTCCTGTCGTTGTCTCTGTTCACAATCCTTGCCAGTGTTCGGTACACGTTGTTTTTTCAGCACATTGACAAATTGAGAAATCGGGTTCCCTGCAACATCTGATGCAAACGACCGAGGCACAATAAGTTCACTTCCTACTTTGTGATCATAAGCGTGCATCCACTCATGCGCTAATGCACCACCGCCCTTGGTCTTAGTCAGGTTGATGACGTGCTGAGTAGCTTCATAGTGAGCGGTAGCATTTCCCCCTCGACCTCTCGCCCCAAGAGCCAAGCCAAGGTTCTGAGTGCCGTTAGCAAGGGTAATAGGCAAAGCTAAAACGCTCGGAGCAACCTCAAGAGCAACGGCCAGATCGTTTAGGGCATCATAGGCTAAATTGAGCATTTCTTGACGTTCTGCTTGAGTCGCCCAGTTGCCATACTGTATCCCTCTAAAAGGAATAAGCGATATTAGATCAGACTCCGATATGTCACCGTCTCTGTAGGTCAAATCGTCGTTTGATGTTCTACCAAGATGCTCAAACCGCATAGAAGGCATGATTTTGGGAACGACAAGACTGACAAACGTACTTGATTCTGTTTGGTCGTCCTCATCATCCTTGTTAATCTGACGAGTCTGTTTTACCTGCTCGAACAGGTTTACAGATGGATTGGAATCCAAAAGTTCTTCATAGGTCGAATATGCTAAATCCAGCACAAAACGCTTATGTTCAGCAAGTCCGGTGGAGTCAGGATAAAACTCGCAACGATGACCTCGTACCCCCTCCCTGGCAATACGCTGAAATCTGTAAATGCAAGATTCCTGAGCCTTCTCAAGACTGTTTTGCTTCCATTGTGGGTGTGTATCTAACAGTGACCGTAATTCTTCGGCAAAAGTTTCCGACAAAACATATTCATTTACATTGGTGTTGATGGTGGTTGCTAATTCAGGCAGATATAAACCAAACACATCGTCAAATGCCTGGTCTATCACAAGGTCGGTGCGCTTACGTGACTGTTTTTGGAAGTTCCCAATAATATCTACAACTTTCTGACTGGTCACCCAATCGTGTACAGCATCTATTGGCAGTAAGTCGGGATTTTCGCTACGATAGGCTTGTATTTTGCTTAGTGCGTCACTCCCCTCATAGTTACTAACCCACGGAACCCCTTCATCACTTGCAAAAATCGCAGCATTGATTTCTTTCAACCCAGCATCCAAGGGGAGCATCTTCATTTGATCTTCGAGAAAGAGCAAGGACTGTTCGTACATGAGTCCGAACAGGTAACACCGATCCGTACTCATGCCGTAATACTTGCCAGGTCTAGGCTTCAGTCGAGTAGACCCAGCAGAAGCAGCAGTAGTATCGTAAAGTACTCGCCATGCCAAAGCTATCGACTGGCTTGCCCCTGCATTTTTTAGAGATTCCAACCTGTCGTCAAGAGTTCCCCAAACATCATCCCTGCGAATCAGCTTCAACTGAGCAAGCAAACGAATCTCGTCTTCATCGCTATGTGTCTCTGGAAATTCCTGTATGGTCTGCAAAGCGAATTTGACAAGTTCCAAACGATCTTTGCGCGCCCCAGGAATGTGCTCTCCGTAGTCCTGTCTTTTGGTACTGGTAGCCATACCTATATATATGCAACTGAATCGCCGGATTTTTACCGAATTTGTTCGCCGGACAACATTTGCGTTACACCTGGATAATGAACCAAGTCTTCATTTCATACCAACGCCGAGCGAACAATCCAGTTCGCTACGTGCTAGAAATTCAACCCACTTGGCAAAAGACCTATACCTGTATGTTTAGCTAGTCCTATAAAGTCACCAGCTCTCATTAGGTCTACTAATTCTTGAAGCACATTAACGTCTAACGATTACAGACTATCTCTTACAGAACTCCCTTAATCTTGAGTCTCTTCCAACCCACTTCTCCTTAATGGACAGCAATGCTCTAGGTATTATCTTGGAACTTGTAGAGATATTCCCCCTGACCACCAGCGACCCTCTTACCTTCGCATTTCCATACACCATAGATCCATCCCGAATCTGAGATTTGCCGCCGACCTCGGCATCATCAAAAACCATCGCATCATCAAAAACCATCGCATCATCAAAAACCATAACGTTTCCAAAAACTTGAGAATGTCCAAAAACCTTTGCTCTGCCAAAAACCTTTGCCTCTCCGCTGATTATCGCATGACCGTGAACTGATGCTCCTTCGGCAATGAATGTTCGTCCATAAATTATCGCCTCATCACAAACCAGCGCATCTCCGCTGATTATCGCTTCATCACAAACCTGCGCTTCTCCATGAACCCTCGCCCTGTCCTGGATTTTGGCAACTCCAAAAACCTTCGCACGGTCGAAAACCCTAGACTCTCCATCCGCTTTGGCTTGGTCTTTTATCTCGGCCTCGCCATAGACCCAGGACTGCCCACAAACCCTTGCCTGATCAGAAATCACAGACTGCCCACAAACCCAAGCGGTTCCATAAACACGCGCATCTTCCCCGACGAAAGCTGTATCCTCTACCTTTGCAGTATCGGCAACCCATCCCCCACCATTCACATGGCGGTGTGCTGGTACTCTCCCATGTCCGTCCTTGAAGTCAAACAATTCCATCAACAAACTTCCTTGCTCCCGTCTCGTAGGGACACACGCCTTAACCTGGCAGTTCCATCATCCGCACCACTACCCCGCATACTTTTCTTCAGTGTCTACCGATTCAAGAGTGTCTACCGATTCAAGATGAGTCGTGTTCGATTGAAAAATAGAAATCCTCTTCCGTTTTGGTTGATCAATTGCATTACCAGATCTTGAGTTCTTCAATTCCTCAATGCCGCCCAAAATGGTCGAGTAAATCATGTTGTAGGTGTCGTTCCAGAACATTTCTAAAGCAGCACCGAGCATCGGGTCGTCACGTCGAAAGCGACTGCACACATCATCCATGCTGGATGAATCGTTGTAAATAAAATCCAATAACACCGGATGGAGCGTGCCTAGAGTGCAGACGTGCAAATCTTCACCAGGAGTCATGTGATCAAACCAAAATGGATTCACTTGTCCAGGAAATGCAGCTTGAAACATGTTTCGGATAACGACAAGTCGATCTGCTCCCGAAACCAACTTGTCTATTGATGATTCAAGTAGACCATCATCAGGCATACCCTCGGTTGTACGGTCTGATGCGGATGCTAGCGACCACAATATGCGCTTTTCCCAATTGAGTGCATTGAAAGCGCCAGGGTGCGTATCGAGTGACCGGATACCGCTAGCTGGAGTATTAACAACAACAAAGCGGTCGTTGAATGTCAACAGCGTATTGCCAAAATTGACGATCCCATTAGTGCCTTCCGCAAACGACAGATCCAAATCCCGTACAGTCACTCCTGTACGTCCTCTAAATTTGTTAGCCAACGTAGGAGTATGCGGATCGCCTTCGACTACTCCGACCGATCCAGCTCCGCTAGCCAACAGCGTTTCTACTAGCAAGATCGCTACTGTTGACTTGCCGACACCCCCTTTTGACCCAGTTGACACAAACAAAGTTTTCATTGTCTAGCTTCCTCTCCTTTTGTTGCGAAACGTATTCTCTACTTACTTAATACGCAAAAATCTCAAAAAAAAATCAGTGTGGAACAAAATCACTTGCATATATATAGGTATGGCAAACACACTGAACGCATTGCTCGACAAGATAGAGTCCACTTACGGACGTACTAACCTATCGTCAGAAGAAATCATCAAGGAGTTTCAGTCTTTATCAGATGAGGCAACCACCGCTGCCAAAAAGAGGGCAGACGCTCTACTCTCGCAACTTTATCTGCAAAATGCCGGACTAATCATCTACACGGCCAACCGTTACAATGCAGGTAACAACCTGACAGACGATCAAATCTCCGAAGTTTTAGTTGGCATTATGAAGGCAGCAAAAAACTTTGACTACTCTCGTCCAAACGCCACGTTTGCCACGTATGTACCTGCTTATGTCAAATCGGCGCTACAAAAAACCCACGCGTTTCAAGCAGACGTGCCTCAAAGTGTTTATGCGCGTGCCAAGCATGTGGTCAACAATGCAGATTTGTACGATCCCCTGCGAGTGCAAGAGTCTCTATCGAGAGTATCGCCGACAGTATCTAAAGATCCAACTTCGTTATCGGACGTGCCTCATCTTGGCGATAGTTCTCTCAATTCTGCCCTGTCAGATCAAGCGGTATCAGCCGAAGACAAGTTTTGGTCAGAAACAGAAGGAATGTCACGCCAAGAAAAAGAATCTCAAATCATCGACGCTATCGAAGAAGAGATCCTATCTCTACCTATGGACATGAAAACCCTCGCACTCGCCTGGTTATCAGACTCCAACGATAAAAAGCGACGAGTAGACCAAAACGGACTACCTACCACGCAATCCCTCGCCAAAGAGTTGGGCAAAGATGAAGCTTGGGTTAGTGAAGGTCGAATAATGATCATCCAAAGAATCGCTGATCGCATCCAAGAAGCCAACATTCCTGACGTAAAAATTAACCGAACCGCTTATTACAACCGCTCTCAACCATCAGTCGAAGCATTTGACGACTCTACGCAAATCGAAATAGTACAAGGTCTGTTTGGAGATTTGTCGCTCGATGAAATGGCATCCTTCCGAAAGAAAAAAGTACGCGCCCTGCGTGACAGGCAAAGTCGCTAATTCCACTATCCATCACGAAATTGGCAGGGGAAAATATGGCTGGAAAATCACTAAACAACTGGAAAGCACTAGAGGCTGCCAAAGAATATGCCAAACTGGGTTGGGCAACGTTCCCTTTGTGTCCTGGAACCAAAATACCCATCAAGGATTCACACGCTTTCCTAGATGCTTCGACCGACGAAGAAGTACTCGAACAATTATTCAACAAACCCGATCTAAATATCGGCATCCGAACGGGAATGGCATCAGGCATCGTAGTTATCGACATAGACCGCCACGAAGGGTCAGCAGACGGATTTGAGTCAATTCAACGCCTCAAGGATGAAGGATTCATACTGCCAAAGGGAAATATGGTGTGTGGGGCAGCAACGGCAAGAACTCCTAGCGGAGGTCTACATATCTATTATGCAGCGCCTACTACCATAAAGATTCAGTCGTCGGTAGCTAAACTTGCCCCAGCAATCGACGTAAAAGCCGAGTCAGGTTCGATCATCGCTCCACCTACGATACTTGCTAACGGAAATCAATACATATGGGATCGCCGCCCCGAGAAGTTAATGCCTCTCCCTGAGTGGATTGCAGAACAGTGTGAACTCAAGCCACCGCCCCCTCGCAAGCAGTTTACGCCTACCCTGAGAAGCGAAATGCCTGAGAAGGTGCGACAGATTATCCATGAAAGACTGGACGTAATCGCTGCTGCCCCCGAAGGTCAGCGCAATGCGGTACTCAACCAACAAAGCTTTTACCTGGCTAAATACATTGGTCAGGGCATCACTGAACCTGAGTTAGAAGCCATGTTGCTCGATGCTGCATCCAAAATCCAAATCTCACATACAGAAGCACGTCGAACGGTGACTAGCGCATTGTCTTCCGCACGTAAATATCGGTCATACCGATAATTTCTCCCCTTATATGTTGCTGAATTGCATATATATAGAGAAGAGACATCGAGAAAGGTAAGTTT
>JAEHJW020008967.1_pt1 | contig 26610 bp, 35 predicted proteins | sample 9271431 | NCBI WGS metagenome assembly JAEHJW02 | reverse complement strand
TGATCCTTGCGGGTGTCTTGCTGTCGGGATCCGTTATTCCCGCCTTACTGGACGATCAGAAGATCAGCTACCCGCTTGATCCTTGACAAGAGGATATCATTTGTATCCGGCACTTGTCAATCACCTTGTAAAGAGGTATAGTCAAACCGTCAACATCAACCACAAAGGAGGAGAGATGGCACTCGTAAACAGGGAACAAAGGGAGCGGATCGCCACGGCGTGCTTGCAGGCAATCATCAGTATAGACAACGAATCAACAAGTATGGCTGTAGAAGTCGATACGGCGGTGAAATATGCCAATTTACTGATTAAAAGACTGGAGGAGGAGAAATGACTTTACGAGACAAGATTTTAAGAGCCATAGGAAAATATCCAGGTATTCACGGCGGGGATTTGGCTCGCCTTTACGAAGCAGACCGGGGGAATCTCTCGCGCCTCCTCCGGGGGTTGGAAAAAGAAGGCCTGATCGAGGTCAGGAGCGAGAAGATGCCCGGAATGCGGATTGTCTACAAAAAGCTGTATCGAACGGAGGGGACCAAGTGATCCGGCATAAGTTCGGAGCGGTGAGAACAGTTCGAGATGGGATCTCTTTTCCGTCGAAGGCGGAGGCCAGGTTTTACGATGAGCTGGTGTTGAGGCAAAAAGGGGGCGATGTGCTATTTTTTCTCCGGCAAGTCCCGCTTCATTTACCAGGGGGAATTAAATATGTCGTCGATTATCAGGTTTTCCATACGGACGGGAGGGTGCGATTTATAGACGTTAAAGGGTATACCACTCCGGAATTTATCATGAAAAAGAAGTTCGTTGAAGCCCTTTATCCGATCGAAATTGAGGTTGTGAAATAAGGATCCCAACACATTGACTTTTGATTCGTAAAATCGCAAGATCATGCGGTCGTCTGGAAGCGACTCAGGATAAAGGCTTTTTCGGTCGGAAGGAGTCACCCTTCCAGGTCTCAGGTTTTGCGGACTTATCCACCGCACAATCGATTCCTTCCACCGAGAGAGCCTTTTTTGTTTTAGAAGGAGATTGAAGATGGAGAAATTTTATCCCCCGGGAAAATGCAAGCGCAGGAAATTCACACCCAAGGAATGGAAGATGTTGGAGGGCTATCTTGATCTGTCCCAACAATCCCTTTCTCATATGACGACTTTCATAGGATGCTCAACTATTCCAGTCAAATTTATTGATGAATGTCTTAAAATCGAAAAGAGGCTTCAATTTCTGAGATGGGATCTTGGGGTGGTTCTTGCCAAGGAAAATCCTTCCGTGAGAGGGGAAGCACTTGATGACTTCCAGGTATTCAGGGGAACGCGATTCACAAGGGAGCAGCTCTATCAAATCGATGATGAAGTGAATGAAATATGCAATAAATTGAACTAAATCATTCCCATACCGGGTTCGGTTGGCCGCCGACGATAAAGTTCTCCCTGCCTTCACCAGAGAGAAGCCCGGCATTTCTATCATCCTGTGAAGGAGGAATCATGCAATCCATGACTGCCCGTAAAATTTCCATTTCCGAGCTACGCCATATCATCGACGATCTTTCCATGCTTGAGCCCAACCTCCTGATTTCTTCCCATATCGACTTTGATCTCCTGAAAATGATTCACGGCATGGCCATCAAGCGGCATTTCCGGATCGGTGTCCAATGATCGCCAAGGATATAAGCGCCAGACTGGCGGACAGGGTGGAGGAGGTTTGTTTTCATCTTTTCCCGGAAGGGAGAAGAGTAGGGCATGAATTTTGCGTCGGATCGATTTCAGGCGAGCGGGGGGATTCCCTGAAAGTGCGGCTGACAAGTGACAAGGCCGGAATATGGTCCGACTTTGCCACAGGGGAAAAAGGGGATCTTATCGATCTATGGAGATTGTCAAAGGGAGTGACGCTCAGGGATTGCCTCCCCGATATCCGATCCTGGCTGGGGATCACGGAGACTCCTCAAGGGCTGAGAACGCCTCCCAAGAAGTCCTATGTGCGTCCCAAGGGTTCCGGAGAACCGGTCTATGGGAAGGCTTTGGACTATCTGAAAAGCCGGGGGATCACTCATGAAACTCTGAAAAAATTCAAGATCCGCTCCACCGATGAGGCTATTGTTTTTCCGTCCTTTGATCTGCACGGAAACTTGATACTGGAAAAAACCCTGAAAGTGGATCGGAAGGGTAAAAAAGAAATGTGGGTCAGCAAGGATTCTGAGCCCATCCTGTTCGGGTGGCAGGGCTTCCCGGACGATGTGCGTTCAGTCTGTCTGTGCGAAGGGGAGATCGATTGCCTCACGCTTTCCCAACTAGATGTTCCGGCCTTGTCTGTGCCTTTTGGAGCCGGATCCGGAGCCAAACACGAATGGATTGAAGGCGAATGGGAGCGACTATCTTCTTTTGATGAGATCTTTTTGTGTTTTGACAATGACGAGGAAGGCAAGAAAGCGGTTGCTGATCTGGTTCCCCGCCTAGGGAGAGACCGTTGTCGAGTCGTAACACTACCCGCAAAAGATCCCAATGATTGTTTTATGAGACTCATCGATATCACCCCTTATTTTCAGAATGCGGCTTATTGCCATCCCGAAGGGCTCAGATCCGCCTCCGAATATCTTCCGGGAGCGTTCGACATCCTTCAGGGATTAAGAAACTCCGACAAGGGGGAGATCTTGCCTTGGTGTCCGAAAGTCAAACTCCGGCCATCGGAATTGACGATCTGGAACGGAATCAACGGGCATGGCAAGAGCACTCTTCTGAATCATCTCACTGTGGAATTTCTCTCCAAAAACATTCCAATCCTTTACTGTTCACATGAAATGATGCCTGAAAGGCTTTTGGCCCAGATGATCCGTCAAGCAACGGGGGGGGATGGAAACTATTCCAATGAGCGCATGAAACGCTTGTCGTTCGGGATCTTCTCCCGTTTACTGATCTACACCGGGAAAGAGGATCGATTGGGAGCCATGCGATATGCGATCAGGCGTTACGGAGTCCAACACATAATCGTGGATAACCTGACCCGTCTGTGTCGCATGGATGACTATTCCGGGCAACAGATGATTGTTCAGGACTTGGCGGACCTCAAGGATGAATTTTCCGTCCATATTCATTTGGTGACCCATGCCAGGAAGGGGGAGAGCGAGAAGAACCGGCCCGACAAGCACGATGTGAGGGGGGCCGGGCCCATCACCGACATTGCGGACAATGTATTGACGATCCACAGAAACAAGGTGAAGGCCGAGAAAATGTCCGGCGCACCGTATGAGCAAAGAATACAGGAAGATGTCCATGATGCCAAGCTGTACGTTCAAAAACAGAGAGTGGACGGTTGGGAGGGTTGTATCGATCTTTTCTTCGATCCTTCCTCTTGTCAGTTTGGGTTGGAAAAAGGGTTTTATGTCAAGGTTTATGATAGCCAAAATGGTTTTTAAGTGTTAGGATGCTAGAAGCTCATTCGCTCGGATGAGTCCAAAATAACCTTGGCTTCTGGCCGGGGGGAGTGGCTTGATCGGCCCGAGGATGCGACCTGCTACGCATCTTCACCCCCGGACAGATTCCTTTAGCAGGAGGTATCGAAATGGAATTTAATACCATTGATGTCACGCCAGAAAAACCCCCTATTCAGATACTTTCTTCGGAAAAAGAAGGATTTATAGACATTTCCACTTATTCTGCAATTACGGGAGAAGGGGAAAAAGTCTCGTTTCATGAATCGGATCTGGAGCCTCTCATTTTATCTCTTCAATCCCTTCTTGAACTCCTCAATGAAGGGGGGAAGAAATGAAATCCTCCTATTTTGGGATGTGGTTTCGAGTGTATGATTCGAGCCTGCACGATCCAAAAATTCAAAACCTTTCTCCCGTTTTATTTAAATTTTTGTTCAATCTTTGGTGTGTCGCCAGTAAAAATGAAGGAGAAATTTCAATCGGGGATCTGGATTATCACATGCGCATGTCAAAAAATAAGTCAGAAAAATTACTAAAAGAACTCGTTGACTTAGGCATGGTGGATCAGATTGATGATGAAATTTACTCTCCGCATAATTGGTCAGAAAGGCAATATGAATCAGACAATTCAACACCTAGGGTAAAGGCTTTCAGGGATCGGAAAAGGAGAGATAAAGAAGTGGAAGGAAACGGAAGTGAAACGTTACAAGAAACGTTTCCAAATGTTTCATCGCCTGTTTCACGAAACGTTATAGAAGCAGAAGCAGAAGCAGAAGCAGAAAAGAATAAAAGACTTGTCGATTCGGCTGAAAAAACGCCGTCTATCGACTTGGCCGAACTCTGGAAAACTCTTTGCCCATCGCTTCCTCAGATTCGGGAACTTACCCCTAAGCGCAAGAATTGGCTCAGGCTCAGGCTCAAAGAACACCCTAATCGAGATTGGTGGATTGATGTCATGGAAAAGGTGGAATCCTCCGAGTTTTGCAAGGGTGTTAATGCTCAAAAATGGAGAGCTTCCTTCGACTGGCTGATTGAAAACCCGGATAATGCCGTTAAGGTGTCTGAGGGAAAATATCACAAGCCCAAATTGGCAGAAAAATCATCTGGAAGCCAAAAAGGGGCGGTTTTGGTTCCTAAAGCTCATACCAGACTCCCGAACGGGAAATGGAATATCCCCTATGCCGCTATGTCATTTGAGGAACGGACGGCGTTTGAGAAACTCTCCGATGCGGATTGGGTGGAATATTTGCGGCATGTCAAACCGTCTGACTTTGAGAGCGAAGGCCACTACGAAGCCACAGGAGGGCATCAGGAAGCGAGTGGAGGATAAAGGTAGTACCGGTGCATGCCGACAATCATAAACGTGCATTAGAACGCAAAATAGGCACATATGGGATCAAGTATCAGGAATGAGTGACACATCCTCCCACTAATAGGCCACAGGTGAATATTGTTTTGTAGGATAAGGGGAGTTCATCATTATTTCTCAACGACTTGCATGTTGTAGGTATAAGATTTATTGATATGTTACCCAAGAAGTTTGCCCATCGAGGGGATGGTAAATAAAGCAAATATGTGATATCCTCTCTGGCAGGAGGTTCCGCATGGCATACACGAACTACGGATCTGCTCACCACAACTGGACCGGTGGAAGGGTTAAAGTAGGTAAATACATGGGGATCCGGGCCACAGGGGATCTGAGAAACCACCACAGAAAGACCGCCAACGGATACATCCTCGAGCATCTCCTGGTGGCTGAGAGGGTTTTGGGGAGGCCACTAAGAGGCCAGGAATGTGTCCATCACATCGACGGGAACGGGTGCAACAACCAACCCTCCAACCTTGTGATCTGTCCAGATCAGGATTACCACAAACTTATTCACAGGATGCAACGATACGGGGCCGTGAAGCCCGGGGAAAAGGTATGCACAAAATGCCTTGTCGCTGTTCCTCTGAATGGGTTTGCGAAAGGGAAAACGAATCCATGGTGCAAGGAATGCGTCCGAATCTACAGCAGGGAGAGAAGACTCAAGAAGAAGCAGGGAAGCAAGGGGAGAGAATGAGCCTGTACACCGCTAATAACATTCATTATGTAAACTACGATTTTATTTATGGATTATTGAGTGAGTGTGTACATGTTCTCCAGAAACTTTTTATAGGGGGGAGGGGTATCCACGGCACCCCGATCATTCCGAGCGGCTCTCAGAGGATCGCCCTACGGATGGGGGTCTAGTCCCCTCTCTCCACCTCCGGATTTTGAAAAATTGACAGGAAAAAAAAACAGGGCTATAAGGTGTGAGTGGTTCTACGGTGTTGTGAAAAAAATAAAAATCGGGAGGGAGCGGGGGGATGGCTGATGGAAAAAGATTACGATCGGGAAAAGGAACTGGAACTGCATCCGACGATCAGAAGGGCGCTGGGAGTGGAAGTGGCGTCAATGGGGTCGATGGATCTGGGTCCAAGGTCAACGCTGATGGTCAAAATCCGGGAACGCTCGGAGGGGGACCGGAAAGTCGAGTTGAGGCTGTTTTACGAGAAGGGGAAAATTCCGGGCAAGGGCATCCTTCTGGAACCGAGGTGTCTGGAATGGGTGATCGACAGGATGACGGACGCCAAACGGTATCTGGACGTTCTGGAGAAGAGCAACCCCAGCCCGGTGAAGGACGGAAAGGACAAGAAGGATCGAAAGCTAAGGGAGTTAAGGGGAAAAAACATGGACGACCCGGCGTTCCCTGCGGAAGTGGATCTGAAGGAATTCATGTAGAGTCCGGAGGAATCATCAACGAATCGGCGCTTTTGGCGATCGAGGAAGCGATGAGGAATGCGGAGGAGGCGGTTTCCAGGGTGATGAAGACGATCCGGACGATCAAGCCCGTGTTCGAGAGGATGCTGGCGTTCGAGGAATGGGGATCCGTCCCATCCAAAAAGATCCCGCAGGGGGCGCCCGGTCCCAACACGCCTCAACCTTCGTCATGGTCCCCTTCTCCCGGACTGTTTGCCATCCGTGGGGTCCCTGGGGCGACATTGCCGACACTTTATCCGGGCGGAGTCAGGGGAAGCGCATTTGTGAAGTGGGACGGTCGGGGCGAGCCATTGGTAGCGGAGTTGACATATGACGGGAACAGGAAGGTCTGGTTCGAGATCGAGAGAGCCGGAGATGTTATTGGCACTTTGTGGACTGAAGACGCCGGAATGGTTGCACCGAAACCCGGAGAGCCGGCTGGCGTGGGAAGTGGTCATGCAGAGTCTCAGGGACCTGTACGACCCGGAGAAGCCTCCGATCGTCCGGTTTGATGCGTGGATGTTTTTCGTGAAAGACGAGATCTGGATGGATTTTCTGGACATATCCCTTTCGGCGGTCTTTCGGAAGTTTCCGTTTCAGCCGTTTGTTGTCAGTTTGAAGGAGGTCATGGAGTGGGAAAAACGGTTGTCTGCAACAATAAAAAATGCGAACGGTACGGAACGGACAGGGAGATGAACATCTACGAGCAGGAGAAAACATGGTCGTTCTATTGCCATGCCTGCAAGAGTTTGCGTGTGCAGACGAAGGAAGGTTGGACCAAGGATCCGAGTGTAAAAGGAACCCCGGGAGACACGTCCAATCCGGAAAAATGCCGTAAATTGCGACTGAGATAAAACCTCATCACCAAACAGGAGAACCGAATGGAATTAACTCCGGCGAAAAGCAAGCTGATGAACCTCAAGGAACAGGAAACAAAAGTGAACGTCCTATCGGAAATTCCGTCCCTTTTCGGAAAGTTTCACCCGGAAGACGAAGAGCTCAAGGATCTGAAAATATTCTGGAAGACCGTCAACCGCTATGTGGAGGATCTCGGCCAGCACATTTCCAAGAGGGAGCAGGCAAACGCCCATTCCAAGTGCGCCATCTGCGGGGATCCGATCAGCAGCCGCCCGGCCGGGATTCTTCCCGGATTCGACTCCCAGACGGGAATTCCTGTCCAGCTTTACGCTTGCAGTCAAACCTGTTTCCAGAAGGCTCAGGTGAAGATGGAAAAAGAGTCCCGGGACCGGCTGGAATTGAGGGGAGGTCGGTAATGGATAATGAGATCGAAAAGATTGTGGACGGAATTCTGGCTCCAAGGACGCCAGACATGGATGACATGGACGAGGCGCTGATTGCGATTTCCGGCGTCCAAAAGGAGACCATCCTCGAAGAATGGGGGAACGCCAATCTCCTTCAGGCGATCGAGGATATCCAGTCCGTGGCAGACTGCATTCCTCTCCTGGAGGAAAAGAAGGGGCTTGCCGTCTCGAGAGCCATCCGGTACATGGAGACTTTTCTGGAGACTTTCTCTTCGACTCCAACCGCCTATATTCCGAGAGCGTTCAAGAAAGGCGACAAAGACGCCCCTGTCGGAACCAGCGACTTCGAGAAGTGGTTCCGGAACAATCTGAAGGAAAACTTTGTGGGCCAGATGGTGCGCCTCGGGGATATCGAAAGAATTATTTCCTCCGCCGGATATGAAGTCGTTGAGATCCGTTCGATCATCGAGTCCAACGGGATCATGATGGTTGGGGAATGGAAATGCGAGGACCGGTACGGGATGGGATTTTCCTGCTTCGCCGAACTTTTGGACGGAGAAGGAAACGGAATTCTTTACGTGGATGAAAACCGAATATCGGACGTGATGAAGCAGATTGGAGAAAATAGCGATGGCGAGCAAGGTTGAGCTCTGCGGAACATGCAAGTTTTATGGGGATATCCCTGGACAGACGCTCCCTGAGCATGGACTGTGCGTTCGAAACCCGCCCCAGGTCGTTCTGATGCCCCAAAGCAGACCAGACGGTCAGATGGGTCTTTTCCCGGCCGCACTTAGGCCAACCGTGCATCAATCCGAGACCTGCGGGGAATATCGGTTGGATGTCATGCCAAAACCTCCAAAACTCAAAATCTCATGAAAATATCCGACCTTCATCCCTACCTCTACGGATTGAAATCGGAAGGAGAGACGTTCCCCGGTCTGCCGATCGTCAACAGGGAAGGCCGGAAGATCTTTTTTCGGCCCACCCCGCCCCAGGAATACGCCCTGGAGAAGATGAAAGAGCAGGATGACAAGCCTCTCAGGGTAGTCGTTCTCAAGAATCGTCAGGTTGGATTCTCCACGCTTTTTCTGGTTCTGATGGTGGCTTATGCCCACCGGTTCGCCCACCGGGAATGCTACGCAGTGGCGCAACTCCAGAAGACCGCCAACATCCTCCGGGAGCGTGGGGCGAGAATGTGGGAGACGCTCTATCACAAGACGATCAAAAAAGGAACGACCAAGCAGATCCAGTTTCCCCATGAAAATGATTCCTACAGCTTTTTAATCACGGACACCGCCGGATCCTTGAAGGGCGGAAGGGGTCCGACCGCACATTCACTGATGATGACAGAAGCGTCACGATACCCGCCGGATTCCATCTCCACGTTCACCTCCGCCGTCGGATATAACCCTGAATCGATGATCCTGATCGAAACCACCGCAAACGGAAAATCCGGAGATGGCTACGACTATTATCACCTCTGGCAAGCCGCCGAAGAAGGAAAGAACGAGTATCTCCCTATCTTCATTCCGTGGACGATGGACAACGAATGCAGGAGGGCTATTCCGGACGATTTCGAGTTAATCTCCGAGGTCGAGGAGGAACTTCACCACGAGCACCATCTGGAATTCGATCAGATCTATTTCCGGAGAATGAAGATCGACGGCGATTTTGCCGGAAACGAGAGCAAATTCTGCCAGGAATTCCCCCTCACTCCGTCAGAAGCCTTCGTGTCCTCCGGAGTCCGGATCTTTTACATGGACGAGATCAAGGCGGTGGAAAAGACTCTCACTCCTCCGAAAACAGAAGGCATATTTGAGATCGACTCCTTGAAATTCCGGAAGAAAAGGGGTGGTTACCTTCGCATATGGGAAGCCCCGGTCGAGGGCCACAAATACTACATCGGAGCGGACGCCGCAAAATGCGACGACGAGGAGTCCGACTTTGCGGCGGCTGTTTTGTGGAACGGAACGATGAAAACCCAGGCGGCCACCATCGAGGAAAGACTGGACCCCAAGGAATTCGCTTTTGTGTTGAATCTTCTCGGACGGTGGTACAATAACGCCATGCTTTCCGTTGAGATCACCGGAGGTTGGGGGAATCACGTCCAGATGGAACTCAAGGATTCCCTGAACTATCCGAACCTGTATCTCTGGAAGGGCAAAAATGATCAGGTTGGCACAAAAAAAGCGCATAATTACGGATGGATGACCACATTTTCATCCCGAAACGACTTGATGAGCGTGTTTAAGGAATCACTCCGGAACGGACTCATCATCAAGGACGAGTCCCTGTTTCTCCAGATGGACGGAGCAGAGCAGGAAATGGGGCTGAGATGGTCCGTATCGAAGGGCCATGACGATATTCTGATGGCGGCGATGATCGGATGGATGGCTTGCTATCAGTATCCTCCGCCCCGTTATGTAGGAGCCGACAGGAGCAAGGTTCTGGACGATGGACCGGGAGACGATGGAGGATATGTGTCCCCCGATGTGGCCTATCTGATCAAGCATGTCAGCAAGCTAAACAAGCTGGTTCAAAGGGATATCAACCGGAGAGCGTCGATGGGCGGCATGGCTCTCGCCAAAACCAAGTATATTTGAGGCGGCCATGGGAAAGGTCAAGATCATCGGAAGGAAAGATGTCCAAAAAGGAGTAAGGGAAGTCCGAAAACGGGAAGCAATGGTTGCGCTGAAGTTCAGTGTATCGGAAGGAGAAAAAATTGCGCTCGAAGCGGCCAAAAACGCCAGAATCCTTCCCGGAATCCATTCCGGAGGAGGCGGATATACTGGACAGGATGTTCGGGGAATTGGCGAACGCACTTGAAACGAGGGATCCCAAGACATATCTTTCCCTGCAGATCAATCTCGTCCGATCCATGCCATCCTTGATCAAGAATCATCAGATTGATGTTGCCGGCGTGCCAAAATTGCTACTGGATCTTGAAAAGCTGAAAATGCAGGATACGGGATCCGGGCAGGGGGACATCATCCGTCGGGCCGTCCTGAACAACACGGCAAACTAAACAAGGGGGATTATTTTGGCTTACGGGAATACGACATTCACGAATTATGCCCGAGAAGGCCAAGCGATGGGACCCGTCCCCAAGGGCGTCCAGAACATGGTGCGGGAAATCCAGAACCTCAAATCAAACGCCCAGGCGTTCAAGGAAAAAAAACTGGGAGAAGGATTTCTCCAATGGGTGGAGCAATTCTATTCCATGGAGAGGGTTCCGTTCACCGAGTCTGGAACGGATACCGTCATCCCGCTTCTCCAGTACCTTTTCTTGATCGAGGCATCGGATCTCACCGACACCATCCCGATCTTCTATGTTCACAAGGAAGGCAAGGAATCGTTCGACCGACTGAAAACCGTCGAGCAGGTCATCCGGAACATCTGGAGAGAGGAAGACTGGAATCTGGAATTTCTCTCCGCTTCACTGTGGTCCCTTCTGGTCGGCGTGGGATTCATGGAATTTGGGCTGGACTCCCAGGCGGAATCCGGAGACGGCAAAGTGTGGGGACGATCAGTCAATCCCACCAAGATATTCGTGGATCCTCAATGCTCCACGCTCGACAATGCTTGGTACATGATGAAGGAAGACACCAAATACATCGATGAGATCCGGATCCTGTATCCACAGCATGCCGACGAGATCCTGATGAGGGCCAAGAAAGGCATTCCGGAGGTGACCCAATTCGTGGGCCTCGAGATGCCCATGGGCCCAATGAGATCCGTTTTCGGGGCAGATGTGACTCGCATGAAGGCCACCGATGGGGTTTTCTCCCTGAGGACAGTCTGGGTCAAGGATTCAGCCACGATTGAATACGAAGCGGAGGAAAAGGCCAGAAAACAGGATGTGTCCATTCGCAAGATTCTCCCCAATCCCAAGAAAATCCTGAAATATCCCCACGGAAGAATGATTGTGGAATGCGAGGGAACGATCCTGTATGATTCCCCCAATCCCTACCGGGTCTTTCCGTTTGCCGACATTCATGCCACTCCCCCGATTCAAGGATTCTGGAATCCGCCCCCTCTCAAGTTTTCCGCTTCCATCCAGAGCACGGCCCAAGAATTGATCAATCAACTCATGGACAACTGCTCCCGGCTCAACAAGGGAATCACCTACATCAAGGAAAATACGGAGATCAGTCAGGAGGATTTTATGGGTGTGGCCGGAGAAGTCCACTGGATCCCGGCCCAGGCGGAAATCCCCGTCACCAAGTTCCCTGAACCCATGCCCCCGCAAATGACGGATATCCCCTTCAAGATGATGGAGCTTGTGAAGCAGTATCAGGGATTCAACGAGGCCCGCATGGGAGGGATGAAGGCGGGAAACATCTCCTCCTCCTTGCAGGATGGAGCGTCATCTTCCGCAATGGCGATCACCAGAATGCGCTCAAAGCTATTGGGAAGAGGTATCCAGAGAGCCTCCGAGATTGTTCTCGGAATCATCCAGGATTACTATCTTGAACCCAGGCACTATCTGGATCATTTTGGGTTGGAATCGATGGCCGATAAAATGCCGGGAGATCTGTACATCAAATTCGATCCCATCAAAGACATGGGATCCTTGAAAATTCGACTTGATCCCGGATCGGTCGAGCCCATGAGCTCCGCATCGCTCAGGATGATGGTTCCCCTACTCCGAAACATGGGGCTTATCGATGTGGATCATGCGCTCAAATGGCTCAGGGTTCCGGATGCGGAAGAGATCTCTTCCAAATTGGCTCAGGAAGCTCAGGCCGCCGCCCAAGCCAAAGAAGCCAGCCATCATAAAAAGTGAGAAAGGATTCCAATGGAACTTCCTGAAGATTGGCAGAATCCAGAATATGATTGGCTGAAAGGTGTGGACTTCGCAAAATATATCCGTGTCCACCGCATGACGGTTTACAAATGGGCCAAGGACGGAACACTGGATCAAATGGGGTTCCCATGGGTCCGAAGAGGACCGTTTATTTATGTTCGTGTCAAAAAAACAGTATTCTCCAGTAAGTCTTAGAAAGTCTCAAGCCTTATCCCACTTGCCCCCTCTTGGATGTTAGCCTAGATTGGAAATGTCTAAGGGGGAGCAGCCATGAAAAAAAAACAACCTGAAAGTCTTCACAGAATACGACTGATGAACCGTTTGGAAACTGTTACGGTTGTCAACGAGGACCATCCTTATATGGGTCCGACTGGTGCGCTTTTTATCCGGGATGATGCTCCAGATCCCATGAATTTCACTGGAAAACGAAAGGACCAAGAAAATGAGTAAAGCGAAAAGAGGAAATGTGACGGACAGTGGAGCCAAGGACTATCCTCCGGTTCATGGACGTGGACAGGCTTTTGTTTCTCCCATGCTGACACCTCCGGAACAACCTTATCTCGGTGGCATTCCTGACGATCTGATGGATGAAGGCGCCCCCAACCCAATGGGATTCCCAGGCTTTCCGGAATCCAAAAAGAAAAGATAAAAGATGCCTCTCGCCCCCGGAATGAGTCCAATATCCCTCTTGATGAGGGCCAAAGGCATCGGACCTGCCGTCCCCCCCGGCGGCAACCCCGGAGCGGGCCAGTCACCCGCTCCTTCTCCCAATCCAAATCCTCTCGCTACCCTACTCAGTCCGGGCGGTCCTCAACCCGTCCCGGCTCCTGAGCCCAACGGAGTCCTGATGAACCGTCTTCTCGGAAGAAGGCTCAAGGCGGATCCTGAGTACGTAAAGGGTATTTTGAAGCAGACCAAGATGGTTTTTGCGCATCTCATTCCCTACACCGCCGAGACGGAAGGGACGGATATGTCAAAAGATATGGCGATGGTCTTCCGTCAGATCGAAACCATGCTGGATAAAATTGAAAAATCGGCCCAACCCATCACTCCACCTCCGATCAATTTTGCGGGGGCTCAAAGTGCCGGAGGGCAAAATGCGAACATCACCCCTGTTAATTCTGTCCCGGTGACGGGCGGAATAACAATGTAACGACTCCAGGACACAATCCCGGAAGTTGCAAAGGAGAACTGAAATGGCAAAAAGACCGATCGAGGAAATTTATAGAGACAGCAACGTTCCAGATGACAAAACTCTTTCCTCCCTCATTGCGGAGATGGGCGAGGATTTCACATTGGCGGATCTGAGAAGGGCATACCGGGGAGCGGAATCCAAGATCCAGACGGAAACCATGTCCAGAAAGAAATACGAGGAAGAAAATTCCCAACTGAGAGATCTTCTGACCCAAGCTGCCACGCAGTTGCAACAGCTTGAGGAGGATCGAACAAGAACCATTGCAGGAAAAGGCACGCAGGATCAAGGGAACCAGTTTTCCTGGGATGAACTGACAGGAAATGAATTGTACGCACCTGTGGCAAAAGCGGTCAAGGGCCAATTCGAGATGTCCGCCAAGGAGATCAACGAACTCAAGGAAACCAACAAGATGCTTGGTTCCCAGCTGCAGAACATGACCACCCTGATCCGTGATTTTGGGCAGGGCATCATCATGAAAGAGAACCGGAGGGACTTTGAATCCATCTCCGATCGGGAGCCGGATATCACGTTCGAGGAAGCCCAGAAATACGCAAGCGAAAACGGACTCTGGGACGATGCCTATCTCCAGACCAATCCCAATCTCCGAGTCCCTTCCGTGAGAAAAGCATATGAAAGGCTTTCCGAACCGAAGCGACAAGAAAAGATCATCGCCAAGGTTCGAGAAGAAGTGCGAAACGAAGTCTTGAAAGAAATGAGAGGCCAGAGCTTCTTTCCGCCTCCGCCCTCGTCCTCAACAGCATTGAGCGGAAACGGGAAGCAGCCTGTAAACGGTATCGACGGAATGGAAGCCGCATTCCGAGATATAACCAATGATCCGTCCATGCGAGGATTCCCATTCTAGGAGGAAATAAAAAATGAGCGGTTATGCCCCAACAGTCGGATTCGGTCTTTCGCAACCTCCGATAGCAACCCTTGCCACGATGGATGCGATTACGCTGAAAGCAGTTCAGCCATTTATCGCAGACAACATCTTGATCCCATCCCCAACCCTCTGGAGAATGACAAGGGCCAAGGGAAGAACTCCCAAAGTTCAGGGCGGCGCCATCGTGACACCGATCGGCTTCACGACTGTTCCCAACGGAGGACCGTATTGGGGCGGAATGATGCTCACGACCACCGTCCCGGATCCCATCCAGCCATCCGAACAGCAGTGGAGAAACTATCGCCAGCCCATCACCGTTGCGTATACGGACATCCTCGCCAATATGGGAAATGCCAGCGGGTTGGACTACGTAAAAAGCATCTTCCAGATGGCCTCGGGAACATTCGTGCAGATTCTTTCCCAAGCCCTTTGGGGTGTTTCTCCATACAATTCCAGCCTGGACATCGACAGCATCCCGGGATGGGTTGGATCGACCACCAACACGATTGCGGGAATCAACCGTTCGCTCACAGCCAACGCCTTCTGGCGCCCACAGCTACCACTTGCAGGAACCAGCAACAGCACCGCCCTGACTCCGGCTCTTGCCATGACAGCCTACTGGAACACGGTTTACGGTGTCGATGAGCCTGACTACATGACCATGAATCAGGCCTCTTATGCAGGGTTCGTGAACAACTTCATCCCAAATATCCGATACTTCAACGAGTTTGCCGATGAAGAAGCGGTGCAAGCCGGGTTCGCCTCGAATTTCCGATTCAACAAATGCGTGGTCATGATGGATCGATGGGCGCCTGCCAACAACGCCTGGATCCTGAACACCAAATATCTTTACCCCATTTTCCTCCAGTATGACTTCTTCAAGGTTCATCCCTGGATCATGGCGACACAGCAACTTGTTTACACTTCTTACATTACTTCAACGCTTCAACTTTCCTGCATTCAGCCACGTACGCAGATCAACATCAACACGATTCAGTAAAGGGGAGGAACCTTAAATGGCATTCGTCAACAGCATCGCAGCTTTTTTATCGGGCATCATGCAGCCCACGTATTTCGGTCAAAGCATTGGGAACGCCTTGAGCGGATCGAGCAATCTGACGATCCCCGTTCAGGCCACAACCGCCGTGGAAGTGGTTTCAGGATCCAACGTCAATTATCTGAACCGTGGATTTCTCCGCCTAAAACTCTACAATCTCGGCGGGACAAGCCCCACATTTCAGTTCAATGTCTATGCCAATTCCGCAACGGGAGAATTGCTGTATTCTTCTCCAACTGTGGATGGAATCGCCGACTTCACCGCATTGTTTCAGGCCGACGAATCCATCAATAACTTCTACATCGTCTATGTCGGAGGCGGAACATCGCCAACGGGAACACTCGATTTCGAGAATGCCGGCACCAACTAGGACGAAACCAGCAAGGTGATCCCGAAGGGGCAGGGCCAACGCTCTGTCCCTTTTTTTGATTGAGGAGAATCAATGTCCGGCGTGCCTGTAGAATCATGGACTCAAACGGAACTTCTGACGGCCAACACAGTCGGGGACGCTATCCTGTCCGCAAGATCCATCTGTCCCGATCCCTGCGGCCTGATGAATCCTCCGAACGGGAGTCAGATCGCATTGGCTTCCACGACCACGGGCTCGCTCCCCACAGGGACCTATTTTGTGGCGGCAACGTTCGTCAACGCTTGGGGGGAAACACTTCCGTTCGAGCAGACGATCACCCTGTCCGCCGCGGGAGGGATTGTGGTGACAGGGTCGAGCCTTCCTCCTTCCGTTTCCGTGAATCTGTATTTCGGAACCAACCAGGGACAGGAGGTCAACGCTTTCATCGGAGGCCTCAACCCCGCCATGAATCCTCCGGTCACATCGTTCACATATACGGGGCAAGCGGGGATCTATCGCCCCATTCCTCTCTACTCGAACGCATGGCTCCCCGATACGGATGGTCAGATTGTGGCGGCCGGAACATTCTACAGATGGATGAATGAAGGGCTGGACCATATCGCCCGATCGATGGGCGGCATCGTGGATCGCTCCGGGATTTCCACCGTCTACGGGAGAGGATCTTACACGCTTCCTTCCTACTGGACCAAGATCACGAATATGTGGTATGACGGATGGCCCCTTTATGCGGATTATCGAAAGAATATGTTCTATTACAATGCCATCCCCGGAATCGCCTGCAACTTCACGATGAACCAGGTCGCAGGAAAGATCGTGGTCGAGACTTGGCCTCAATCGGAAAGAACCGCAAACGCAACCACTCTTTCGGCTCCGATGCTGGTAGGGGATACGGTGGCGAATGTGGTCAACACCAATCCGACCGCCGACACGAATGTGGTCAACATCGGTGTGGTCATGATCATGGACCCCAATCAATACAACACGCCGGAATGGTGCTTCTTCGAGAATCAGACCGGAACATCCTATACCCATCTCTCCCGTGGCATTGGTGGTTCAAGGGCGAAGGCATGGAATAACGCCACTCCGATCTATGAATGCAACCTCATGTTCGCCGGGACGAGAATGCCGGCCCATTACAATGTCGGAGAGGCGAATCTTCCGCTGGATTGTCCTCCCAACTGGTCCAACATATTGACGGACTTTCTTCTCTACCGGTTCAAGCTGTCTATCCAGAAAGCTCAGGAGGCGAACCAGATTCTTGAGGTCATGGAAAAGAAGATCCGGGAAACCGCCTCACAAAAGAATGTCTCGAGAAGGGGAATGCTTCAGAAATTCAACTCCGGCCCCCCCGGAGTCTATCCGCTTGGTCCGTTCGGGAGCGTCATCGTTCCATAGGAGGGTTCGTTTTGGATATCGACAGCGTTTTAAAAATGTCCCCCGAGGAGATTGTGTCCCTTCTGGCGAAAGCGAAAGGAGACATGATCCATTGCGAGCATTATCGATCCGTCATCAAGAGCTTGGAGATGAAGAAGGCGGAGATGCGGGGATTGGGCCCTTCCGTAGCCGCACAGGAAAGAGAAGCCAATGCCTCGAAAGAGTACCGGGAAGTGATCGATCAGTGGGAAAAGGCTATGCATGATTCCGTTCTTCTTGAGTACGCCTTATCCGTCAAGGGCAGATGATGGGAAGACAATTCAAGGATTTCAAAAAACTTCTGATCGCCAACACCAACCGGTTCACCCAGCCGGAGGGGTCCCTGCCCAGGATCTCCAATCTCCTTGGCACCGTCCGTGGGTCACTCGTTACTTGCGATGGTACACGGATCATCTCCAGCGTATCAGGGTCCGGCGTGACACCGGGGTATGCGCTGAAACTCGTTGCCTTGGGCCAAGTCTTCCCGATCGCAGGGTCATCGTCCATCGTCGGGCTATTCGTGGATGCCTCCGGAACCAATTACACCGTGGCGAACATGAGCACAGATCCTTGGACGACTGTGGGGACATTCACCGGGAATCCATCGACCTATCCCCCGAAGATTACGCAAACCATGAGTGGCGTCATATTTACGACAGATTATACCAATACAGTATATCAATGGTCCGGGGTATCGGGAGCGCCACTGGAAACCGTCACCAACACATTCGACGCCTCCAACGTTTCGGCCATATGGGAATCGCTTGCCACATACCCTCCGGGGTCATTGGTGGTTCCCCAATCCGGAAACGGGTATTTCTATCTGGCATCCCCGGGGGGGATCGCAGGGTCGAGCGAGCCATCTTTCAGCACCACTCCAGGATCATCCACGCCTGACGGAGTGACCGGTCTTGCATGGATCAACGAGGGATCGATCACGGCGGAAGCCCCGCCCGGAGCGATGCACGCCATTTATCACGAGGGATCCGTTTGGCTCGGTGGGGTGGGCCTCCTCACAGACACCCTTACGGTAACCGGATCATCGGCCATCTGGATGAGCGATCTGGAGGATCTCCAAAGCTATAACCCATTGAACACTACCTATATTGGAATGGAGGACGGTCAACGATGCACAGGGTTGAATTCCATGTCCATTGCGGAGTTTGGTATCGCCCCGCAATCCGCACTTGTGGGATTCAAGGAATATTCCACCTATCAGCTCATGGGCGTTTTCGGAAGCTCCAACTTCGCCATAGCTCAAGCCCAGACGAATATGGGATGCGTGGCTCCCCGCACTGCGCTTTTCATGTCAGGAGTCGGCATCATCCGCATGAGCCATCTTGGAGTGGCGGTTTTTGACGGCATGAGGGATCGGGTCATCTCCGAGGAGATCCGGCCATATCTGTTTGAAGAATGGAGCGAGCCGGACATTCCGCTCATCGACTGGAACAACATCGGACAAGGCATCGCCTCGATCGTCGCCAACCCGCCCATGTATGTCATGGGCATGCCCACCGTGGGGAGCAACGGCGATATTTATACGCTTTTCGTTTATGACTTCGTGCTCCAGTCATGGACGATCGTCAATCTTCCGTTCGCCATCAGCTCCATGGCCCAAGTGATCACGGAAAACAATCAGCCCATGACCATCTTCGGGGGATCGTCGGACGGAACACTCAGGAGATGGCAATACGGAGACAATGGATGGGATTCTGAATCCACCCCGGTTCAATGGTATTTCCGAACCCCCGAACTGTTTGCCGATCCTCAATCCCTCAACTATTATCGATGGATGCAGTTAAGGGTCAAGGACGGAAGATCCGCCCCTGCCTCCGGCGTTTCAGGGTCGTCCATGACGGATAACAATCCCCGGCTCCCGGTGACGCTCCGGTATGAATTCCTCTCTTTAAATTCCCAAACGGGAGGGTATAATACAGGATTGTATGGATCGTCTTTCTACCAGCCCAATTCAAGGGAAGGTTTTGTAAACGTGGGGATCAACCGAATGGCCTATTCCGGGTATATCAATATGATGGGAACTGGAAACATAGAGATTCAATCCTTTTCGGTGGATATGCAGCCCCAACCCGGCGGAACACTTGGGAGACCCGTCTGATGGGCATCAACAACAAATTTCAGCTTCCCAACAACAATCCCGCCGCAATGGTCAATCAGGGAGTCGTCAACAAGTTTGTCAAGACTCTCCAGCAAGCGGGGGGAGCCCAGCAGGGAAGAAGTTACGGGCCAAGGAATTTCAACATCCAGAGATTCTACTCCAACGGAACTTTCATCGTCCCGGCGGGTGTCACCATCCTAAATTGCATCGCAGTCGGAGGCGGTGGAGGGGGAGGGGGATCGGAGAGCACCACCTCAGGGGCTCCTCCTGGATTCGGCGGAGGATCCAACATGATCAGTTTCTCCTTCCAGTGCAACCCCGGAGATTCTATCGGAGTGACAATCGGCGCGGGGGGAGCGGGGGGAGCGGTTGGATATGATGGTAGTGTAGGCGCACCAACATATTTAGGGTTCCCTGGGGGGAACTATTTCGGGGCAGGGGGGGGGAGTAACGGGCTGTATGGTGGCCAAACTCTCGGACCGATTCCCGGATATAGCCAGCCATTCTATTCTGATTTTAGCTCTTCTTCCACACAATATCCTCAAAGCGCATTCGACATCCCTCCTGCGATCGGGATTATATCATCCACCGTTCAACCCCCCGCTAGTGTAGTGTGGGACTTTTATCAGGATAACACAATCGGTCAAGGTGGTTCTGGAGGGGATTCCACTCAATCGGGATATGCCGGAACCGCCGGAGCAATTTATCTGTCATGGTCATAAGGAGCTAAAATGGGTGGAGCGGTCAAGACCATATTAAGCCCGGTCACGGGAGCCGCCAATGCGGTCGAAGGGGTTTTCACGGGCAATCCCAATCAAATCGGCCAAGGACTCGGCGGGATGGTGGGTATGGGATATATCCCAGGAAACTCGGCCAATTATGCCGCAACGGGGCATTGGGGTCCAACATCAGGAGGCGGAGGCGGAGGAGGCGGAAGCACAACCCTTGCCACTCCCACAATCAACCCATTGCCCACAGGAACACCTTCAACGGCGGCGTCTTCGGGGGCCACTTCCACTCCTGGATCGGTGGGACCGATTTCATCCGGTGCGGCCACGCCAGTAGGAGGCATGTCCACTGCCCAGCGGGGATCGCTGGCATCGGCGGCTTTGGGGCAACTTGCCGGATTGACCAAGGCGGACGCCGGATCGGGGATGAACGGACTTTCCCCCCAGACGCTCGCCAATCAGGACGCTTGGGCTACGGGGTACACCAATCAGGCCCCGGCCATTGAAAACATCATCAGCTCATACGCTTCAAACGGAACAGGCGGAGGCGGTCAAGCGGGACTGATCTCCCCTCAGGCCCTTCAATCCTTTCTGAATAGCCTAGGAGGTAATGGTGGACAATCATAGCGTTCTGGACGAGCTCGGGGATCCTTCCCAGTCGATTGAAGATCTGGACATGGATTCCTTGGACTGGATCGACTTCAAGATCCGATTGGAAGATGAGGAAAACATTTCGATGGAGGACGATGCGATCTCCAATTTCCGCACCGTTCAGGATATCCATGATTTCGTGGAAAGGGCGAGAGGATGATCTTTCGGCGTGAAACCTTTTCCGATGCGCTGATGGTGGAGATTCTTCCCCTCCTGAAAGAGCATTACGACGAGCTCATGAAGCACAAGGATATTCCCCTGTCTCCCGATATCCAGAGATATTATGCGTTCGCTCAGGCGGGGCTCCTGCACATCGTGACGTGCCGGGATGATGAAGGAAAAATGATCGGATATGCAGTGTGCATTCTGATGAAAGGACTTCACTACTCCACCGTCAACTTTGCTTCGAATGATCTCATCTTCATCACCAAAAAACACCGGAACGGAATCGCCGGCATTCGTCTGTTGAGATTCATGGAGGAAGATCTGAAATCCTTGGGAACCATTGACATCATTCAGATGCATGTCAAGCGGGAACCGGATTTCTCCCCGATCCTGCTCCATGATGGATACGAGCATTTTGAAACCATTTTTCAGAAAAGGATACGCTGATGGCAGGCATGGTCACAAACCCGATGGCACAGACATCCGCAATGGCGAATCAGGGAACATCCCTGAACGCTCAGGTCGGACAGCAAAACATCATGAATGCATTGCTGGCACAGTATCTCAACATGGGAACCAATCCGGGGAGCTACTCAGGGTCCACAGGGGCATCGGGATCCCCCAGCATGTATTCCACCTATCAGCCGCTTTCCACCGGAGCTGTCGAGGGGATTACCAACGCCACCAATGCGAACATGGCCGAAAGGGGATTGGCGAACAGTCCCAACATGCTTGCGGCGGCCCAAGACACGGCTCTCGGGAATGCCACCACCGGACAGCAAAACAACATGCTTTCCAATTTCTTCTCGGGATTAAAACTGCCCTTGTCGGTCGGTCATCCGGGAGTGTCTTCGGTTACACCACAACAGATACAGACGATGGGAAACGGTATATTGGGCGGGGCGGCTGGCGGTCTAGCCGGAGCCGCCGCATTCGGGCTATAAGGACAGGGGGATTAAATGGCAGGCATGGTCACAAACCCGATGGTTCAAACAGGCAATACCGCCATTCAGGGACAAACTCTCAAGGATCAGATCGCCCAGCAAAATCTGATGGACAGCGTGATGGGCATGTATGGAGCCATCGCCGCCAATCCCTCCGCCCAGCAGGGCAATATAAACTGGTTGCAGGGAAATACATCGGGAACATCGGGAGGTCTCGTGGGTCAGCTTGTGAATCAAATGAATGCGGTCACCACACCCGGAGCGATGGGAACCAACCCCGCAGTCATGGATCAGGTCATGGGAACGTTTCAATCCCCGGAGGAGGCCCTTGCCGCCAAGACCTATTACGGCATGCTTGGACTTCCTCTCGGAGTGAGGCCCCCGACCATCGGGAACATCGGGCAGTCATCGACTAGCCAAGGAGGGGCTGGAGCGTTTGCAAACGCTTTCGGAAACGCTTACGGGGCCAGCCTCTACAATGGAAACCAAAGCCCTTTTTCGTCCACGGTCAGTAGCGGTGGATCGTCGCCCAGCACCATGTATGGAGGATTGTAAATGGCCGATTCCAGCCAATACATTGCGGACATCCAGAAAGCCCTGGCGGACCGTGCGGCTCAAATGGGGTCATCCGCCCCGGCAAAGCCTCTCACGGGAATGCAGCGCATCCTCCTTCAATCCATCCCCGGAGCGGCCAAGGGTTACATGGATGCGGCCCGTCAGGATCAAGCAGGGAAGACTCAAGCCCAGCAGGATTTCATGGACCGAATGAATACCATCAAGACCATTTCCGGAATGGACTATCGGGATCAGGCGAATACACGCATGAAGCGTCAGGCGGATATCGGGAATTTCGAGAAAATGCAATCGTTGATCAATTCCCTTTCCGCATCCGGACATGTCAACGAAGCCGCCATTGTCAAGCGGTTTGGGGAGCAAAATGGGGTGACGGGTCTGAGTTTACCGGAGAAATCGATCCAGATCCCCAAAGAGGCCCAATCCACTCTATCTCAAGTGAATTCCTTGATTTCCTCCGGGAACATGGATCAGGCAAACGCTCTCTATCGGTCTTCCGGGTTGTCTCAGTGGGGAATTCCGCCCCCAAAAGACGCATCTGCCCTCACACCGGACGCCATATCTCAGGGAGCCATCGCCTACATGAACACAGGCAAACTCCCTTATGTCCGTGGGAAATCCGGAGCAAGGATGCAAACGGCCATCCTGAACGGCGTCAAGGATCTCCGGAAGAGTCTTGGATTGACCCAGCAGGAATTTTCCATGATCCCATCGCTCGACGCCACCAACAAGACTCTTCTGATGAAGCAGGCCCAAAACGCACAATTTCTGGAAGCCACTCACAACACGGTTCTCCAACATATGGACATGGCTTCCAACCAGGTGAAGAGAGTGTTCAAAACGGGCAATGTCGGGGCGAATGTCGGAATCGGATTCCTCCAAAGGCAGATGGGCGACAAGGATTATGCCGATTTTATGACTACCAATAAAATGATGGCGACCGAGTTTGCCCGTCTCATGTCCTCAACGCCTTCCGGCGGGGGTCAACTAACCGATGCGGCACGAGCCGAGGCCGATGCGCTTATCAACCCGAATACCCCTGTCGGCACCTATCTTTCCGTCCTCGGGGATCTCAAAAAACTGATGGCGGCAAGAATTCAGGCCTCTCGTGCCATGAGGAGACAGGATGTCATGAACCTGATGAATCCCGTCAAGTCTCTTCGGAACCCATCCGGAAAACTCCCACAGAAGCCGTCACCGACATTGAATTACGATCCTAGCACCGGCACATTTATCCCGCAGGGAGGACAGTGATGCCACAAGTCCAGATCAAGGGAGGACCAACCATCAACTTCCCCGACTCCATGACTCCCGATCAGATTCAGGAGGTCCTCAGGAAGAAGTACCCCCCGCAGAATGCTCAACCCATATCCCCGTCATCATCTCTCTTGGGGAAAATCACAGATGTTATCAAGGCTCATCCGGATCTCACGGAGTTCGCCTCCCAGCTCGCAACGACCCTTCCGCTCGCCGCCAGCACGGAAGGCATGGGACTACTTCCGGGACTCCTGAAAGGGATCATGACATTGGCGACCGGGACAGAATTGGGAAGGACAATCAACCGGGAAGTGTCCAATGCCCCCATGCCATTAAAGAGCGTTCCGGGAGAAGTCGGTTCAGCCCTTGAAACTGGGGCGGAGGGCGAGGTCGGAGGGAGATCTCTTGGAGAAATTGCCCGAATGCTCAAGGGTTCGATTCTCACGCCCGAAGAGGAAGCCATTATCAAAAATGTGACACAGACTCAAGGACTGCCCATAACCACTGGACAGATCCCTGGACGATCGATCCAGAACATGCTCCAGAAAACAGGATCCATTACGTTCATGGGGGGGCGACAAGCCATCAAGCATGCCGAGAAGTCCACAGAGGCATTCGTCAAGCGTCTGGAGCAATTAAGGGCATCCGAGACGGCAGGGAACCCAAGGGAAGCCGCCATTCGATTGCAGGACCTCATGGAAGAAGCCAAAGGGAAACAGTCGACACAGTTTGAATCCCTTTACAGGACGCTTGGTTTGGACAAGGTGTCCGGCGTTCCGAATGATCTTCTCGAAACCGTGAAAAACATGAAGCCGAACCAGATCACTTTGGAGTATTCCCCGGCTCTCTCCAAAATCCTGGGGACGATTGACTCCCAAATCGGGAAAAAGCCGATCTCGTATACCAAACTCCAGTCGCTCAGAACGGCCATCGCCGATCAAATGAGAGACGCCACAGGATCGGAAAAAAACTATCTCAACCAGCTCTACGCCTCCACATCCCGAAGTATGAAGAAAATGGCCTACGATTCCGGGAAAGGGCCACAGGCCGATGCGGTCAGTCAAGCCTACCACCTTTATTCCCAGATGTGGAACAACTCGGCAATGGTGAATCGTGTCATGCCCGTCGCAAACAAGGCCGTTGGCAGAACAAAGGAGGAGATCCAGTCCATCCCGAAGCTGATACTGGACAATCCGGAGGGGTCCGCCACGATTGCCCATGCCATAGCATTTGATCCCAAATCCTATGTTCAGGACATTCTTCCGAAAATGGGAGTTTCAGTCCATCCCGCATTCAGCCTGTCGGATGGAGCGGACATGGGAATCGAAAGGACACCTATCGAGGCGGAAGGCAATCTTCGTCGCATGCTGGACAACGCCACTATCGCATCCAAAACGCACAGGGCCAATCTTGCGGCTATCCAGCCCGATCTGCAACGTATCAAGATGTCGGCGGTTCTGAATCACCCCAGCGGGAGCACGGAACCAAGGGACATGTTCAATTATCTCACCGGAAAACAAGTCAAACCGGAGGAAATGACTCCGAAGGTCAAGGAATTAAGAAATGCGCTGGAATACTTAAAGGCCTACAACTCCACGCTTTTTGGAGAGAACCCATCAGGGACGGCGGGGGCGCTTCATCGGATCTCGGAGATACGCCCTTTTTTGGAAGCAGGAACGTCTCTGGAGGTCCCGCATGGTCTTTCCGGCGTGGTGCTGGGAGAGGCCTTGAGCGGCGTGGGCATGAAGCGAGCCACGGATCAGGCAAGAGTCAAGGATCTCATCAATCTCCTCACGGAAGTGGGAGCGAAGAAATATGCCGAAAAAACCTCTCTCCCCGCAAAGATCGGATTGACGGGAACACTTGACGCCATCAACGGAGAGAAGTAACCATGTCGATCAGAATCAAGCCCGAGAATCGGGGATTGTTAAGGGAAGAGACTCACACTCCTAAAGGTGAGAGAATTCCGGAGAGAAAGATCCGCAAGGAATTAAGAAGTAAGTCTCGTGCTGTACGGAGGCGAGCGCAGTTTGCCGAAAATGCCCGTAAATGGCATCATCGTAAAGGAAAGCGATCCGCAAGGAGGACCCGCTAATTCCGGAAAGGGGGTGATGTAACGTGAAACGACAATCTGTTAAAGATCGGTTGCACGAATCCCGGGGAGAAAAGCGGGCGGTTCGCAAGCACAAACGCTCTGCAAAACGCTCTCACCGGAAGCACACCCGCAAGTAACCCGTGAGCCGGGGTTGACCATGATTGTCGGCCCCGGTTTGCTTATGGAGAAGGAACACCGATGAGCTACGGAAGCGGATTACTACCCACATATTCAGGAGGAAGGGGCACAAATTCTCTTCTGGTGGATCATGGACAATCGTCATTCTATTATAAATCCGTAACGGTATCCGTTGCCGCATCTTCATCGGACCAATCCTACGCATTGGAAACATTCGCTTCTCCCGCCGGACTTTATCTGGCATCCATCGAGTTTCTCCTGCCATCAGGAGTCACCTTCGGAGCAGGTGGTCTTACCGCCGACGGAAACATTTTTTCGGATGGAAACGGGAGCGCACTCGGCGCCAACACGCTAATATTCCTCCCTGGGCAATACGATGACCTGATTCCGGTCTTCTCTTCATTGGAGGCCTTCCTGTCCAACACCAACACGACCGCAACGGATATGACCTTCATCTTGAAAGGATGGTCCGGCAACATCGCCCAAGGTCCGTTACTGGTGCCGTAAATGGCCGTCATCCCTATCCCCCAGCACATCCTCCAAAACGGCATACTCGAAACATCCGACATCCTGAACCTCTACTATCTCCTGAATGGCTCCCTCGCAAACGATCTCAATATAAATGGGGGGATCACCGCATCCGGCCTCATCACGGCGAATGGGGGGATCACTGTTCCCACGGGTCAAATCATAACAACCCCCACTATCTCCGGAAACCCTTCCTTTAGTGCAGGAATGTCCGTTCCATCA
>JAEHJW020003347.1_pt1 | contig 26622 bp, 39 predicted proteins | sample 9271431 | NCBI WGS metagenome assembly JAEHJW02 | reverse complement strand
TATTTTCAACTGTTAGCAAATCAATGCCTGTATTGACCCAATTAGCAACAACATCGCTCCAGATATCTTCAAACAGGAATTCATATGCTCTCATTTTTAGTTAACTCCTATAGCATGAAGTATTTATACAAATGAATTCCTTGGCTTGATTAGTTACTGTGATGCCTTATCTTCCTTTACGGCAGCATGCAAATCAGTAACTGCATCTTCCTTGGCCTTAGTAAACCCTTGAGCCGCAGTATACTTGTCGAGTAAAGTATTTGTCGCTCCAAGCGGAAATTTCAATAGGACATATGCGCGGTATCCATTGCCGTCGGCGACGAGTTTACGTTCAAGTTCAATATAGCCTATCATTTTAACGTCGGCTGCAATTTTTTCGGTCATAATGCCGGTTTCTTGATTAAAAGACCCTCCGGTATCGCGTTTAAAATCTTGAGTCATAGTGCTTACTTTAGCAGCTACTCTATCAGCTAGCTGAATTTGAGCATTTAAGATAGCCTTATCGATACACATAGACATATCTTCGCTTGTAGCCGTTCCGGCTACGAATATCTCGTCTTTAGTGGCGTTTGGGACCTTCGTATACCATGTAGGCATAGTAGACAATACTTCTTGGGTTGATCCAGGTATATACTTTGTGTGGTGTGATGCACACCCAGTAAGTGTTACGATAGTAATAATAGCTAGTGATGCGATTTTCATGGTTATTCCCCTTCTTTTGGTTGTGGTTCATCGGTTGGCTGAGTTGGGCCTGTATAACATACTTGGCGTGTGTATCCTAATGATTCTGCGTAGCTGTTAATATCATTACATTTTGCAATCGACGCTTGTTTCCCCCGCGGGGCCGTTGCACCTCCTATCATATAGGTTTGCCAAAAATTTAATGGAGCGATAATTCCATCAATTGGAACTATTTGATCGTCAATGGGTAATTTATATTCATCGTTTGGTGACACATATCTACTTTTAATTTCAACTCTCCACATATTACTGTGGACTATTTTACATCTAACTCCGTAATATAAAAAATGGGTGTCATTTTTTGGATCTAGTTCGACAAAAAACTCACATGTATTTCCTGGAGGGTTGTCGTAATCGGGCAAAGACATTGCCAAATCTGGGCTGATAAAGTCGAATGTGCCAGGGCGAGTTGGATCGGGCAAAGCCTCACTATAGTGAATTATGTCTCCCTCTTCGACCGGATGAACATGCAGAGTCCCTTCCGAACAGTATTCTACTGTTTTAGTGGTCAGCGTATCAGGGATCAAACTAGTCATAAAATTTTCTTGCGCGTGGTAAACGGCGGCAGCACATAGTTCACTGTCTGTCGCGGTATATCCAATGACGTTAGTCGCCGCACTATCGGCGACGGTGAACCACTTATTCCCAACTAGGAATCGTGTTGTGATATGGCATACTCGAGAAATTATTGTAGTTTGAGTTATACGAGTTTCGGTGTCTGCAACCGCAGATATCGCGGTAATGGCTTTGGAATCTTGGGTTGATGACACCAGCTGACATTCTGCTATTGCGATATGCGGGATAATGTTTATTGATGCAAGCAAGTATGCAGTATAGCCCTTCATGTTAACCTCTACTCTAGTAGAATGGATCTTAATGATTCTTTAGGCGACATGCCAAAATGGTATAACATTAACCATTTATCTCGGCTTGCCTCCTCCCACGAACGGGCGATAGTATTTTGGCATCCGTACATGCACATCGCTATCACCAACCTAATTTTCCATAGTAAAAACATTTTGTTTCCCCCTAATATATAATAGTAAAACATATTTGATATACGATGTCAAGCCCTCATTGAGACACGAATATCCCAACGCGACGCAACATAATACATAGTTCTTCCGTGTTGGTTTTTTAATATCACTGGCAAATTATCACGGTGGTCGAAGTTAATTGATAGTGGAATACACTCGCGCCAAGACCCATTAACAAGAGCTTCGACGATCTCGTGGGTGTCTCCGGTAAGGGTTAACTTTTTATTGTCTGATCGCAATACTGGCATAGGATCATGCTCACTTAGCGCAATTTCGTATATACGAGTAAGATTAGCTAATTTTTTATATTTGTGTTGCAGTCGTGCCAGCAGTCGCCTCAATACTCGGGCTTCTTTTACGCTCCGTGGTTCTGTATGCTTAGGTTCCATAATTATTACTCTTCGTATATTTAACAAGGTTGTTAGTAAGTGCCATGGTCGGGCTAATAAATAGCCACCTGCCACCTGCCACCTCGCTGCCAATGTTTTTGTTGTCTTTAGCCAAACGCACCATTGTCCCACCTTGACTATTCGCCAATACGAGATCTTCGGTTAACACTCTTCCATCACGATGGCCAAATGCTTCGACTAAGGTTACGTTTTCCATTCTATCTAGAAATATATCAGCAAACTGCTGGCCATGCTCGACCCACAATTTTGTGATAGTTGCAACGGCATATGCCCTGTTACCGTTAGATATTAGCGATAACGCAATATGCTGGTGATCTACCAGTAGCACAAGGTCGCCTAAGGAAAGCTCAACCCCACACTGGTCATAATACATTGGCTTCAACTCCAAGGTTCAACTCCAAGGTATACTATGGAACATTATAAGTTAATTTTGAGAACTTCTATGTCTGCATCACTGTCAGTCGATGGGGCAAACCGATAAGTCACTTGAAAATTCCATGCATGAGAAGTCCGCGATTTTCCTTTACTGTCTTCAAAGTGAACATCAAACCCCCATTGGGCATCTTGATCTTCTTCGTCCCATACTGTTACTGACTGTATTTTAACCTTATTTAAAGGCGATCCTTTTTCAACCCATTCTGCATCCTTCGCAAATTCTTTACTAGAGCGAGTTAGGATAGTTTCAGTGGCAACGTCTACATGTCCACATTCGCAGTTATCGCAGTTATCGCAGTTATCGCAGTTATCGCAGTTATCGCAGTTATCGCAGTTATCGCAGTTATCGCAGTTATCGCAGTTATCGCAGTTATCGCAGTTATCGCAGTTATCGCAGTTATCGCACATTTTTGCCGCCCCCATGAATTACATTTATATGTAGAGCTCTATACATTGCTCTCTTGCTCGCACAATATAACATCCTTTTTGAGTTAGGTCAATACTTATCAACACATAGATTCAGCTTGACATTTACTCAAAGTGAACGTATACTTTCGATATATTTCTAGGTGCACAACGAATGAACAAATACGAAATCACTAATATTCAACATCCAAATAACAAAAAATTATTTCGGATTCGTGCATTGCGAGATATTTCCCGATTCGATGTCAAAGCAGGTGATCTTGGAGGATACATCGAAAATAAAGGAAATTTAAGTCAAGAGGGTGATTGCTGGGTTGGCGATAATGCTTGCGTGTATGGCAAAGCCGACGTATTTGAAAATGCCCATATATATGGCAATGCATCGGTATATAATGGGACAAATGTATCGGGAAATGCGCAAATATATGACAACGCACAAGTTGGCGGTGCGTGGATATTAGGCAAAGCGCATGTTAATATGGGGATGAGCATCAGTAGTAAATACTATTACTGTATGATTTCGTCGATAGACCAAATATATTATTCCGATGGAGTCACTGCATGGGTTGACATATGTGGCGTGTTAACCACCATATGTACCAATAGTTCTATGACTATGGCTGACATTGAACATCATACCACTATTGCAAGGTTGAAATTATTATGATACGCAAATATGAAATTACAGACATTCAACATCCAGAAGACCCGAATTTATTTCGGATCAGGGCATTGCGTGATATTCCAAGGGTTGGAGTCAAAAAAGGTGATCTTGGCGGATATATTGATAAAGAGTCAAATTTAAGCCAGTTCGGCCCATGCTGGGTTGGCGGTGATGCTCAAGTATTTGAGAACGCACATGTATCTGGCAATGCACATGTATTTGAAAATGCGCGAGTATATGGTAAGGCCAACGTGCGAGGTAATGTGCAAGTGCATGCCAATGCACAAATATTCGGGGATGCCCAAGTACTTGGTGATGCCCAAGTACTTGGTGATGCAAAAGTATTTGGGAATGCTCATGTTTATGGAGTTGCAGTGGTTAATGAAAATATGCAAATACAAGGGGATTGTGATATTAATTTGCCTAATCAAATATACTACGTTGATGGAATCACGGCATATTTTGACATACACAGAAATTTACTGGTCAATGGAACAACTCCCGAAACAGAATACCACGAAACTCTGGCCAGGTTGAAATTACCATGAAACTTAAATACGAAATCACAGGCATTCAACACCCTGAAAACCCGAAATTATTTCGGATTCGTGCATTGCGGCTTAATTTAAAATTTCACATCAACCCAGGTGATATTGGTGGATACGTGGAGCATGAAGGGAATTTAAGTCATACCGGTTCTTGCTGGATTGGCGACGATGCATGCGTATATGAAAATGCGTGTATATTGAACGACGCAAGGGTGTATGGTATTGCACGAGTATTTGGTAATGCCCAGTTATCCGAGCATGCGTGGGTATTTGACGGGGCTCTAATATACGGCAGCGCGAGACTATGTGATACATGCTTGGTTTTTGACGATGCACAAGTATTTGGTAATGCAATAGTGACCGGTAATGGCAGTATATATGGTGAAGCTCGAGTATATGGAGATGCCCGTGTATGTGATGTGGCCAGTGTTACGGGGGATGCTGTGGCTAATGAAACTATGGTGATATCAGGAAACTCTGAAGTAAGTTCGACGGCCCAAATATATCACAACGATGGAATTACAATACTTTTATCAATTGACGGCGAGTTAACAACACATGGAACCGTTGATCTCGAACACCACAAAATGCTAGCAAGGTTGAAACTATTATAATACGGTTGACATCTATCCAAAATGAATGTATACTTACTGCATATACTAACACGGACGCATGAAGATGACACTTAAATACGAAATCACAAAACGCTATGTACATAATAGAAATACCCCAAAATTATTTCGAATCAGAGCCTTGCGTAATATTCCAAGTCTTAGGGTTAAGGCAGGTGATTTCGGTGGGTATGTTCAATCTACAAGTAATTTAAGTCAAGAGGGTGATTGCTGGATTAGCAATGACGCAAAAGTATACAATACTGCGCATATATCTGGCGATGCGCATATATCTGGTGATGCGCGTGTATGCGACGATGCGAAAGTAGCAGGCAACGCGAAAGTGCATGGCAATGCCACTGTAACGCGCAACGCTCGAGTATTTGAAAATGCACAAATATCAGGCAATACATGGGTGGGTTGGGACGCGCGGGTATATGGCAATGCGAAAGTATGCAATCATGCGCGAATATCAGGGGAAGTGCTAGTGTATGGCAATTCCAAGGTATCGGGATATGCACGAGTATTTGGAAATGCAGTGATCAATAAAGGCATGCAAGTATTGGGAGAGAGTAACATTTCATCATCGGATCAAATATATTATGTTGATGGGGTTACTGCTTATTTCGATAGGAGTAACATCCTAATTGTTAAAGGCACCAGAAAACTCGACCACCACAAAATGCTAGCAAGGTTGAAACTATCGTGACACTTAAATATGAAATCACAAAACTTTATACATGTTTCGAAGATAGCCCTAAATGCTATCGCATTCGTGCATTGCGGGATATTCCTCGATTTAATGTAAAAGCGGGTGATTTTGGTGGGTTTGTTCAATATGAAAAAAATTTAAGCCAAGAAGGTGATTGCTGGGTTAGCAATGACGCACAAATACATGGTAATGCTCGAGTTTATGATAGTGCTCGAGTTTATGATTCTGCGTGGGTATCAGGGAATGCTCGAATATCAGATAATGCTCAAGTATGTGATAATGCGCAAGTATTTGATAACGCGCAAGTATACGGCGAAGCCGCGGTGTATGGCAATGCGCAAGTATTTGATAACGCGCAAGTATACGGTGATACATACATATATGGAATTGTGGAAATATATGGCAACGCTCAAGTATCAGGTAAGGCACGGGCATTTAACAATGCCCATATATTTGGCAACGCTCGTGTATACAGCCGCGCGCATATATTTGGCAATGCGCGGGTATATGGGGATGCCAAGGTATCAGGAAGTGCATGGATACAAGGAAATGCAGTGATCAATGAAAACATGAAAGTATTGGGAGAGAGTAGCATTTCATCATCGGATCAAATATATTATGTTGATGGGGTTACTGCTTATTTCGATAGGAGTAACATCCTAATTGTTAAAGGCACCAGAAAACACAAAACCCATCATGAAACACTAGCCATGTTGAAACTATTATGACCCGAAAATACGAAATCACTGATATTCAGCAGCTAGAAAATCCAAAATTATTTCGGATCAGAGCATTGCGTGATATTCCAAGATTCGGAGTGAAACAGGGTGACGTTGGCGGATATATTGAACATGAAGGAAATTTAAGTCAAGAAGGGGAGTGCTGGATTAGTGATGATGCTCGAGTATTTGGAAAGGCGCATGTACATGGAAATGCGCATGTGCATGCCAAAGCAATGGTGTTTAATAGTGCGCAGGTATTTGAAAATGCAATAGTATTTGAAAATGCAACAGTATTTGAAAATGCACAGGTACATGGTAATGCTAAAGTACACGGCAAAGCAATGGTGTTTAATAATGCGCGGGTATATGGCAACGCCCAGGTTTTCGGTAGTGCTCAAGTATATGAAAACGCACAAATTTATGACAATGCATGGGTAAATGATAGGTCGCAGGTATATGGAGAGGTAGTTGTTAATAAAAACATGTCAATATCAGGGTGGAGCCATATTTCATCACCGGGCCAAATATATTATTCCGATGGAGTCACGGCATATTTTGATTTAGCAGGAGATTTGATTTCCGCTGGGGATACACTAGAAATCGAACACCACAAAACTCTCGCTAGGTTGACATTATAATAATACGGTGGACGTCTATCCAAAATGAATGTATACTTGCGGCATACGTTAAAGGACACACGAAAATGTCGGCAAAATACGAAACCACAAATAACCAACATCCAATTGATGCACGTTTATTCCAAATTCGTGCATTGCGAGATATTCCAAGTATTGGAGTTAAAGCAGGTGATCTTGGTGGATACATCGAAAATAAAGGAAATTTGAGTCAAGAAGGTGATTGCTGGGTTGGTATCGATGCGCGAATATATGGCAATGCGCATGTATGCGATAATGCTCAAGTGTATGATACTGCGTGGGTATCAGGAGATGCACGAGTATCAGGTAGTGCATATGTAGCGGGTGATGCATGGGTAAAAGGAGATGTAATTCTCAATGAAAACATGGAAGTAACAGGTATTGCGCGCATTATCTCGATGGCCCAAATATATTATGCGGATGGAGTTACGGCATATTTTGATACAAATCAAGAGTTAACAGTCCATGGAGCCACCACGGATATAGAACACCACAAAACTCTCGCTAAGTTGAAATTATAAATCTTATATAAGTTCGGCTAGAAGCTAGATCATAACGGAGAATTTTAATAATCTGGTTATCTAAAACTATATCAATAGGTTTTTTGAAAATTAGGGGTGTTATCTTTGACTAGTTGTGGTTGCATTTTATCTAATACTGTGATATGTCGTTGTAGAACAGCCGCGATTGCATTAAAACTTTCCGGGTTTTGTAGTTCGGGTAATGCACAAATATCATGCACTATTTCTGCATATTGTTCTGCGGTAAATGATGCAGTTGTCGCAGTATTATTCATATTTTTATTTTTTTCACGTAAGGCAAACACTTCTGCTCTGAGCGAGAAGAGTTCTTGTTGTAGAGCGAACGATTTACCTGAGTTACTTGGTGTTAATCGAATCTCTTGAATTTCCTGTTTAATTAATGCTTTAGCAGAGTCGGATAGGCCTGAGCCTAGGTCGGATGGGTCAAGTAACCGTTTAAGAAGATGCTCGCAGTTAGGCATATATCACACGAATCCTTTTGGGTTTTTAAAGTTTGCTCGGTTGTATGCTTTCTTGGAAGAAACCCGCTTGCTTTTAAATGGCGTATTAGGATCAAACAGTTCTGTAAACCTATGTTTGATACGAGGCAATTGTACGACTATCTTGTGCTTTTTCATAATGCCTCCATTTGCTTATATTTAGCATAACATTATATTTATAGCGGCCAAATACGCATTATTTCTCCAATTACATATATTAACAAAAACCCCGCATTGCACACGATTAAACTAGGGTCTTTTATGCGTATAGAATAAATCAACCATAAGATGGTTCCTCCATTAAGGAATACCATATTAGCGGGGTCTAATTTAAATGTTGTGCAAATGCCTCCGCCTAGCAGGAGAGCAATCCCCGTCCATTTGAGCCACCAATTTATGTCTTTTATATTTTGCATGATACTTCTCTTATGAAATAACCTTCCAACGACCGTTCCCTAAGGATACCCAGCCTAAATTTTCACCCGATTCGTTAAACGCTATTGACCCTATAGGTGAATTTTCAGTAGGCATAGATCCTGCACTTGTAATTTCAACTGCGCCTATTACTAATTTTTGCACTGATACTGACCCATCGTGTTCTAACACGATGTTATTTTTTCCATTACTGCTTAAAACTAATTTTTCTACGGATGTCGTACCAATAATAATAGCATCTTTTCTAAATTTTTGCAATACGAGAAATCCGCCGTTATTTGATAATGTGAGAGTTCCGTTAATTGTTACATTAGATAATACAGAATCCCCCTCCACGACCAATGAATTTAAGGTTCCTAATTCAGTAAGTTTTGACTTAGTTATAGAGTCCTCCAATTTTCCTGTAGATAATGCAGGCATGCCCGATATAGACAACGATTTAACGTCAGTCGGTGATACTTTTAATTGATCAATTACCTTGCCTGCGTATTGTAGGAAAAACTGGTCATCCATCGATAGTTTTAGCAACCCAGCACTATGCTCAACTAAATCTTTATAAAATGGAGAGTCAGCTGGAATTTCACCGCGCAAAAATAAATCACCGTCTACGGTTAAATTCCCTTTTACTTCAGCCGAAGCTGCCACTAGTGTATTTTCTACTACTGTAGCTTGATCAAGTATAGTGACTTGGCAATTTGTAGCAAGGTCTTGTATTCCTGAACTGCAAAAATTAGTAATGACGCTGTTATTAACCGTACTTCCAGATACTTTAGCGTTAGCCAATGCTGCGGCCACCAATTCTTCGACTAATTGCCGCAATTCTTCATGTGTCATTGATTTATCGTCTCAGCAAGATGGAGCCCAATAATGCGCTCTTGAATAACTTGATAAAAACTATCTAACTCTCCTCCGAATTTACCTTTCATATTGGGTGCCATAGACAATGCCACATTAAAATCATTTGCATTTAACGCATCAACAAATGCTTGGTGGTCGGCGCAATGTTGGGTAAGTGAGGCCATTTCAGCGAACACTGAATTAGGTTGCACCACGCAATATGCTGTTTTTCTAACTTGGTCGGGAGTAAGAAACGTTTCTAATTCTAGGACCACCAGTTTTTCCCTAATTTGCGATATAAGTGGGTCGTCGCCAAAAATAATGTACATTGATATATTCCTATGGTTTTAACGAATTAAATCGGTCAATAAACAGCTCATATGATTGAATAGATGTTAGAATAGTTGGATAATCGTGCAATTCTTTGAGCGAAATAACGCACTGACTCCGGCCTTGCCAATGTAACCCACGACTATGCATAAAATGGTATGCTTCTATAAATTGAGCTTTTTTGTCGGCAATATGGCAAATCTCCCATTCTTGTGTTGTGGGTTGCCTACCTAGAAATTTATCATAAATTATCGCAAGGAAATTATTTTCAATCTTTTTTATTACATCTCCAACTTTTTCTATACGCTTCACAGGACTTGGCACATCCGAGGTGTATACTTCGCCGGAATCGTGAAGTAGTCCGATCATGCCTAATGCTTTGTCATTTGTTTCGCGCATCAGCAAATCAGATACAAAAATACTATGTTGTGCAACGGTTGGTGGGATAGCGGTTATTGTATGGCCTGCAAACCGGTTAAGTCGAGAAATTCCCCATGCAATGTCGTCTATTAATATAGTGTCTGGTTCGGGATTCTCAATATTCACCAATTGCCCAGACACCGTTTCTAGGGTATTAACTTTCATTGTATTACCTCTTTATGCTAAAATATCTAAAAGTTGAAGATGTGTGGGAATTACCTGGAAATACTATTTCCGTTTAACGCCTAATGCTCTATACACTTGTTGAACAGCCAATGCTTGACAGTATGCGTCAGCCAATGCATTGTGCGCGGCTTGATTGCTAGTTTTGGCAGAATCATCTCCCATATCAAGTATTGTTCTCGAATCACGAATTTGCCAATATCTCCATGGAGGAGGCGTAAGCCATTGTTTCAATAAATTTTCAATAAGCACTATATCAAAACACCCTTGACTAAACACATTATCCGATCCAACAATATACTTATTAAATTGTTTTATAAAATCAAGTATATCGGTTCGCCCTTCCTCTGTAAATGCAGAGTCCCGAGCCTCATCACTTTGCTTCCCCCACCATTCTAATGTGCTATCCTCTATTATTCTGCCAGCGCCAACTTGCTGGTCGATGTCTAACAAAAAGTATTTGGGGTCTCTTGGCTCCTCGCTGCTATATGGATCAAATTTAACAGCCCCTAATGAAAGGATAACTGAATCGGTAGTAGTGCCTAAAGTTTCAATGTCGAACATTACCGATAATTTCATAATATACTCACTGTAATTGAATGGCTAACGGGAACCCGTTGTTTCTCGCTAAAACAATAGTTTCGACTTTTTTCTGTTCAGCTATTTCTAGCGGCAAGGTAGCAACTACTGCTGACCCTTTCTCATGCACCATTGTACAAATTTCTGTAGCTGCACTTGCAGAATGCCCAAAAATAACAATAAGGGTATCTATAACAAAATCCATTGGAGTTATATCATCATTAATATAAACTACTTTGAACATTCTTGGTACTGGCGTATTAACTGATGGTTTAATTTTTTCTTTTATACCGGAATTGGTTGACATTCTATGAAATTCCTTGTTGGTTAATAGAAGTGGTGGCCCCACCACTTCTATTTGGTGCTAGTTGTATTACGACTTACTACTGATTTTATTGCTGAGTTTGTGATGCTCAGCAGGCGCAGAGATTTCTATACGTTTTGGTTTTAATTCTTCAGGAACCAATTGTTTCAGGTTAATAGTAAGAATGCCATCTTCGTATATTGCTCCGTCAACAACGATATGCTCTGCTAACGTAAATTGCCGAGTAAATGTTCGTGCACTAATGCCTGTGTGCAACGGTTCCCAATTATCAGGCAGTTCGATGTTTTCTTTCGTACCACTCACGGTTAATTCATGCCGTTCTAAATTGATTTCGATTTCGTGTTTTTTGAAACCGGCAATTGCGATTTCGATACAATACTCGTCATTTCCTTTTTTGATTATATTAAATGGCGGGTAATTACCAGCATTAGTGTTGGCTTTAACACGGCGCAATTCTAAATTATCGAGTATTGCGTCATAACCTACTGAGAACCGTCTGATATCAAAAGGTAAAGTTGGATTCATTTGTCATCTCCTTAATTAAGCAAAATGAATTTATGTGACCCGACTTCGGCATCACATATAGTATTTATACACGATTCTTGGTTTGTTTTCAATTATTTTGATTAAATTTGTCCAAATTCAGGTGATAACGGTCTATAGGCAGTTTTAGTTGCCTCCAATATAAAATAATCCATTAATTTTTCTATTCTGTTATGGTTCAATAAAAAATTCTTAGGGCCGTAATAATAAGCATTATACTGGACGATAAGTTTATCCTTAATTGCAGATAACTCATTTACTGAGGTATTAGCGACGATAGTTACTCCTACTTTACTGGCTACGGACTGCAACCATTGCACATCATTCATTTCTGATTGATATACATATACATTGTATGAGGTATCCGCTGTTTTTAGAAAAATAGCAAGTGTGTTGACTTCGTCCCATGATGGATCGATAAGCACAACTGAGTTAAATGTATCAGTAGAAAAATCGGGTGGCGTTATAATATTACTATATAAATCATTCATTTCTATTCACCTTATATAATTGTTCTCGAACTAGCTTCTCTTCCATTGGATTAAGTGCATCAGGCCTAATTTCTTCTCTCTCTAATTTATTAATTAACGATGTAATAAACTCCTCGTCGTACACAATAGGATTATTTACGGTGTTGTCAATAGCAATCCATTGTGTTCCTGTCCATTTGAATAATTTGCTTGGCATATAATCAACCCGCAAAAAGATGTCACCGCGTAATGGCGCCGCAGGAAACGACGTCCCAAAATCTGCATTTGAGCTGCTAGTGGGAAAATTATCAGCAGTTACTTTATCTCTTCTATCCCAAGATATAGTTGGGGCATTACTTGGTGCTGGCGGCGCTATATTCGCTTCTAATAGCGTTCCGCTGCTATGCAGCGAAGCATTTTCTAACTTTGTTAATTCTTCTACTAATAAAGCAAGGTTTTCCGAATCTTGTTTATACTTATTAAGGGATGTTGCCAATTCTGCGGCATGCCCCTCTAACACGGCCATGTCTTTTGACATTGTTTCGTACTTATGTTTGGCATCATTATAATCAATCCGCATTACATTGTTTTCGGTTTCTAATTCAAATACTCTATCCTCTGCATCCCCTAATTTGCGGGTCGAATCGTTAGCAATGACTCTGTAATTTTCGACTTCGCTAGCTTGCGTATTAGTAAGATCTTCTAATTCAGTTATCTTGTCGATTAATGATTGCTCGCGATACATAATAGCCATGCTATCAATTTTTAATTTTGTCAATTCTTGCTGCACTGATTCCAACTCAGAAATCGTATTGCTAAGTTTACTTTCGTATTCTGTTTCTTTTTCCCGTAACGACTCAATAATAAGAATTTGAGCAGAATTTTTTGATTCTATATCTTTATTTTTTTCTAAATAGCGAGTGTTTTCTTCAGAAATATTGCGTAAATTTTCTTTTATTTCAGTTAATTCGTGTTGCAACCTATTGGCTATTAGCTTACTATTTTCGTAGTCAATTGTTAATTGCTCTAATGTTTCGGTTAGCTTTAAGTTATCCTGGGTAACACTATTATATATGTCTTCGGTTTCGGAGTTTTGGGCCAACATAGTTTGCAGATTTTCGGCTAACAAGGATTCACGTTCACGAGTATCGTTTATGTTATTTTTTAATTCGGCATTAAGGGCCATTAATTCAGAAATGTCGTCAGTCATACTTCTAAATGAAGTAACGATTTCGCTTAATTCTAATTCTTTCTGTTTTTGAATTTCGACACTATCGGCGACTGATTGTTGCAGCCTTTTTATTTCTTCGTCTTGTTTTCGGATAATTTCGTTTGACTTTTCTCTATGCCCTTCGAGATCGGCAAAGCGTTGGTTAGACTCTTTTTCATTTTGACTTTTACTTTCTTTTTCTTTGTTAATCCATTCAATAGATGATGTTGCAGACAAGAGTAATACTATAGCAAGTGGGTCAAATACAAGCACTATTAAAATAATAACAATGCGAACCGCGGATTCTAACATGGAATCTGTTGCGTTGTTTCCATAGATAAGAGCCGCGATATACTTAATTGGGCCGACGTCGGCATCCGCTTTTTTGGCTAACTGCGCAATAGGAATTCGTTGCTCTTGTAAGGATAACATCGCCTTTTGCGCAAGTGCAATGTTTGCAAATATAGTCTTTTGGGCTGCGTTCTGTTGTTTCTGTATGTGCTCAGACCTCAAAACTCCAGTCGCGTCCGTGGTTCGGTTCATCATTTCGGTAACATTTTGATTTAGTTGCGCCAATTCTTTCTTATAATTTGCTATGTTATCTTGCTGTATTTTTATTTGGTCGTCAAGTATTGACAATTGAGATGTTACGCCTGCCGACGGCACGGTTTGATCTATATGCGCTTTAGATAAAAACCCAAAGCTCCCCACGCTAGTTAATAGCATTAACACTATTACAGCCGGCACTAGATATAATTTAAGCCGTAACGAAGTGTGTTTCCAATATCTATGCAACCATAAAACGGTTGCTACCTTTCCTAGCTCAAGAGTGGCTCCCATTATTATAATAGGAACTACGGCTGAAGAAAATATCGCCATTAAGCCTAAAACACTGTAATATGCCGATACACATGAGAGCATAAATGCCACCAAACCGGCAAAAATTGAAAAAATCATCGATTATTGCTCCGAATACTTGATATTTAGTATGCTTATTTAGCTATCAATAATAAAGAATTACGGCAACCAGGGTCTACCTTGAACTAGAGGAACAGGGCGGGGCGGGTTGATTTCTATCGAAGATAAAACGTTTAATACACGAAACCCATTAGTTCCGGCAGTTTGCCGTTTTGTTTGTGCCAGATCAAGTTTTGCCAAAGCTCTCGACGACGGTGGTTGTAATGTTGAAATACCATTTGCTGCCATAATTAATCCTCTCTACTATTTATTCCCAGGCGCATCAATTCGGTTTGTCTTGAACTATTTCAAAATATGTAGACCCCTTAGCTTCTGCCGTTTCAATCGCCTTTTCGAATGGGCATGCGAATATATACTGTAAGTCGTAATATAACTGCTCGAGCTCTTCTTCAGTTGTTTCGCCTATATCTACTGAATATAGCAACTGTTGCACCAATGCATGCTTTTTATCAAAGTCCCGAGCGGCTGACATTACATGGACCAAAAAGTTTTAGTACTTGGATCGCAACACCGCGGAGTATCTACTGGAATGACACATTCTTGGCCGGTCATTAGTGAACGGACAGACTTTTTCTGAATATTCGCGGCATATCTCGATACATAAAGATCATGTGGCATTACGGAATACTGATCCGTTGGCAATTGCATACGGGTTCGTGCAGCTAGTGCTGCCTTTACTGTGGCATAACTGTTTTTCCGAGTATTTGGATGCTTTACTACGGTGTTATCCGCTCTACGCATAATAATGTACATTATTAATCCCTCTTTATGTAAGTATGCCATAAGTATACTGTATTTACCGGTTTTAGTCAATCAATCTATGCGTACTTATATGCTCATTTTACAACCCGATAACAGTCCCCGCCAAACCAGTTGCCGTTAATACTGATTGGACAGCATTTGCTAAACTATTTTTCTGTTGCATGCTACAACTCGAATGATCAACTTTTTGGAGAGATACTAAATCATTAACTAATTCATCAAATTCCAATTTGGAAATTTTGTTGGCTTTGTATGAAGCTTCATATACCTTAAACCTATCCCATACGTTTGATTTACATATGTCAAACTCTTCTAGCCCACCGAGCGATCTCGCTATTGTTCTAGCAGATGCTTGAACTTCAGAAAGTTTATGAAAACAGTATCGGGTTGAATATGCATTGTGCACTACCATACTAGCAACTAGCTGCCGAGTTTGGGTAACTCCGACTATTACATTTTTATTTGAATCTTTGTGCGTTTCGTACTCGGACATAAACATCGTGTCTTGGTTTAAGACTTTCATAAAGTCATCAAATTCTTGTTTATGCTCGACATTGCCACATAAATGAACAGCTCGCGTGGCCATAACGGTAGTTTGTATAGCGTAATTATACTCAGTTGAGTCAAATGCACGTGGAGTCATCCAGGCGCAACCTTGAGTTAGGAGTATTACAATACATAATAAAAATTTCATATATTCCTCATGCGTATTAACAAATATCACAATATAATTATTAGGCTATTCTTAGTAAATAATTTTATGATGAACTTTACCGGACATGCAACATTAGACACTCAGCATTTACTGCTATTAGACAAATTGGATGATATCATATACATATCTGAAAATAAAGGAAATTTTGCGGCAATTAAATTAATGTATTCTGATTTTCAGAATATGCTTACCGAACATATTAATTACGAACACAAAATATTCGAACAGGTTAGTGGTCACCCATTCCCGGACAGTAAAATATATCAAAAATATACTAAGATCGTGGGAAGCATCATTATTCCTAATGAATCCGCGTTTTACCAAAATATCAAATGCATTAGAATAACATTGACTGCTTATATTAATTTAGAGTCGGAGTTTTTCAAAAAACATATATCTCCGACTCAAAAATAACTTAATTAAAGATTGTTGGCGGGCAAATACTTTAATCAGCTACTTTCATGACCCTTAATTTTCGTCTATAAGTCGCCTTATAGGGAGTCACCTGAAACCTCTTACCTATCAATAAGACCAACAATAATCGTTTACTCGGGCTTCTTATAAACCACTTGTTCAGGATCTGTGATTATTTTACCCGCTTGAATTTCTAGTAGAGCTATGACTGTTGATTTGTGCTCGTTTGGTGGTAAATCAATTAACGGAACGGCGTTATTGTTCAGTTGAATTGCACGTTTAGCCGCGTACAAAATCATCATATGGCGACCACCAGGAAAATTTTGTGTTGCGAGTGTTGTATCTTCAAGAATCGGTGAACTGGATGGGATCGATTTATAGTCGTCAGGAATATGGCTTGGGTTTTTTGGCTTAACGCGAGCAGTAAACTTTTTCATTGCAATTCTCCGTTGGGGTTGTGTGTAGCAGTAGTATGCGCGTAGTTAGAGTCAGTTGCAAGTAATTTGGTTAATGATTCTACGGCCATTGAAACCGTGTCTTCCCACGTTAGAAAATTTCTATCGGTCATACGGATATCGTATTTTTCCGGCGGAACAAACACTTTATTAGTATCCGCAAACCGCCCTTCATCTATAGTGTCGGCCCATACAGTAAATGTTGGAGAAAAAATATCACGAATTTGTTGAGTTGGCGCTATAAAATCGGCAATAGCTATATTGCAGCTACTCATGTCTACATATTCTCGCATGCGGTGTGCTTGCCTAAGTCTACCTTCTTCAGAAAAATCCCAATCATTAAATTTTTCACGCATTGCATCAGCATTTACCCAATCTACGGAGATGCCGGATTCGCTTACTCGTTTAAATATTTCCCTAGCTAGGACTGTTTTACCTGCCCCTGGTAATCCCATAATTAATACCCGCACGTTGCTCATTACTGCTTCCCCGGCTTAAATTTATCGAGTATGTCGGCAATTGCCACTCTTTCAATTGAAATTTGCTCACTGTTTTCGGATATATAGTCATCTAGAATAGACTCAGTATATGAGCTAACTGTTTCGTTATGTTTACCGCAGCGGTAAACACTTCCCGAAACTCCTGAAATCATGTAGTGGTCTTTTTCGACAGTTATCTTGGTAATACCACTATTCATTCGCCATGAATCGCCGCGCAAAAACCCGCCGTACCAACCAGCGAGGACTCTGTAATACGTTTCGGAAACACTCGTTCCGCTTAATTTCACAATAATCCAAACATCTGGTACTACTTCTTCGTCCATAGTGTTCACCTTAAAATTAAGTATAACAAGGGCATATTAAAAATGCAACTAGCAAAATACTCAAACTTTATACTCGTTACATTCATCGCTAGTGGGTTCGACCTCTAATGTAATATTGAGTTTCGGAAGAGCATGATATGCACGGCGGGCATGTTCTGTTTTTCTACCTTTCGCCCAGTTAGAAATTCTCTTCAAATAACCAATAATGCGAGTTCCATAATCTATATTTTCTGATCCGCATTTACTACAGGAAGGCAATGTTCGTTTGTCTATGTATTCACATGCATTACATATTGTAATTTTCACATTAGTGCAAAAATAATTACACCCCGTTTTTGTTGCTAGTTGTATTAAACGAATAAACCCTTCGGCTGATAAACTAGATTCTAGGTTCAAGTGTAGTGCTGACCCGCCGTCCAGATACTGATTTATCTCTTCGCCGTGTAATATGAATTTATCAATGATGCTAGTTGACGAGTCTTCAACGGCATACATATATGAATTGTAACAATTTCGAGTGGTTGGGACAACTAACCCTGATTTCTTATCCCACTCATAATTTTTAAGACCTAAATTTTCAGCTGGTACAAATTCAGTATTAATCATGCAATTCATTTCTTTTCTAAACGCTGAATTTTCGTCATATATAATTTTTAGTGTATTTTTGACGTAGTCTATGTATGGTTGATTGTTACTAGCAGTATACCCTTCGAATTCAGCTGCCTCGACTAACCCGTTAATCCCAATTGTGATGAATTGTTTGTCTAAAGATATAAAGCCCGCAGTATATACGGGAAGCATTTCGTTTTTTATATATTCCCGGACCATTTCTTTATATGAGTATTGTATTTTTTGTACGTCTTGAATTATTGACCTAAGATCCAGTTTCTTTTGTGCAATGCGATTTAAGTTTAATGTAATCACACTCACCGAACCAGTTTGAACCCCGCCTGCTCCTAATGAATATGAAAAGGTCTTATCTGAGATGATATTTTTCAATCTACAACAACTTGATAAACTATCAGCCGACTCACTTGAGTAAATGAAAAAACTATTGCCATTTGATAACTCGGTTGCCAAAGTAAGTTCAAACTCTTTGTCAACAGGCAATTTGTCCTCGCCTTTTAATAATGCAGCCGTAACAACAGGAAAGGTTAATACTGCTTTGCTTCGCTCGGTGTTAAACCAAGACAAGAAAAAGGCTTGCAATTTTTTAATTGATGAATAGTCTGGGCTTTCAAACGAGTCTGGAAATACAAACCCACCAAATAACGAATCAAAATAATCTTTGTCATATACAGTGATATTCCAAAAAATACTTTGATTGCCGCGAGCGACTGCGGGTTGGTTAATTGTGTAGACCACATGCTGTAACTCAGCTGCTATAATATCGCGGTGAGTAATTAAGTAATTATCTCCATAATCTTTTCTTGCAAAATAATCAAAATATGCTAAGTATTCAACCGTGGCAACGGCTCCAGCGAATTGTGCTGCGACAATTTGCATTAAATTTAAAAAGATGCCGTTGAAGCTAGTTAAATGATGTGGGGCCTTGCTTTCTCCGCCAACTGATTTCAGTCCATTTATTAGGCATGGATAAAGGGTAATAGAAACACAATATGGAAGCAACGAAGTTTCGTCGTGCTTATAAATAACGTGGTCTGTTAAGAGGGATATATACCGTTCGGCAAGTTCGCCTCCATATAATTCTGTAATTTTATTAGTTAGCAACTGCCTATTGATTTGAATAAAATCACTTTTTTGTATTTCGGACATTAGTGTTGTTAGGTTCTTCTGTGACACATTTGCGTTTGAATCTACTTTTGACCCCGATGCAGCGTTTTCAGCTGACATATATTCATTCATATAACTAATTTTTTCAAGTAACTGCCGCTCGTTCATTTTTATTAATGACATCTATTATTCCCCTTAAAATTTTCTTGTTAAATCCTCGCCTGTTTTTAAATTTATTAATCGTTGATTAGTTGTACGTTGTCCTAGCCCACCTTTTTCTTGTATGTATCTTCCATGCTTTATGTAAGTTAAGTTTTGAAGAATAGTATACGGTATATTCTCTATATCGTTTCCAGTGTATAAACAGGTTGCTAGGTTCTTATGTTGAGCTATTTTTAATTTTGAAATTAACTCATCTTGGCACCATTCGCCACCAAAAAACAATAAGCAGGTGACATATGGCAGGTTTGAATTGAGGTCAGCTGTTACTATTGCGTCCGTTAGCAGAATTCCATTCTTTGCAGACCATAGATCTGGAGAATGGCACCCAGGACACCTCATATTGCATCCAGTTATTGAATAACCAAGAGAAATTTCTCCTGGTACTTCAAGTAATACTATTTCCCTTGAAATATAGTTCATGTCGTCGTCTTATTGTAGTATATTTAGTTGATTCAGAATGATGTAACTGCACCAACTAAGAATTTTGACTATATTGTTAAATGAATTATGAAGGATTAGCTAGATACCTTTCCCATTGTTGCGGGAATGAACAATTATCAGAAGCGCCACAAAACATCGGAGCTATTTCATGATCACTATACCCAGCAAGTCCGCATCCAATTGCTGTAATAAAAAAGTCTTCGGCGATATGGCTAGCGGCATATTCTAAAAATTTATCGACCTCTGCCTGAATTTTAATAAGCGGGATAACACGCAATGAATGATCTTTTGTGGGTATTGCATATGAACACGACATTCTCCCACGCCCAATGCCAGCAATAGCTCCAAATTTTTTCTTTGCAACGGCAGCGGCGCCTGCTCCATGGCGACCAGCCAGGTTAGAACCAAATACAAAAATTTCGTCATTAATTGGCAATGTACCGTCTGTATGAAATTGCATATTTCGTGGATCTCCTGGATGCATATTATTGTGGGGTAAATGAGCTCATCCAATTCAGAACTGCTTGTTGAATATCCTGCGTCGTTGAACTTAACACCCAATTTTGAAATTCTTCTTTTGATGAAAATTGATTTTTCACTGCCGCAAAGAACTCGCCCAACGCTTTTCCAGTCAGCCCAGTCCATGTGGCAATTTCTTTACCTGAGAACTTTTCTTTTACTAACTTGTTTTGGGCCTCGGCGTCGAATATTCTGGCCAATTCAACTGCAAAATTTGGAAATTCTGTTTTGGCCAATGAAAGCGCCATTTTTCGATGTTCGCGTTTACTTTCTATAGCCTTTTCTTTTTCTGCATCGGTCAAATAGCTTGGCATAAGATTGGAATCATTAAGCCACTTTACTAACCCAACATAATTTGGCCTCTTTTTATCACGCATTCTTGCGATATGATTACGGTTTTCTAACGCTACTGATTCTGGGCGAAACCACGCGGACGAAGCCGTAAATGTAAAAATATCACGTAATGTTTGAAATCCGCCTTGAGCTCCACGTAGGTAATTAGCAGCGTCATAACGTAAAAACGTTAACGCCTCGTCCCATTTACATGTTAACAATATTTCTCCAAGAACATGGTTAGAATTATCCAAGGAACGAACTATATAAAATAGTCCGTTGTGACCAAATTTGAATCCAGCATAATGCGCCGCACGTCCAATGAAATTACCTAAATCATTAAATGAGAAATAGGAAAGAGTAAAATCAAACGTGTCGGTAGTAATTATATCAACCTGAAATACATTCCCCTTATCATCGAGAGGATATGCGTAACTGGTAACAGGGCCGTTTCTAACCTTTTCAATAAAAATGCCAGTATTATCGATAGCTAAAAAATCATTACTCGATAACCTACCGTTAACAACGATGTCTATATCACCGAAATCTGGTTTTTGATAATACGCTGGCACAATGGCTAGCCGATTTGGCAATACTTCATTCAACTGTTTTAATATATCCTGTGATATACGGGCGTAATTTTTAGCAGTTACCCTCATTGAAGGTCTAGATAATGCATGGCCACCCATATCACTCTCCTATCGTGATGGCTGCGAGTTTTTGGTAAATTTATACGCCAAACAAAAGACTTGAGCTATAGAATCACCAACTGCGGATCCACCCAAAACATAATTGCTTGATCCTGCTGGGGTTCCGCGCATATTAAGGGACTGTAATACACCAACTCCCATTGCACAATCGTCGGTATATACATACTCCCGCAAATATCGTATTACATTGTTTTGACTCGTGTATCGAACCACGCCAACATAAATAGAGTTATTGTCGGAATCGGTTGTAATCTCGCCTGATCCTCCTAACACATCTACTGATATTCCAGTGTTTGACATAGTAACATGTGCCCATTCAACTGCATGGGAAATGCTAATAACACTAACCATTGCGAGTCCAACTAGTAACTTTTTCATGATGATTTCCTTTTATGTTATTTCAATATTAATTATTGGCAGCATAGGCAATGCATAGCATTTTAGCTACCGCGTCTGTTACCTGGTTTCCGACGAGCGAAAAATTGTTTTTTGTGATGGGCACACTGTTCATGGTAGCAAACCCGACCACGCCAAGTCCTACTTTACAGTCAGCAACATTAACAAAGGCCCGATACATTTGTGTTTCGGAATCAGTTACATTACGAAAAACTGCCGTGTATATAATGCCGCCGCTTGACACGTTTACTCTTTCACCGGAATTTTTCATAACATCAACTGACACTTCTGAACTAGACCCCAATCTCATCCATTCGTCGCATTGCGAATACATGGATGTTACAGCTAGCAAAACTGCAAAAATGGTTGTTTTTGTATGCATAATTCGTACCTCTTTGTATGTTAATACCCATTTGCAGCAAATGGATGCGTTTTTTCTATAATATGAATTTTACTTTTGCTGCTAGTTGCAACTGCATGCGAGTCTATTTCATATGCACTACACAATTCTTTGGCAACACGGTCGCCAACTGTATTACCTTCCAAAATATATGCCATCCGAAGCACCGGAACACCGTCGACATTCATTACCTGGGCGTCACCGTGACCAGACGGACAGTCTCTAACGTTCACGTATTCTTTATAATATTCTGTTTGCCCTGACATAATGCGGCGAAAAGTTCCGATATATACTGTTACACCTGCATTAGTATTAATTAGTTGTCCGGACTGAACAAGGGCCTCGAGTTGGACATTGTATTTGTCACTGTTTGCGATCTTAACCCATTCACTAGTTGTACTTGTAGTAGCAGATGCTGATATCGAGCAAGCTAGTATAAGCGATGAAATAATTTTAGTGTGCATTTGTGACATCCTTTACGAATACTGTGTATTTGCACAATAATAGCAAAGTCGTGGATTGTTGTCAAGAATAATTATCGTTTTCTTAGGCCAAGAGTAGCAACCGAATATCAAAGGGTGTTTTTATTTTCAATAACTTTATTGACCACCGCAAAACAGGAATTCATATGCTCTCATTCTTCACCTATTGATTTGAGGAATTTTGTACTTGGTTATCAACTTAAAATCCCTTGCAATCTCCCTTTCGTCTTCAGGAAACGCCCTTTTATAATATTTTTTGCGTATTCGTACCCCCACTTAAAATCCCTTGCAATCTCCTTTTCGCCTTCAGGAAAACGCCCTTTTATGGCATCTCTTGCATATTTGAATGCCCACTCAGGATTACTAGCAATTGCTTTTTCGCCTTCGTGCCACCGCCCTTGTATGATATATTTTGCGTAGAAATATGCCCATTTAGGACTACTAGCAATCACTGACTCGCCTTCGTGCCACCGCCCTTGTATGGAATATGCGTAGAAATATGCCCATTTAGGACTACTAGCAATCACTGACTCGCCTTCAGGAAACCGCCCTTTGATTACATCTATTGCGTAGAAATATGCCCCTTTGGCGTCACCTGTTTGTAATATTTTTTCTATTTTTCTTTGTTCGATTAGGCCAATAAATTCTTGCCATTTTTTATTGTTCATGCATTGGGTAATAAGTCGTTGAGGGGTAAATCCAATTATTTTTTGAAATTCAGCCCCAATGTCAAAGTTGTCTTTATCGCGGTATTCAACTACTTCGCCAGTTATATTTCGAAAGCGGATAGCATATTTTTCATCAGTCGTTTTGCTGATTATATAAATCACAGTTGTTAGATCATCTGATGTGTATATATCAAATCTGTTATCATCAGATCTAGTTGATGTGCACCACTTTGTGCCAGTTCCAAGTTTTTGTGAAGCTTGTTTGGATAATGGGACAACTACTAACCATTTATCGGTGTCATCTAGAACTATTTCATCGGTTGACTGTTTGATCTTTGCTCGTATTGCGCCTTTTGTAGCATCGAGTTTAGCTGCATTGGCATCAATAAAAGAAACAAATTGTTCAAATGGTTTATTTTTCCAAAACTGAATGTCTTTTTCAATGCCAGTTATTAAGTTTTTGTTTTTTAATTGCTTGAATTTATTGACATTGTTTTCAACAGTTAGTAAATCAATACCTGTATTGACCCAATTAGCAACCACGTCGCTCCAAATATCTTCAAACAGGAATTCATATGCTCTCATTTTTCACCTATTGATTGGAGGAATTTTTTGTAGTCATTTGCCAAATATGGTCTACTAGCAATCGCTTTTTCACCTTCAGGAAAACGCCCTTTTATGACATATTTTGCGTAGTTGTATGCCAACTCAGGATCACTAGCAATTGCTTTTTCACCTTCAGGGAACTGCTCTTTGATTACATCTCTTGCGTATTTATATGCCAACTCAGGATTACCGGCAATTGCCTCCTCGCCTTCGGGAAACCGCCCTTTTATGACATATTCTGCGTAGTAGTATGCCCACAAAAAATCGCTAGCAATCGCTTTTTCGCCTTCGTGCCACCGCCCTTGTATGATATATTTTGCGTAGAAATATGCCCATTTAGGACTACTAGCAATCACTGACTCGCCTTCGTGCCACTGTCCTTGTATGACATCTTTTGCATAGTAGACGGCCCAATATGGATCACTAGCAATCAAGTTTTCAACTTCGGGCCACCGCCCTTTGATTACATTTGTTGCATAGTAGTATGCCCATTTAGGGTCACCGTTTTGTAATATTTTTTCCATTTTTCTTTGTTCAATTGGCTTAATAAATTCTTGCCATTTTTTATTAGCCCTGCATTGAGTAATAAGTCGTTGAGGGGTAAATCCAATTATTTTTTGAAATTCAGCCCCAATGTCAAAGTTGTCTTTATCACGGCATTCAACTACTTTGCCAGTGTTATTTTCAAAACGAATAGCATATTTTTCATCAGTAGTTTTACTGATTATGTAAATCATGGAGGTTAAGTCATCTGATGTGTATATATCAAATCTGTTATCATCAGATCTAGTTGATGTGCACCAAGTTGTTCCAGTGCCAAGTTTTTGTGAAGCTTGTTTGGATAATGGGACAACTACTAACCACTTATCGGTGTCATCTAGAACTATTTCATCCGTTGATGCCTTGATCTTCGCTCGCTTTGCTCCTTTAGTGGCATCAAGTTTAGCTGCATTGGCATCAATAAAAGCGACAAATTGGGCAAATGGTTTATTTTTCCAAAACTGAATGTCTTTTTCAATTCCATCAATCAAGTTTTTGTTTTTTAATTGCTTGAATTTATTGACATTAGCTTCAACTGTCAGCAAATCAATGCCAGTATTAACCCAATTAGCAACCACGTCGCTCCAAATATCTTCAAACAGAAATTCATATGCTCTCATTCTTCACCTATTGATTGTAGGAATTCTTTGTAGTCATTTGCCAAATATGGTCTACTAGCAATCGCTTTTTCACCTTCAGGAAAACGCCCTTTTATGACATTTATTGCATAGTGGTATGCGTATCGAGGATTACCGGCAATTGCCTCCTCGCCTTCGGGAAACCGCCCTTTTATGACAGTTATTGCATAGGCGAATGCCCATTCGGGATCACTAGCAATTGCCTCTTCGCCTTCGGGAAACCGCCCTTTTATGGCATCTCTTGCATATTTGAATGCCCATTCGGGATCACTAGCAATTGCTTTTTCGCCTTCGGGCCACCGCCCTAGTATTACATATGTTGCGTAGAAATATGCCCACTCAGGATTACTAGCAATTGCTTTTTCACCTTCAGGAAACCGCCCTTTTATGACACCGCATGCATAGTAGAGTGCCCAATCGGGATCACTAGCAATCAAGTTTTCAACTTCGGGACAGCGGCCTTTTATGACATCTCTTGCGTAGTTGAATGCCTCTTCAGCGTCACCTGTTTGTAATATTTTTTCTATTTTTCTTTGTTCAATTGGCTTAATAAATTCTTGCCATTTTTTATTGTTCATGCATTGGGTAATAAGTCGTTGAGGGGTAAATCCAATTATTTTTTGAAATTGAGGGCCAATAGTATTGTTGTCTTTATCACGGCATTCAACTACTTCGCCAGTTATATTTCGAAAGCGGATAGCATATTTTTCATCAGTAGTTTTACTGATTATGTAAATCATGGAGGTTAAGTCATCTGATGTGTACTGGTCAAATCTGTTATTTTCAGTTCGGGTTGATGTGCACCAAGTTGTTCCAGTGCCAAGTTTTTGCGAAGCCGCCATGGATAATGGCACAACTACTAACCATTTTTCCGTGTCATCCAGAACTATTTCATCTGTTGATGCCTTGATCTTTGTTCGCTTTGCACCTTTTGTTGCATCGAGTTTAGCTGCATTAGCATCAATAAAAGAAACAAATTGGTCAAATGGTTTATTTTTCCAAAACTGAATGTCTTTTTCATTGCCTGATAACATGTTTTTATTTTTTAATTGCTTGAATTTATTGACATTTGCTTCAACTGTTAGCAAATCAATGCCGGTATTGACCCAATTAGCGACCACATCGCTCCAAATATCTTCAAACAGGAATTCATATGCTCTCATTCTTCACCTATTGATTTGAGGAATTTTTTGTAGTCATTTGCCCACTCAGGATCACTAGCAATCGCTTTTTCACCTTCAGGCCACCGCCCTTTTATGACATCTGTTGCATAGTAGTATGCCCATTTAGGGTCACTGGCAATTACTTTTTCACCTTCAGGCCAACGTCCTCGTATTGCATCTCTTGCATATTCGTATGCCCATTCAGGGTTGCTAGCAATCAAGTTTTCGGCTTCTAGAAAACGCCCTTGTATAATGTCTTTGGCATAGTGGTATGCCCACAAAAAATCGCTAGCAATCGCTTTTTCGCC
>JAEHJW020009512.1_pt1 | contig 26643 bp, 36 predicted proteins | sample 9271431 | NCBI WGS metagenome assembly JAEHJW02 | reverse complement strand
CGATAAATGCCGGGAACCGTGGTGTTACTCCTGCTGCGGAGAGGAGGCGGCGCGTAAGGCGGCGCAGGAAGGATGCGATGCGTGCGCGAATGCCCGCGCCGCCCTTCAAGGAGCCAAGGATGACTGAAATCGAAAAACTCACGCTAGAGCGTGATCTTGCGATCCAGATGCTTGCTGGATGGTGCGTTGCCGTCGATTTGAACGGTGCAAGTTGGGATAATTGGGACGAGTATTACAAAGATGCCATGTATCGTCCAACGCCTTTGCGGGAATTGCTCGACGCTGCCATTAGGGAAGCCCGGGAGGCTATAGGATGACTGACCGTGAACTGCTGGAACTGGCAAATGAGGCTGGTGCGGGACTGGGAAATTTCGGAATCCTTGGATTCACGCAGGACGAGTTGCGCAAGTTCGCCGCCCTCGTCCGGCGCGAGGCGTTGGAGGAAGTAGACGATCTGTATTTCGATGCGCTACAGGCCGACCTGGAAAATGGCGTGAAGTGCCTGAACGAAGCGGCTACAGCAGAGTTTCACGCCAAGTATCCCGAACTTGCCAAGCTGCCTGACGCCATCCGCGCACTCGCAGCGCAGGAGGGTGACAAGTGAAGCTCTACGAAGTCCCGCGCAACACCGACATCGAACTTCTGGATGGCACGCAGCTTCGCTTTGAGCGTTTAGACGGCGCGTACTCCGTGTGCCGGGATGAAAGCGGGGAAGTCATCCATCTGGCAGCGTGGATGGAAGTGGGCATTGTGGAGACCGATAAGTGACCCACACCCTATACAACGGCAGCATCGCCGACCGCGTGGTGCAGTGGTTTCACCAGCACCCAAGCGAGGAACTTACAGCGCGCGACATTGCCATCAAGTTCAACTACCACCGCAACGTGGTATATCAACGCTTGGCCGTTGCCGTGCGCGAGGGCTACCTCGAACGCTCGTCTACTCGTCCCTTGGTGTACCGACTCAAGAAAGGAGCTTAACATGCTGATCAATTTTCTTCGCCACTGGTTTGATCTCCCATCGCCTGAAGCTGTCCGAGAGCTGCATCGCGCCCGACATGGCCGCGAGCTGGCCGAGCTAGATGCCAGCGTGCAGAAGGAAGTGGAGCAGAGTGAAATCCTCCACCGCAAGCGACTGCAGGTTCGCATGCACAATGCTCGGCTCGCGTTGCATCAGGCCGCTGAGCGGCACGCCCAGGCGCGGGTCGCTGCCATCGCGGCCAAGCATCTTGAAAATGCTGAAGCGGAAGCGCATGGAGTCGCAGCCGCCGAGTGCGATCGGGCCGAGAAGGCTTTCGAAGCGTATCACGCTGCGCTACCGCGACCGCTTCAGCGCTGCCTGTGGGAGGATAGGCATGATTTCGGATCCTAAGCTGCTACGGCCGATGCTGGCCGTCTCCACCAGCAAACTTGACGAGAAGTATCCGCTGCGCTGGCCCAAGATCGCGAGCCCCAAGATTGATGGGATCAGAGGCATCGTGCACGACGGCCGCGTGCTTTCCCGCGCCCTGAAAATGATTCCCAACGGGTTTATTCAGGATCACTTTGGCGTACCCCAGCTCGCGGGGCTCGATGGAGAGTTCACCGTGGGGGAGCCGAATACCCCGACTACCTACCGCGATACAGTCTCTGGCCTAATGTCCCAGGATGGCGACCCGGATATTCACTTCTGGGTCTTCGATACGATTTACCATAGCGGTCGAACCTACCGCGAGCGAGCAGGTGTCCCACTGTGGCAGCAGATCACCAAGAGCGGCATTTCCAACGTTCACCTGCTGCAAAGCGAATGGGTCACGAACGAGGCCGAGGCCGCCACGCTAGAAAGCCACTGGCTCAACGTTGGCTACGAAGGTATTATGTACCGCGATCCGGATGGGCTTTACAAGAATGGGAGGTCGACGCCTCGCGAGCAGGGCCTCGTCAAAAAGAAAATGTTCGTGGATTCGGAAGCCCTGCTAATCAGCATGGAGCCGCTCTATACCAACACGAATGTCGCCGAGCTGGACGAGCGCGGGTACACCAAGCGGTCCAGCCACCAAGAGAATCAGGTCCAGCAAGAACTGCTGGGGGCGCTCGTTGTCCGCGATGTGATCACCGGCCAAGAATTTCGCATCGGCACTGGCTTCACGCTCGAGGATCGCAAGCTGATCTGGCAGAACCGGAGTAATCCGCCAAGCTCGATCGTAAAATACAAGTTCTTCCCCGTCGGGGTGAAGGACCTGCCGCGCCATCCGGTATTTGCTGGGTGGAGAATGAAAGAAGACTACTAAGGAGTGGCTATGGCACGCAAACCGAAAAATTCCAACGAGCGCCGCATCCTGGCGGTGCTGATTCGCAACGGCTTCTACGAATGGCAGCGGCACTATTCGCGAGTGCAGAATGCCATCCGCCGCGCGTCCGAGTTGGGATTCTTGTACGGCCTGCCGGGGGATGTTATCGAGATTAGCGACTCGAAAACCGGCGCGCAGGTTGGCATCATCAAGGTGCATACCGGCGGGAAGCTCGTGACCACGTGGACTGTGTGGGCCAAGGGCGAAGCCTTTAAGTAAAGCATGTTTGCGCCTCTAGCCCCCTCGGGGCTTTTGGCCTAAAATGCTAGGCTTTGGGGCAGGCATACTAATAAGGACCGCCATGGTTTTGACCGCGCACGAGGTGAGCGTAATCAACAAAGCAAAGCAGATTCTTCATTCTAAGGCAAAAGAGACAGAGCTGTTTCTCTCGTCTTCTTTTTCCAAGGATTATTGGCAGCTTCGGCTGTCGCGGCTGACCCATGAAGAGATGTGGGCAGCTTGGCTCAATTCAGGAGGAAAGCTGATTGCTACTTCGCGAATCGGCATCGGCACAGTCGATACCGTTTTCGTGGCACGGCGGGAAGTAATTCGTTCGGCTCTGCAGCACAATGCGGCGATGGTGGTGCTGGCGCATAACCATCCATCCAATGATGCTGTGCCGTCGCAGCACGACCTAGAGCTTACCGCAGCTTTGAAGGATTCTTTTTCGCATATCGGGGTGCAGTTGGTAGATCATATCGTCGTAGGCACCCCAGGTCTTTTTTCCTTTGCAGATGAGGGATTGCTATGAGCATCGAAACTCTCCTTTCCGATTGGCGTAACGCCGCTGCGGAGCTGAATACCATCAAGGCTCGCGAGATGCGCCTGCGCCTGGAGCTGTATCAGCTGCTAGCTAGCGCAGACCCCAGGCTGTTGCAGGAGGGCGCGCACACTGTCGAAATTCCTGGCCGCCACGCCAAGGTGAAAATCGGCACGAAGTACAACCGCACGCTCGACGCCGCGGTGCTTCCGAGCGTCTTCGCCAAGCTGCGCGAGATGCAAATCAACCCTGACCCGCTCATCAAGAACACGCCCGAGCTGGTCATCAAGGAATATCGAAAGCTGCAAGGCGATGCCAAGCTGGCGTTCGATGAAGCTGTGGTCACCAAGCCCGGCGCCCCATCGCTCGAGTACGTCGAGCTCCCCCAGGAGTAATCAGCATGGCAATCAAGTTTTCCACCACCCGCGCCGAAGCTGCGCAATCCGGTGTCAAAATTCTGCTCTACGGTGACGCCGGCTTCGGCAAGACTCGCGCAGCAGCCACCGCGCCCAGGCCCGTCATCGTATCGGCCGAGTCCGGGCTGCTGTCCCTGGCCGGCTATGATCTGCCGGTGGTCGTCGTGCGCAGCGTCAACGACTTCAACGAGGTCTACCGCTGGGTCACCGAATCAGCCGAAGCCAAGGGCTTCGACACCGTCTACATCGACTCGCTGTCGGAGATTGCCGAGCAGGTGCTGTCCAACGCCAAGGCCCAGGTGAAGGATCCGCGGCAAGCCTACGGCGAGCTGATCGAGAAGACCATGATGAGCATCCGGGCCTTCCGCGATCTGCCCGGCAAGCACGTCATAATGACGGCGAAGATGGAGCGCATCAAGGACGACATGACGGGCTCCGTGATGTATCAGTGCTCGATGCCCGGCACGAAGCTCGGCCCGCAGATTCCGTATCTTTTCGACGAGGTGTTTCGCCTGGGGATCGGAAAAACGCCCGAAGGCGTGGACTATCGGTTCTTCCAGACGCAGCCGGATCTGCAATATGCTGCGAAGGACCGCTCGGGCAGGCTGGATCCCATCGAGCGCCCCGACTTCACCTTCGTGATCAACAAGATCCTGGCCGGCACTGCGCAGGCGCCGGCCCCCGCTTCCCAACCTGAAGCCACTTCCCAGGCTTCGTAATCGCAAGGAGCAACAAGAGCTATGGCACAACTCAACTTCGACGCGTCCCAGGTCGCGCCGCAGGAAGCCGTCGAGGCGCTGCCGCCGGCCTGGTACACGGCCCAGATCACCGAGTCCGAGATGAAGGAAAACAGCCTGAAGACCGGCCACTACCTTCAGCTGGTGCTGCAGATCATCGATGGGCAGTACAAGGGGCGCAAGATTTTCGATCGCCTGAACCTGAACAACCCCAACGCGCAGGCCGTCGAGATCGCCTATCGGCAGCTGTCCGCCATCGCGCACGCGGTGGGGGTGCTCAAGGTTGCCGACAGCCAGCAACTGCACGGCAAGCCGCTTCAAGTCCGCCTGAAGCTGCGCCCCGCGACCACGACGCCCGACGGCAAGACGTACGAGGCCAGCAACGACGTCAGCGGCTACCGCGCCGTCGAGGGTTCGGTGAGCGCCAGCTCGCCGGCTGCCGCCCCCGCCTGGGCATCGCAGGGCGCCGCGCCGGCTGCTGCCCCTGCGGCGCCTGCTGCTGCCCCCGCTGCCGCCGCCTGGGCGCCCCCGGCTGCCCCGGCTGCCCCCGCTGCTGCCGCGCCGGCTGCCGCACCGGCTGCCCCCGCTGCCGCTGCTGCGGCCACCGGCGGCGTGCCCCCGTGGGCGCAAGGTCCCGCGCAGTAAGCATTCAGTCTTGAACCCCCCTTTGGGAGCCTTCCCGGCTCCCTTTTTTTCCTTTACAAGGAAGCGCCGTGAATCTCAACAATTATCAGTTTCTCGCCAACCGCACCGCCAAGTCGCTGCCCACCCCGATTGACGATCTGATGCACGCGCAGATTGGCATGACGACTGAAGTCGGCGAGTTCGCCACCACACTCAAAAAGATGGCGATATACGGCCAGCCCATGACCGCCGAAAAGCGTGACAACCTGATCGAGGAGCTGGGCGACCTCATGTGGTATGTCGCCCTGGCCGCGACGGCGCTGGAAGTTCCGCTCGATCTCGTGGCTCAGCACAACGTCGACAAGCTGGTGGAGCGCTATCCCGACAAGTATTCTGATGAGCTCGCGGCGGCGCGCCTGGACAAGAATGGCGCCGAGGACTGAACCATGCTGCTTGCAACCAAGACGCTAGCGCTGATCGAGGCTGCGAGCCGGCAGCCCGATTTTCATCGCGAGTTCAAGCGCGCCATCGCTGACTATCAAGTCAAAGAGGACAGCGTGCGCGGCCACCTGGGCGCATCGCTGATCGGGCGGAGCTGCCCGCGAGCCCTGTGGTACGGCTTCCGCTGGGCCAACGGCACGAACGAGCGCGAGAAAGTTGCCGGCCGTATGATTCGCCTGTGGCAGCGCGGCGACATCGAAGAGTTTCGCTTCATTGCGCTGCTTCGCATCGCTGGTATTCAAGTCTGGAACGTCGACGAAAACGGCAAGCAGATCGGCTTCGAGTCCGGCTACTTCGCCGGCAGCATGGACGGCATCGCTGGCGGCGTTCCAGATGTTCCAAGAGGCGAATTCTGCAACCTGGAGTTTAAGACGCATAACTCCAAGAGCTTCGCCAAGTTGCTGAAGGAAGGCGTCCGTAGTTCCAAGTTCGAGCATTTCGTGCAGATGCAAATCTACATGAAAAAGAAGGCGCTGCGGTGGGCGCTCTACCTTGCAGTCAACAAGGATACCGACGAAATTCACGCGGAAATCGTTGCTTTCGAGCAAGAAGTAGCCGACAAGTACGATGCTCGCGCGATTTACATCATCGAAGCCAAGGAAGCGCCGCCCAAGATCCACAACGACGCCTCGTGGTTCGAATGCAAGTTCTGCGACTTTCATGCAGTATGCCACCGCGGCCAGGAAATCGCGCGCTCCTGCCGGACGTGCGTACACGGCTTCGCCGGGAATCAAGAGAAGATGTGGGGCTGCAACTACCACCAAGAGTGGCGCAGCAAAGAGGAACAGCTCGAAGGGTGTAGCAACTATGTTCCAATTAAGACCTTACCAGTCTGAGGCAGTTGCGGCGATCTACCAATACTTTCAGCACAAAACAGGCAATCCGCTGGTCGTTATTCCAACTGCCGCAGGCAAGAGCATCATCATTGCCGACTTTATCCACAGCGTGTTTCGCTACTTCCCTGGGCAGCGGGTCGTGGTGGCCTCGCATGTGGCCGAGATTCTTTTTCAAGACAAAGAAAAGCTCGACGCTCATTGGCATGGGGCGCCGACGGCCATGTTCGGCGCCAGCCTGGGGGCCAAGCGCGTAGCCCCCGTCACTTTTGTTGGCATCGCCAGCGGCGCGCGTCTGCCGCAAGTCTTTGGTCGCGTGGACTTGCTCCTTATTGATGAGGCCCATCTCGTTTCGGAAAAAGAAGATACGCAGTACCAGTCTTTTATTCGGGCGCTGATGGAAGTAAATCCGCTAATGAAAATTATCGGCTTTACCGCGACGCCTTATCGCATGAAGGGCGGCATGCTGACGGAAGGCAATATCTTTACCGATATCTGCTACGACCTGAGCACGCCCGAGGCTTTCTACAAGCTGGTGCAAGATGGCTATCTGTCGCCACTGGTGCCCAAGCAGACGCGCGAGCAGCTTGATACTTCGCAGATTGCGGTCCGGGCCGGCGAGTATGCGATGGACGCTGTGCTGGCCGCCTTCGATAAAAATGAAATCACTCGCCGAGCAGTTCAAGAGATTGCGGAGTACGGCGATGACCGCGTCAGCTGGCTGACGTTTGCTTCTGGCATCGAGCATGCCCATCATATCGCCGAGGAGATGCGCCGCATCGGCATCGCAGCGGAAGCTATCGATGGCACGATGACAATGGAGAAGCGCACGCGACTGCTGGCGGATTTCAAGTCGCACAAGCTGAAGGCCATCGTCAATAATAACATCTTGACAACTGGCTTCGACCACCCGGCTTTGGATCTGATTGCGGTGCTGCGGCCGACGCGCTCCACAGGCTTGTGGGTGCAGATGCTGGGGCGCGGTTGCCGCGTAGCGGAAGGCAAACGCGACTGCCTCGTGCTAGATTTCGTGGGCAATACGCGCCGGCTAGGTCCGATCAATGAGCCCCGGCTCCCGGGCAAGGCTCGCAGGGGCGGCGAGAGCGTTGCGCCTGTCAAGGTGTGCGAGCACTGCCAGACGTACGTCAACATTGCGGTGAGGGTTTGCCCCGAGTGCGGCTACGAGTTTCCTATTCGGGTGGGCATCGAGGAAACTGCTTCTAACCTGGAGCTGATCAAAGCGCCCGGCAAGACGAATGCTTATGGGCTGCCCATTCCGGAAATTGCTCCGGAAGAAGAGTTCAGCGTTACTACCATCGAGTATAGCTTTCATAACAAGATCGGCAAGCCGGCTAGCCTGAAAGTAACTTATTTCTGCGGATTGCAGATGTTTCAGGAATACTGGTGCTTCGAGCATGGCGGGTTCGCTGCCAAGAAGGCTCGCGATCGCTGGTTCGAACTGGGCGGCCTGGCGCCTGCGCCGGAGACCGCGTTCGATGCGCAAGCTCGCATCCAAGAAGTTGGGCGCCCTGGCACAGTCAAAGTGCGTATGGCTAAACCTTACCCGGAGGTAACAGGCTATGGATCCATCCGAGAAGCTCAAACAGCAACGTGAAGGCTGGCGAGCTGTAATTGACGCCGGCCTTTACAGCGGCAAGGTAACGAGTTGCATCAACTGCGAAAATTTTGACAAGAAAAACGAGCTGTGCATCTTAGCCGGCAGCAGACCACCCGCTCGCGTAGTTATGTTTGGTTGCCCAGCGTGGATATTTGATATCCCATTCTAGGGGTTCTCCCTGGGCTGGCAATATCGGCCAGAGCGGCGGATAATAGGGGCATCTAAAGGAGGGCCGCATGGATAAACCGTTATACATCATACTGCGCCGCACCCCGACCAGCATCCATTTGGAAGGGATCGCGCCACTGCGGGAAGCGCAGTGCATCGGGCTACTGCTGAAGGCAGCCAATCCGGAAGCGACTTACATTGCGCCCCCGCTGATGGGGCGCTGTCTGGCGAAGTTTGGCAGCAAGATTCTTCGGCAGTTCTACTGGGACTTGAGCGGCAAGGAAGCCCCGGAGACGTATCCCGAACTTCTGCGTGCGCTACTGGATGAACTAAGCGTTCGCGACGTGGATAATCGTTCGCTGCGAAGCCTCGAGGCCGCGGTGGAAACGGCCGGCATCAGCCCGCTGGACTTCGAGCCCAAGCGCGCTGAGCCGTCGCAGTTGGCAACGCCCAAGGAAAAGAAGCCGAAGGAAGCCAAAGGCCTCGGGCACACGAAGCTCGTCTGGCTGATTGCGGACGAGCTGAAGCAGAAGAACGGCGGCGCGATGCCGCATCGCAAAGTGATCATAGATGCTTGCCTTGCGGAAGGCATCAAGCAGGGGACCGCGGGAGTTCAGTACGCGGCCTGGAAAAAGGCTCAAGGAGGTTCTTAATAGGCCTCTGGCGCTCGTGCTATTCCGCGCGATTGCGGATAGCATTATCACATGGCTCGCGGTTGGCGGGTCATCTTTCAATCCAACTCTGAGGTAACCATGAACGCTCCCACCACCACCGAAGCTCCCCAAGTCGCCGAGAAGGATGCCAAGAACGGCGTCACCCGCCCGAAGGCCGGCACCCAGTGCGGCATCATCTGGGACATCGCCGACAAGCTGTCCGCCGGCAAGTCGGAGCCCCCGCGCAAGGACATCTTCGCCGAGGCCCTGAAGGTCGGCATCAACGAAGCCACCCTGAACACCCAGTACAACCGCTGGCGCAAGTACAACGGCCTGGTCGGCACCAGCAACGCCGGTCGTCCGCCGAAGGCCGAAGGCGAGGCCGCCGCTGCGTCCGGCGCCAAGAAGGGTGGCGGCAAGAAGGGCAAGAAGGGCGAAGCCCCGGCGCTCGCCGAGCCGACGCCGGCCCAGGCCGATGCCGCCGCGCTCGCGACCTATTCGGATCCCGACGCTGCGATGGCCCAGGCAGGCGGCGGCGTGCAGGTGTAATTCCTGCGGCGAGCTGCTGCTAGTGCTGTGAAAGCCGCCTCGTGCGGCTTTCTTTTTCTTCGGAGGAAGCATGTTCGGAAAGAACATCATTATGAAGGCCGAGCGCGGGGACGGCAGCCTGCTCTCAGTCAACAGTATTTTCTACACGATTCAAGGGGAAGGCCCAAACGCAGGGCAGACGGCAGTCTTTATCCGGCTGGCTGGATGCAACCTGAGATGCCACTTCTGCGATACAGACTTCGATACTTTTCAAGTCCAGATGCACGTGGACGACATCGTGGGCCTTGTTCGCGAGGTGATGCAGCCGCACTGCAGGCTGGCGGTTATCACGGGCGGCGAGCCCTTGCGCCAGCCTATCGGCCTCCTCGTGCGGCGCCTGCGCGCCGAGCTGGGCATGCGCACCCAGGTGGAAACCGCGGGCACCCTGTGGCCCGAAGGGCTCGATCCCGGAGAGGGCATCGAGATCGTGTGCTCGCCCAAGACTGGCAGCGTGCATCCGGTTGTAGAGGAATACTGCACCGACTGGAAATACATCTTCAAAGAGGGCGAGCAGTCTCTCGAAGATGGTCTTCCAGCCATGAGCACCCAAATCGCCGGGAACCCTGCTAAAATATATCGTCCAAAGCGGGGAATCATCTGGGTGCAAGCAATGGAAGAGTATTACCCGGATGGCACGCCAAACCGAGAACGCACGCAAAAGAACCTGGAAGGGGCTGCTGCTGCCGCCATGCGGTTTGGCTACCGTTTAACCGTGCAGATGCACAAGCTGGCGAACCTGGAGTAAACCATGACCCTCAAGTCGGACCGCGCAATGGTCGTCCTTTCGGGCGGCCAAGATTCCACCACCTGCCTGTTCTGGGCAATCCGTGCCTACGGCAAGGAGAACGTGGGTGCTGTGACTTTCGACTACGGCCAAGCGCACCGCATCGAAATCGAAGCGGCCAGCCGTGTTGCCGACATGGCCGACGTGGCGCAGCGGCATGAAATCATCCGCGTTCCGGATGTGTTGGTCTCGACCAGCCCGTTGACCAACGGGGGCGCCGGGCTCGAGCGCTACGACGACTACAACCAGATGGAGCAGGTCATCGGCAACCGCGTCGAGAAGACCTTTGTGCCGCTGCGCAATCCGTTCTTTCTGACGCTGGCAGCCAACCGAGCGGTCGCGGTGGGCGCGGGCAGGCTGGTGACGGGCATCTGCCAAGCGGACAACGCCAACTATCCCGATTGCCGAGACGACTTCCGCGTGGCGATGGAGTTCATGCTCAACCACGCGCTGGGCCTCGTGGGAGTGGAACGCGTTGGCGGCATCCCGCTGAAGGTCGAAGCGCCGCTGATGTGGCTTCCCAAGGACGAAACGGTACGCCTAGCGCGCACGTTGCCGGGCTGCTGGGAAGCGCTGGCGTATTCGCACACCAGCTATGACGGCAGGTATCCGCCGACGGACATGAACCATGCGAATGTGCTGCGCGCCAAGGGATTCGAGGACGCCGGTTTTCCCGACCCGCTGGTCGAGCGCGCATGGCGCGCGGGGCTAATGTCGCTGCCGACGACGGCCAACTACGATGTCCTGCGCCGCGAGGAGGACGGGCTGTGAACACCACCGCTACGCGCTATCACGATCTGTCTGTCGGCCACCGGGTTTTCCGGCACGAGAGCAAGTGCGCGCACCTGCATGGGCACAACTATCGCATCCATTTTACGGTGCAGGCCGACAAGCTCGACCCCGTCGGCCGGGTGCTGGACTTTGGCGACATCAAGCGCCTGCTGTGCGAATGGCTGGAAGTGACTTGGGACCACCGCTTCCTGCTATGGAACGAAGACCCTCTGGCCGACGATCTGGTGGCGATGGATCCGCAGGGTGTCATTCTCGTGCCCTTCAACCCCACTGCTGAGAACATGGCCGAGTTTCTTCTGCTCGAAGTCGGCCCGTCGTTGCTGCCGGCGCATGTGCAGCTCGTTTCGGTGGTTGTCGAAGAGACCCGCAAGTGCTCGGTGGAAGCTCGCCGTTTCTACAAGGAAAACGAATGAAAAAAGTCGACATGCTGCAAGCGATGCTGTCATCGCTCGGGGGCGCCCCCGTTGTGGGGAATGGCGGCGTGGCCGCGTCGTTTTTTGATGGTCCACGGGGCATCGAATCGATCGGCAAGGTCGGCGCGGCGCGCTCCAAGGACGGCACGCACGCCTCGGCGCGGCGTGCGGCGCTGAAAGCCAGCCGGCGCAAGGCTGCTCGGATCGCTGCGCGGAGGAACGGACATGCGTAATCAAGGCAACGGCAATCTGTTTACCAGCGTCGGCGAAGAGCGTCTGCGCCTGATGGAGGAAGCGGCTTCGACGCACATCGCCAATCTCTTCGATACGCTGCTGATCGACTGGCCCAACGATCACAACATGCACGATACACCGCGACGCGTTGCGAAGATGCTTGTGCAAGAGATTTTCGCGGGGCGCTACCAGCCGATGCCGAAGGTGACCACTTTCCCGAACGCTGAGAATCTGGACGAGCTCTACACTACCGGCCCGATTACGGTGCGCAGTACCTGCTCGCATCATCTGATGCCGATCTACGGGCAGTGCTGGATCGGCATTATTCCCGGTGATCGCGTCATGGGCCTGTCCAAGTTCAACCGGCTGGTGGACTGGATTTGCCGGCGCCCGCAGATCCAAGAAGAAATGACGGTGCAGATTGCCGACCTGATCGAGCGCCTGATGTCTCCGCTGGCGCTGGGGGTTGTGGTGCGCGCCAAGCACATGTGCATGACGCATCGCGGCGTCAATGAGCATGGCGATGCCGAAATGACTACCAGCGTCATGCGAGGGAAGTTGCGCGAGTCGGCCGCAGCTCGAGCGGAGTTCTTTTCGCTGATCAAGTAATGCACCTCTACTTCGCGGGCATCTACGCGAACGGCTTGGTCCCGGGCGCTCGGACTTACTTAAGTCTGACGCCCGAGGAACGGGCTGCGCGGGACGATATTTTATTCCATCTGGAATCGTATCACTATATCGACAACGCAACGAAGATCCGGCAAATCCGCCGCGACAAGAAAACCGTGTTTCTGGACAGCGGCGCGTTCTCTGCTTACACCAAGGGCGTGGAAATTAGCGTGCGAGACTACGTTCAGTACATCAAAGATAATCGCGATATTATTATCGACGAGGACGGCGCCCTGCTGGCCTCAGTGCTGGACGGCATCGGCGATCCGCTAAAGACCTTCCAGAATCAGGCCGAGATGGAGCGCCTGGGGGTGACGCCGCTGCCTTGCTTCCACTACGGCGAAGATGAGCGATACCTGGATTTTTATATCCAGCACTATCCCTATATCACGCTGGGCGGCATGGTTCCAATCTCGAAGCCACAGCTACGGCTTTGGCTGGACCGCATCTGGCGCGATCACCTGTGCGATAAAGACGGCAAGCCAAAGCTGAAAGTGCACGGCTTCGGCATGACGTCTCTCGACCTTATGCTGCGCTACCCTTGGCACAGCGTGGACTCGTCGTCCTGGGTGCAGGTGGGCTCCAACGGCGCGGTATACACGCGTAGCTGGGGCACTGTGCACGTCTCCGAGCATGCACCATCGCGCAAGACTGAAGGACGCCATTATGATACAATGCCGCGCCCCCAGCAAGAGGCTTTCGAGGCAGAGATCGCAGCCAATGGGTTTACAATAAAAAGGCTGCGGGAAGAATATGTTTCTCGCTGGGTGTACTCTATTTGCACCTTCAACCAAATCCAGCGCGAGATTCTGAACAAAGAAAGAGTCTTCAAGCCGGAGCAAGAGGATCTCTTCGCATGCTAGATTCTATTCGCTTCGTAAAAGGAGCGGTCGAGAAAAAGAGCTTTGTTCCAGACTTCAGCTATTTCGCAATCCGGGAAGGGCGCATTTACGGCGGCAACGGAGTCGTTACGCTTAGCGCCCCGATAGCCATCGATCTGGAAGCCTATCCGAAGGCTGAGACCTTTGGAAAGCTGCTGGAACAATGCAACGGCCCGATTAGTTTGGCCCTTACGGGCTCCGGGCGCCTGCGGGTGCAAGCCGACGGCCTGCGGGGCTTTGTGGATTGCTTGCCCACGGCGCGCACGGAGCCGGCGCCTGCGCCTGCTGCTATAGCCATGCGTGCGCCCCTGCTGCCAGTGCTGCGCGCCTTGGTCCCTTTCGTTTCGGAGGATGCTTCGCGGCCATGGTCGCGCGGAGTGCTACTGCGGCAGGGCTTCGCGCATGCGACTAACAACGTAGTGCTAGTACGGGCGCCTATCGTGCAGGAGGTGCCTGAAATCAACTTGCCCATGAAAGCTGTGCGCGAGCTGCTGCGCATCGGTGAGGAGCCGACGGGCATGGCGCTCGAAGCCACGACGGCGGTCTTTCATTACGCCAGCGGCCAATGGATGCGCACAAGTCTGCTTTCTTGCGAGTGGCCGAACTTAGAGCGGCTGTTCGGGCTGCCTTTCGAATATCGTCAAGTCTTTCCGGATTTGCAGAGCTGCGTCGAGCGCATCAAGCCGTTCGTGGACCCTGCCCGCAATTCGATTATCTTCCGCGGCAGTTCAGTGGGGACGCACACTGATCCAGAATTCGGCGTGCACCTGGAAATGGAGCACGATTACGGGGAGGGTACGTTCAGCATTACCTACATGCAGGACGTGGCAGCTATCGCCGAGAACATCCTGCTCGTGAAAGGGGCGCCGTCTGGTTTTACGGGCGGTGGAATAACCGGCGTTCTGGCAGGCATGCGCGATGAGGGATGATGCCATTGGATTTTTCTGGGAAGATATACCCCAGACACGATCTAATCGCCAGCATGCGCGCCCGATGGCTGAGATACCGGCGACGGGCTGGGTGGCCCCAAGGGACTTTCCGCGCCTGGATAATGTCCGGGTGCTGGGCTTCGATACCGAAACGTACGACCCTGACTTGCTGACGAAAGGGCCAGGGTGGGGGCGCGGCGTCGGGCACATTGTCGGGGTGTCGCTGGCTACGTATGATCGCGGCTGGTATTTTCCCGTTCGGCATTCTGTGCGCCCCGAAGAAAATATGGATCCGGAGCAGGTCTTTCGCTTCTTGCGCGACGTGCTGGGCAACCCGGCGAGCGCAAAAGTCGGGGCGAACTTGCTGTACGACGTAGGCTGGGCCAAGCAAGAGGGCATCGAAGTCCGCGGCCAGCTGATTGATGTGCAGTTTGCCGAGGCGCTGCTGGTGGAAGCTGGCGAAACAAACTTGGATTATCTGGGCCAGAAATACTTAAATGCTGGCAAAGAGACGTCGCTGCTGTATCAGTGGTGCGCAGACAGCTACGGCGGCGATCCAACCGGCAAACAACGCGCCAATATCCATCGCGCGCCCCCGTCGCTGGTCGGCCCTTACGCCGAGGCGGACGCTGTGCTGCCATTGCGTGTCATCGTAAAGCAGTATGCCGCCCTTCAGGCAGAGGGGTTGCTGGATGTTTTCGATATGGAGAATCGGCTCATCCCGCTACTTGTGGCGATGCGCTGGGCCGGCGCTTCAGTCAGCATTCCGCGGGCGGAGCAAGTGCGCGACGAGCTGCTGGCCCAAGAAAAGAAACTTCAGCAAGAGCTGGATGCTATGGCGGGGCGCAGCGTAAACGTCAACGCTGCGGCCAGCATCGCCAAGGCGTTTGACGACATCGGCGTCGCCTACCCCAAGACGAGAAAAGGGCAGCCATCTTTTCAGAAGGACTGGCTAAACAACCATGAGCACCCGATCGCGCAGAAAATTGTCGAGCTTCGCGGCGTCACAAAAATCCGCTCGACGTTTATCGAGTCTTACATCCTCGACTCCAACGTCAATGGAAAGGTATACACCCAGTTTCACCCGCTTCGAGGAGACAGCGGTGGAACGCGTTCCGGACGCCTATCGTCCAGCACTCCAAATCTGCAAAACATTCCTTCAAGGGACAAAATCCTCGCCCCATTGGTTCGATCTTGTTTTGTCCCGGACACGGGCGACCAGCAGTGGCGGCGATACGACTATTCGCAGATTGAATATCGCTTCCTTGCCCATTTCGCTCTCGGGGAAAAGTCGGCTGAACTCCGTGCTCAGTACAACGCTGATCCTAACACCGACTACCATGAATCAACCCGCCAGCTTATTCTACGTGAAGAAGGGATTGAGCTTGACCGTAAGCCTACCAAAACAATCAATTTTGGGTTGATCTACGGCATGGGCGCGGCGAAGCTCGCGCGCAGTATCGGCTTATCGCCTGCCGAGGGCAAGAAGCTGTTCCAGACATACCACCGAGGCGTCCCTTTTGCACAGGCCACGATGGATCACTATATGGCCCAGGCGCAAAAGACGGGAGTGATTACGACCATCCTGGGGCGGCGGTCGCGCTTCGAACTGTGGGAGCCAGACGATTGGAATCGCGAGAACCGGGTTGCTTTGCCATTTGAAGCAGCCAGGGCGTTGTACGGGCGCCATATTCAGCGCGCCTATACGCACAAGGCGCTGAACCGGCTGTTGCAGGGCTCGGCCGCCGATATGATGAAAAAGGCGATGCTGAACCTTTACGAGTCCGGCATCTTCGACGTCACTGGCGTTCCACGCCTGACTGTGCACGACGAGCTTGACTTTAGCGACCCCGGCGGTAAGGATGAAGCATTTGCTGAAGTCAAGCGCATGATGGAAAATGCCATCAAGCTGCACATCCCAGTTATTGCCGAAATGGATGTCGGCGCTAACTGGGGCGAATGCACCTGATGCCTACAGCGCCGCTTTCAGGTGCGAACCCGCCGCAACCAGTACTGGACTGATAGCGACGTCGCGCGGGGTCATGCGGTCAGCCGTCGACAGCGCTCCGCGCTGTAGCGGAACGCCGGCAGCGGCGAGCTTGTATATGACCAGCTCGCTACAGAACCACGCTGTGGCGGTTCTTGTTTTTCGGTCGAGGCTCTGAAAGACCATACCCGCGATGGCTCGCCAGTCATACGGCTTGCCGATTTCGCGCAGCAGCGAGCGTTCGAGGTCGGCGTAGGTGGTTTCAGATACGCTGATCCAGAACAGGTCGTACTCCTGGGAGCCCAGGTAATCGAATGGACGGCACTGGACGCCGCCATTCGGTTGCGCCCCGAGCCACTGTTCTGGACGCCGTTGGCACAACGGCCATGCGAACTCGGCGTGCACGTAGGGACTGCGCGAATACCACGCAATGATGGCATCGTACAGGTTTCCGCGGCCTCCCCGCATGCAACGAATGTAGACTCGCATGGCCGCCCCGCTTAGCCGATCGCGGGGGCCGGTGCTGCCTGGGCACCTGCCGGCGCCTGTGCGGGCGCCTGGGCAGCCGGAGCCGGCGCGGCGGCCAGTGATACCGGGGCACCCAGGAGGCCGCGCTGCGCGGCAATGGCATCGTAGATGGCTTGGTCGGCTTTCACTTCGGTCACGATAGCCGCCATCAGCTGGCCGATCTGGCTCGAATTGGCGCCAAAGGACGTGATCAGCGCCGGGATGACTTGGGCAGCCATCGCGATCAGCGCATCTTGGGGTGCTCCGGCGAGCTTGCCGGCGGAGATTGCCGCCAGTAGTACTGGCATCAGGGTCTCCGCGGTTGCGAGAGCGGTTTGGCCGACAGTTTGCAGCGTGGTCGTTGCGGGGGTGACGGAGCTCATGTCTGTCCTCATTGGGTAAGTTTCGCAACGCCGGCCAGCGTGCTGATAGTCACGAAGGCTTGCGTCAGCTGCTGCGCCGCCTGGGTGTTGTTGGTCAGGGCCGTCGAGCACAGTCGCGTTGCCTGCTGGGTCGCCGCGTACAGTGCGCTCGCGCTGGCCTGGGGCAGCGTTCGCAACTTGTTGGCAATCACCGGCGAGGAATCGTGGTAAATCAGGCACAGCTGATACTGATGGGTCTGGATGTTGGCTGCCGCTTGAGCTTGTGCCGCACTCGCCTGCGCTGGCGTCATATTGGCAGTCACCGGCGTGTTGCACCCGGCAAGAAGCGATCCCATCAGGAATGCGCCGATCAGAAGAAGAATGTGTTTCACGCTTACTGCTCCGGTTGTACGGCGGACGCCGCAGTGGGTGCCGGCGAACCGGCGGAACGAAAGGACTGCGAGTTCTTGCCCAGGGCATGCGCGATCAAGCTGGGCACAAGAACTGCGGCCAGAGTTTGCGCTTCCGGCGGCACGCCAGCTTTGCCGCCCCAGAACCATACCGCAGTGGCACCGATGCCGATGATCCAGTGCGTCCAGTATTCACGTAAAGTCATCTGACTCTCCTGCGGCTGCGCGAGGCGGAATATACTGCTCCAGCTTTTCGACGTACTCAATTGTCAGCTCCAGTTCAAAGCCGTTGCCATCGACGAGCTTAACAATCCCAGATGTTCTATACACCCGAAAAATGCGAAGAACACCGAAGGCGCTAGTTTTTACCCAGCACCCAGCAAACAACCCGTTTTTGAGCTCGTTACCTATTGTCATTTGTACGGATTATAAGCTGGCGCGTAGGCAATACTGCAAGCATTATGTTCTATACGCGGTGGAACATAGTTGAACCTATACTGGAGGATTCAAGAACTCTTTCTTTTCCGCAAGGCGTCGGCGAAGCAGCCCGGCCACAACTCGACCTCCTGCGTGATCCCACAGGGCAAATTGTCCGGCGGCAGTTCGGATATCCCCGCCGTTGAGAAGGCGAAGCATGGTGGAACGCGCAAATGCTTCTCGTCCAACGTTGTAGACGAAGTCGACCAACGCATCGAATTCTGGTTGGTTAAGCTGGATATTTACCAGCTCGTTAACAGCATCCTGTGCTTCATGCGTATCCAGGATAAGCCACGCCATCGCCTGCTGTTGGGTACAGGTCATCCCCTCGTACACATCTGGCCCGGTGTGCCCGTAACCGATAGTCCATGGATCGGTCGGCAGCGGCTTGTAGGCGACGAAACGGCAACCCTCGAAGCGCTCGGTCAGCGCGAGCCCGACTTTACTGTATTGCATCGGCGTTCTCATGCTGCACCTCCGTTGTATTGGGGCTCATGCGCCTTCACCCAGTCCCACAGCGCATCGAAGGCCTTCAGGTAGTAGGCGCCCAGATCCGCGCTCTCGGTGAAACACAGATCGTTCATTTGCAGGCTCGCGCTGGGCGAGTAGTTCCAGCTTCCGTCCTCGACGCCCACGCGGCCGTCCGGTGTCCAGATCACGGTCGCCTTGAGGTGCACGATCTGGTGATGCTCGGGCGATGTGCCGATCAGGTAGTGCTGGCCGTCGACCAGTCCCGCCGCCTTGAGCCGGGCGATCTGGGGTGCCTCGGCTCGGCCGGCAGCCTGCGTGTGGTCGAAGATGATCCCGACATCGGTGCCGGCCAAGTGCGCGGCAATCACTGCGTCGAAGAACGGCGCCAGCGTGCACCCGTAGATCATCGTGCGCAGCTTGGCGCTTCTGACCGCAGCCCCCGACAGGAAGGCCTCGAAGGCTTTCAGACCGTCCGCGAAGGGCGTGATGATGCGGGTCTGCTCAGCGGTCTCGTGGATCACGCCGAGCGACGGCAGGATGTTCATTCGTCAGGCTCCTCGGGTTTCGGGATGGACCGAAGCGCGTGCCAGCTTCCCGCGATGGCGCCGAGCACGAAAGCGATCACCGTGGCGGCGATCAGCGTGGGGATGGAAACCATGGATCACCTCGCGGTGGAGTTGCCGCACCTCGCGGCGCAGCGCGCGGACCTCGTGCAACGCCTCGGGGATCAGCCGGATGCACGCCGCCCAGTCCTCCAGCATCAGCACCATGGCGCGCGACATGCCGTAAATTTGCCGCAGCGTCTCGCGCAGCAGGGCGTCGCCCCTGTTTTGGGCGATCATGATGATGGGGCCGAACATCGCCGCCTGCACCGACAGCAGCAGGTTCAGCAGGATGTAGGGGTACACATCCCAACGGTCGAGCGGCGCGTCCGAGTTCCACGCCACCCAGCAGATCAGCAGCAGGGTCTGGACGATGATGAACGGCCAGCTTCCCACGCGCGCCGCAACTACCTCGGCGGCGCGCTGGCCCAGCGTGGGCTTGCTCATTGCTGTGCAGCAATGTGCTGCTGTTGCTCGTTGCGTGCGCTGACCGTGACGGCGGCCACCAGCAGGGACACCACCAGCCCGCACACCGCCGCAACCGCGGCGACGGCAAGCCACACGTTGCCGGCGCGCGTGGCTTGCACTTGACGGTCAGCCGCCTCGGCGGGTGTTGCTTTGATGGCGTCGCGGAGCAGCCCGTTGATCGCACCGTCGAAGTGCGCGCGTTGCTCGTAGAACTTGCGGTCGAGTTCGGCGCGCGTCGGCACTTCGCCAATCAACTCCAGCACGCGCGCCTGCCCATCCTTGAGTTCCTGGATGGCGGCAGAGTGCTGTTGGTTGACATCGCGCTGGTCCTCCCATCGCTGGTCGTTCTCGCGCAGGATTTGAGCGTGTTGGGCGACGATTTCGTGGAGCTCGGGCATGGGTAGACTATTTTGGTGATGGAAAACAGGCAAAAGCGATTGCAATGATTTCGATTTTCTTAACCGACTTTGATTGCATAGAAGAAAGTAGCCTGCCCCGCATCGGTGGCCTGAATATCGAGGGTGCCCGAGGCATTGCTGATGGCGTAAATTGCCAAGGTATCGGTCCCGTTTACCTGCACAAGATCGGACAAACCTATGTGCACATCTTCGTTGCCGATGGAGGCTTGATCGCCAGCGGAATAAGCCGCCCCGTTTTTATAAAGGCGCAACGTGGCAAAATTACCGGCCGGTTGGGTCGAGGTCGAATAAATGGACGCATACGCACCAATTTGATAAATGCCAGCGGGTAGCGTTAACTCATGGGTGGAAGTCGAATAGGCGCTTGCAGTGTCGAAATCCACTGTGTCGAAACTGACCTGCGTAAAAGCGTTGTATGGCAGAGATTGGTTGACGGTGCTGTGTGCGCGGAACAGCACCGACGAGCCAGCGCCTCCGGCGGCCCATGCAACCCCGCTCGCCGTGGAGGTGAGAACTTGACCGACCGACCCGCTCGCAAGCCGCGTAGCGCTGCCGCTCGTGCCGCCCAGGATCAGGTCGCCCGCCGAGGTCATCGGATCGGTGAAACCGCCCGTGGGCGCTTCCCAGGCGAGGCCGCTGGCCGTCGAGGTCAGAACTTGCCCGACGCCCCCGCTGGCAAGGCGCGTGGCCGAGCCTCCTGTGCCGCCGATGATGATGTCGTTGGGCGTGGTCATCGGGTTGCCAAACCCCGCCGGGTTGTTCGCCCAGCTCGCCGTCAGCCCGCTTGCCCCGCTGGTGACCGTCAAAACCTGCCCGCTGGCGCCGATGGGAAGGCGCGCAGCAGCACCCCCGGAAAGCGCCAGGATCAGATCGCCCAGCGTCGTCATCGGGTTGGTGAACCCGGCGGGGTTGTTGTCCCACTGCGCGGTGCCGCTGGCGCTGACCGTCAAGACTTGCCCCTGCGCGCCGATGGGCAACCGTCCGGGGCTTCCGCTCGTGCCACCTTGGATCAAGTCGCCCAGGCTGGTCATGGGGTTGGGCATCCCGCTGGCCGGCGTGGACCAAGAGGCGGTCAGGCCGCTCGCGCCGCTGGTGACCGTCAGCACCTGGCCGTCCGATCCGATGGGCAGCCGCGCAGGAGTTCCGCCGCTGCCGCCCACCACCAGATCGCCCAGCGTGGTGATGAGCGCCGCCAGGGAGCCGGCCGTCGAGAACGCCCACAGGTTGGCGCTTTTATCGAGCCCGGCGTAGACCGCGCCGCCCTGCGGAATCGAGACGGGGTTGTGCAGCAGGGCGTCGGAGACGTACAGCTTGAAATTGCCCGTCGTCTCGTTGGCGATGACGTAGGTCTTGCTGCTCAGGTTGGGCAGGAAGATGTAGCTGTCGGCGACGAGCGCGCCCGTGGCCGTCAGCACAGCCATCGGCTGCATGGTGTCGGACGGCTCGATGGTGCCCGTGTACGTCACCTGATAGGTAGTCGTCGGGTTTCCCGCATCGGTCCAGGTCGCGGTGGGCGCCACGGCTCCGCCGGCGTTTTCCGGCGTGGACCCGGGCGGCGCGCGGTACACGTTCACGGAGGTCGCACCCGCCGGGACGGTCCAACTGATGACGACCGAGTTGGTCGAACTGCTGGCACTCGTCGTGATGCTGTACACCGGGGTCGGCGCCGACTCGCCCCAGGGGTACACCGCCGTGAGCACGTAGTCGTAGGTCGTGGACGCGGCAATCGTGCCGCCCGTGGTCGAGGTCGTGACGGTGATGCCGGTGGGTTGCCCCACCCCAATCGTGCCGCCGTTCGATGGGCCGTAGACCGAGGGGCGTGCGTCGGTAACGGTCTGGATCACGCCGCCCGAGGTGACGACCTTCGCCACGGGGATGTAGCCCGTCAGGAAGCCCGTCGTGTTCGACAGCACGAGGCTTCCGTCGAAGCGGCGCTGCACGTAGTTGGTGGAGTTGTCGGTCAGGGTGAGGTGGCCGGCAGCGACGGCGGTCGCCACGCCGTCCTGGTAGACGCTGCCCCCGTAGTAGTAGAAAAGCAGCCCATAGGAGGCGCCCGGGTTGTAGCCGAACGCCGCGAATGCGGATGCCAGCCCATCGAGGATGTTCAGATCCTCGTTGACGGTTACCTCGGGCTGCAATTGGCCGCCGACGAGATAGCTCAGGCCGAGATTGGGGGTGGTTCCGGACATGAAAAAAGCCGCCGAGGTTGCCCCGGGGGGCTCCGTGGAGGTGGAGGGAGGTTCTTAGGTTGTGATGCTGGCGACGTACCCTCGCCCGAGGGTGCCCACCTGGTACACGTTGAATGTGATGGCGCCGGCCGATGTGCCGTCCGCTTGCTGCATGGCGAGGGTGTAGACGAAGGTCGTCGGCGAAGTCAGCGGCCCGCTCACCGTGCGGCGCAAGCTGCCGTGCTGGTCGAAGATGTCGATGCTGTAGGTCGTGGTGTCGGGGTCCAGCGCCGGGGCGACGCCCGACCCCCACACGCCGTTGAGGCGCGCACGGGGCTCGAACGTCACCACCCAGGCGGCGCTCGAATTCGGGACCGCCGTGAGCTGCGCGACGGCCCAGGGCTTGTACCAGATGCCGGTGGGCGCGAAGGACGTTGCGCTGACCGCCGCGATGCTCTGCCCGACCGTCGCAATCTTGAACTCATAGGGGTTGTTCAAGGCCGACAGGGCATAGTTCACCGTGGTTTCGTCGTCCACCTGGAGCAGCACAAAGTTCTCGCCCAGGGCGTGATTTGCCATCGCCCACTCGGTGCCGCGGCGCCCGCGCAAGAGCCTGGAGAGCTGGTAGTACGTGGCGCCGGACGAATCGGTGAGCAACTGCGCATTGGCAAACTGGATCAGCTCATCGCCGACGAGCGCCAGATTGGCTCCCTGGATCACCTGCGTGTCCGTGGCGCTGGACAGTTGCATGTACCCAGCATTGAGGTAGACCGTCAGCGTCGAGGCGTTGTCCCATGTCCAGGGCTGCGTGTCCGCAAGCGCGTTGGAGCACACCCCGCACACCGACGCATTGGCCTGCTGCGCAAGCTCCGTGAAGGTCGTGCCGCCGTCGGTCGATTCATAGACCGCCGCGCCCACGAAAGCGGTCCCCGTCGAGTACGGTGCAATGAGGTAGTAGGGAGACGTGTCGGTGCTTTTCAGGGGCGGAACTTCCAGGAATTGCGAATAGGCCACGCCGATGAAGGGCGGCGTCTTGGCCGGCGTCGAGCTCGTGTTGCTGGCCGGCCCCTGGTTGGTCGAAACGAGGTTGCCGCCGGACGCCGAGGACAGCGCGGCCTGGGGCGACAGCGTGGCGGCCAGCGTCGGGGTGGCGACGGCTTGCGCCTGCCCGTTGCCGCTGCCCAGCACATAGCTGGCGTCGATGACGCCCTGGAACTCGATGAGCGGCTGTTTCTGCGTGTCGCGCAGTGTGACCTGCGTGATGCGCGTGACGCCCCAGGGCGCTTGCACCACATCGCCCGGTTCCAGTTGCAGCCAGTTGAAGTCCGTCGTCCAGGTGTAGGCTGTTTTTTCGATGTGTGGGGCAACTGCCAGCAGCATCGCCGCATTGAGCGCGGTGGAGTCGTCCAGCGTGAGGGGCGCGGAAACCGTGACATCCTTGCCGTATGTGGCCGCCGCGCTGATCTGGAAGGTCTGCGCGTAGGTGTTGTAGTTCGCCAGTGCCGAGGTGTATTTCAGCGTCAGCGAGCGCGGCAGATCCACCTCGGGGGCGCGCGTCATCACGTAGGGCGCCGGCGGGATCGACTTGGAATCGGCCGCGAACCCGATGTCCGACATCTGAAGCTGCGCGCCGATGGGTTGCCCTCGCGGCACGAACCGAAGAAGGCCCGCGCTGTCCACCATGTCCAGCGCGTAAATCTGGCACAGCACCTTGAGGACGTCTCGCGCTGCCGTGCCGGCGTGCCGGGTGAGGTTCACATCGGTCGTTGGCACGAGCGAAACGTCGTAATTCGTGAAACCGGCTCGCGTGCAGACCTGCTCGATGACAGCCTGCAGATTGAAGGGGTTGGGCGCCACGCGGTCGCCGTAGCTGATGACTTGCCACCCGGTATTCGATCCTTGCCCCCCAAAGAAAATACCCAGGTTCATTGGGTAAATAAACTGGTAATGGTTTGCCGTATTCCAAAGAGTGCTTCGGATGGTGCCGTCGGTGTTAAAAATGACCAGTGCTGTCGTCGTTCCGTACAGATTTCCGAAATACCCATAAAGACTCCCCCCGGCCCAAAACAGAATGGACGTATACAGCGAAGCAATGGCCGGAATGGAAAAGTTCAGGAATAGCGTTGCGACCGCCGTGGAGGTGTCAATTGTGTAAATTTGCCCTTGGTTGCTTGACAGGATAAATGCAGCGTACAGCTTTGAGCCATCCGAAAATATGAGACTAGGCACCCCCGGAAGGCCGGTGATTGCCGCATAGGAAAAAGACGCCCCATTGAATCCGACAAGCGTCGGGCCGTTTTGGCTAACGAACCAGAGGCTTCCATTGAGCGCCGGCAGTTGGCTGTTCAATAGGTTGACGAGAATGTTGTAAGCGGCGTTATATGAAAAAGCAGTAGCGTAATTAACGTTGAACGGTGAAGCGGTGCTGGAAATGTAGCTGGGCGACTCAAAAGAGTTTCCAATGCCGTGCGTCGTGACAAACCAGCCGACTCCGTTGAGGGATCCCGCGAGCGTCGAGCCGGGGGAATTCGTGTTTATCCCTGTCGTTTGGATGGAGCCGTTTGGCGCCGAGCCGAAACCTAGATCGCCGCCCCCATAGGCAATCGTTGATCCCGCCTGCACAGCTTGGGAGTAGGCCGCCGAGGCATCATTGACGGAGCTGTAAAACGGCGAATTGATGGGGGTGAATAACCCCGTGCGCGTATTGATGAGGCCGGCCAACTGCGACCACGCATAACTTGTCCCCACCTTGCTTCCGGGGGTGTATTGCGCCCCCGTGACGCACACCACGCTTTCGCCGTCCGCCATTTGCCCGTACCAGGTGGGATGCGCCCACCCTGTCGGAGTCGTGCCAGACTTGACGACGCCCATCGCCTCGTACTGCACGCCGGAGACTTGGCGCCCCACGACCTCGAACGTCAGGGGCGGGATCGTGCCGCCATAGCCGATGTTCAGGTTGGGGAACACGATGTAGGCCACGCCGCGATAGGCGCACGCAGCGCCCAGCTTGCCGAAGGCCGGCGCTCCGTAGGTGTACTCGAAGCCGTTGGCAAGCGTCACCTGCTGGTAGGGAATGCCGCCAGCGCCGTTGCCCGAGCCGTTGGCGACGATGGTGCCGTCCGGCCCTTGTTCGCCCGTGCCGTGGTACAGCGTCCAGGAGCCCAGCGACGAGCCGCCCGTGGAGGACAACGGCGCATTGGTCGAGGTGAACTGCTGATAGCTGCCCTGCGGATTGTTGGGATCCATGCTGGGCACGTAGACGGGGGAGCTATCGTCGTAGATCAGATCGCCACCGGCCCAAATGCGCTTGATGCCGGCGACAGGCCCCTCGCACAGCGCGAAGGCGATGGCGACCTCGTAGTAGCCCTGGCTGCCGGTGCCCTTTTTGCCGCCCTTGGAGCTTCCCTTGCCGCCACCCCCGCCCTTTCCGCCATACTTGCCCTGGTTGCCGCCGACGAGCATCTTGTCGGTCGACCAGATGATGTTTCCGGCCACGCGCTGCACGCCGAAAATGTCCGGCAGGCCCGTCCCCCAGGCGGAGGTCTGCACCGTCAGGTCGGTCAGGGCGTTGGGCGGGATCTGCGGCCCGAACAGCTTTTGCTCCAGGATCGAGCCGGCGGCCGAGCCGATGGCCCACCCTGCTGCTGCGCCGATGCCCAGGGACGCGCCGGCCCACGCTCCGATGCCGCCGGCGATCAGGGGAATTGCAACGGCCATGTCAGTGCACCCAGGGAGCTTGCATCACGCGGCGCAGGCGCGCGCCCATGTCGCCAGTCAGCGGCTGTTGCACGGCGCGGTGAAGGCTGAAATACGCATGGACCATCTGGTTGTCGCCGACGTAAATCCCGACGTGCGAGCACACACGGCCGAACTGGAAGAACAGCAGGTCGCCGAGCTGCTGCTGGCCGACGGGCTTTTCGATGAAGCCGAAGGCGCCCACGGTGTTCACCAACAGCTCCTCGTTCTTGTGGACATGCCACTGCTGGCTGTACGGGGCCGGGAACCACCCGGGCGCGATGCCGCCGAGGGCCTTGAACGTCCCGATGCACAGGCCCACGCAGTCGGCGCCTTTGCCCTTGCAGGACTGCGCATGCTGGAAGGGCGTGCCGATCCAGGTGCGCGCCTCGGCCACGATGTCCTCGCGCTTCACATCCAGTTCCTTTGCGGCGTCAGGTCCGGGAAGCCGCCGAAGTTGACGAGGTTGTTGAACTTGTACTGGCAGGTCGCGGCCGTCTTGGCGCATCCCGCCGACACGGTGAAGGTGTCGCCCACCGCCGGCGTGCGCCCGAGCGGCAGCAGCAGTTGCAGGCCCGCGCTGGTCATCGTCTTGACGTTGGTCTTGAGGCCGCTGGCCGCGCCGCTGGTCATCGTGAGGATGCCCTGCGCGAAGAAGTCTCCAAACAGCGGGGGCGAGCCGCCCTGCGCGCCGGTGCCGTTGTCCGTCCAGCTCGTGCCGGAGACGGTCGCCAACAACTGCTGCGCGGTGTTCCCGTAGACGTTGTAGGCCGTCGCACCCGCCACGGGCGCCCAGGACAGCGTGATCTCGCCGCCCCCAGTCGGCGGGTTGTTGGGCTGCACGACCGCGGTCGTGATGGGGCTCGTGGAGCTTTCCTGGCCGCCGACAACGGCCGACACCGAATAGTGGTAGGTGCCGGGCGCAAGGTACTGGCCCACGATGTTCTGCGTTACCGACGCGACAGGCGCGGCCGGCGTGTTGGGCGTCCCCACCGATCCGTAGCCGGGAATGCTGACCGTCCAGGCCATGCTGTTGCTCATGGCCGTGATCGTCCCGGAGTAGGTGTAGGGTGTCAGGTCGAGCTGGCATCCCACCAGATGCTCCTGG
>JAEHJW020008637.1_pt1 | contig 26661 bp, 30 predicted proteins | sample 9271431 | NCBI WGS metagenome assembly JAEHJW02 | reverse complement strand
ACGATTATGGCCGCACCTGGAGCCGGAGACGGGACAGGCGGCATTCTCGGACAAACGTTCTTCAATTATCAAGGATCGAAGATTTTATTCTACGATCTCATGTCAACGTGGTTTGAGGCGTATGACGCTGCTATAGAGATACCGATTGGCGATTACTTTATGGTCTCTCAGGGATCGTGGATCACAAAGTTCCTTGCGATATTCCCGTTTCCCTGGTACGAGTTCTTCATTCAGACGGTGCCAGTGGGCTTTTATGGGACAAATGGAACGCCTGCCAATTCACCATTGACGACGACAGGATTCCCGCCATCCTCACCTCAGCTTGTAGCTCGCGTCAATCCTTTGCCATGGACGAATAATTATTCGCCTTCGTCTGGATTCACGATGGATACGAGTCGGTGGGAAGGACTGGAATCCTATACGCTCAATACATCAGGCTTCATAGAATCCGATGTCCAATTCAACATCAATGAAGTGCGGAACTTCTATGTTATAAATCCGAAATGGCTGACACAACTTTTCGGTGTATCGAATGCCAGTAGCGCGCCGTTCATATTCATGTTTTCTGCATGGCTCGATACGGCATCTATTAATCGCTACGGCTATAGGCCGCAGATTACGGAAACACACTGGTTTTCTGACATAAAAGGTCAGGGAGCCGTGGTCAATTCGCAGAATCCGATCAATTTTCAGCAACTTGTGGCGCAGCTTGGATTGCGGATCACAAGTTACTTTGAGCCTACGCCGCTTATGGCATCCGGTACCGTACAGATGGAATTACGGCCCGACATTTTTGCCGGAAATCGGTTTACTTATAAACCGTTCAAGAATGGTATTGACTGGATGTTCTATATAACCGGGGTTACTCATTACTATGAGTTCGGCGGAGAATCCACGACGACGCTTACCTTGTCTCGCGGGCTTCCGAAGGCCCTATATGATGGCTCTGGATATACGGTATCCAATGGATTGACGCCCGCTTCCTTGGCCGACATTCATACAGGAAACGCCACAAAGATCAATGGTGAATATCTTAAAGGTGTCGCCTATCCAGGACAAATCCCGCTTAGGCCGATCAATATGGCAACTCCTGGCGTAGCAGGTTTTCTTGCAGGACTGCCTGGCATATTTTCGCAGGCGCAAAAGAAGTAACAGTGCTCTATGTAACCCTAGCCAAAACACCCTTCTGAACATACCCTAGGGTTATTTCCTCCCAGGGATCAGCTCATGGCGATTGTATTCATCGACGGCCAAATACCAACGGCAGAGCAATTTAACGCTCTCGCTCAGCTTACAGGCGCGGCCTTTACCGGAAACGTCACATCTCCCCTGCCTGTAACCGATGTTACTGCCACAGCGGGAACGACGCTTACAGCCGCGCAGATGATAAACGGGGCCATTCTCCGATCCGGTCCCACGGCGGCGTTTTCTGATACGACCGACACGGCGACCAACATTCTGGCCGCGCTCCCAGGAGCGGCTATCGGAACGGCCTTTACCTTGACTATCGTTAATAGCACGGCTTATGCGGAGACGATTGTTGCCGGATCAGGTGTAACGCTGGCGGGATCAACCGTATTACCTGAATTAAGCGCTCTGTCATTCGTGGGACAGGTTACGGATGTGAGTACGCCAGCCGTTACCTTGACGGGTCTTGCCGCACTACCGTCTTTGACAAGCGCGGGAAATATAGCGGTTCCTGGTAATGAAACAGTCGGCGGCACTTTAGGCGTGACGGGAAACGCGACAGTAGGGGGCACTCTCGGAGTGACGGGGGCGGCCACCCTATCGTCCACCCTCGCCGCCAGCGGTAACATCTCCGGCGCAGCCTTCGCTGCTACGGCGGCGGCAGCCTCATTGGCTGGAACGACTGCCGGGACCATTGAATACGTCATGCCGGAGCAAGGGGTCGCCAAGAAGTTCGTGGCCTACGCGAACGCCTACGAAAATGACACGACCACAAGCCAGACGATTACATTCCCGGTGGCATTTGCCAATGTCCCGGCTATCGTGAGCAATACAACCGGGCTTACAGTATCAGCAACAGCTACGACGTTGACCATTACGGCCCCGGATGCCACGACTACCTATACCGGCGTGATCGTCATCGAGGGTATCTAAGTGGCTGACATTTACCCTATTGCTACCGCTATGGTCATATCGCATGACCCGGAAGGCGGCGGGGTCAATGTCATGTTCAAAAGCGGGCAGATTGCCGGTCATCCTGTCAAGATGGGATACGATCAGGCTGACGGCTTGCGTATTCGTCAACGCGCCCTTCCGGGGAAGGGAACATGGGGCATTGTCGTTTTCCCGAATGGCGATCAGCGAAACGGCGTATGGATATGTTCCATAAACTCCATTCTCGTAGACGCCATTACCAGCGGCCCAGGTGATGATTTTGTCGAATACTTCTCCCATTGGAGCGGCTATTGGGACTATTTGAGCGAAAACGGTGACAAGAGCATCACGTTCCCCGATGGCACGTCTATCACGATAACTGAGTCCGGCTCGCCGGCGCAGACTTATCGGCATATCGTTGACCAGAATCAGCAACAACAGCGTATCCCGGTCGCGCAGACGGATCGGATTCCAGCGCCGGCGCCCGCGAAGATCATCAATATCACGCATGCGAGCGGGACAAAGGCTGTCATAGATGCCTTGGGAAACCTTACGGCGACCGTAGTGGGCGCTTCGACGGTCAACGTGGACGGCGACTCCACGGTGAGCGTCGGCGGAAACGCATCGTTATCCGTCTCCGGCACCGTAACGGGCAAGGCTACATCATGGTCCATGACTGGCCCTTGTTCATGGGATGGCAACTTGACCGTTACCGGCACCATAGTGGCGAGCAGCGATATTAGCGACAACAGCGGAAACTACGGTACCGTGAATCTTATTCGCACGACGTACAATAGTCACTACCACGGAGGCGTTACGACCGGCACTGGTAATACTGATACTACCGGCCAGACGTTGCCCTGATGACTACCTGGACGCAGCCTGCCGCAAGCAATATCCTAGCCCGATCCACCGCCGTCGTTCCGGTAACAGGCGGCCTATCGTTGCCGGATCGTTATGCCCCGACCCTCTGGACGCAAGGATCGAGTGGTCTGGATTCTACGGACTTCACGACTACCGTAACAGGATCAACGAGCGATAAGCCGGGGTTCTATTATTGGAGTGATGACCATCTAAGCGAGTACGAATGGCCGCTTACCGTCAATGGCAGCTTCTATGAACTTGCCTTGAATGAATCCTACGCAGGGACTCCCGTTGCGCCCGCCGGCGGCTTTGGATCAGGGGCCGAAGATTATTACGGAGACGCATGGCTCTGTAGTACGGCGGATACGCTCGTTAGCACCGATCCCGCGCCCTTGCTCGGAATAAGCTTCGTCATAGGCACATCGGCCCTAGGTGCAACTACGGGGGCGAGCAATAGCGTCGTCCTGCCGCCCGATTACAGCTTTACGGGATGCGCCGTCCCTTCCGGCATCAGCGACGCACCTTATATGATGCGCTCCGATGGCCGCGTCATGACGATCTATGCCGGGCAGACAACGAACGTAGAACCGGCCTTCACGGGTCCAGCATGGGGCCTTGAGGCAGTTGGATCGACGCTCTATACCCTATTGCCTGCTACGTCCCAAGTGGGTTCCCTGGCGCTCTCCGAGTCACTTGCAGGTACGCAATCCTTGCTGACGGCACCGATAGCCTTTCCGTCCTGTTTCGCCGTGTCATCCTCTGGCGTCATAGGCGTAGGCGGCCAGCAGAATAATGACCTTGCCTATGGGTTCTCGGGATTCTCCTACGCAGGCGGTACCGTAAGCCTCTTGGCCGGTATTAACACGGCCAATAATACGGTACAGACTCTATCGGCTACGAATCGTAATTATTCTGTCAAGCAGACGTTGACCGGCAGCGGTGCGCCTGTCGCCGTGGCTTGGACTCCGAATCTTGAGCAGCTTATGACGGTGGATACGACCAACAACGTCGTCTCCGTCTATGGGCTTACGACAGGTACCTTGGCGCTTTCGCAGAGTGTGTCTCTTACAGGTGGGACGGCTATCGCAATAACACCTAATTCCAGTGAGGCGCTTGTCTGCCAGCCGTCGCAGAATACGATTACTGTCCTGGATAATTCCTCGAATACTTGGTCTGTCGGCCAATCATTAGCGATTACAGATCCGCTTGGTATTGTGTTGACCTCCAATACGGCAGGCGCAGCCATTACCGGAACAGGTGTATCCTGGCTCACTTACACTTCAACAGCATGGTCTATTGCAAGCACATCATCGCTTTCGTACACGCCAAGCGCCATTGTGACCGATGGCCTTGGCGGAATCTACGTTATAGGCAATTCCAGCAGTACAGGATACCTAAGCGTCTTTTTCGGCGGCGTAGCAGTCGGTGGAGCATCATGGACCGGATCAGCCAACGCTATCCTTTGGTGGCAAGGGCAAATTGCTATAGCGGATAACACGTCCGGCATCATGCGTATCTTCGGACTCATCGGCGGCCAGTATCAGCAGGTATCGACGGCGGCTATGCCGGAGACTTTGCTCGCTATCGGTATGGCCGTTGAGAGTATCTTTCTATCGAATCAGACGGAGACGTATCAGTGCCAGTATGAACAGCCTTATACGCTGGATCGAACCGTCATCGGCATGGTATCGGTATATTCTGCCGGCGCATGGACTACGACCATGTTAGCTGTAGGCGAGAAACCGACGGCTATGACATTCGATTCGTCTAATAATTTATGGGTCGCCATACTGGAAAACACCGTCTATGAAATCACGAGCAGCGGCATTGCGTCTACTGTTGTCGTAAATCAGAATGGTAAGCAGCCGCAGAATGTCCCCATAGGCATAAGTGACCTGCTATGGAGTGGCGGTCATTTGTATGCTTCAACCTGTCTTGCTGGCGGATTAGTCGAGGTGCAGTGATATGTCTGCCGTAAAAAATTCCACATATAAAGGATTCACGAAAACAGAACAGACGTATAGGACTGAGAACGTTGTTAATAACAATACGGCGGTCTATGTTCTGTCGCTTCGGAATCCGAACGGCGCTAAGACTGTTTCCATAAATTATATATTCCCTATATCCCCGTCTAATTTGCGAAAAGCCGCTACGGCCATGTCGTCGTTTTATGACGTGTCTGGAACACCGATAGAAAACGGCGTCTCTCGCATCGTCGATCAATATGGTATGGCACCCCCTATATACACGCTAGAGGGTACTACTGGATGGCAGAGACACTCGAATGATAACTTTGCCTATACCGGACTTGAGTCAATCAAGCAAGCGCAACTTTTGCTGGATATGATGGCCCTTGGCAATAATCAGCAGATGTTGTCGCAGCAGAAGACATTGTACACACTGGAACTGTACGATTACTTCGCGCAAGAGTTTTGGGAAGTCGTGCCACAAGGCGAGCAGATAATCCGTCAATCGGAATCTCAGCCATTGCTTTTTCATTATAGGTTTCGGCTTTTGTGCGTCAAGAATCTTGGGACGCCTCCGCAATCGAGTATTCCTGATCCTATAAGCCAAGCCTTCTCAACGGCCGCATCAACGGTCGGAAGAACTGTACAGGCGTTCTCAAATATGGTGACTGGCACTTATCAAGAAATCGCAGGTATCGTCTAATGTCAGGCATAGGCGCAGTACCAGGATTCATAGGTCAAGTCTGGAACGCATATCTTGCGTCCATGACATATTTCAGTGCTAATCTGGATACGTCAAATCCTGTTAATTCATTGCCGCTTATTCAAGGCGTCATGCAGACGTGTCGTAACGCGCTAAATGCTATCGGCGCGAATCAGTATTATAATAATGGGCAGCCCTCTTACGACAATCTGTCAGAAGTCTTGACGTATCCGCTGATCGTCGATGCCACGACCCTGGCCTTTGTGACCAATAGGCTCAATGCCTTTCAGGCCGCCATGCAAGCCTTCAAACCTTATACGTTGTCTACCGTTGTGGGCAACGTATCCGGTTTATCCTTAGGCAATCCTTCGGTAGAGGATATTAATCTCATCGACTTCTGGATGGCGTTTAACTTCGAGACGCCGCCGACAGGGCTTACATCGGCCAATTTTTCCGATCAGGCGCAGGCCGCAGCAACCGCATGGCAGACTGTGGCCGACAATATAGTTTCTTCCGGTATCTCTTATAACGGAACTACCTATGACTCCATATTGCAGATGGGAAACTCGTCGCAGGTCACTGCTGACGAAATCGCCAATATGTACGCAAGCGGCGCATCTGTGTCTGGCGCGAATCTTACGCAGTCATGGAACCTTCTCGTAGCGCTTCCGTCATTGAGTCGTTATGTTTCCATTCTGATAAATGACGCATCAAATCTGTTTTCACAACAGACGCTTATCATACGTCTTGTCATGATGAAGACCATGATGCAGCTAAACAGCTTGCTCATGTCGCTCAAGGCACAACTTTCGTCCAAGATATTATTAGCTACTGTACCGAATGGACAGACGCTCATGGATATTGCCGCTCGGAAACTCGGAAACTTTGAGGACTGGCAGAATATAGCAGCTATTAACGACTTACAGCCGCCTTATATCGGTAACGGCCCGAATCTCGCATCTCCAGGAAGCAAGATATTTCTGCAATCACCCGATACGCAGGCGGCAACGCAGGCGCCTTCCTATGAGAAGAACTATCTAGGCGTCGATATTTATCTCGGTCCTATGGATTCTCCCATGCTTCCCTGGATGGGAGATTTCAACATCATATCTGGCTATGGAAACTTACAATTTTCCTTGGCAAGACGGCTCATGACGACAATCGGAAGCCTTATGTATAACCCGACTTTCGGTAGCCGAATACCGCCTGAAATCGGGAAGATTCAGTCGCAAGCGACAGCAGGGCATATTGCGGCCTTCGCCTCATCGGCCATTTTGAGCGATCCGCGCGTTTATCAGGTGAATAGTCAGACAATAACCCTAAACGCTAATAGCACCATAAGCTACACTGGCGACGTGGTTCCGAATGGCTACGGATCGCAGTCCGTCAACTTGAACGAAGTTTTGCAGCCTATTTAAGACCGAGGTACTACTATGCCATCGCCAACTACCGAGATCACAACGCCAGTCGCACCGACTACGGTAGACGTGGCGGCGCAGGTCTTGGCCTGGATGGGCGCTCAATCCGGGGTCGTTACGGATTACAACGCTGGCTCGCAGATCAGGACATGGGCCGAAGCTTTAGGGTCTACGGTCGAGATTCAATCAGTCATAGCGCAGGCGTTGGCTTTCCAGGCTATCGTCTATGGGGCCTATGCAGCATTTCAGGTCTATCCGTTAGGCGCAACATCCTCTGTCGGTACAGTGACGTTCGCTACTTCATTGGCGGCAAACGCGCCTACCGCAACGCAGCCCGTCTTTATCCCACAAGGGACGCTCTGCCAGACAACGGGTGGGATTCAGTTTCAGACAACGGCCAACGCAACACTCTCGGCAGGTTCCGTGTCTGTTAACGTACCAGTCGCCGCTGTCACCACGGGCGCACAAGGAAATGTCCCGGCAGGAACGATTACGCAGCTTGTGTCCAGTCTTACGTCGCCATTGCAGATTACCAATGCTCTGCCGACTACGGGCGGGACCAATGCAGAGACGGCGCAACAGACATTGGCGCGATTTACGGCCAAGGTAGCGGCGACCGGAACCGGATCGCCTATCGTCATCGCAAATGCTGTCATCGGTGTACAGAATCCTGGAACTACGGAGACCGTCATGTATTCGACGGTCTACGAGCCCTGGGTCACGGAGCAGACTAGTACGAGTCCTGGACCGTCTGTTTATAACGTCTATATCGACAACGGATCTGGCGGCGCATCGTCTGGCCTCATAGCCGCTGTCACGGCGCAATTAAACGGCTCTGCATCCGCTGGAACTGTAGGCTACCGACCGGCAGGCGTCCCGTACTATGTCTATGCGGTAACGCCAGTCGATGCCGTTGTGACCATAACGGGAACGCTTATATCGTCGCAGTACAACACGGCGGCTACGGCGGCCGTTGTAGCGGCAGTCAATCAGTATTTCCAGGGAATCCAGTTCGGGCAGACAGTGCAGCAGAACAATATCAATGCCGTGGTCGCGAACAACGTAGGCGGTTATCTCGTCTCGTTTAACGTTGTGCTATCGCTCAATGGAACATCCGTATCGCAGATCACGGCAGGAAACGGCGAGCGCGTGATATTGCAGACGTTGAACGTGACGTTTACCTAATATGGCTGTGGCCTGAATGTGACGTTTACCTGATAGGGCTGTGGCCTGAACGTGAGGAACATAGATGGACTGGAACGCTGTCAGCTATCAACTAGGAGACGTGCCGCGCACCTATAAGCGTAGCGGCCTCACCTATACATGGCTGAATAACTCCTTTGTATCCGGTCTCCATCGGTACACGAATGCCGTGGACGGCATCATGTCTATGGCTGTCTTTTCCAACGCCACGGGAAAATGGCTCGACGTATGGGGGCAACTCTTTGGCGTAGGCCGACTAAACAGCGAGACGGATAGCGCCTACAATAACCGCATCACGCAGACGCTCTTGCTTCTCAAGGGGACGCCGCTTGCCATTATCAGCTTCGTGCAGTTAACCTTTGGGTTAACAGCCAGCGTTATCGAAAATCTCTTTAATACTGACGGCACGGCCATGACAGAGCCGTCCTGGAATCTCAAGTTTGGCAGCGCCTTCCCGGAAAGTCAGTACAACCAGTTAGCACAGACCTTGGCCTTCGTTCGCCCGGCAGGCGTCCCGTTTTCTCCCTTCTACGTCTTGGGCGGCGGTCTCTATCTCGGCACCCTGAACTATTTAGGCCGTGCCCGCGTAACGGGTAGCTATCTCGGGAATCCGCAGGCACCATTTAACTTCACGATCCCGGCGACCACGAATAACGCGCTTCCCTTACTGCCGACACTGTTCTTGACCGATCCGACACTGAATCCGGGCCTTCCGGTGACGGCGGCTCCTACGACCGTACAGGCTACGGGAACGACAAGTACCCAATGGGGATCGGATGCCTACACGAACTTTACGACGCTTACCGGATCGCCTAATGGCAATCTGGCAGGATCATTGAACGACAAGGCGTTTGATACAAGCCTGTCCGTTCTCTATGTCTGCACAACGGCGGGTACGGCAACTACGGCGGTATGGACCGCCGTTACGGGCAACGTTCAGACAACTTAGGGTGCGATATGGGCATAGCCTATCTGGTAAGTGCAAACAATGGGAATCCGCCGCCAGGATTTCCTACGATTCCTACGGGGACTGACGCGCAGACGAACTTCTCGACCGGGGCAGGCACACCGCCAGCTACGGGGAATCTGAACGATAAATACCTGGATACAACGAACGACATATTATATATATGCACTACGGCTTCCGTTTTGCCTACGTCCACAAGTGCGGCGGTAATAGCGGTATGGACGGCGGTTTCGGAGGCGCCGGTAATTATCTAACGGGCAGCGCTAGTCCCGGAATCTCCTAAAACGCCAACCTAACCCTAGCCATAATGCCCATTTGACCATACCCTAACCTTATATTTCTGGCGGATAAAGCAATGCCTATCATCCTGAAAGTCGATCCTAATACCGGGACCATTTACACCGATAATGGCACCACGACCACGCCCACGACAGGAACCTGCCTTGTCATGTCCGGTTCCCCTATCGGCGCGATTCCCGGCGTCCAAGGTAATCTAGCTTTAGACAGTACGAGCGGCCAAGTCTATCTATGCACGGTGACAGGATCGACGGCGGCGACAGCTACATGGATCGCGGCCTTCTCGCAGAATAATCAGCCGAATAATTTTGCCGACACGCAGACGATGGCGGCGCTGGATGTTACAGGTAATGCGACGGTCGGTGGCAATCTCTCCTACCTCCCCTACGTCATCGCGCCTACGGCTTCGCAGACCTTACCGAATAATCAGAAGGTCATCTGTCAAACTGGAACCCTTACAGCAGATATTACGCTCACAACTGGCAGTCCTCCCGTAGGCGGTGAGGCAATCATCTACGGATCGGCGGCCGCTTATACCACCACAGTCTCTACCGGCGTCACATCCGGTTCCCCCTACATCGAAATGCCGGATGGCTCGCAGGTCTATTCCTACGTCATCCCCGCATCGAGCCCTGGAGCGGGAATCAGGATAGTGTGGGATGGGACGAACTACCGCGCTACCATGTTCGGACAAGTCGCCCCGCAACGCATAAACTATAGAGGTAGTACAGCGGCTAGCACCACGTACGGTCAAACCGTGACATTTACCGCCCCATCGAATGGATGGGTGTGTATGGAGTGTACCTATAATAATAATACTCTAGATGCTCTAGGCGACATTACGGAAAATATCATCATAAATGGAACTACAGTCACGACTGACACGGCTGGGGGTGCAGTATCATGGCATATGGCAGGATACCTATATGTCACAGCCGGAACCGCTGTTTCGGCAACAGCGGAATATGTAGTAGGAACGACTGCTTTAACTAACGACGTATTCTTGCGCGGCCTTGTCTGGTTCGTTCCAAGCACTTAGGAACTCCATTATGATATATGCCATGAACTTTGATGAGAATGGGAATGGAGATTCCGGCTTCGAGTATCCTGACGGAACAACTCTGCCTACGGGACAGATAGCGTGTACCTTTGAGCAATACCAAAACCCTAGCCAATGGACGCTGGTAAACGGCTCCCTCGTGCAATCCTTATCGTATGCCAAAGCCGCCCAATCTGCCCTTATCAAACAGGGCTTCGCCAATGCCGTAGCCGCGATTCCCTTCACGATCAACGGCGTGAATTACACGCTCGACGCCGCGCAGCCCAAACAAGCCGCTGATATGGCTATCGTGGTAGCGGCCAATAACGCCCTGAATCATCCCGTAGCGTGGGCGGCCTCGACTTCTGTCGCGCAATACGCCGTCCAACTTGTCGGCTCGTCTTATCTGTTTTGCACCGTAGCAGGGACGACAGGGACTAAGGCCCCGACGCCACCTACCACGTTCGGAACTCCCGTAACTGATGGAACTGTGACGTGGGAGCTCTACGGACGCACGCTGGAATTGTCCGATGGCTCACACGCCACGTTTACTGTTCAAGAGCTAGTCTCAATATTCCAGCAGGTGGAACTCTATATCCATTATCAAAAGAACCAGAAGCTCAGTTTGTTGGATAGCATAGCGGCGGTTACGTCGTCTACAACCGATCCAATAGCCACCGTTCAGGCTATCGTATGGTAAAACAGGGGAAAAGTATGACGTCATTTTTCGAGGAAGATCATTCCGCAGCGAAGGAACGGATTTCTGCGCTCAGGTCACGCATTGCAACGGAATGTTCTTCGGAACAACAGCTATTGGCTGCTTATTTCGATGCTCGCATGGAAATGACGGAACGTAAGGTAGACGACTTTACGAACTACCTACGGACGGCGACAGGGTTATTGCGTATCATAAAGTGGCTTGCCACTCTAGGTGCCCTCTTGGGGACGGCGTATGCGGGATTTCATAAGCATATTCATTTTTGAGGGGGGCAGCCGATCATGTCAAATGAAACACTAATGGCTCGAATCATGGCTCAGGATACTAACTGGCGAATAAAATGAAAACACCTTATTACAGTAATAACCAGTTTATCGACCAAGGCGTTGGCAACGCTGCCGCCGCCATGGTCACGGATTCCATAGAGGACGTGGCCGCCGCCCTCTATTCTCCGGGCCTCATCAATGCGGGCGACGTTTCGTTATCCTACACGGGGACGAACGTAGTCAACGTCAGCGCCCCACTTCCCTTTCGCGTCCTGTTCGGCTCCGGCGTTCTGGCCTCTGCCAACGGCACCGTAAACGGTCAGCAATCGAGTAACGCATCAGTTGATTTCTCATCCGTTATTCCCACGAGCGGCACAGTAACGGCCTATATGGTCGCTTCGGCTTCGACTGTTCAGCAAGGGGCTTATCAGGTCGTCGGGCCGCCAGTAGGACACCCTGATTACAATGCGAACTTCAATCCTTATACGGCCTATAACGAGACGCAGGATACGTTGCTATTCACGGCGACTACGACCGTACCGGACAACGTGACCTACATCGAAGTCTGCCGCGTGACATTGACGGCAGGCCAGACGCAGATCACGGCAGCGAACGTAAGCACAGCCTATCAGGTCTTGGCGGCTCCCACTGGCGGCACGCGAACCGTGCAGGGTAATGAGACCGTGACGGGCGAGCTTATTGTGGGTGGGGCAGCGACCGTCGGCGGCACCCTCGGGGTGACGGGGGCGGTGACCTTGGATGATACCCTGGCTGTTACAGGGGCGGTGACGGTTCCCAACGCCACGGCGGCGCAGAATCCGGTGACGCTCACGCAGGTTCAGAATGATGGCGTAGTGACTGGAAGCGGTATAGCCGGTAGCACCGTAACAGGTGCCAACATCGCCGGTAACACCATCACAGAAAGCAATATAGCTGGCGGCGCAATCCATAGGGCGCAGTTGAGTACGGCGACAGCGGGAACCGGATTTAATATAGGAACCACGTCAAATTACACGTTCGCGCTCGTTGGAGGAACCTACTCTATGTATGGTTTCTCAGCTAACAGTACGGGGGGTGACAACGGGTCAGCGGGAAACGCTGACCCAATCGTATTTGGTGGCGGGGGCAACGTGGGTCTTGGGTCTCTTGGTTTCTATAATGCATCGGTAGCAGATACACTCACCGTATGGATCAACGAAAACTACATCAACTCATCCCCACCGTATAACTTCGGTGAGTCTTTCATCTACATCGCTTTCGATAAGGACAACAAGATCGTCGGCATTTCCGCAGCGTTAGACCCGACATGGGCGCACCATGGGCCGCACTCCATCGTTCCTACGCACTGGTCCGAGGCCGGGAAGCCTTTCGTCTATCAGGACATGCTCGACGGCGTTATCTTCGCCGAAGCCATGAAAGACAAGGCCCGCAGGCTGGCCTATCTCAAGGGGGAGCTGAAGAAGGAGCGCGGCGAAGTCGAGATAACCATCGACTACAAGGATGCGGACATGCACACGCATCCGCATCCGTTCGGTTCGGACTCCATTGCTCGCGTCGTGCTGATGCACCCGGATAGCACTTGCAACAACGGGCTTGTGGATATGCTCAAGGCCGGTCATGCGGCAGAAATCGTCACCATGATCGAGGACGGGGACTTGATACCCGGTACGGACCTTATCGCTCATCCCTATTCCCCAATTCCGACAGTCAAGTTTAAGCTGAGGTAACCACCATGTCCAAATACATCCCATCGTTCCTTAAACTCCTTGAATATGCCTTAGCCTTTGGCGCATGGGGAGCCCTTATCATCATGGGCGATACCACAAAACCGGGGGCACAGACGTTCATTATCGCGCTGGCGTCTATCATCAGTGGGCGCTCGACGTATCATATATTGAAGGCGTCCGCACTCAGCGAATCGTCCGCTGAACCCACGGAACCGGGAAAGCAGCCGTGAGCGACACCACAATCAGTACAGAACACGAGTTCAAGGAAACGCTCACCGTTGACGTGTTCTACCCGGAACACGTCCAGCGCACGGAATCGGCCTTGTTCCGGGAGACCAAACATACGCTTATCGACAAGGATGATAAGCCGTGCATGGTCTGCGGCTCACGCGAAAACCGCGAAGTGCATCACTGGTTCGTTGAATGGGCCTATGCCAATTCGATTGATTGGAAAAAGATGCAAGCCTATTTCACGGACTTTGACTGGTCCTCGTTCAAGGAACCGTCCGACTTCGTGGACTCGGAATATAATTGCCGCGTCTTATGCATGACGCACCATCGCGCCAAGGATGCGGGAATCCATATGATCCCGTATCCTATATGGCTAGAGCAGCTTCATAAGACAAGGGCGTTTGTGTTTTCGCCCACCGGAGCGCCTACCGGAGCGCCTACCGGAGCGCCCACCGGAGCGCCTACCACTACACCAACAGAGGAATCCACCAATGCGTAAGCTTCTTTTGCTCCTTCCCATTCTGGCCCTGACAGGATGCGCGTCTTTGAACTATGCAGGCGTGGCAGAATACGATCTTACGCCGACATTCTCGCAGAAGTCGCATACGTTCGAAGGCTACGCCTTACGCGTGAGAAACGGCAAAGAGATCGCCTCCGTCAAAGCGACTATGGTCAAGAAAGGCAATAACTTCACCTTGACCTTGAAGGAACTCGGCGTCAAAGCCTTCCAGGGGCAGGCTATCGCGGCGGGAGCGGCCAATAGTCTGGCCTCTAATGCCGTCAAGGCGGCCCTGATAGGCGGTGGTGTCCTGATCGCCCCGGTCGCCGGAGCGGCCATTGCGAGCGGCCCTGTAGGCGCACTGGTAGGCGGCGCGGCAGCGGGCGGCATTGCGACTAAGGCATTATCCGGGGGTACGGGCGGTACAGGCAGTACAGGCGCCGTCTCCAGCGCGGCCAACGCTCCGGGAGTAGCCGCAAAGCCATGACAGATATACTCCATTGGCTCTTGGTGCATCACGTCTATATTGGCCCGTTATTCGTACAGTCGCATCAGACGTTTTTGCCAAGAGCCGATGGAGCGCCTATCAACTATGCGCCCGTGATAGGATCGCGGACAGGCGGTATGAATGTAGGTGGCGTCATCTTGTATGGAAGATTCTACTTCTAAGTATTATCTTGTATGGAAGATTCTACTTCTAATGGTATATAAAATATGATCTACAATCTTCGCAAAGACGAACCTGATGTACGCGACAAGCTCTTTGATCCGAGCGAAGAACTCGGTAGCACCCCTATCGGCTATATCAATCTGGAATCGCAATGCCCGCCTGTTTACAACCAGGGCTCCATCGGGAGCTGCACGGCTAATGCCATAGCAGGTGTTATTCAGTTTCATACCAAGACTTACGAACCAAGCCGATTATTCATCTATTATAACGAGCGGGCCGCGCAAGGAACCGTCAATCAGGACTCCGGCTCGACACTTCGTATCGGCATGAAGGCCACAAAGACCTATGGCGCATGCCCGGAAACGGACTGGATATACGCAGAGATGAACCTGTTTGTAAAGCCTCCTCCGGCTTGCTATAAGGAAGCCCTGCCGGATTGCATCAAGGGCTATTACCGCATACCAACAGGCCAAGTCGCCGTGGACCTCATTAAAGCCGCCTTGCGCCTCACGCTACCCGTTACGATGGGATTCCTGGTCTATGAATCGTTCGAGTCGCCTGAAGTCGCGCAAACTGGCATCGTCCCTATGCCTGGTAACGGCGATAAACTCTTAGGCGGGCATGCCGTCGTTATCGTAGGCTACGACGATGCGTCGCAACGATTCCTGGTACGCAATTCCTGGGGCGTCCATTGGGGACTTAACGGATACTTCGATATGCCATATGCTTATGTAGCCGATCCGGCCTTGACGATGGATCTATGGGTTATTGATCGTGTTTGACCGGCTGACCGGCTGACCGGCTGACCGAACCATAAACGAGGAATATATTTATGAGAATCCGCACCATCCTAACATCCCTAATAGCCTTTCTCGCCCTATCATGCACCTCAGCCTATGCCTCTGTCGTCTTGAACGGAAAGGTTATCAATCCTGCGCCTATCACTATCGTGCAAGGATCAGGCTATTTATCGTCCACGAACCCGATCCCTATGGCATCTGCCGTTCAGGCAGTCGCGCCCTTTAATGGAAGCATTACGGGAACGGCAACATCAGTGACGATTACGCCTCCGGCTGATGCCAACCTACGCGATATTCATATCGACATAACGGATAATGCGACGCTGGCGACAGCGGGCGTTGATACGATTACGGCGACATTAAACGGCGTGGTCATTTATAGTGGTGGCGCCTTTGTCCCGGCTACCGCACTGGATACAAACGGCGTCTTACGGTCCATAGATGTTAACTTCGGCTCCATTGCACCTAATGCCGGAAGCGGAACGCTCGTAGTCACCATAGGAACGGCCCTTGCGACAGGAAGCGTCTATGTCAATGCGTATTTTGACTGATACGGGGGCGGGGGTGGTTAAGACGATAGAGGCTACGCCCACGAGCGCACTAGATAACGTCAACGCCTTTATCCGTATGCTTCCAGGCCATCTACGGCACCCGGAAATATCCGATGGCGCAAACGGATCGTACATCCTGGAATGGGAGACAGACAACGTAAGCGCCTATGTCGATATTAGCGAACAAGAATACAGCTTTTCATTGACAGTGCATCAAGGAAAAACTCTTTTCCGTGACGGCTCTGTAGATGATATGAAGGTAATCGTAGGGATACTGAATAGTAGGCTTGTCTGAGCCTTAGCCCCTTACGGGGGCCAGTCGGCATGCTCACGATGCGGAGCATTTCACCGCGCATGCTGCCGATGTTATTAGCCCCACCTTCGGCTGGGGTTTCCAAACTTTATCCAGACTACTGTATCCAGGATGGGGTTTCCAAACTAAAAGGGAATATCCTCATCCACGGAATCGTCAAACTCTTTCTTGATCTGTTCCGGCGATGATGCTGGCGCGTCACCTTTCGACCCAAGCATCTGCATCTGATCAATGATAATCTTCGTCATGTACTTCTTGACGCCATCCTTTTCCCATTCCTGAGTTTCCTTACGGCCAGAGACGTAGACCTGAGCGCCCTTTTTCAGATAGGTGGCGCATATCTCGGCTAGCTTCCCAAACGCCTCGCACTGCGTCCACTCCGTTTTCTCTTTCTTGTCGCCCGTGTTTTTGTCCTTCCAGGATTGGCCGGACGCGATAGAAAAACTACATACCTGATTACCGCTTGGAAGAAATCGGCTTTCCGGGTCTTTGCCAAGACGGCCTATGAACTCGCAACGGTTAAGATCGTTCGACATGGATTAGGTTGTTCCTTGTTGTGTGGTTATGGATAAACCGTCTAGCCGTTCGGAAGCTCTTTCAATCGCTCCTTCACGAGCGCGGCTAGCATCTTGTACTCGGGGCCGCCTTCCTCTTTTATGACAAGATACTCATTTTCCCGCACAATACCAGAGATTTCATCGCGCGTCTTGGCATCACGAATGCACGTCGCCAGGAACTCGGCTACCTTTGGCATATCAATGGCGGATGCCGGTGTAGCGGAGATATCAGGCTTGACAGTTTCCAGTGATTGCGGGGCGTCCGCTTCTGCCGCCTCGGTGGCGTCGGGGGCCATTTCCGGATCAACAACTTCGCCTTCGACAAAGGCTGTTTCCGAATCGGTGATCGATTCTATGTCCTTTTCTTTGGCCGCTTCCCGATCAACTTCACTGATTACTATTGGAGTGGCGTGGGCCAAAACCTTAAGCGGAACGACGCGCACAGATACGCCAGAGGACTTCTTGAACTCGGCAAGAGCGGCAAATCCAGCCAGAGTCATGACCGTGCCCGTATCAGGCTGAACGATGACGAATGACCGGGCCTTGACGGCTTCGGCTAAGGCCGCTGCGACCTCGAAATAGTCCGCCTTGGCAAGCGCCGTATCCTTGATCGCGTGGGAAACATCGCAAGTCGTCAGACCGCTTACGTTCTCTAAAACGTAGGCATCCATGATGTGCTCCTTGTGGGTTATCGGTGCTAAGAATATAACCTAAGTTAGGGATTTTCGCAATGGGCGGCCCATACCCATGGGGGCGGGGCTTGCCTTTATCGCTAAGTCCGCTTAGTATCGGCCTAAAGGCTGTCTGACTTTGGCCTGATTTACGGCCCGACGCGATCAGACAGCAAAAAATCCAACATAAGGAAAAACCGATGCTCAAATCGGATGTCGTTCGTATTTTTGGCTCAATTTCCGCCATCGCCAGAGCCATAGATATAACCCCCGAAGCTGTCGTTCAATGGCCTGATATCTTGCCTAAGAGGCTCCAGGATCGCGTGATCGCGGCAGCGGTGCGCGAGAATAAGCTCGACGATGTGTTAAAACTTACGGCTTAATCCTCATGGCCGTCCTGCGTCCCTATCAGGTCGATCTTAAAGATCGCACTCGGGCAAAAATCCGAGAAGGCGCCAGACGCATCATCATACAGATGCCCACTGGAGCCGGGAAAACGCTTGTGGCGACCAGTATCATTGCCGACGCCACGGCCAAGGGTAGCCGTTCCCTTTTCGTCGCCCACCGCAAGGAACTGATCGAGCAATGTAGCCGCAAGCTCACAGACGCCGGGATCGACCACGGTATCATCATGGCGAACCATTGGCGGTCACGGCCTCATCTGCCGGTACAGATCGCGTCGATTCAAACACTGGCCCATAGGGCGCTTCCGGCGGCCAACCTCATCGTCATAGACGAGTCGCATAGGGCTATGTCGCCATCCTACCGGGCGCTCATAGACGCATATCCGCAGACCGTGGTCTTAGGTCTTACAGCGACACCGACGCGTATCGACGGCAAAGGCTTAGGCGCTATTTACGATGCCATCATAAGCGGCCCTAGCATCAAGGACATGACGCGCGACGGCTATCTCGTCCCCATACGCCACTTCGCCCCATTCACGCCTGACCTGAAGACCGTGCATACCGTAGGCGGCGATTATGATGAAGGTGAACTGGCCGAAATCATGGACAAGCCGAAGCTCACGGGCGACATCATCGCGCACTGGAAGAAAATCGCCCAAGGACGGCCAACCATCGTGTTCACAACGACCGTCGATCACTCAAAACACGTTACCGAAGGCTTCCGCCAAGCGGGCATAAACGCCGTCCATGTAGACGGAAAAACGCCAGCGAGACAGCGCGATCAAGCATTTGCCTTCCTAGCCTCTGGCCGCATCGACGTGTTGTGTAATTGCGGCATCGCCATTGAAGGCGTCGATATTCCGGTCGTAAGCTGCGTCGTTCTAGCCCGTCCCACAAAATCGCTCGTTGTCTATCTGCAAAGTGTCGGTCGCGGCATGCGTCCGGCAGACGGCAAGACTGATCTTATCGTGCTAGACCACGCAAGCTGCGCCATTACGCACGGACTTGTGGGCGAAGATCGTATATGGACGTTGGAATCGGCAACCAAGCGGGCAAAGAAAAAAGAGCGCGAGATGAGTGTTACGACATGCCCGCAATGCTTCGCGGCCTATAGCAGCACGATCCGCAAGTGTCCGAACTGCGGATTCATGCCGGCGGCCAAAGAACGACAGATCGAGTCCGTAGACGGATCGCTTATTGAAATAGACGAAATCGCCTTTCAGCGTCAGCGTCGCATCGAAGTGGCGCGCGCGCGCTCATTAGAGGACTTGAAGAAAATCGAGATTGCCAGAGGCTACAAACCAGGATGGGCGCATATCCGCTGGAATATGAGGAATAAGAGGCAGGCGTAGATCGTGGTAATAGGTAGGCGCTTACGGGTAGGCGCTTACGGGTAAGCATAACAGCAAACAACAGGAGACTTAAATGGCAGAGATACGAGATCAGCTTTACGGCATCGTCAAAGATACGATCATGGAGCATCCAGGAATGGATCAGTCGGCTCTTAAGGAAATCTGCCGCGTCCTGGACCGCCATAGGTACACAAACGCAGGGTACGAATATCTGGCATCTCCTTACACGCATCCTGACGCAAACATCAGAGCAGCACGATATAGGAGCGTCGTTGCGGCGACAGCCTACCTCATGCTTGAAGGCCGCGTAATCTTTAGCCCGATAGCACACTCGCACAATATTGAATTGTGCATGTCGGCTCAGCAATCCGGCTCGTTCTGGAAGCGCCAGGATATGCCGCTCTTATTAAATGCCTCACGACTTGTCGTACTTACCTTGGACGGCTGGAAAGAGTCCTCCGGCCTCAAGTGGGAGATCGAAATGGCTGAGGAACTTGGCATACCAGTCGAGATGATGGATTGGGATGAGGAAACGAATACACCTTGCGTAAATGGATGCGAACTAAGGAATGTTTACAATGGGTGCTGATGCTTATGATGATTTTATAGCAAATAAGTCGTTCTCTGACATTTCTCACGGCTTCACGCCTGCAGGATTGCCAGCGGCCCTTTTTCCGTTCCAGGCCGATATTGTTAAGTGGGCATGCGAGCGTGGACGGGCTGCTATATTCGCTGATACAGGCCTTGGGAAAACTGCCATGCAGCTTTCTTGGTCCGATCAGATTGTCAAGATAACGAATAAGCCAGTGTTGATATTGGCCCCTCTTTGCGTATCTCACCAAACAATACGAGAAGGAAAGTTATTCGGAATCGACGTTCATTATTGCCGAGATAAAAGCGCCGTAGTGAATGGCATCAATATCACAAATTATGAAATGATAGATCACTTTGATTTATCGACATTCTCTGGCGTCGTACTTGACGAATCATCAATATTAAAAGCCCAAGATGGAAAAACACGCATAGCTCTTATTGAATCATGCCGGTGCGTACCTTATAGGCTGTCATGCACCGCTACACCAAGCCCTAATGACCATATGGAGCTTGGTAATCAGGCAGAGTTTTTAGGGATTATGAATATGACGGAAATGTTAGCCATGTTCTTTACGCATGATGGTTCAGATACCAGCAAGTGGCGATTGAAGGGGCATGGCAAAGTCAAGTTTTGGGAATGGATGGCGACATGGGCCGTTGTTATACGCAAGCCGTCTGATCTCGGCTATGATGATACTGGCTATATCTTGCCAGGTCTTGATATGCACTCGCATATCGTAAAATCTGATGTTCAATTCGGAGACCTGTTTGTAACGCCAGCCGCCGGCCTCTTGGAGCGCAACAGAGCCCGCAGAGACAGTATAAAAGACCGTGTTGAGAAGGTTGCAGAAATCGTCAATGCGTCGCAAGAACAATGGGTAATATGGTGCCATCTGAATAGCGAATCTGATCAGATCGTCGCTGCTATTCAGGGTTCTGATTCCGTAAGTGGATCGGATAGTCTGGACCGCAAGGAATCAATATTAGAATCATTCACAAGCGGGTCATTGCGTGTTCTCGTTACAAAACCAAAGATTGCCGGTTACGGTATGAATTGGCAGCACTGTCATAACATGGCCTTTGTCGGACTGTCTGATTCATGGGAACAATACTATCAAGCAATACGCAGATGCTACCGCTTTGGACAAAAAAGCCGCGTACAAGTACACGTCATATCAGCCGAGGCAGAAGGCTCTGTTGTGGAGAACATTAGGCGCAAAGAACAACAATCTACGGAAATGAGCATGCAGATGGTGGACTATATGCGTGACATTATGAACCGTGAAGTAAGAAAAGCAGGACAAGAAAAAACGATGTATGCGCCTGAAACATCTATCGTAATTCCATCATGGTTAATAAATCGGAGTCTATAATGAACATTATCGACCAATGCATTACCGATCAATTCGCTTTGTATAATGGCGATTGCGTCAAGATTTCCCGTGAATTGCCGGACGAATCTGTTGACTTCATTATCTATAGTCCGCCTTTCGCGTCGCTCTATGTCTACTCCAATTCTGATTATGACATGGGCAACGTCAAGGACGATGCAGAGTTCATGGAGCAATTTGCATTTCTTGTCAAGGAAATGTACAGAATATTGACGCCCGGACGCCTCATGGCCGTTCATTGCATGAATCTTCCGACAAGCAAAGTAAGAGATGGCTACATAGGCATCAAAGACTTTCGTGGTGATCTTATCCGCTCATTCCAGAAAGAGGGATTCATCTATCATTCGGAAGTCTGCATATGGAAAGACCCGGTGACAGCCATGCAGCGCACAAAGGCGCTAGGACTTCTCTATAAGCAGGTCCGCAAAGATTCAGCTATGAGCCGCCAAGGCATACCTGATTATCTTATCGTCATGAGAAAGCCTGGAGAGAATACGAAGCCCATAATCCATACTCATGATGAGTTCCCTGTAGAGATATGGCAGCAATATGCGAGCCCTGTATGGATGGATATTAACCAAAGCCGAACGCTTAATAAGGTTCCGGCCAGGGAATCGGATGATGAGCGGCATATTTGTCCATTGCAACTCGACGTTATTGAGCGCGCCATGAGCCTATGGACGCGCCCAGAAGACGTTGTTTTCTCACCATTCGCAGGGATCGGAAGCGAGGGATACGTTGCCTTGACTATGGGCCGCAAGTTCATCGGCGCTGAATTGAAACAGAGCTATTATGCCGTTGCCAAGGAAAACCTTGAGCAATGTATATCATCGGCGCAGGTCATGATGGATCTATGACCTCCGAATCCTCTATCCAGAAGGCCATACAGGTCGGCATAGGCTCGCGCTCAGATGTGCGAATCTTCCGAAACCAGGTCGGTGCCGGATGGATAGGGGAATCTGTCAGGTTGAAAAACGGCGATGTACTTATCAAAAATCCACGGTATGTCCAATTCGGGCTCGCCGTAGGAAGCTCGGATTTAATCGGCATGAAAACGACAATTATAACAGCGGAGATGATCGGCATGCCTATGGCGCAGTTTCTTGCGATAGAGGTCAAGGCGAAATCCGGTCGCGTTACCGATGAGCAAAAAGCCTTCATTGCCATGTGCCAGGAGCGCGGCGCATTAGCCGGTATCGCACGAACCGTCGATGATGCGCTGGGGATTCTAGATTCCGTGGTAGCCGGTACCGGATGCCACGCATGACAGCATCCTTCTCCATAAACGCGAAAGACGCGGCGGAGCGTATTCACGCCGCTATCGGTGGGCGCCCTCCACGCGCCTCCGGTAGCGGGTATGTTCTTTGCTGTCCAGCTCACGATGATAAGACCGCCTCATTTTCCCTAGGCAATAGCGCAACCACTGGTAACCTTCTTTGGAAATGTTTTGCTGGATGCTCGCAAGACGTTCTCTTGCATAAGCTCCGAAGCCTGGGCGTCTTACCGGATGTTTCTTATTCAAATAATCGCGCCAACGGATTGCCTAAAGGCATTCTCTATAACTGGCTCAAAAAATACGTCTACCGCGATATGTGGACGTATGCCGATGCCAACGGCGAGATCATCGGATACACCGTCCGATACGATCACCCTACGGATGGATCTAAGCAGGTCATCCCGTACTTCAACCATAAGAATGGTGCATGGGCCAGCGGCATCCCGGACGAATACCGATCCTCGCGCCTTCTCTATGGCGTAGGAACGCTTGCCATACCAGGCGACGTATATATCTTCGAGGGCGAGAAGAAGGCCGCTATCGTACACAGATTCCATATGCCAGCCGTAAGCGTCATGGGCGGCAAGGAAGGCTCTAAGCATATGGACTGGTCCCCATTGAAGGGACGCAATGTCATCATCTGGCCTGACTATGATATTCCGGGCGACGAGTGCGCGGCTGACATTATCAGAGCATTGCAAGGTGTCGCCGCAACTATCAGCGTCATTGACGTAGATGCCCTGAATCCTGACTTTAAAGGATGGGACATCGACGATTACGCCAAGCGTGAACGTCGCTTAGATGCCAACGACATCGAGCTATTGCCGACTACTACGATAGCGGACTACATGGCGGTGGCGAAGGCAAGGCGGGCGACTGTGCCCACGTCAGCCGCGCAGGCCGCGCCAGCCACACAGGCCGCGCCAGCCACTACGTCAGAGTCAGAGTCAATAATCTCCCCCGTCGATATTCCGACAGGCCACAACGGCCAGCCGCTTACCGATGTCGGAAACAGCCACCGTCTAGCCTTACGTCATGGGCATAACATCCGCTATGCCCATGAATGGCAAAGATGGCTCGTATGGGACGGCAAACGGTGGGCGCCTGATGATAATGGGGCGCTCATGCGTATGGCAAAGGACACAGCCAACGCCATACGGACAGAGGAATTGCAGGAAATCTACGAGAAGATGGCGGCGGCGCAGGACAGGCAGGAGCATGAGAAATACGAAAAGCTAGCAGCGGCGACATTGAAATGGGCTAACATCTCGGAGAGCGAAGCGCGCCTGCGAGCCATGATCTCGGTCGCAAGCGTTCTGGAAAGCATCCTTGTCAAAATAGACAAGCTCGACGCTCATAAAAACTTCTTGAATTGCTTGAATGGCACGGTTGACATGAAAACGCTTACCGTCATGCCGCACCAACGTGAGCACCTCATCACAAAGATCATACCAATTAAATACAATCCTGACGCGAAGGCCGAGATATGGGATCAATACTTTAACCGTGTCCAGCCGGTCGCCGAGATGCGCCACTTCCTCCAAACGTGCGTAGGCTATAGCGCCATAGGCACGAGTCGGGAACATAAGGTATTCATTCACCATGGCGGGGGCAAGAACGGAAAGAGCACGTTCATCAATAATCTTGGCCGCATCCTGGGAAGTGGCTATTACCAGAAGGCCAACAACAGCCTATTTAGCGAGCAATCTACGGACAAAGTGCGTAACGATCTGGCCCGCCTCGTCGGTGCCCGCATGGTCACGCTATCGGAAACACCGGATAACATGGTCCTGGACGAAGCTTTATTGAAGGCGGCCTCCGGCGGCGACTTGATAACGACGCGCTTCTTGCACAAGGAGTTCTTCGAGTTCATGCCGGTCTTTACCGTGCATATCGACACGAACAATAAGCCTCGCATACGCGGCCAGGATGACGGCATATGGCGTCGCCTAGTCCTCATCCCGTGGGAGGTGTCCATACCCACAGAGGAGATCGACAATACGCTTGACGACAAGCTTAAGGCTGACGAGGAAGGTATCCTTAAGTGGATCATAGACGGCGCTCACGAATACCTGATGAACGGTCTCATGTTGCCGGATACCGTCATCAAGGCATCACTGGAGTACCGAAGCGCAGAGGATATATTAGGCGACTGGTTCTCATCCTGTATCGTCAAGGACAATAACGCCGCACAATCCTATGCCGATCTTATGACGAGTTATAACAACTTCTGTACAACGAACAATATGACCCCACTCAAAAAACCGACGTGGGAGAAGCGTCTTATGGAGCATGGCGCTCACAAGTCCGTCAACCCGATTACTGGCGTAGTGACGTGGGTCGGCGTAGGGCTTAAAGCCGATGCGAGCTATGTGGACGCCATGAACACGCCGCGCCAGGAGCATGTAGATAGGAGGTATAACTGATATATGGGCACCCATACCGGGGCACTCATACAGGGGCACTTATACAGGGGCACTCATACCGGGGCACTTATACAGGGGCACTTATACAGGGGCACTTATACAGGGGCACTCATACCGGGGCACTTATACAGGGGCACTCATACCGGGGCACTTATACAGGGGCGGGGGCCATCCGTGGCCGATGGGGGAATCCCTAGAGCGTATGGCCTATTCCCACAAGAAACACGTCCTCGTCAAGATTGTGAAACGTCGTCATCCGTTCCCACGCGCCCTGTATGCGCCAATCTCCAGCCTTGTAGGCAATGCCTAACTGCGTCATCAAGGCCACGCCGTAGCGGTCCTGATAACCGCCCATGCCGGTCGGTACCGTAGTCGCCAAGAAACAGGGGCCGACGCCCGCGAACGTGCTTACAGAACCCTTAAAGAAACGCACTTGATAGAGACCAAAGAGACCATCGGTCTTGAGACCGGCCTGATGACCGAGGTTGATATACCCGGCATCGTAGCCCCATCGTTCGCCGCGCATATTAAAGCCGAGCGCTTGCCGCTGGTCTAGCTGAAAAGCCGTGCCGTGCTGATCCTGCAAGCTATTCAAAACTGATTGGCCCCCGGAGATCGTGACAATAGGTGTCGTAGAGGCTTTAGCAAGATTGTCAAAAAAAGCCATGAACACCATAACGCTAACCAGAATGAAAACCGTTAGCCAAAATATCAGGTCATAGTCATTTTCGCGTTTCATGAACACCTCCCTGTATCTTCCTGTATCTTCTTAAAAACTCACCTTATGATCCATTTCTTTTTGAAGCTTCGCAATCTCGGACTGATGCCGTTTCAATGCCGCTGACTGTTTCGCCAAAATCACGCGCTGCCGTGCTATGGTTTTGATCTGTGTCGCTATGGAGGACGCTATGGAGGCCGCTAGGGCGGCTGATCGCCTATTAAGCTCTGCCCGTACATGCGCTAGAGCCATACGCTGCCGTTTTATTTCTATACTTTGTCTATTCAAGGTCTCCTGTATCCGTACTAAGGCCACATGATCGCCGATAGGGACTTGTCGGCGGATAGGCTTGACAGTCTGAACAACGTGCGCGGGCATAGTCTTAGGCGCTGCCTTAATGAAGAATGTCGTGTAGCCAACAAAACCGATGACTAATGCCAATATAAACGCCAAAAATAAATTAGCTTTGCCCATATTACTTTCCTCCTATATTGATCTCTCTAGCCTTCGCCCATGCCTTCTCCGCACGTGCCTGGTACTCAATGTCCGCTTTCACGTCCCCCTCGGGCCGGTACTTCTCGGCCAGCACCCAATTTACCGGCCTTGGCACAGAGCCCCGAACACGCCAAGCACGGGACCATTCGAGGATTTCGGTTTCTGTGTAGTCCATCACTACTTGCGTAATCTTAATCTCTGCTTTCATATTGCCTCCTTCCCCGAGTCCGCAACAAACGCACCGTTGTCATCCAGTCGATACCAGGTATCGGCTTCCAGTCCTTCTCCCACATAGCCAACCGCGATGCGTGGACGTGTGCCGTCATGCCACGCGAGAGCAATGGCCCCGTTAGGTCCGGCTTTTGCGCGACTGCTATAGGCGCCCATCACGAGAGAGCCGTTGCCCGAAGCCGCAAGACGTGA
>JAEHJW020000311.1_pt1 | contig 26692 bp, 37 predicted proteins | sample 9271431 | NCBI WGS metagenome assembly JAEHJW02 | reverse complement strand
AATCACTCCTTTGTATTCTCGGGTCAGAATCGTGCCGGCGACCGGGCGGTGATCGCGATCGCGCTTCTTGTTCTGGCCCGTTTCTATGATGGTTTTGATACGGCGATCATTCCGATCCATCAGGTTCCGATCAACTTTGCGAAACTCGATCTCCTGCAGCCGATAGGCAATACGCCGTTCCAGGAACACGCGGTTGTGCGTTGGCGTATCACCGCCGAAGAGCCGTAGCCAGAGCGCTTTGATTTCCGGCATAGGAAGCTCGGGCAATCGTGCGATCTGTGCAGCCACCGAGGGTGGCGTGGTGAAGGTGCTTGTATTCGTTCTCATCAGGACTCCGTTTTTGTGTTGTTGACGGTGTCTGAATGAACGCTCTGGTTGCCATGAAAGCCAAGTAAAACTTCGCTATCTTCGGCACTATCTGCGGACCGGAGATCGTCGGCCAGTCGAAGACGCGCGATCCCATTTGCCAGCAACGACGCGAGCTCGCGCCGACGCTGTTCCGGGGTCATCCGGTCGGGTGGTATTTGGTTGATTGCATGCATCGGTGTCGGTCCTCTCCGTCAAACTCGCTTGAATAGCGAAATTCTCCGGACGAACGCTCACCGACACCATGAGGGAGTTTCGGGCACGGGCGTACTGGTGCGGGCTGCTACGAAAACCCAGTGCCATCAGAAGGCTCATACAATCAGAAGGCCATACTTGTCGAACTGGACAAACACTGAGTATAATCAAGTTGCCAATCGGATGATTGGCACCTGGGCCGCAAGGAGTTGCGGCTGATTATTTTGCATGGAGTTGCAAATGAGCCAAGTTACCGGAACCATCACATCTATCGCCACCATCGGCGAAATTTTTCAAAAAGCCCCGACGATCAATCGCTTAATCTTGAAGCAGGTTGGTCAATCAGCTTGGGAAATCACTAAGTCTGACGGCGAGCGGCCACATAACCTGCGCGAAGTTGCCGAACGTTCTGCGGGCAAGTTCGCCTACGAACGCAACATCAAGCGGGGCTTCGAGGCACTGAACGGTTACGTTATCAACAGCGACGAGCAGATCAAGGTCGTGTACCGCCTACCGGGCGATTGAGTCAAAACCGCGAGCGAATCAGCCCGGCAAATAATGGGCGAGGACTGTCTTCATGAACTGGTTACCCACAGGCGCGGACGACAGCAGGCTCCTGATCTGCGCCTTGACTTGCTGCGCATCAGCCCCGGCCTTTGACGCCGCATCCATCACGGCCGAGTAGGCGTCGAGCACATCGACGCCGGTGATGTCGTAGCCGTGCCCGAGCGAAATCCAGCGCAGTGAAGCAAGGCCGGCAGCGACAGCGAACTCAGGCTGACTCTCGGCAAAATCCCTGGCTGCGCGCGCCAGTGTGCGCGGGTCGGTCGGGCTGTGGGTGACCAATTCGATGGCAACGTCGAACAGGCCGGCGTCCTTTGCGGCGGCGAACCACTTGCCTTCAGCACCCGGGGTGCTGGCAATCAGATCGCGCAGTATCTGTTCCGGCGGAATGCTCGGATATTTTTTGGCGATGGCGCGAAAGGTGGCGAGATTGGTCGTACCTTGATTGGCTTCCGTCGCGTAGCGCCGGTACGCATCCTCTGCCATGCCCGACGACAACAGGATGGCTTCGCAGGCCTCGGCAATCTGCCAGCCTGGTTCGTTCAAGCCGCGCGACTGCTCGGCATATCGAACCGCCTCCGCTTTCTTCCCCATCGCTGCAAGCGCTTTGACGCCCCACCGGCGGTCGTGCCACCACTTGAATGGCGCGCGCTCCAGCAGCGCGAGCAGTTGATCATGGCGACCGGCGGCGTAGAGCGAAGCCAGGCATGCGCTCGTCCCCTTGAATAATCCGTGGCCGACGGACCGGGGACTCCAGACGTGTTCGACCAACGGCAAGAACTCGTCGACCCACGCGAGCGCCATTTCCGGCGTGACGCACAACTCGCCCCAGTGCTCCCCGAGGGATTCGATGTAGGGGATACCGTCGTCCTGCAAGGCCTGCCACAGGCGCTCGAGCCAACGTTGTCGAACACTCGCTTCGACATCAGCTTTGGCAATGATCGGCACCAAGGTCTCGATGGCCTTGTTGACCGCCGAGCCCAGGGCGCCCGACGAGCTGTCAACCTGCTCCAGCGCCGGTGAAAGCTTCTCCAGCAGGGTCACGGCGCCCTCTGCAGCGAGCAGCGGCTCCTTTCGCGCGACCTGCTTGACTTCCGCGAGGGCTTCCTTGATGCGCTGAATCGGCGTGTCGGATCGCCAGCCGAAGGCGTGACGGCGGAAGCGAGAACTGAATAGCCATTTGTGCGCGCTCATGATCTATCGCACAGGGTATTGGCCGTTTCGGATGAATCGATCAAAGGTATCTTCTTCACCTTCTTTGTCATCATGCTGAGGCCTTTGCCATTCTGCGTCAGGCATCAATAGAAGTGTCAGTGTGTAATCGTACTGACCTGCCGCACGAGTCATTTCGGTAATCTGCATGCTGGACGGCTCGCGGGAAAACCAGGACTGAGCGCGGCCCGTCCGGCTATCGGCTATATCACAAGCGTTGTAGCTGTGCGCCAAAGCATCGCGGGGCAACTCAATGGTGTTCCGCCGGGTTGCAAAGTAGGCTCCGGACTTGAGCGCCGCGACATTCGACTTTGCCCAGAGCATGTGGTCATCGCGGCTGGCTACCAGGACGGCGCGTTTGGGCGCGATTTCTGTCCAGCGCAAGGCGGCGGCGGTCAGCGACACACCATAGCGGTTGGCACAATGACCCAACAGATCGAAACTGATCGGTTGTCCGTCCACCTGCCGCCGGAAATCATCCAACGGCATCAATAGGGTCGATGCGAAAAGATCTGCTTCAGCCTCGATGTCCCGTTCGTTGTTGTCACCTGTCTCGATGTCACCGCCGCCGCACTCGAAAAGATCCTGCTGATGACGATGAAGAATGTAGTGACCGAACTCATGCGCGATCGTGAAGCGCTTACGGCCCTCTGATGGGGTGGCGCTGTTGTAGAGAATCAGCCACTTCGACCGCGCCTTGTTCGCTTTCAGGAGTCCATCAAAATCGTCCAAATCTTCGCCCTGGACCTTATCAATTGGCGAGTCTGCGAAGCACTGACGCGAATATTCCAGCGCCAGTTCATCCACCTTGACCGGGAACCGATCCGCCCCGAGCACCGTGTTGAGCATGGTCGAGATACGGTTGGCCTCAGCCATAGGCTTTTTCGCATCCGTCATTCGTCTTCCCATGCATCCAGGATTTTTCGGATTTTTTTCTTGTCCGGCTCGGACATGGCCTTGAACTTGCGGAAAAATGCTTCATCCAGCACGGCCTCATCCGGCGTGGCCGAGGATTCAGTGAGCAGGAACTCAGTAGTGACATCGAGCACCGCCGCAATCTTGCTGATTTTCTCGGCCGACGGTTTCGGATCTTCCTTGTTCTCCAACTCCCAAATGTAGCTCTTGCTGGATTCCGTCAATTCGGCCAGTTGTTCAAGGCTAAGCTTCTTTTGCTTTCGCAGTGCGTGAATTTTGTCGCCCAAGGGGGATGGCACTGTTTTCTCCTCAGCAGTCTGATTTAGTCCGCAAATAATACCACCATGCCGAACGAATATGTACCTGCTTGACAAACACATATCCGACCATCAATAATTGCAATCGTTCGGTACGCCGAACGCTATCGGTCTGTAAATCCCCAACAAATTGACGGGGGTGCTCTGGCTGGTGCCAACCCGATCAACGCCTTGCAAAGGGGAATGACAATGAACGATGCTGAAAATCTGTCCAAGCTGCTCGGTCACCTGCCGTCGGCAGTCTTCCGTGATTTCATGGTGAGTGAATTCAGTCTGATCATGCCAGAGCTGGATGAGACCCAGGCAAAGCGAGAGCAGCGCGCGACGATGGAGTCCGTCATTTCGTCCCTTGGTGTGGGCGCACGACAGAAAATCGAGGAAGTGGCCGAGCGCATTGTTCTCTTGTCGGATGGCGCCGGGCAAGACGTCATCGAAGGTATCAGCCAAGACATCTTCGACGACAATGACAAGGTCGAATTTGCGGCGATACGAAATCAGTACGAACGCGCCCTGTGGCTGTACATCCATGCACCCGCATTGTTCGAGGAAGCGCTTAATGCCCGGCAGGCGGATGTCTTCCGGCAAAGCGTATCCTGCTACTCAGGCTACGTTGCGCCCAAAGACCTCACCGTCCTGGAGGACGCGGCAGCACGCCAGGCTTTCCACCAAGCCGTCGCCAAGCAACTCGGCTGTGCTGAGGATGCTGTCGCCGTGCAGCTTTTCAAGCGGCTGCGGCCCGACACGCTCACAGGCGAAGAAGTGGATCTTTATCAGGTCAGCGTACATCACAACCAACCGCCGGAGATCATCGATTGTGTCCAGGCCAGTGAGTTGGTCCCGCAAGAGGTAATCCGGGCGGTGTCTTCCCACATCACATATGAGCCGGCCAACGGACATCTGGAGGTGCTGTCCAAAGACACCGACGGCCGTGAGGCCCTGGCACGCATCATGGCGGATTCGCTTCTGCAATCGCCTATTTCCGGCGATAAAATCCCACTTAAGCAGTATGACTACCAGAGCCTGGCTGCGCCACGCAGCTTCGATCTGGCAGATGAGAATGTGGCATTAGTAAAAGTGATCGAACTCGGCTACACGTTGGCAAATCACCGTTCCTTGCTGGTGAAGATCTGGGCCAAGGATGTAGATGACATCTATACCGCAGCAAGATCACTGCTCTCCCCATCGTTCGACTTTCGCAACCACCGCATCACCTACGCCAAATTGTCGATCCGCATTAAAAAGATTGGCAAGGAGCGTGCACGCACGATCGCCGTGATCCTGCGCGACGACAACAAGTGCAACATCAAGACCAAGCGGGAAAAGGATCGGGCGCTGTGCGATCGTTTGCTGGCCAAGTGGCATTTGGTGAAGGAGATCAATGATGTCGCAGAAGAACCTGCAGACGCGCTCGCTGCTTGAACTTATTGATTTGTTTGAACGGTCAAGCCACGCCATCGCCGATAGTGATGGCCAGCGGCTGCATGGCGTGCCAGGCTGGGACCTGGTGCGCCGGTCAGCGTTGTCTGATCGTGACCTTGCTACTTGGACCGAACGCATTGGCTATGCCGGCAGCTATCCCGCAGTCTGTGGTGACGAGCGTATTCCCGTCGACCTTGACGAAGACGATGACCCTGAACGTTATAGCTACCGTTGCCCCGAAACCTTTCGCACCAAGTACGTCCCTGCCGACTCGGTGGCGGTTTATGCCGTCTCGGAAACCAGGCTGTTGAACCACCTGGCCGATCTGCTCGGAATTCCACAGGCGCACCGACGCGGCATCATCATGCCGGCCATTGATGGCGTGCTTTGGAATATGGGCAAGATGCGTATTGGCAATGCGCAGGTCGATGTCTGGCTGGCCCGAGGCCTGTCTTCATGCATTGAACAGGTCTTTGCGCATTTTGAGGGGGCATCGCTTCCTGAACAGGGTTTGATTTTCACGACCGGCCAATCGCTGCCAAGCATCGTGCCGCCGCCGCGAAGCTATCGCGTCGTTCCCATCGCCGAAGTTCTGGTGGACTACACGGTCACGCCCCACATCGACACGGATCTGATCCATCGCTTGCTCCTGGCTCCGGCAGGTAGCAAAGAGAAAAAGTCACTTCCGGTTCGCTTCGATCCATTCACAAACACGCTGACCATCGCCACCAAGTCCGACAAGCCCTGGTCCATCAAAGGCCCCAAGCAGATCGCGGTCGTGAAGTATCTGGTCGAGCAGTTCGAGAACGGCCGCACTCGCGTTTCCGCCGGAGACATCCTGGTCGCCGCTCACGGTTCACGGGAGGCTGCACGCGGCAAGCGGGTTCCGAGCATCTTCAGCAGTAACAGCCAGTGGCTCGACTACATCGAACACGACGACGCTGGGTATGGCATCAAATTGGAATAGGCTAGAACCAGGATCCATTACCTCGCACAACCGCCTTCGGGCGGTTTTTTGCTTTCTGGAGTCCGTTTTTTCCTGTTTTAGCTGATCCCGTACATCAGCCCGTACATGGTGTTGGCTGACGCCCGTACATGCCGAATCCGAAACTGGACTCACGTTTTCGCAATCACTTGAAAGGAGAAAAACGTGAGTGTCAAACATCTCAACCAACGCCAATTGGCCGACCGTTGGGGCCTCAGCGAAGCAAGTCTTGAGCGCTGGCGTTCTGAAGGAATCGGGCCTGTCTTTCTAAAAATCCAAGGACGAGTCCTGTATCGAATTGAGGATATCGAATCCTACGAAGCGGACTGTCTGCGCAAAAGCACCTCCGAACGTGCCATTGCAGGAGGTGCGGCATGAGCGATCTTATGATCAACACTGGCTCCCTGCCAGAACTCTCCGTCAGCCAGCTTGCCGCCTTGCCGCAGCAACAACTGCAGGAGTTCGATCTGTCCCTCAACATGCTGGCGACATGGGTCAAGCAGTCGCGCGACCGGCTCAATACCGCGCTGGAGCAACGCTACGGCGAACAGGCCCGGCAGTCCTTGCAGGAATCTGGGCGCGATTTCGGCGTGACGCACATCGATGACGGTGCGCTGCAGGTGACTTACGAACTGCCCAAGCGCGTTTCCTGGGATCAGAAGCGTCTGGTTGACATGGCTGAACGGATCGCTGCATCCGGGGAAAGCGTTTCCGATTTTATTGACGTCGAGTTTTCCGTTTCCGAATCCCGCTTCAAAAACTGGCCGCCATCACTTCGCGAGCAGTTCGAGGCTGCACGAACCGTCAAACCAGGCAAACCGAGTTTCCGCCTTGCACTTGTTAAGGAGAATCAACAATGAGTACCAAAACCATGCACCAAGCCCTGCAAAAGAAACTCGGCTCCGTTTACGGCGACAGCCTTCCTGCCACGATCAAATTCCAGGATCGCACAGGCAACATCATCGAGAAAGAATTGGTCGATGCGACGCTAGATGAAATTGCATTCGCCATGCACCTGCTACAAGCGGAAAACTCGGCCATCCACTCACGTCGCGGCGCGCTGGAACGCCTGTACAACCTAGCTCGCGAGCATCGGTGCCTCGGCTCCGACACCGTCAAGCTGATCGCTGCGGAGGTGACGAAATGAGCAATATCGTTGCCTTTGATTTTGAGTCGCACGACGTGCGTATCTTGGTTGGTCAGGACGGCGAGCCTCAGTTTGTCAGTGCAGACGTTTGCAACGCCCTATCTATTCGCAACTCAAGAGATGCAATTGCCAGACTGGATGACGACGAAAAGGGTGTCGCTATTACCGACACCCCTGGCGGAAAGCAGGAATTGGCCGTAATCAACGAATCCGGCCTCTACCAGCTGATCCTGACCAGCCGCAAACCCGAAGCCAAGCGCTTCAAGCGATGGGTCACGCATGAGGTGTTGCCATCGATCCGCAAGACCGGCAGTTACGCAGCACCCGGCTCTGTTGCTGCCTTGCCAGCACCCACCCAGGATCGCGTGCATGCCATCCTGATGATCGGCGAAGCGGTCGCCAAAGTACCAGGCGTCAAGGCCGGCATCGCCATGGCCGCGACGCTCACCTGCATACACGACAACACGGGTCTGGCCATTGAGCACCTGCGACGTGCATTGCCGGTGTCAAAGGAACCGATCTGCAGCATCAATCCGACGCAACTCGGTGAGCGACTGGGGTTGTCGGCCCGATCGGTCAACCTGCGACTCCAATCCCATGGGCTGCAATTCAAGAATGACCGCGACGAGTGGGAACTGACCGAATCCGGCAAGAGCTGGGCTGAAGCACTGCCGTATTCGCGCAACGGCCATTCCGGCTATCAGATTCTCTGGAATCCGGAAGTGACCGACTTGATCAGGGAGGCCGCGTGATGAGCCTGCCTATCATTTCCGCCGACCAGCGCCGCGCCGAAAAGCGTGGCGTGAAGATGGCCCTGCTCGGCAAGAGCGGCATCGGCAAGACCACCCAGCTCAAGACGCTGGGCACCGACACCACGCTGTTCATCGATCTGGAAGCGGGCGATCTGGCCGTGGCTGACTGGTCAGGCGATACCACCCGCCCGCGCACCTGGCCGGAGTTCCGCGATCTGGTGGTGTTCCTCGCCGGCCCGAATCCCGCGCTGCCTGCCGATCAGCCGTTCTCGCAAGCGCATTTCGAGCATGTCTGCCAGACCTACGGTGAGCCTGCGCAACTGGCGAAGTACCAGACCTACTTCTGCGATTCGATCACGGCGCTGTCCCGCCTTTGCTTTACCTGGGCCAAGGCGCAGCCTGCTGCGTATTCCGAGCGCACCGGAAAACCAGACAGCCGGGGCGCCTACGGCCTACTTGGACAGGAAATGATCACCGCGCTCACTCACCTGCAGCATGCACGCGGCAAAAACGTGGTGTTCGTCGCCATCCTCGACGAGAAACTGGACGACTTCAATCGCAAAGTGTTCGTGCCCCAGATCGAGGGCAGCAAGACCGCCCTGGAACTTCCCGGCATCGTCGACGAGGTCGCGACCCTCGCCGAACTCAAGGCCGAAGACGGCACGAGTTATCGCGCCTTCATCTGCCACACCCTCAACCCATGGGGGTTCCCGGCCAAGGACCGTTCCGGTCGCCTGGACATGCAGGAAGAACCCCACCTCGGACGGCTGATCGCCAAGTGCGCCGCCGCCACCCCAACTGACAAGGAATAAATCATGACCATGAACTGGAACGATTTCAACGACGCTGAGCAGCAAACCTCTTTCGACCTGATCCCCAAGGGCGCGCTGGCCAAGGTACGCATGACCATCAAGCCGGGCGGCTTTGATGACCCTGCGCGCGGCTGGACCGATGGCTACGCCACCGAGAGCTTCGATACCGGCTCGATCTACCTCGCCGCCGAGTTCGTCGTGCTGGAGGGCGAACATGCCAAACGCAAGCTGTGGAGCAACATCGGTCTTCACTCCCTCAAGGGAGATACCTGGGCCAACATGGGGCGCACCTTCATTCGTGCTGTGCTCAACTCGGCCTATGGGATGCTGCCCTCCGATCAGTCGCCCGAAGCACAAAATGCCAGGCGCATTGCGAGTTTCGCGGCGCTAGACGGCATTGAGTTCGTCGCGCGCATCGATGTGGAAAAGGACAGCAAGGGTGAGAACCGCAATGTCATCAAGTTGGCAATCGAGCCCGATCACAAGGAATACGCGGCACTGATGGGATCGGCACCCAAAGCATCGACCGGTGGCGGCAGTTCCGGATCGCCGGCGCAAGCAGCCCCAGCCTATGCAGCGCCACAGCGCCCCACCTCAACCAGCAAGCCCGCCTGGGCACAGTAAGGGGGGATCGTGAAATGCTGGATTTGTTCACGCGAGGCGCGTGGCTTTGGAATCACCGACACGCGGTATTCCATCGCCGATCCCCGGCGCTACCCGGTCAATTGGGTGTTCTGTTCAAAACGATGTCAGGACGCCTTTCATCGGTTCTACAACCTTCGCGTCGACGCGGAAGACAAGGGGAAGGAGCATCCCATGATTGATGCGACTGAAGATGAACAGGCGGCGATCCGGCGTTGCCTCAAGGCGTTCGGCGAAGCCGCTGGCGAGATCGGCTTCAACAAGCCGCTCGGCCAGTACAGCGAGGCAGAAGCGCTCAATGTCTGTGATGCGATCGTTTCCTGCTTTGTGGACGCGATGGCCGAACAGCATGCATCGACGGCATTCCCCGCAGTGCGGGGTTTGCCGAATTCGGTGCAAGACCCATTCGCCGATCTCGAGAGCGATCTGCCATGGGAAGAACCTCAGTCCCAGAAAGGCGGTGCGTGATGCTGGATTTCAATCACCGCCCCAAGGTACATGAGATCGTGACGGCACACATCGATGTGGCACTCACCGCCGAACGTGCCAGACAAGAGCGGCGCACCTATCTCGGAGCCTCCCGTATGGGCGTGGCCTGCGACCGGGCGCTGCACTACGAGTTTGCCGGAGCGCCTGCCGATCCAGATCGTGACTTCGATGGCCGGGTGCTGCGGATATTCGAGGTGGGCCATGTGCTGGAAGATCTGGCGATCCGCTGGCTGCGCCTGTCCGGGTTCGACCTCTACACCCGTACCCGTTCGGGAGGCCAGTTCGGATTCTCGGTGTGTGACGGGCTGATCCAGGGACACGTCGACGGCATCGTCATGGGTGCACCCGCCGATCTTGACTGGTCGTTCCCGATGCTGTGGGAGTGCAAGACCATGAACGCGCAGAACTGGCGGGATTGCGTCAAACGCGGCGTGTCGGTTGCCAAACCGGTCTATGCCGCGCAAATGGCGATCTACCAGGCGTACATGGAATCCACGATCGAAGGCATCAGCCGCAATCCTGCGCTGTTCACCGCGATCAACAAGGACACGCAGGAACTGTGGTTCGAACTGGTTCCGTTCGATGCGGTGCTGGCGCAACGGGCATCGGACCGTGCCGTGAGAATCATCACGGCCACCGAGCACGGAGAACTGCTGCCTCGGTCGTTCAGCGATTCCACCCACTACGAGTGCAAATTCTGCATTTGGCAGGATCGCTGCTGGAGGGGCGTATGAACACTGGACATCACATCCTCCCAATAAAACCCAAACGAAAGTCAGGTGCAAAATGATGGATTTCAACGACACCTCATCCCAGCAAGTCCAGCCACACGAATCGGATCGCGACGAAATTCGCAGCACGCTCCTGCTTAGGCTGGAATCGGTGCTTTTCACGCTATACCCCGCAGGCAAAAAGCGGCATGGGAAATTCCACATCGGCGATGTGCTGGGCAGCCCCGGCGACAGCCTGGAGGTCGTACTCACCGGCGACAAGGCAGGACTCTGGACAGACCGGGCCATTGGTGACGGCGGCGATATTTTCGATCTGATCGCACGGCATCATGGCTGCGACGCGCATAGCGATTTCGCAACCGTGCTCGAGCATGCCCGCGATCTGGTGGGTCGCGCACCAGTACAGACTCCGCGCAAATCCAAACGCGAAGCGCCGGTCGATGATCTTGGCCCTGCCACTGCAAAATGGGACTACCTCGACCGTGACGGCAAACTTATCGCCGTGGTGTACCGCTACGATCCGCCCGGTCGCCGCAAGGAGTTCCGGCCATGGGATGCCAAGCGGCGCAAGATGGCACCGCCCGATCCGCGCCCGCTGTACAACCAGCCAGGCATGGCAGCCTCCGATGTCGTGGTGCTGACTGAAGGCGAGAAATGCGCGCAAGCCCTGATCGGCTATGGTGTGTGCGCCACCACGGCCATGCACGGGGCCAAGGCTCCGGTCGATAAAACTGACTGGTCGCCACTTGCAGGCAAGCGGGTACTGATCTGGCCGGACAAAGATAAGCCTGGATGGGAATATGCGCAGGATGCCGGTCAGGCTGCTCTGGCTGCCGGTGCTGTCTCCTGCGCCATCCTGTTGCCGCCCGAGGACCGCCCGGAAGGATGGGATGCGGCAGACGCCATTGCAGACGGGTTTGATGTGGCCACGTTCCTTACCAGTGGCCCACGCATGGAAATGCATCTTCCCGACGATTCTCCTGAGATTGACTCGGATTCCCAATCTGAACAGACGGTCTGGGGAACGGATGATGCACTGGCGATCTCCTTCACACGACGTTATCACCATGACTGGCGGTATGTTGCAGCCTGGGGCAAGTGGCTGATGTGGGATGGCCAGCGGTGGCGCACCGAGGATACGCTGGCCGCCACCGATCTTATCCGCCATGTCTGTCGTCATGCCGCACTGCGTGCAGATAACCCCAGGGTCGCTTCTAAGCTTGCCGGCGCCAGCACCGTCGGCTCGGTAGAACGTCTGGCGCGTGCGGATCGCCGTCATGCGGGCACGACCGATGAGTGGGATGCCGACATCTGGCTGCTCAATACACCGGGTGGTGTCGTCGATCTGCGCACGGGCCGGATGCGACCCCATGACCGGAATGACCGGATGACCAAAATCACCACGGCGACTCCGAAGGGCGACTGTCCGACCTGGCGGCAGTTTCTCGATGAGGTGACGGGCGGTGACAAGGATCTGCAGATCTATTTGCAGCGGATGGTCGGCTACGCGCTGACGGGCTCCACACGGGAACACGCCTTGTTCTTCCTGTACGGCACGGGGGCCAATGGCAAGTCGGTGTTCGTAAATACGCTGGCGACGATACTGGGCGACTACTCCACCAATGCAGCCATGGACACCTTCATGGAAACGCGCACCGATCGTCATCCGACCGACATGGCCGGTCTGCGTGGCGCGCGCTTTGTGGCCGCCATCGAAACCGAACAGGGACGGCGCTGGGCGGAATCCAAGGTCAAGAGTCTGACCGGCGGCGACAAGATCTCCGCTCGCTTCATGCGGCAGGATTTTTTTGAGTTCTTTCCGCAGTTCAAGTTGTTTGTCGCGGGAAATCACAAACCGGCTATTCGCAATATCGACGAGGCAATGAGGCGTCGACTGCACCTGATCCCTTTCACGATTACGGTGCCCCCCGAAAGGCGCGACAAGCATCTGCAACAGAAGCTGCTGGCCGAACGTGACGGCATCCTGGCCTGGGCGCTCGAGGGTTGTCTCGAGTGGCAGCGCATCGGACGCCTCGATCCTCCCAAACTGGTACTTGATGCCACCGAGGAATACTTTGAGGCCGAGGACGCACTGGGGCGCTGGCTTGATGAGCGCTGCGTGCGTGTCACCACGGCCAACTCCCTGACCGCCGAACTCTTCAACGACTGGAAACAGTGGGCTGATGCCGCTGGCGAATTCGTCGGCTCGCAACGACGCTTCTCCGATTTGCTCATCACCAGAGGTCTGGAGAAGTGGCGCAACAGCACAGGCATCAGAGGGTTTCGCGGCATCGGATTGAAGGAGCCGCCCAAGCCTGCCTACACCCCCTACAACGATAACTGATGCCATGAAAAACCACCCGACTGACGCAGTTGACGCTGTTTATCGTAAGTCTCCATACGTGCGCGCGTGCGCGCACAATATAGGGGTTTCGACAAACTACGTCGGCTGTGTCAGTCCCCACGAAAAAAGGACTGACAACATGAATCAAACCCTACTCGCCCTCGATCTGGGCACCACCACCGGTTGGGCACTGGCAGCCCGTGACGGCAGCGTCACCAGTGGCTCCACATCGTTCAAGCCACAACGCTTCGAGGGAGGCGGCATGCGCTTCCTCCGGTTCAAGCGCTGGCTCACCGAGATCAAGCAATCGGCAGATGGCATTGATGCCGTGTACTTCGAGGAAGTGCGTCGGCATCTGGGTGTCGATGCTGCGCACGCATACGGCGGATTCATGGCGCACCTGACCGCCTGGTGCGAGCACCATCAGATTCCGTACCAGGGTATTCCGGTCGGCACGATCAAGAAACACGCGACGGGAAAAGGCAACGCCAGTAAGGACGAGATGCTTGCCGCTGCGCGCAAACTTGGACACTCCCCGACAGATGACAACGAAGCGGATGCGCTGGCGCTACTCGCCTATGCCCGCAGTCTGGAGGTGTGACATGAAACCACAACCCTATCGCTGCCCGCTGGGCAAACTGCAGCCCAATGTCACCGATCTGGAGGCCATCAAGGAAACTGGTTGGCGCGAGCAGCATATCCTGGTGGTGAACGAGACCGATGATCGGCTGGATTTCGTCGAGCGTGAATTCGTGCGCCGGATCGGAGAACGGCTGTATGGAGGAAAACGCCATGGGTGACTGGACATCCGAAACTGTCGCGGCCAGGTTTAGCGAGGCGGTCGAAACGGCCAGGCGCCTACCACCCGTTCGTGTTCAGGGATATTTCAGCACTTGGCCGGCATTCATTCGGGAAGGATGGGAGCGATATTCGATTGAGGAACGCGGATACCGCCCGATCGCTCCCTGCCCTGAAGCCATTGATCGGATGCTGGAAACGATGCGATGGATGCAAATTCTGGACGTCGAATCCCGGCACATCGTTTGGATGCGAGCCAACCACTACGAGTGGTCGCAGATCGCCAAGCGCTTCGGTTGCGCTGCGCGCACTGTCCAGCGCAGGCGGAATATCGCGCTGTCGATTATTGCCGAAAACCTGAACGGCATGAGTGTAGTTGCGGCAAGTTAATAAGAGGTGAGAAACAATGCAAACAAGCGAGTATCGACGCGGCTTTCGGGTCATTTTCAGGGTGTCGCATTTGGGCCATTTTTTGGGTATATTTCTGCCATGGTCGAAGATTAAACGACCACCTCCAGCAAACCTACCAACCGCCCCAGAAGCGGTTTTTTTACGTCCATGGAAAACCTCAACATCGAATACCGACCGGTCGATTCGCTGGTGCCCTACGTCAATAACGCGCGCACCCACAGCGATGAGCAGGTTGCCCAGATCGCGGCCAGCATCCGCGAGTTCGGCTGGACCAATCCCATCCTGGTGGATGGCGAACGCGGCCTGATCGCCGGACATGGCAGACTCAAGGCCGCACGTGTTCTGGGATTGACGCAAGTACCGGTGATCGAGTTGTCGCATCTGTCAGCTGCGCAAAAGCGCGCCTACGTCCTGGCCGACAACCGTCTGGCCGAGAATGCCGGATGGGACGAGGAACTGCTGGCACTGGAACTGTCGGAATTGCAGACTTCCGAGTTTGATCTCGGTCTGTTGGGCTTCAGCGATGATGAATTGGATGATCTGCTCCATTCACCCGAGTCAAAGGAAGGTCTAACCGACGACGATGCAGTGCCGGAAGTGCAGGAAGTCGCCATCACCCAGCGGGGCGATGTCTGGCTATTGGGCCAGCACCGTCTGCTGTGCGGGGATTCCACTAGGGCGGACGATCTCAAGCAACTGATGCGGGATGAACTGGCCGACATGGCATTCACAGATCCACCCTACAACGTCAACTACGCCAATACCGCGAAGGACAAACTGCGCGGCAAGAACCGCCCGATCCTGAACGACAACCTGGGCGACGAATTCGGGACATTCCTGACCGATGCGTGCGTGAACCTACTGTCGGTAACCAAGGGCGCGGTGTACATCGCAATGAGCTCATCCGAACTCGACACCCTGCAGGCTGCTTTTCGTGCCGCTGGTGGCAAGTGGTCGACGTTCATCATCTGGGCCAAGAACACGTTTACTTTGGGTCGTGCCGATTACCAACGCCAGTACGAGCCGATTCTGTACGGTTGGCGAGATGGTACCGATCACTTCTGGTGCGGAGCACGCGATCAAGGCGATGTCTGGCAGATCAAGAAGCCTGCCAAGAACGACCTGCACCCGACCATGAAACCTGTCGAACTGGTCGAGCGCGCCATCCTCAACAGCAGCAAATCACGCGACATCGTGCTGGACTTGTTCGGAGGCTCTGGCACGACCCTGATCGCTGCCGAAAAGTCTGGTCGGCAGGCGCGATTGATCGAACTCGACCCCAAATATGTCGACGTGATCGTTCGCCGCTGGCAGGACTGGACGGGAAAGGAAGCCGTGTTGCAAGCTGATGGCCGCAACTTCGCCATGGTCGGATCGGAACGATCGGGCGTCACTCATCCTGTCGCTTCAGGTCGCGATAAAAGTTCTCATGCGACCCAAACGTCAGAAGTTTGATGGTTTCTTCGTCGAGAATTCGGTACGCCAACAAGCACAGCTGGTTGGACATGCGAAATTTGTGGACACGGACTCCTGCCAGATCCCCCACCTTGGACTCGCCAATGGTGGGGTCTGCGCTGATGACGTGCACCGCCTGGTCGAGTTCTGCCTTTTGCGGGCGATGCAGTCTTTTAGTGGCCCGCACAAACGTGGCGGTGACGAGCAGCCGCATTAGCCGAACTCGTATTCACCGACAGGTTCCTCCTGATCCGAAACCAGAATCTCACGGATCATGGAAAACGGCAAATCGGGGTTCTCTTCGGCGATCTTGCCGATATGGGACCAGTACTCGATCTGTTTGGGCACCGAACGATGCTGGATGTTGCCATAGTGCTTGGCCTGTTCGACCAGCGTTTCCGAAAGTTTGACATTGACGGCCATGATGAGGCTCCCGAAATGAATGGTAGCAATATACACCAAAAAGGACCGTAACGGAACCTTGCAAGGCATGAAATTGGATCAGACAATCCGATAAACGCGCTCGCCATCTTCCGGTTTCTCGGAGGTGATGGAAAGCCCCAGTTTCTTCTTGAACGCCCCGGCAAACGTGCCGCGCACCGTGTGCTGCTGCCAGCCGGTGACGTCCATGATCTGCGCGATCGTGGCGCCCTCAAGCCGCTTCAGCATGGCGATCACTTGTGCCTGCTTGCTGTTGTCGCGGCTGCGTCGTTGTGCCGGTTCGGTGGTTTGAACGACGCCGCTGCCTGGACGCGGCACACCGACGGCATCGTAGCCTTCTGCCGCAACGCACCAGCCATCCCCGTCGCGGGTGATGAGCGTACGGTTGAACATAGCATCGAGCACTTTGTTGCGCGCGCCGCCCTTAATATTGGGCGGGAACCATTCGATCTTGCCGTTGGTGTTCAGGACAGCATGTTCGATGATCTGGCGTTGAGTATCGGTGAGTTTGATGTCGGTCATGATGATCTCCTGATGGTTAAACGTTGTGGATTTGCTTGGCGCGCTCGAATCCGACCCAACTGCCCTTGTCATCGAGTCCGCGCGCAGCAAGTTCTTCGCGGGCAAGCCGGTTGAGGTCGAGTTCGCCCCGCGCTGCAGCGGCAAGCACCTTGGCCAGGGCGGTCTGAATAAAGCCGACTTCGTCGACCGTGAATTCGTTGGTGGTGTAGCTCATGTTTGTCTCCTGCGCTGTTGTTGATGACGGTGACATGAACGCTTCGTTTTCGGAACCAATCAAGTTGTTTCTGCAGGAATTTTTACCACCATGGCAGTTTCCGCGCCGACCCCGTGCCGTTACCCGGGATGCCCGGCTTTGCTTGCTACACCGGGGTATTGCGACCGGCATCTGCGTGTGACCCGAAGGCAGCAGGACGAGCGTCGTGGATCACCGGCAAGCCGTGGATACGATGGCCGATGGCGCAAGGCACGCGCCTTGTACCTGAGTCGACATCCGCTGTGTGCCGAATGCCAGCGCCATGGCAGGACGGTCGCGGCCTCGGTCGTCGATCATATCCAACCCCACAAAGGGAACAGGACGCTCTTCTGGGACGAACGCAACTGGCAGGCGCTCTGCAAGCGCTGTCACGATGCCAAAACCGCTCGCGAGGACGGCGGCTTCGGGCGGCCGGTCAAGTTTTGCTACCCGGTAGGGGGGTGAAATCCTTGCGGCCGCGCCGCGCGGCACCGCCGGCGTGCCCAAATTTTTGTGCGTGCAAAATCAAAGGAATTTTTTTATGGCTTCTGGTGGCAATCGTACCGGCGCCGGCCGCAAACCATTACCCATCGCCGTCAAGAAGATCAAGGGGACCCTGCAGAAGTGCCGGACCAATCCGCACGAGCCGCACCCGGTCGGCGTGCTTGGCGGGCCGCCCGAGTATATGTCGGATACCGCCAAGGAAGCCTGGCGCTATGCCGTGACGAACGCCCCCGCAGGACTCTTGTCGTCGCTGGATGCGGCCGTGCTGGAGCGTTGGGCCAACTGCGCTGGGATGTACCGCGAAGCGCTGGCCAAGATAAACCGAGCAGGTGTTTCAGGCATGCTGGTCAAAACCCCCAGCGGCATTCTGCGGCGTTCGCCGCTGATGGATGTGATCCGCGATCTGGCGCTGGAGATGAAGGGCTACGAGTCGGAAATGGGCTTCACGCCGGCTTCGCGTTCCCGTGTGCAGGTGGTGCAGGAATCGCGACACGCAAACGATCCCTGGGCGGACATTGCCGGGTGATCAGGGCCATGTGCCGGCCAGGCGCAACATCAGCGTCATCGGATGGGCGGGGGATGCCTGGAAGCCATAGTGTTCGTAGAACTGCCGGGCACGGTCGTTCAGGGCATGCACCAGCAAGGCACGCACCCCGGCGTTCTGTGACACGGCCACTGCGCGTCCGAACGCATCCTGGAGAAGGGCCGCGCCCAACTTGATGCCCTGGGCTCGGGTATCTACCGCCAGGCGGGCCAGCACCATCACCGGCACCGGGTCGGGCATGTTGTGGCGGATCGCACGGGTGGCGGCTTGGTGAGCAACGGCCCCGGCCGCCAAGGCGTAATAGCCCATCACGGTGTGGTCGGCCTCCGCCACCACGAAGGTGCGTGTTGCTCCGCTCACCTGATTGGCGAACGCGCGGCGCCTGAGCCAGTCGTCGAGAACGATTTCCCCACAGGAGAAGGTGTCGAGCTTGTGATGCTGCGAAAGCGGCTCGGGCGGGCGCAGATTCATGCTCCGGTCTGCCACGGCGCCTTGACAGCCATCAGGCGGTCAAGCCCGGGATTGGGCGCGGGCGGCGCATCCAGCAGGGCCATGAACTCGCGGAACCTGCCCTCGTCGAGGCTGAAGAAAACCTGGTCGAGCAGCACCGCCTGCGCCTTGTCGCAGGCGGCTTCGAGCATGAAATCCGAACGGTTCTTCCCGAGCAGCTGCGCGGCCTGGTCGATCAGATCGCGCTGTTCGGGCAAGGCACGTAGGTTGATGGGGGCATCGCGCATGGGAATCTCCATAAATACACAACAGATATACAAATCCTAGCTGGCTGTATAGCTGTTGTCAATACACTTATGACCAAAATTGACCTCTTGCGCCAAGACCGCCAAAGACTATGCTGAAGCCGTTGTGGCAGAGGAAATTTCCGCATGCCACTGGGTGCAACTCGCCTGCAAGCGGCAACTGGACGACCTGGCACGTTTCAAGGGCAAATCCAGTCCCTACCGCTTCAATCCCAAGCTCGCCGACGGCAAGGGCCGCAGTTTCTACCCCGCCGACAACCTGTGCGCCTTCATCGAACGCCTGCCACACGTCAAAGGGCCGCTGGCGGGGGTAACGATCAAGCTGGAGCCGTGGCAGGTATTCATCCTCACCACCGTTTTCGGCTGGGTGAAGCCCGATGGCAAACGAAGATTCCGGCGCTCCTACATCGAGGTGCCGAGGGGGAACGCCAAATCGACGCTCTCATCATGCGTCGCCCTCTACATGCTGGCCGCCGACGGCGAGGGCGGCGCCGAGGTGTACAGCCTCGCCACCACCCGCGACCAGGCGCGCATCGTGTTCGGCGATGCCCAGACCATGGCACGGCGCTCGGCTGGATTCCGCTCCCGTTTCAGCGTGGAAGTCGGTGCGCACAACATGCATGTGCTGGCCACCGGCTCCAAGTTCGAGGCGCTCTCCGCCGAAGGCTCAACTTTGGACGGCCTCAACATCCATTTTGGCTGCGTGGACGAATTGCACGCGCACAAGACCCGCACCGTCTACGACGTGGTCGAGACCGGCACCGGCAAACGCGACAACTCCCTGCTCTGGGTGATCACGACTGCCGGCAGCAACCGCGCCGGCATCTGTTATGAAATCCGCACGTTCGTGAACCGGCTGCTCGAAGGGCTGTTCGAGGACGACTCCCAGTTCGGCATCATCTACGGGCTGGATGACGCCGACGACTGGACGAGTGAGGCGGCGCTGATCAAGGCCAACCCCAACTGGGGAATTTCGGTGCGGCCGGAGGTGCTCCTGCCGCTGCAGGCGAAAGCCATGCAGATGCCGTCGGCGAGCAATAACTTCAAGACCAAGCATCTGAACGAATGGGTCAATGCCGATACCGCGTGGATGGACATGCGCGCATGGGATGCCTGCTCGGATCCCACCCTGTCCGAAATCGGTTTTCTGGGAGAGCCTTGCTACATCGGCCTCGACCTGGCAAGCAAGGTCGATATCGCGGCGAAGGCCAAGATCTTCCAGCGAGATGGCAAGTTCCATGTGTTCCTGAACTACTACCTGCCGGAGTCGGCGGTCGATGACGGGCGCAACAGCCAGTATTCCGGCTGGGCGCGTCAAGGATTGTTGACGGTGACGGCCGGCAACGTGACGGACTTCGACCAGATCGAAGCGGAACTGGTGGCGGACGCGAGCCGTTTTCAGGTCGAGGAAGTGCCGTTCGACCCGTTCCAGGCCACGCAACTTGCCGCGCACATGCTGGCCGAAGGGCTGCCCATGGTGGAGATGCGGCCCACGGTGCTGAATTTTTCCGAACCGATGAAACAACTGGAGGCTCTGGTGCTGCAACAACGCCTGGTGCACAACGGCGACCCGATCTTGAGTTGGATGATCTCCAATGTGGTCTGCCATCGCGACGCCAAGGACAACATCTATCCGAGGAAGGAGCGCGAGGAGAACAAGATTGACGGCGTCGTCGCACTCATCATGGCGCTGGGCCGGATCATGACCTCGACCGACAGCCATCCGGTGATCGGCAGCGACTACGAATTGATGGTGGTGTGATGGGAATCCGGTCCTGGGTTTCCGGGCTTTTTGCCGGCGGCGACCGCTCGCCCTGGGGAAGTTTCTGGTTCGAGCCGGTGGGCGTGCACACCACGGTCGGCATGCGCGTCACGGCCGACGGTTCGATGCAACTCTCCGCCGTGTTCGCCAGCGTACGCATCATCTCGAGCCAGTTCGCAAGCCTGCCTTTTCGTCTGTACCGGAACCGTCCAGATGGCGGCAAGGATCGCGTCACGGATCATCCCCTCTATATTCTGCTGGCGAAGCGTCCGAATCCGTATCAGAACGCCTTCGAATGGCGCGAGATGATGGCAGGCCACCTGGCTCTGCGCGGCAATGCCTACAACCAGATCGTGTCCGACAGCCGTGGGAATATCACGGCGTTGATTCCGCTGCATCCGGATCGGGTCAAGATCATGCTCGCAGCCTCCGGCGACTACAGCTACCAGTACACCGATCCGGCCGGCAACGAGGTGATGTATTCGAGAGGGGAAATCTGGCACCTCCGGGGACTGTCCTCCGACGGCATCATCGGCCTCTCCCCAATTGCGCTGGCGCGAAACGCCATCGGTGGCGCCATGGCGGCGCAGGATTACGGTGCACGCTTTTTCGCCAATGACGCGCGGCCCACCGGCGGGTGGATCGAGTACCCCGGCTCGTTCAAGGACAAGCAGGCGCGCGATCAGTTCCGGGAATCCCTGCAGGAAGCTCAGTCCGGGGTCAATCGCGGCAAGATCGCCGTGTTCGAGTTCGGCATGAAATACCACCAGGTCGGCATCACACCCGATGATGCGCAGTTTCTGGAAACCCGCAAGTTCCAGGTGAACGACATCGCGCGCTGGTTCGGCGTGCCGCCGCACAAGATCGGGGATCTGGACCGCTCGACCAACAACAACATCGAGCAGCAAGCGCAGGAATTCGTGCAGGAATGCCTCGGCCCCATGGCCGAACGCTGGGAGGCTGCAATCGAGGCCGATCTGCTGTTCGATGACGAGGGGCTGGAAGCCGAATTCGACTTCGCCCAGCTGCTGCGCGGCGACTCGGAAGCGCGGGCAAGCTTCTACATGCAGGGCATCAACGCCGGCTGGCTCACCCGCAACGAAGCCCGGATCGCCGAAAACATGAATCCGCTTCCCGGGCTCGATGCCCCCTTGCGGCCCTTGAACATGGCCGAAGAAGGTTCGCAGGATGATGACACCCAGGAAGGAAATGATGCACCCCAGCCCGCCCCGCAGAATGCGCGGCTTGCCGCCATCCTGCGCTCCAACGCGGGCCGCATTGCGCGGCGCGTGATGAAAGCCGGGATTGGCCCCAACGATCCGCCCCTCATCGCCGAGTCCCTGGGAGTGTCGCTTGCGGCAGCCGAAGCCTGGTGCGCGGCGTTTTCCGATTCATGGGACGAGGACGCTATCACCGCGTCCCTCATCACACTTTCCAATTCAGAGACATCGCCATGACCGAACCGAATACTGAAGAATCCCCCATGATCGCAGCCGAAAGGCGCACGGTCGATGCGCACGCGGTGCAGATCGCCGCCACCCCCTGGGCGCTGATGCCCGAGTGTATGCCGGCGATGCTGGGGAAGATTGCGTTTTCCGGGATCGACGCAAAACCCGTCCTTGCCCGGAATCCTTCCGGCAACGCGTCCGGGGCCATCGCGGTGCTGTCGCTCTCCGGGGTCATCTCGCAGCATGCGGACTGGTTCGCGGACGTCAGCCTCGACCAGTTTTCCACAGACCTGATGTCGGTGGTTGCTGACCCCGGTGTGGCGGCGATCCTGGTGTCGATCGATTCCCCGGGCGGTTCAGTCTATGGGGTCCAGGAACTCGCCGGCATGATGATGGCCGCGCGCGAACAGAAACCGATCGTGGCGCTCGCCAACAGCCTCGCGGCTTCCGCCGCCTACTGGATCGGCTGCTCGGCCACCGAGTTCTACTGCACCCCGTCTGGAGAGGTGGGCTCGATCGGCGTGTGGCAGGCGCACATGGACATCTCCGGCGCGCTCGATCAGGCCGGCATCAAGACGACGCTGATTTCCGCCGGCAAGTACAAGACCGAAGGCAATCCCTACCAGGCGTTGAGCGACGAGGCGCAGGCCTTCATGCAAAGCCGCGTGGACGACTACTACAACGCTTTCGTCGCGGCAGTAGCCAATGCCCGGGGCGTGGATCCCGACACCGTGAAGAACGGCATGGGTCAGGGTCGAGTGCTGGGCGCGCAGGACGCGAAAAAAGCCAACATGATCGACGGCATCGCGACATTCCCGCAACTCGTGCAGACCATGCAGAAGAAACTGGCCGCGAACCTGCCCAAAAAGGGCGCAAGCACCCGAATTTTGACGCACAGGATGTCGATTTCGTAGCAAAAATGGGTCCGTAGATCCGAATGAACGGCCCGAAGGCCGTGTAACCCCCAAATCCGGCCGCTTATTGCGGTTTTTTTCGTTTTATGTACCCGCTTAGGCGGGTCTTTTCATTTGAGGAACCCCATCATGAGCAAGAAGCTCCGCGAACTGCAATCCAAGAAATCCGCCGCAGCACAAGAAAAAACGTCCCTGCTGCAGGCCGCATCGACCCTGCTCGACAAGGCAGCCACCGACAACCGCGATCTCCTTGATGCGGAAGCCGCCGAATTCGCCCGGCTCAAAGGCGCTGCGGACGCCAAATCCGCCGAGATAGAGCGCTTGCAGGCGATGATCGACCTCGAACAGGAGATTTCGGCTGCCTCGGCTGTTGCCGGTTCTGTGGTCATCCTTTCGGGCAACGGATCCGACATCGTGGTCGAGGACAATGCCGCGAAGGACCCGAAGCTCGGTTTCAGGAACTTCGGCGATTACGCCAGCGCCGTATTCAAAGCGGCCCTTCCCGGCAATGCGCCGGATCCGCGCCTGCTGCCGCTCAGGAGCGCCGCAGTCCCCACCACCTACGGCAACGAGGATGCGGGCGCAGATGGCGGGTTTCTGGTGCCGCCCGAATTCTCCAAGGACATCTTCATGCTGTCCCTGGATGACGAGGCGCTCCTGCCGCTCACCGACAACGTGACGGTCACCGGCAACTCGATGGCCTTCCCGAAGGACGAGACGACGCCCTGGGGGACGGACGGCATCACCGTGTCCTGGCAGGCCGAAGCGGCAGCGGCGCCTGCATCAAAACCCAAGTTCGGCGAATCGGCTCTGAAGCTCAAGAAACTCATGGCGCTCGTGCCCATCACTGACGAACTGCTGTCCGACACCAATGCGCTGACCTCCTATATGCCGAAGAAGGTGGCAAGCCGCATGCAGTGGAAGATCAACGAGAGCATCCTGTTCGGCGGCGGCCAGGGGATTCCGCTGGGAGCGCTGGCAAGCCAGGCAGTGCTGACCCAGGCCAAGGATTCTGGACAGGCGACGGGTACGCTTTCTGCACTGAATCTCGCCAACATGATCGCGCGCCTGCCGCCCGGCAGTTTCAAGAACGCGGTGTGGATCGTGAACAACGACGTGCTGCCGGCGCTCTTCACCCTGAGCCTCGGCAACTACCCGATCTATCTGCCGGTGGCGTTTCCTCGATCAAGGGTTCGCCCTACGGCACGCTGCTGGGCCGGCCGGTGTTCGTGTCGCAGCACGCGAGTTCCTTCTCCTCTCAGGGCGATGTGATCCTGGTCGATCTCTCCTACTACCAGACCATCACCAAGGAGGGCGGCATGGAAACGGCGACCTCGATGCATCTGTACTTCGATGCCGATGCGGCGGCATTCCGCACCATCTTCCGCATGGATGGACAGCCCAAGATCGCCGCCCCCATTTCGCCCGCTAAGGGCGCGAACAAGCTCTCCCCGTTCGTGCAGCTGGCCGCGCGCTAATCCGGACACGCCCATAGGGGCCTGATGGCCCCGCTCCCTCGTATACCAAGGAAACCACATCATGATCACCAATCAGAAACTCTCCGAGACGCTCGCGGTGCTGGCCACCATCAATCCCTCATCCCAGGCCGCCGGCGCCGCCTATAGCGGCTGGGTGTCCATGGCGGAATTCGACCGCATCCTGGCGCTCATACAGGTCGGGGCCTTCGGCGCCTTGGCCACCGTGGATGCCAATATCCAGCAGGCGCAGGACGCCACGGGCACCGGCGCCAAAGCGATCGGCACTGGCAAAGCCATCGCGCAGTTGCTGGCTGCGGGCGGCAACAACGTGCAGGCGCTGATCGACGTGCGTTCGACCGATCTCGATGTCGCCAACGGCTTCGGCTTCGTGCAGTTGTCGATCATTGTCGGCACGGCAGCCACGGAAACGGCTGGCGTCATCCTGGGTGGAGATGCGCGCTTCATTCCTGCTTCCAGCTTCAACCAGCCCGGCGTCGTTCAAATCGTCTAAGGGGAGGGCGGCGTATGCCGCCCGTAACGCGCCATGCCATTGCAGATCCTTCAGGAGCCGGCGGCAGAACCCTTGTCGCTTCTTGAGGCCAAGCTTCATTTGCGGGTCGACATTACGGATGACGATGCGCTGATTTCCGCCTTGATTGCCTCGGTGCGCCAATACGCCGAGACGATCACGCGCCGGGCCTTCATCCAGCAGACCTGGCGGTATGTGATCGACTCCTTTCCTGGGCCAACCCTCACGGGCGTCCCATGGGGAAAGACGTTCACGCTGCCCTCACACGCGATCGAGATCGAGAAATCGCGCGTGCAGCAGGTCACGGCGATCAATTATCTGGACATGAGCGGCAACCCCCAGGTGATGCCGGCCGCCAATTACATCGTCGACTACAGTTCCGAGCCCTGCCGGATCACGCCCGTGTTCGGGCAGATCTGGCCCATTCCCATGCCGCAGATCGGGGCATGCAACGTGCAGTTCGTCGCAGGGTATGCGGCGCCGGTGACATTCAGTGGCAGCACCATGGCCGTGCAGGGTGCCTGGAGGTCCTATGCGGTGAATGATGCCGTGCAACTCTCCAACGTAGGTGGGTTGCTGCCGGCAGCGTTATCTCCAATCACCAACTATTTCATCCAGTCTGTGGTAAGCCCGGGCGTCTACACGCTCTCAGCATCCCCGGGTGGCCCGGCAATTGTCCTGACTGATGCAGGTAGCGGCACGAGCCTGGTCGGCGTGGTGCCGGAAGGCATCAAGGCGTGGATGAAGATTCGCATGAATACGCTGTATGAAGAGCGCTCGGATGTGGCCATTCTCGATCGCGGCAAGGTGGAGCCGCTGCCCTATGTGGACCGGCTGCTCGATCCCTACAAGGTGGTGTTCTGATGGCGATCGTCGCATCCGGTCGCCTGGATCAGCGCATCACCCTCCAGAAAAAGACTGTTCTGCGCGGTTCGCTCGGCGGCCATGATGAGACCTGGAGCACGCTTGCCGTCGTGTATGCCGAAACGCTGGACATGTCGGGGCGGGAACTCTTCAATGCCCGTGCGATGGGGAGTTCCGCCACCCTCAAAATCACGATCCGCTGGAGAAATGACGTGCATCCCGACATGCGCGTGGTCTTTCTGGATGGAACCATGGCCCGGATCGAATGGATCAGGCGCGTCACGCGCAAGCAGTTCATCGAGTTGTACTGCCTGTATCTCGATGACGGGAGCTATGAATGAGCGAAGAAATCAGGATCGATGGCCTCGCCGAATTGCAGGCGCTGCTCGATGAATTGCCGGCAAAAATCGAAGCGAACGTCGTGCGCGGCGGGTTGCGGCAGGCCGCCAAGGTGGTCGAAGCGGAGGCGAAGCGGCTCTGTCCCGTGGGCAAGACGGGCGCTCTGCAGGATTCCATCCGCGTTTCGATGCGTTCGAAACATGGCCGCATCAGCGCCACGGTGAAGGCGGGGGGCGGCAAGGTGTTTTATGCCGCCATGGTGGAATACGGCACCGCGCGCCACTGGATCAAGCCCAAAAACCGCAAGAGCCTGTTCGTCGCGGGATTGATGCGGGAAGCCGTCGACCATCCAGGCGCGAAGAAGAAGCCCTTCATGCGCCCCGCGATCGACGGGAAAGCGAGTGAGGCGGTCGACACCATGGCGGCCTACCTGCGTGACCGCATTCCCAAGGAGATCGACAAGGCGGGCAAGAAATGAGAGCCGAGGCCATTCTCTATTCCCTGCTCAATACCTCATCGGGCCTTGCCGCACTGGTCGGAAACCGGATCTATCTTGACACGCGCCCGGAAGAGGATTCGCTGCCGGCCGTGGTGTATGAACTCATCCACGAAAAGCAGGATGACGCGCGGCAGGGCGAGCGCGAAACCGTCACGGCCAGGGTGCAGGTGACGAGCCTTGGCGCGATCGCCGAGGACGCCGTGAACGTGCGCGAAGCGGTGCGGCTAGCCTGCCACAACCAGTCAGGCGCGATTGCCGGCTATACGGTGATTGCCTGCATCGAGGACGCGGCAGGCCCGGACTCCTA
>JAEHJW020002660.1_pt1 | contig 26693 bp, 32 predicted proteins | sample 9271431 | NCBI WGS metagenome assembly JAEHJW02 | reverse complement strand
GCCTCGCGAAGCTCGGTTATTTTTGTTCCAAAACTGCTCATATTCAAACTTTTTTACGCGATGTAACGCCTATTAACAATTGGACTTACACATTTTGGTTGAAAATAGTTTGATTTTTAATTTGATTTCGACTAATTTTATGACGATAATAATAGTGGAATCGAAGTTAGGAGTTTCGACCATGCGTAGGACAATCACGATTACTGAAGACGAAATTATCGACGCCGTGTACGCCGAGCAGGAACGCCGCGGCGACGGGACCGCGGCCCGCACCGCGGGCAAACTGATTTTAGAACGGCTGTACGTGCTGCGAACCGAACGCATGAACGCACGTATCGCACGTGCCGCCCAGGTGGCGGCGACTGCCGAGTTGGCTGGAAATTCATCCATCTAAATGAGTCTTGGCCTGCCGGGGCCAAAGTCAAGGAGTTTTTTTCCATGGTCCGAGAAAATGACGTTTTAAGCCTCACCACTGCCGGCCTGGCTGAAATTATCTACCAAAAAGCCCTTTCTGAGATTGAAGCGCTCGAAGGGGTGGCCTCCGACGATTTTGCACGGGGGGCCAGTCTGGCCGCCCGGATCGCCGTTGCCGAAATCACGCAAGGAGAATTTTATGCGTCTGTCCGAAGTGCAAACCGGAACTGCCGACTTGCCACCCAGAATCGTCCTGCTCGGCGGTGAAAAGCGTGGCAAAAGCACCTTTGCTTCCCGCTTCCCTTCGCCTGTTTTCGTGCCCGTCAAGGGGGAAACTGGCATTGATTTTATCGACGTCCCCAAGGTCCCGGCGGCAAAGACGTTCGGAGACGTCATGGAGGTCATCTCTGATCTTTACACCGAGAAGCATGATTTCCGCACTGTGGTGATCGACTCCATCAGCGCGCTCGACCCGGTGGTGATTGAGACCGCCATGGCAGAACAGGGCGTCAAATCCGCAAGCAAGCTCGGCGGAGGCTACGGCGCGCAGGAAGGCGTGATCTGCGACTACTGGCGCACGCTTCTTGGCGGCTTGGATGCACTGCGTACCGAACGAGGCATCGGCTGCATCCTTATCGGACACGTGAAGCCGGTGCCAAAAGTGGTCAACGACCCCATGACTGAGCCGTACGATACCTGGCGTGTGGAAGTGCGCGAGTCCGTGCTCGGAACGCTTAATCGTTGGGCCGATTGCATTCTGTTTTGCGACTTCAAAAAATACACGCGCACCATTTCCGGATCGGACGGGGAAAAGAAAATCGTCCACGCCGACACCGTGCGGGAGCGATGCCTATACACCCAGTACGCTCCGGGCCATCCGGGCGGAGGCCGCGGCATTTACGGCCACCTTCCCTACGAATTGCCTCTTTCCTACGAGGCCTTTTCGGCTGCCGTCGAATCGGTCCGGCAGCCGAAGGCTGATGCCCCCGCTCAACGAGCGACTAAGAAGTCCCCCGCTCGTGCCTGAGTCACCGGGCCGCAGGCTGATGCTTGCGACCCGGAGACCCAAGCATTGGCTTGCGGCATTGCCGGCGTGTTGCCGGCCAGACAAACCGGCCTGGCGGACCCCAGGACAAGGAGTTCCATCATGTCTCAGTTCGTTTCCCTGCCCGCGTATGACGCGGAAAACACCGGCGAGTACGGCAACTTCGATCCCGTACCAGCCGGTTCGTATCTGGTGCGTATCGAGGATTATGAAATCAAGGAGACTAGCGCGGGCGACATGGCCCAGTTCTGCTTGACCTATCGTATCGTGGACGGCGATTTTGAGAGTCGAATCATTTTTGACCGCATCAACATCGAGAACCTTCCGGGATTTCCGGTTAGTTCGCTGGAGGCCAATAAGCAGAAAGCGATTGCTATCGGCAATTCCGCACGCAAGTCGCTGGAGCTGGCTACTTTCGGGCGATCAGGAATTCGCAATCCACAGGAGTTCATCGGCAAGATGCTCGTCGTGACCGTCAAGGTCCGGGAGGCTGAAGGGAAGTTCCCGGCCAGCAACTCTGTAACTCGTTATTCTCCCGCCGAGCAGCCGCAAGCCCCGGCTGCCAATGGCCGCGCTCAGGCGACCGTCCCAGCGGCGCACGCTGCTCCGGCCCCAGCCCAGGCCAGCGGTCCGGCGTCAACAGCCCGAAAAGTACCTTGGAAAAAGTAACCGTCAACCGGCCGGCCCGGTCACGCGGTGCGTTGCCGCGTGGCTGGCCGGCTTTTGGCACCACAAAGGAGTTTTACAATGCCATCTCTTTATGAACTAACTTGGCAGTATCAGAAATTGTTCGATCTTGCGCTGCAATGTGAAGACGACGATCAGCAGCCATTTATCGACACTATGGAGGGGCTGGAAGGAGAAATTGAGCAGAAATTTGAGGCTTTGTGCAAAGTGAAAGTTTCGGTGGAAGCCCAATGGGAGGGGCTGAAAACTGAGATTGCCAGGCTTCAGGCCCGCGCTAAAACCGCCTCCAACAACATCGACCGGATCAAGAATTACATTTTCGTCCAGATGCAGCAGTTCGGAACGACAAAAATGAAGGCCGGTACATTTTCCCTGGCAATTCAAAATTCGCCACCCTCTCTTTCGATTCCGGACGAAGCGAAAGTTCCAAAAGAATTTATCCGGATGGAACCCATTATTGATCGGTCTGCGATCAAAGACGCGATTAAGAGTGGCCGCGTGATCGACGGATGTGAATTGGCCGTCGGCCAACATTTACGGATTCGATAACAAGATCGGAAAGGACAACACGATGGCGACAAACACGATGATTAACCCATTGGAATCGCACGCGGCCACGCAAATGAGCGTCGCCACGCTGGGGCCGTGCGGGCGGTGCGGCGGCGAAGCCCACCTGCGCTGCAACTGCGGCGTGCTTTTGTGCCGGGAGTGCCGGCCGGAACATTTGGCTGCGGCTGGGGCGGCGTCCGACGACCACGCGGGATGCTCAAGACCACTGGGCAAACTGGAGGCCAAACTCTGGAAAATCCCGCCCTGTGCCGGTTGCGGTGAGGCCATCTCCTCGATCCGGGAGGTGTGGTGGCGCATCGACCAATGCAGCGAAGCGATGTTTTGCCGGCAGTGCGCGGCCATGGTTGCGGCCCAAAAATCGCTGCCCAAGCCGCGACCGCGGCCAAGCGACGACACGATCATCCGCGGCGGCTGTGGCCACCGGGATGTCACGGTGGGCGACCTGGGCGAGCAGGCGACTCTTTCGGATGTGCTGATCTGGATCGGGCTCGCGGCCGCGATTGTCGGGGCGATCATGTTGTGGGTTGGCCTTCGTTGAATGAATCGCAGACGGCGGACCAGGTGCGTTTTTTCTTGGTGCTTTGCGTCAAGGCGCACTTGGCCGCTATTTTTTAAGTAGGTCCATCATGAATAAATTCCGCGTATATATTTCCGGCCCTATTTCCGGAATGCCAAAGAAACGTGTCCGTTCCGCATTCGACCAAGCGGCGTCGCAGATTGCCAGTTGCGGCGAAGAGCCAGTGAAACCTCCAAGGCTTCAAAATCCAATCCGGTCGCACCAGGGGCACGAATATCTCAATGAAGACTTGTTCGTCCTAAGAAGTTGCAACCTTATGGTTCTTCTGGAAGGATGGTGGCAATCCTCTGGATGTATGCGTGAAATCTGGTTCGCCAGTAGAAACCGGATTAAGGTGTGCCAGCTCCGATGGCTCAAATATTGCATCTCAGTAATGCGTGCCGAAATTGGTGAAATTCCATCGCCAGCTCGCAATACATTGCAGGAGGAGGTTTGGAAGTCCCGTGGATTAAAAGGTCCATTCATACAAATGCGACTGGTATCGCACGCTGGCGATGATGAAGATATTAACATGTGCCCGGATATTGATTGTCCGCTGCTATTTCATTCCGGAAGTTGTCTTCTTGGCGAGGAACGGTGACTACTTGGCCGCTATTTTTAAGGAGATTTCCCATGAGTGAACGCCGTCCAGACTTGATAGATTTTTTGCTTTTCTGGCAATCCAAATATGACGAGGCTTGGGCACAGGTTGAGAAGTATATTGAATTGACGAAAAACCCAACATTTCATGCAATCATGCTTAAGTTCGATATCGACAACAGATTTCAACTCGCCGAACTAGGAAAAAGCATGGATGAGGTTTTTGAATCAAAATCCAAGGCACATTCTTGGACCAGTGTTCATGTCGAAAAGCTGGATCGTCTTTTGAAGACGTGGATTTTGGCCCGTGACCGATTTGACCTCATGAATAAATATATGATCTCCCCCATTTATTCAGCCACAGAAAATTTGAATTCAATCCGTTACAAAGCTCTTGACGCAGCCAAGGCAAACGACGATCTCAAGGCGCCAGATACACCCGCTTCACACTACGAGAATGCTTTGAGGCTACGCATAAAATCGTGGAACTGCGCGATTTTCGACAACTTGACGTTCGGCTTCAAAATCTGGCAACCAACAGAATAAAAGGCAAACTGATTTTTGTTGCGTTTTTTTAAGAGACTGACCATGAGTGCCGCGATGCAAGTGGGTAAGCACGTTATACCCGACACCAAAATAATTGCCCGCATTTTGGCCAAGGTTCGTGTCGATGGAGAATGTTGGTTTTTTAGCGGGGCGACTGACGAGGACGGTTATCCCCATATTAAATTCGCCGGGAAACGACAGTGCGTGCATCGGCTCATGGCCGCTGTCTTCATTGACGACCTTAACGGGTGGGATGTACACCACACGTGCGGCAATCCTTCGTGCGTCAATCCCCTCCACCTGAAAAAAGCCGATCCGGAAGTTCACCGAACTGACCATTTGAAATTCGCCAACATCCCATTTTAGGAGACCCTCGTGAACCAAACTCTGCCCGATACCCGAACATCAGCGCTTGCCCAGATGGTTTATGCCGCATGGGAACGCACGGTGCTTGCGCGCAATTCCAACCGGCTGGGCGGTTCAATCATCGGGGATGTATGCCCACGAAAAATCTGGCTTTCGTTTCGATGGGCCAGAAAAAACAAGTTCGACGGGCGAATGCTGCGACTGTTCAGTGCAGGCATGATCGAAGAGGCACGTGTGGAGACCGATCTGAAGAAATGCGGGCTGAAAGTTGAAATGGGGCCGGAGCCAGGGCAACAATTTGAGTTTACCGATGGGTCCGGTCATATTGTCGGAAAAATAGACGGAGTTGTGCTCGGTGTCCCTGAAGCGCCAAAAACGTGGCACTTGCTGGAGGTGAAAACACACAACACGCGGTCATTTTTAGATTTGACGGCCAGAGGCGTCGTGGAGTCCAAGCCGATGCACTGGGCACAGATGCAGGTGTATATGCGTCTAGCCGAACTCGACCGATTTTTGTATTACGCGGTCTGCAAAGATTCGGACGAAATTTACACGGAACGCGGGAGCCTGGACACCGAAGCCGCAGACACCTTAATCGAAAGAGCATTGCAAATTATCAAAAGCGACGAACAGCCACGCATGACTACCGGCGACGACGAGGAATGTAAAAAATGTGGCTTTAAGCCAATCTGCTGGGGCGAGTCGGTGCCCGATCTTAATTGCCGCACGTGTATAGAGTCCACAGCGGTGCAGGGCGGGACATGGCAGTGCGAGTTGAAGAAAATAGACTTGTCCGCCGACCAACAAGCGGCGGGATGTGAGCGTCATATTTTTATTCCGGACATGATAAATGCTCGACGTGTCGAAGAGTCTAGCGGCAGCCGTTCGTTTCGATACAAACTACAAAATGGTGGAGAGTTCACCAATGGAGAAGGGGGCTTAGCTTCATCGGAATTAGTGCAGTTAACTTTACGGGGTGCGGTCATTCGGGCTGCCCAAATGGTCAAAAAACAATTTCCTGGCGCAGTTGTCGAAAAGGCGGTTCCATGAGCTTGCTCGTTGACAATTTTGCCGGCGGCGGCGGAGCGTCGTTGGGGATCCGCCAGGCGCTCGGACGCGACGTGGATATTGCGGTTAACCACGACGAAAACGCAATCGTGATGCACGCGGCTAACCATCCGCGAACCGAACACCTGTGCGAGTCTGTCTGGGACGTGGAACCAGTCAAGGTCTGCCGTGGTCGCCCGGTTTTGGCCGCCTGGTTCTCGCCCGACTGCAAGCATTTTTCACGCGCGAAGGGAGCCAGACCAGTGAATAAGAATATCCGTGGCTTGGCTTGGGTCGCAGTGCGCTGGGCGAAAACCGTGCGGCCTCGCGTCATTTTCCTCGAAAACGTGCGTGAATTCGTGGATTGGGGTCCGCTTGGCCCGGACAACCAGCCAATTCCGGATCGGCGTGGCGAAACCTTCCGCCGGTTTGCCGGCTCATTCCTGCGATTGGGGTACACGCTTGAATGGAGGATTCTGGATGCCGCGGACTTTGGAGCGCCGACCCATCGTAAGCGGCTCTTTCTGGTGGCCCGCTGCGACGGAAACACGATCCAGTGGCCGCAGCCCACGCATGGCGAAAGTGGAGGCTTGTTTAGCGTGCGGCCATACCGGACGGCCGCGGAGTGTATTGACTGGCATCAGCCGTGCCCGTCTATATTTAGCCGCAAACGGCCACTGGCTGAAAAAACCATGCAACGAATTGCCTTGGGCTTGCGCCGGTTTGTGGTGGAAAACCCACAGCCGTTTATTTTGACCATAGCGCATGGCGGAGACGAATCCCGCTGTCGCAAGGCGGATCGCCCGCTACCAACTCAGACCCAGCATAACCAGCACGCGCTGGTGGTCGCATGGCTGGAAAAGTTTTATGGAACGGCTCGCGGAGCCGCAGCGGACTCGCCGCTTCCGACCATTACTGCCGGGGCTGCCGGCGGCCATATTGCCGAGGTTCGGGCCTTTTTGATGAAATACTACGGATGCGGCTGCGGCCAGGGGCTGCACGAGCCGGCCCATACTATTACCACAAAAGATCGCTTTGGCTTGGTTATAGTGCGCGGGCTGCCGTACCGAATCGTTGATATTGGTTTGCGGATGCTCTCTCCTCGCGAACTCGCCCGCTGCCAGGGCTTCCCAGACGACTATATTTTAACTGGGAACAAAACGCAGCAGGTCGCACGGATCGGAAATTCAGTTTGTCCACCAGTGGCTGAAGTGTTGGTTCGAGCGAACTGCGCCAGCGTGGACGAAGTTAGGAGCGTCGCGTGAAGGAAAGAAAAATGAGTTGTAAGAAAAATGTGGTTCCAGTTGCCGCACCGCTGGCGGCGACGGTTCTGGCTTCCGGGGCACAGGTCCACGTCGAATATGAAAAGCGTTCAGGGATCACGATTGACCGGGCGAGCTTTGTCTGCGGGTGGCGTGCGGCCGTCCTTAATCTAGCTGTCACCGCGTGCGAAATGGCGGGGTTTACCGCGGATAAAAAACGGAAATTTATGCTTGAAGTTTTTGCCGAAATAAAGCGAGTGGCGGAGAAGGAGGGCCGCGCGTGATTAACAGCTTGCTGCCATACTACGGCGCGAAGAGGTCCATATCCCCGGACATAATCGCTGAGCTTGGCCCCCACCGCAGCTACTGGGAGCCGTTCTGCGGGAGCATGGCGGTCTTGCTCGCGAAGCCACGCTGCCAACAAGAGACCGTCTGCGACCTTAACGGCGATCTCATAAATTTAGCCCGCGTGCTGGCCGACGCCGTTTCGGGACCAGCGCTCTACAGGAAGCTCCGCCGGCTGCCAGCCTCTGAAGAAATTTTTAACTTGGCGTGCGAGCCCGTGCCGGACGACGTGGGGGATATGGGCAGAGCGGCTGCCTACTTCATTGAATCTTGGCTTGGCCGGAACGGCTTGACGGGATCCCGGTACAAAGGCAACTCGTTTTGCGTGCGTTACACCAACAATGGAGGCTCCACGGCGACGCGGTGGAACTCCGCGGTACGGTCCATACTAGAATTCCGGCGAAGGCTACGGGATGTGACGATATTGTGCCGGTCGGCATTTGAGGTGCTTCCGAACATCGCCGACGAGGACGGCACCGCGATTTACGCGGATCCGCCGTATCTTCAAAAATCCAAGTCCTACATCCATGATTTTTTCACCACCGACCACGGGGTTTTGGCCAAAGAATTGTGCCGGTTCAAACGTGCCCGTGTGGTCGTCAGCTATTACGACGACCCGCTGCTGGGGGATTATTATCCCGGCTGGACTGTTCGCAAGCTGACGCGGCATAAAAACATGAGCAATTCAGGCGGTGGCAACGGCGAGAAGGCCGCACCGGAAGTGCTTTTGCTAAACGGACCGAGCTACGCGGGTGGGCAACAACATTTTCTATCCGACGAGGTGATATGATTTTTCAACACACGTGGCATCAGGTGCTGTGGGGATACAAAACACGCACGACGCGGGTTGGACTTAAGAGGGTCCCAAGTGTTGGCCAGACCATTGCCGTGCAACCCGGGCGAGGGAAAAAGGCCGTCTGCCGGGTGCGAGTGGTGCTAGTTGAGTACGTGGCCCACGCGCGGGACTCGCTGGTGGACCGCAGATTCGAGGAGGGGTTCGCGTCCGCGGATGTGGCCGTCGAAACGTGGCGAGCTATGCACGGAGATTACAACGGACCAGGGTTGGTAATCTGGTTCACATTCTGTAGGAGAATGGAATGAAGTGGGTTATTTCGTTCAACACGGACACCGACACGCCGAAATTTTCAGGGTTCATCATGCTGCCGGTGCAATTGCCGAGTCTGGCCAATTCCCGGCTGCATTGGGCCGATAGGTCCCGCGCGGTGCGTCCCATACGCGAAGCTGGTTATCTAGCTGTTAAATCGCTTCTGGTCCGGCATACCATCTGTATTCCATCGTGCGTGATTACCATGACCAGGTTCGGACGGAAACTCGATGACGACAACCTCGCCACGGCTTGCAAGCCGCTGCGGGACGGGATCGCTGACGCACTAGGCATCAATGACCGGGACAAACGCATCAAGTGGCTGACGGCCCAACTCCCGAAAATGAAGGGCCATGGCGCTGGGTGCAGCATCGCCATTGAGTTTTTATCACCAAAAACGGAGGCCGCATGATGACTCCGCGACCCTACCAACTAGAAGCCATTGAGGCGCTCGATCTCGCGTTGCGAACACGCACCGACAATCCCTGCATCGAAATCCCGACGGGAGGCGGCAAGACGCCGCTCATGTCGTTTGTCATTAAAAAATACATGGAAAATTGCCACCACCTGCGGGTGCTGGTGCTGGCCCACGTCAAGGAATTGCTCGAACAGGGGGCTGCGGAACTAAAAAAAATTGACCCCACGGTGCCAATTGGAGTGTATTCCGCATCACTACGGTCAAAGTCCCACCACTACGCGGTCACTTTTGCCGGCATCCAATCCATCTGGCGCAAGGCACGTGAAGCCCAACCGTGGGACCTCATTTTTGTGGATGAAGCGCACCGCATTCCAGTCAGGGACGAAGGAATGTACCGGCACTTTCTAGGGGAGGCAAAATCGCGATGCGAACATCAACGTGTTGTGGGCTGGACGGCAACGCCGTTCCGGCTCTCCGGCGGCGCAATATGCGGCCCTGACAACGTGCTAAATTATCTGGCCTACCGAGCCAAAGTCGGTGATTTGATCGATCAGGGATATTTATGCCGCCTGACTGCACGGTGTGGTGCGGTCCCGATAGATCGCGAGAAGCTCCCGGTTAGCCGCGGAGAATTTACCACCGCCGGAGTGGAATCGGAAATTTCCCAGCATGTCACCGAAACAGTTGCCGACATTTTGTTACGTACTCAACTGCGGAAAAAGGTTCTCATTTTCTGCGTCAGTGTGCGACACTGCCAGTTAATTGCCGATGAAATTTCGCGTGTGGACGGGAGCAGATGCGAAATTGTCACCGGGCAGACACCTGTGCAACAACGCGACAGCGTAGTCAAACGGTTCCGCGGCGGAGAGATAAAATATCTGGCCAATATCAATGTTTTCAGCGAGGGGTTTAATGTCCCGGACGTGGACTGCATTGTGCTTTTGCGCCCCACCGCCAGCACCGCGATGTATTACCAACAAGTGGGACGCGGACTCCGGCTGGCATCCGGCAAAGAAAACTGCCTGATTCTGGATTTTGCCGGCAACATCCAGACACACGGACCGATAGACTTGATCGATATCTCGTCCACCGGAATAAAAAAAACAGTCACCGATCGCGACGCTCCGGCAAAAGTTTGCCCGTTTTGTTCTTCCATTCTTGCGGCTTCCTACCGGGAATGCCCGGACTGCGGCTACCAGTGGCCTCAAGAGCCGGTCGAACTTAAACATCAAACCAGTGCCGCTGATGAGGCAATTCTCTCCAGTGAAAATGAGTGCGTCGGAGAAGAAATAAACGAAATTTCTTTTACCACCTATTACAGCTTTAACGGCGAGTGCATTTTTGAGGTCTCCTACTGTGTGGGAGAAAAAACAATAGTAAGAGAAACATTGCTTTTTGACCGCGGCGGCGTGGCCTCCATGAAGGCGCGTGCCTGGTGGCGCGACAGGTTCGGCGAGCCGGTACCTCGCACAACCCAAGAAGCCACCCAACAAGCCATTGATATGGGAGAGGATAAATTTGAGAAAACACTTTTGAATTTTGCGGACCGGTTAAGTTACAAAAGAGACGGCAAGTACTGGAAGATGTTGGCTTATCACCGGCCAAAAATTTCCCAAGTTGCCGATGAAATTCCGATTTGAAGGACTGGAATTATGGATGATTTTTCCAAACTATTAACGGATTATGTGGCGCGTGGATGGTGGATTTTACCGATTGACCACCGCCGAAAAGCTCCGATATTGCCCGGCTGGACAAAATTGCGCATCACCCAAGAACAGTTGCCGCGATATTTTCCAGACGCCAAGCCAAGGAATATCGGGGTTCTACTGGGAATACCGTGCAATCAATCCGAGCTATCGATCATCGACATTGACATCGATCTGCCGGAGGTGCTCTGCGACGCGGACACTATTTTGCCGCCCACCGATTTTATTTTTGGTCGGCAATCAAAGCCGCGATCCCATCGTTTTTATTTGACCGCCAACCCGCAACCTTCCGAGCGACTCTCCATTTCAAAAAAAATAACCTTGGTGGAATATCGTGGGGCCGGCGGCCAAACGGTAATCCCAGGCAGTATTCACCCGTCCGGCGAGATTATTGAAGCGGAAGCGACCGGCACACCAGCCGTGATTGACGGAAACGAACTACTGGAGGCCGTCAGAAAATTAGCGCGTGCCCACGGCTGGGGTGGGGACGCCAGACAGGAACTTCCGCCCGTCAAGCCAGCGACCCCTGTGGAAATTACGGACAACGACCGGTGGCAACGATGCCAAGCTTATCTGTCGTGTCTGCCAGACTCCATCAGCGGGCAACGCGGCCACGACAAGCTGTTTCAAGCCGCGTGCGAATGTTTCCGCTTCGGCCTTAATTCGTCGGACACGCGCGGAATGCTCACATGGTTCAACGAAACCAAATGCCGGCCCAAATGGAGACTCAAAGAGATTGAACACAAAATCGTGGATGCCGCGGTGAAAGTCTCCGGGGAAGGCCAAATAGGATGCCGGATCCCGGCTATGGCGGCGCTTCCATCGTTTTCCGGTGTGCAGGAAAAAGCCAGAGTTGCATCCGCATCCCCAGAATTTCCAGAAGACCTTTTGTCACCGCCGGGCATCCTCGGTGATATTTGCAACTGGATGGTTTCCACATCGTTAAAGCCGCAGCCCGTACTGGCCCTGGCCAATACCCTCTCTTTTTTAGGTGCTATTTTTGGACGCAAGATACGGATGAGTGATGACACTCGAACCAATCTTTACACCGTCGGCCTGGCCCCATCGGGCAGTGGAAAAGAGCATTCCCGAAAGTGCTGCTATCGCATTACGGAAGCGTGCGGACTCACTGAACAGGTTATCGGGCCCGAGGAAATTTCATCCGCAACAGCCCTGGTGCGCATCTTGCAAAACCATCCCAGCACACTGCTGCTTTTCGACGAAGTTGGCCATCTTTTAGGAATCAGCGGTCACTGGAATGCTCAAAGCCACCTAAAAGAGATCCCGGTGACGTTAACCAAGCTCTTCAGCCGGGCCAATGGGACGTATGGAGGTAAACAATATGCGACCGCCGACGCGGTCCCGCTCTTTGAACCCAATTTGTGTCTGTACGGCACGACCGTCGCCAGCCGACTCTACGAAGGATTAACCAAGGGCCAGATCGAAGACGGCTTTGCGGCCCGTGTGTTATTTTTTAGTGTGCCAGAGGCTCAATGGGATGTCGCCGAACGAAAGAACGATCCTACAGACGTTCCGCAATCCATAGTGGACACTATCAGTCAATGGTGGTTCCGCAACGATCTGGAACGCACATCCGTGCTCAACGGCAAGCTCCGGCCGCACGTGGTGCCATGCTCGCCGGATGCCGAAGCCGCGCGTCTGGATTGGCGGGCGAAATGGCGACCTAAAAAACAAGAGGCTCGCCTGACCGGCTTTGACGCTCTCTGGGCACGTGCTGAAGAGCACGCCTGCAAGTGTGCCTTGATTTGTGCGGCTGGCACTAATTTTGAAGCGCCTATCATCACCGATCAGATCATGGACTGGGCGTGCCGTTTAAGCGATCACTGCTTGAAATCGTTTGAAATCAACGCGCAAGAAAATATCGTGGATTCTGAATATGGCCGGTGCAAAAAGAGAATTTATCATCAAATCAAACGATGTCCCGATGGAATATCGCGGCACAATTTGACTCGCGCCACGCAAGGGATTCCGTCGCGCTTACGTAAAGAAATTTTGGATGATTTAACTGAATCAGAAGTAATTTCCGTTGCTCAAATTGCAACCGACGGACGACCAAACCAGCAGTTCAGGGTGAATTTAGATTTGGTGCTGACATGACCACATGGTTTTCGGTACAGGCTGTTGCATCGCAACTGGGGGTGAACTACACTACCGTCATTCGCCTGATAAATTCAGGCGATCTTGCGGCCGTCGATTTATCAGTCCGCGGCAGCAAGAGAAGGTTAAAAATAGAAGAAAGCGCCCTGGACGATTTTTTGAATCGCCGAAGGATTGGAAAAAGATGCCCACCAACCCATCGCACAACCAAACGTCTCATGTGTCCAGATCACCTGCGGCTCGTTTAAGGACTTCCGTCATCTTCCGTCATAGAAACGTCAAATCGATTTTTATTAAAAAACGTCAATAAAAACGCATTAAAACGGCTTTTCGACTTATCACTAGGGGGTGTATATACCCTAAAATTAGAGGTACATAGCCTAGTGATAAGTCTAAAAGTAATTTTACTTAATAAATACAGTAGTTTTAATATCATAATTAACGACTGACGTATCTATGACGAAAGATGACGGAAGCGCAAGTAAAATTTATATTTTTTGTTTTACACTTATGTAAACTTTTATTTTCTCCGGCCTTCATAGACGCGATTTAAGGCGTTGCCGGCTCCAAACCGCATTCCAACCCCGAAATCCAACACGGATCAATCCTGGGCAGACCCAGCCCCAGGCATGACGAGCTAATACGGTGATCGGCTTAACGCTTTAACCCGATTTGACTTTTTTCCCAACATGCGAACAATTACCTAACATGAAAGTGAATCTGGTCGCAACCACCTACCCCAAAAACCATCCTCGCCGACGGGCCGCACTACTATCCGCAAAATCGTTCACATCCGATCAGATCGACACGATCTGCCAACAAGAACTCCTCTGGGCTACCAATTTTGCTAAAAAACATTGGGGCGAAGCGGGACAGGAGCACGCAGGTGCTGCTCTATTTTTTGCGGCTCGCTCGTACCGCGTTGGCAATGTCCCATGGTCCGCATGGAGAGCTATCAGCATCCGAAATTACGTGCGCCAACAACTCGGCCGATCACGCCAACCCACTATCGAACTCTCACCATCCATGGAAGAAAAAAAAACATCCACCTTGGCCGACTGGGAAAACGCCGTCCGACTTCTGCTCCACCTCTCCCAGAAATTTGAACAAAAAAAACGCTGGGTTTTTCTCCTCACCACCATCGGCCAATTACCCATCAAAACAACCGCCAAAATTTTAGATTTACCATTAACCTCGATACGGAGAATCGTTTACGATTTGCGACAATCCATACCACATGATTGATGCCGCAATGCTCTTCGGAGCTTCCCTTCATCGCGGCAATAACGAAGGGGCCGTATCGGTACGTATTTTCCGTTGCCAGAATAACTGGGCACTTCTATCATGGGCTATGGTGCAGATCGAACTGTCCGAGCCATCACTCTTCCATTTTACACCAGTCCTGACACGCCGTGGCGATTCCATGGTCATTTGTATCCGTTCCGCGGCTCGCAGAGCTTTCCGGCCCGCTTATGAAAAATGGTACTCCACTGGCCAACGAAAATTGCCGGACGAATTCAAATTGAATGATGAATTCATAGCGTGGTGGCTCGCGTCCTCATGGAGCAGCGGCAATCTCAACTTTCCAGGCCTTACAAAATCTCGTATCCAAAATCTTGTCAAAGGAACTCCATTGCAGACGTGGGGTAAAAATTGCGACACTTTTATCGCCGTGCAAAACAAAGACGCGGCTTCCCGCTGGCTTTCTGATCGTATTCCCAGGCCAATTTGGGACTTAAATTACGTGGAGGATTAAAACCAATGATGCGTCTGTCACCCAAGCGAAAGGCTCTCAAAAAACGCCATTTTATCAGGGAATTTGCACGTTGTGGAAACGTAACGCAAGCGGCCTTGGCAATAAAACTCGCCCCGCAAGTTGCCTACGTATGGAGGAAAAAAGACAAAAAATTTGCGGCTGAATGGGAGGATGCGTTAAACCAAGCCGCGGACTTGATGGAAAAAGAGGCGCGGCGGCGTGCTGTAGACGGGGTAGAGGAGCCGGTTTATCAAGGTGGCGTAAAAGTCGGTGCCATCCAAAAATACAGCGATACGCTGCTCATTTTTCTGCTCAAAGGTGCGCGTCCTGAAAAGTTTCGGGACCGTTCCGATATCAGCTTTTCCGGCGAGCCGCCGTTGGCGATTGGTTTTGATTTTTCAATACACACTCCCTCCGATCAGCCGCAGATTGTAGAGACACCACCACCACAATTGAACGAGAGCAACAATGGCGAAAAATGAATCCATGTTGTGGCGTCCAATTGCCGGCGGCCAGGCGGATTTTGCGTCCGATATAACCCACCGATATGTTTTTCTGGAAGGTGGCTGGTCCAGCGGTAAAACATGGATCGGGGCGAGAAAATTATTGTGCCTGCATCTGCTCAACGCATTTGATAAAAAAGGGAATCCCACTGGGTGCCCGTCGGCCATTATTGCACCTACCTACCAGGCCGCAAAAGATTATTGCATCCCGGCACTTCAGGAGGCTATGGATCAGGCCCACTGGAATTATGAGTTTCGTGAAGCCGGGTCATTGGATCGTGGTCGGTTTGGTGCGCCGGGCATCATCGTTCAAACCTTGAGCCGTCCCCGCAAGCCCAGCGTAATTCTGGTGCGGACCGCAGATGTACCAGAACACATCACGGGTTGGGAGGTTGGTGCGGCATGGGGGGATGAGCCGTCCCGCTGGCCGGAGTCGGTGGATCCTAAATACGACCCATTTACCCAGTTGCTCGGCCGCGTGCGTCATCCAAGCGCCAGACTGCACCAACTGCTTTTCACCTACACCAATGAAGGAACGCGAACGCGGATTTACCGAGAGGCTCACAATCCATCCTCGGCAGTGGCCGTTTATCGTGCCCGAACCGCGGACAATAAAGTTGTTGCGGAATTCGCCGGGGCAATGCTGAAAAAACTTACGCCCGAACTGGCGGACCAGTATTTGAACGGATCGGCTATAGACGTGGCCGGCCGTCGCGTTTACCCCTATTTTGATGCCGAAAAACATGTGGACACCGCCGTTTGTTTCGATCCGCATCGTCCCCTTGCAATGATGTGGGATTTTAACAGCAATCCTGGTATGCACATGCTGCTGGGACAATGGAATCAAGACGCAGACGTGTTTTCCATTTTTCACGAGTTTTTTGAGCCACGCCTCGACTTGCGGCGCATATTGACGGACCTGTTCCCACGTTGGCTGCAAGATAATGCGGTAACGGAAGTGCATTGTTTCGGGGATGCCAGCGGACGCAATAGACTCACGGGACACAACGAGTCAAACTGGGATTACGTGAAGCAGGGATTGGACCTGCTGGGCGTGAATTACAGAATTCGCGTGCCGGCTGCCAACCCGTTTATTGAAGAGCGAGTGAATGCGTTCAACGCGGCGATGTTGGACCTGTCGGGCAATGTCCACTGCAAATTGCACCCGCGATGTCAGCGGTTGATTTGCGATTTAGAAACAATGACGCGAGGCCAGGATGGCGCATTGGACAAATCCGACGCCTCGTTGAGCCATGCGTCGGATGCGGTCGGTTACGCGGTGTGGTATCTGCGGCCTATCCGAAAACCTCAACTTTCGGTAGGGCAAATAAATGTCTGACCAGCCAAACAATCCCAACAATCAATTGGTTGATCCCAATTTTATCGCGCCCATCACCACCCCGCCGGATGCGACAACGCAAACGCTGACATCGGACCAGACTGGCAAGCAGGTTTTCGCGGATCCGCGAAACATGCCGCTGACCGGAGCATTGCCGGCGATCATTTATCCGGAACGGACTAGACAGGACGGCAATTACACCATCGATGTTGTGGCCACTTCGGCACGCATTCCAGGGGTGCCCGATGCGTGGCCGGCGACGTATGCTTATTACCGCATCATGCTGGCCAATGCTACGGTGCGATTGGCACGTGCGGTCGCGAACGCTCCGATCCTCACAAGCAAATGGTCGTATGAAGCCACCAAAGACGCACCAGACGGTGCGAAAGATTTCATTCAAGCACAGATGAGTCAGCATCGGCGATCAATTTTGCAGCACATGCTTTTGGGCGTTGATTTCGGATGGATTGGCTTTGAAAAGGTGTTTGAAACTCTCGACAATCAGATATGTTTGAAAAAGCTCAAGCCACTGCTGCATGAAGTCACTGAAATTTTAGTGGATCAGGACAGTGGTGAATGGACCGGCATTATCAATCGCACGGTCGCGATGCCACGCCAGAAGTGTTTCCTTTTCACTTACGATCAAGAGGCTGGCAATTTGTATGGGCGCGGCAAGTGCGAAAATCTGCGGTTTTTGCTTCCGATCTGGAAAGACGCACAAGATGGAGCCGCCCGTTACGACCGCAAAATTGCCGGCGTGTTCCCCCTGGTTCATTTTCCGCCGGGCGTGTCAAAAAATAAAGCGGGCGAACAAAAGGACAACTACGAATTAGCAGTTTCGGTGCTCGCAAATATCTCCAGCGGTAAAGGTATTGCGGTGCCCAACGAGTTTGCGACTCCCAGCGATGACCGGCAGGCTTCGTCGCCGGAAAAGCGTCGGTGGATCATCGAGCTTTTGGAAGATAAAGGAAGCCGCCAGCCTGGGTTTATCGAGCGGTTGCGATACCTGGATTCACTAATCATGCGTGCGTATCTGGTCCCGGAGCGTGCGGCAACTGAAGGCCAGTCGGGTACAAAAGCTGAGGCGGAAACGCACGCCAGTTTGGTCATTCAAATGGCCCAGCTTTTGCACGATCAGATTACGGACGAAGTGAACCGCCAGGTCGTCGATCAACTGATGCTGCTGAACTATGGGGCTGATTCAGTCGGCACAGTTACCATTTCCGCGATGCCCGTGGTCAACGAAACTCGTGATTTTGTGCGACAGGTGTTGCAGGCTGTGCTCACTCAAGGTGCATCGGCTGCGGAAATAATGCTCTCCACGGTCAATCTGGATGCCCTGCTGGACATGGCCGAGCTACCCAAAATTGGTCAAACCATCGACCAGGCTGCGATTCTCAATCAGGTGGAATCTAATGCCGCGTCTCGCGTCATTGCCGGCGTTCCACAATCACTGTCCAGCTCAACGACCGCCGGCATTGAGACCGACACGCTACCCACCCCATCCGCGGACGATTCGCATCAAAGTGTGGAAACATTGGAGCAGCCGGCTGTGTCTGCTGGGTCTGAAACCATGTGATGAAAGATCGACCGCATTTTCGTGAAGTGCTTCGACAAGATTCGGATCGCGAACGCATTGTCACGCGGGCGATGCCGTCAATATCCGCCGATCTGTCTGTGTTCCGCGGGCGTGCCATGCGCAGCGCTCGCAATAAAACCCCGCTCACTGCCAGCCAATTGCAGCCGCAAATTGCCCATCAATTAGCCGTTACCATGGTCACAGCGCATCTGCGAGGCCGTTGGCGAGTCTTACGCGACATTGCGGGCCGCACATTGCGTCTGGGACTAAACGCCGACGCCTCAGAGTTTTTGAAAAATCGGATTGGACTCTCCTCCGCCGACTTTGCAAAAATTCAAGACAGTTACAGCCGAACGGCTGCGACGTTCAGCAGGGCATGGAGTCAGAAGGTAGTCAATGAAATCAACAAATCAATTTTTGAAAGTACCGCACGTGGCGAGCACGTGCAAGATGCTATGAAACGGCTGCACCAGGCGTTTATTACCACTGGAGTGTCTGCGGCGAACCCGTGGGTACTGGAAACCATCGTGCGTACCCAGACGCAGATCGCCTATTCCGCCGGACGCGAGAATGGCTTACGCGATCCGTCTATTCAGGAGATTTTGTGGGGTTTTGAGTATGTAACGGTCGGCGATGATCGCGTGCGTCCGACTCACGCGGCTATGGACGGCGTGCGCCGCGGTAAAGCGGATTCCATCTGGAATCAGTGGACACCTCCGTGTGGATGGAATTGCCGTTGTAGTAAATTGCCCATTTTGAAACACGAAAAGAGCCTAACCAACGAGACTGCAATTCCAACACAAACAAAAGGCCCGGACGGTAAGACCGTCAGCGTGGTGCCAGACGCGGGCTTTGGGAAAAATTGGGGTAATGTGCATCGAGAACTTTCCGCACCGCCGCTCTTTGGCGAGCCAACCAAACTTATCACAGAGGCAATCCTCAAAAATGAATCGCAGCAAATATGGGAGAAGTCTTTGGATTCGCCCACCAAAGACGCCATTAAAAGATGGAGTCTATTTGGACACAAGAAGATTCGGCAGGCGGACTGGGAGAATTCTCAAGTCGGTGAAGCTGCCGTTGACCTTCGCCTCATTCAAAACGCCATAAAACACGCTCCCCGTTTTTCCGGTTTAATTTTTCGCGGAATACATGATCTGCCGGCAGAACAAATATCGCATCTTCAGGTCGGCGATACCGTCGTGGCACGTGCCCTCACTTCGGCAACGCGGTCCGTGGAAAACGCGGAGTATTTTTCCAACTTCAATAAAGAGACCGCTCCAGGCACGGCCAACGTCCTTTTTGAGATGGAATCGCATGGATCGGTTTCCATCGAAAATCTGAGCGATGTCACTGTTGAACGAGAAATGCTGGTCGAGAAGGGAACCGCGTTCCAAGTAGAGTCCATCGAACATAAATTGGTTGCTCAAAGGGACGTGGTGGTGGTAAAATTAAAACAGGTGGACCATGCTGAAAAGATATCCTCCATTTTATCCCTTAGCCGCTGACGATCCGGTAATTATGGCGTCACTTCCGGCGGCGAAAGCCAAGCTCCATGGAATGCTCGCCCGACGTGAACCGATCACTGAAACTGCGAAATGGTTACTTCTGCGGTCGGGTCGTGTTGATGTCAATTATCCCGTCATTTCTGACGCGCCGCGAAAACGCTGAATCTTCATAACCACACAATTGGCCAATTAACTGGCATGACGAATGCCACGCTCCGCTATTGTTTTGGCTCCGAATCGGAAAAGTTCCAATCCCTGGATTCGCCGCGCCGCTATCGCAAGGATGTTATTCGGGCCGGCAAGTTCTTCGTGCCTCACGCAAATGTGTGGCTTAACGTGGACGAAGCCAGAATGGATCGGTGGGTAGCGGCTTTTGGACGGATGAAACAAGCTGGCGTACCGGTCAAGTTTACGGTGGATCACAAACGTGACGCGGAAGCGGTGCGCGGGGAAGTGGTGAACTTGTTCCGTCATGGGGACGTTCTGAAATTTGATGTGGAAGTGCAAGACGCGGGGGCGGAAACAGCCATCCTCCGCAACCGGGATGTTTCCCTGGAACTCGAACCCAACGTGGTCGATGGTCGTGGCAATCAGTACACCGAAGCTGTCACTGCGATTAGTCTGGTGTCCGATGCCGTGGTGCCCGGCCAATCGCCATTTCAACGAATTGCCGCCAGTCGCGAAAACGGGGATTCAACCCTTTTGTTGCTCGGTGTGATTAAGGAACAGGAATTGACTAAACGGAGATCAAAAATGACCCCAGAACATTTGACTCGAATGCAGAGCGCGATGGACCTCAAACCGGAAACGACCGAAGAGGACACTTTGTCGGAGGCCGTAAAGCGTCTGGAAAAAGCCAAGGAAGACGCGGCCGACGCTAAAAAGGACGCGGAAGAGACGAAGAAGGAGTTGAGTCGCGTCCGTGAACAAGTGGTTTTGTTGTCCAAGTCTGGAATTCCGTCGGTTGATCCGGATGCCTTGGAAGCGTTTGCGGAAGCTCGCCAGGCGGAAATTGACGGCCTGGTGCGTGACCATCGCATTACGCCGGCGGTGGCGAAGAAGCTCAGTGCCAGCTTGATCGGCGAAGCTGGGCAACGCAAGGCGTTGTGCCTATCGACCAAAGCCAGCGTTGCCGCGGGATTTTCCACTCCGTTGGCCAAAGCGGTCATCGAATCACTGAAGGACAACGATCCGGCCCTTCTGGAAAAGATGGGCGGCGAAAAGTCTGGGTTGCAGCACAGTGTAGCCCTTGGTCGTAACGTGGATGCACCGGCTCACGATCCCAAAGTAACCGAAGAAATGAAGAGCATGGCGTATCCCGGAAAAAAATAAGAACAAAAATACCCTGACACGAATCGCTAACACGGAGAAATAAAAATGGCTGGTACGAACAGTTACGGGATGCCCGGAATCAAATTGCCCGCGGCGGTAAATTTCTACGAAATCCTCTGGTCGGATGCGGGCAAAGTCACGCTTCCGACTGGCGTAATTATCGACGGTACGAAGTCGCGTGACATTGGGAACGCGCCCGACACCAGCGTGTTGCGTGGTGGAATGCCCTTGGGAAAAGTTACTGCGACCGGCAAATTCGCTAACTCGTTTATCGACGCCACGACTGTCGCGGCCGCCAGCGGGACGACCAGCATTACGATTTCAGTGGCTGGTGCGGCTGAAGTTGTCCGCAGAATTGGATCATCGGGCACCCTTACGATTACGGGTGCGCCGACTACCGGCGGCACTGTGGCCCAGGCGACGTTGACGTATTCGGCGGTCAACACCAGCACCGGCGTCATTACTGTTACAGCCACCACGGCGGCATTTGAAGCCGGATCGTTCATTGGCGATACCGATGGCTCGCAAAATCCGGCCATTCTCATCGGCGGCGGCGATGGCATCCAGGTGACGGATGAGTGGGGCAATTCCCAGGACGCTCCGTTGGCCAATGCGATCATCGGAGGCTTGATCCAGGCGGCGCAAATCATCGGCTATCCAGGGACTGGGACCTCGCGGTCCAAGTGGCTGAAATCCCAGCTTCGCAGCTTTGGTTATGCCTATTGTTTCAACGACGATTTTTGATTGATTGGGTTTCAAGGCAATATTTAGGTTGGATTTTACGGAGTACGTATTGTGGCCAAGACACTTTCACAAATTATCGGGTGGGAAAATCTCACTGGTGTAATTCAGGACCCGAAAGGCGGAATTCCCGCCGATATTTTGCCGCCAGAATTTGCCACGCCGTCGCGTCAGGTGATGGGCAATGCGGTAACGTACTACAAAGTCGCCGGCAACCGGCAAACCGCGCGTCTGGCCCAGTACGGCTCGCCCAGCCAACGGCGCACGCTGACGGGCGTTACCGAAGCGACTGCGATCATGCTTCACACGGCGGAACACATTGTCCACAAGCCCGACACGCTGGAAATGCTGCGGGATTTTGACAATCCCATGCGGCAGAAAATGGGCGAGCAATTAGTGGCGCAGCAGACGGCACAATTCGCCCGCTTGTACTCGAACTTGCGGCTCGCGACCGTCTATCAAGCCCTGGCCAGCGGAAACCTCTGGTTCGATAACAATGGCAACCTTCTGCCGTCGGCGACTGGTGCCGCAGTAACGGTCAACTATGGTGTGCCCACCGGCAACACCGCACAGTTGAACGTATTTGGTACCGGCAATCTGCTGACTGCGGGCTGGGAAACCGCGAGTACCAACATTGCTACGCAAATCAAAAAGGTCAAGCAGGCTGCCGTCCAGTTGAGCGGCTACCCGTTAAAACATGCGTTTTACGGGGTCAACGTGCTCGGATACCTTTCGAGCAACACCACCTTGCAGACGTTGATCCGTGGAAATCCCGGCTTCAGCCAGCAATTCTTGCAGCAGGAAATTCCCGACGGATTCCTTGGGCTTGACTGGCACCCGGTCGAAAATGCGTTTTATGCGGACCAGAACGGCAATATCCAGACCTTCTTCGGCCCGGACACCGTGGTGTTCACGCCTGAGCCGGATCCGGAATGGTGGGAGTTTGTGGAGGGCAGTTATCCGGTCCCGACGGACATCATGGTCAAGCCGGATATGGAATCGGCCCTGCAAACTTTCTCGAACGCTTTCGGCAAGTTCTCCTACGGCGTGATTACGGTCGATCCGCCTGGCGTCAAACAGGTGGCTGGAGACAACTTCCTGCCGCTGCTGAAAGTTGCACGGGCTATTTTCCAAGCCAACGTGAACTTCTAAGGAAGTGCTCGCACTCTCTTCCTTGCTCGTTGGTCCGGGTCGATGCTGGGTGACTGGCTCCCCGGACCAATGTTTTTGGAGAATCATGCGATGGCTTACCAGCAAACCCAATACTGCCAGCAAAGTGACATTGAAAACGTTTTTGGCGTGCAGAATGTCGCGATCTGGAGCAATCTCGAAGGGTCGGCAAGCAACACGATAGCCAACCCGACGCAAGTCGCCTCCGCGATCAATTATGCGAGCAACTACGTCGAAATGATGATGGCCAACAGTATTTATGCGATCCCGCTTCAAGGGACGCAGGGCGCATTGCCGCCGGTGCTGATCGACATCATCGCCAAGATTGCGGGCTTCTGGTTGTATTCGTCGCGCGGGCTCTTGGAAAAAGAGGAAAAAGTAAAGCGAATCGAAGCAATTATGGACCGGGCCGAATGCAAGCTGGACGCAATCATCAATGGAAAGATCAGCATCCCGCTGGTCCAAAGCGACGTGAACGTCAATTCTCCAATTCTGGTCGGTGATAAGCCTGGATATTTATGGCGCGGAGGATTGCCCGGTGGCTGGTAAGGCTATTTTCAAAATTAGCGGACTGGAACATCTGGAAGGGCAGATTCGGTCCGGGCTGAGCAAAAACGGATCGCCAAGCAATCCGGTGCGCCGTGCTTTTCGGCAATGGGCGTTTCAATATCTGGTTTTCACCAGGCGAAGATTCAACACGTTTAGTCGGGGCGGTGGTGATTGGCGTCCGCTGGCCCCCAGCACAATCAAAGAACGCCGAAAAGGCCGCGGCACTGGAATGCCGGCGATTCTGCGTAACACGGGTGTGCTGTTTAACGCATTGGAATTGAATGCCACGGGAAACATCGTCCGCTATGTGCAAAACGGTGTACAGGTGGGGATTGGTGGCCCGGCCGTGCATCCAGGCGGCAGGTTGACCATCGGCCAGATTGCTGCGCTGCATAACGACGGTGGGCAAAAATTTCTACATCCACCACAACGGAAAATTCTGGCCGATCCCGACGCTTCCACAACCGCAGCCATGGTGACGACGATGAAAGACGCTGTTTTGCGCATGACCAAGGGGTAACACGTGATCAGCGATCCGTTCACGCAAATTTACAACGCATTATTTTCCGCACTCGCAAGCGATCCATTCCTTCGGACGTTTGTTCAGCCGGCCAATCGGGTGTCGTGGGTTACGGAGAACCCGGAGCCGGCAAAAACAGAGGTCAGCCAGGCCGATCTGCCGGAGATTCAGCTTTTGCCGGATGTGTTGGACATTGACTGGGAAACCACGGTCTGGATCCGGGCGATTTACGATTTCACGGCGCAGATAACAACCGGCGATCTGCGGGTTCAAAAAGTGCTTTTTCCCGTCCAGTGGGGAATTGTGCGTGCGATTTCGCAGGCCGGCGATAGCTTGGGCCTTCCATTCGTCCAGAAGGTCCGCACCAAGATGGCCACCAACCAGTTGAATGACCCCACCGTCCAACGCGGTGTGGAGGGCTGGGTCAGCATGGTCAAAATCAGCGTGGAAGCACGTTTGCGCTACACCGACTTGAACAACAACACTCAACCTCTTCCCTGAATGAAAACGGGGCTGTGACAACATTTGAGCCTTTGGGGATTTAAGGAGGAAATTTAGGAGATCACTATGTCCACCAGTGGCCAAACGTATTATTCGGGAAAGTCGGGCAAGGCTACTTATATTCCCTCCACCGGCCTCGTGGCTAATCCCACGGTGGCACCAACGCTGGCAAGCTCTGCGGGCGGCACGATGGCCGCGACCACGTATTATGTCGTCTACACTTACACCGACGCGCAGGGCCAGACCGTGGCGTCTCCTGAGGCCAGCTTGGCTGTCGCTGCTGACTATTTGTTGACGGTGACTAGCCCGGCGGCAAGCACGAATGCCACCGGCTACAACGTTTATGTGGGCACTGCGACGGGTCAGGAAACGCTGCAAAACTCGTCGCCGATTGCGTTGGGCACGAACTGGACCGAACCTACCAGCGGTCTGATTGCCGGCACTGCGCTTCCGACGATCAATTCGACCGCGGTCCCGGTGCAATTGCCGGTGAAGCAGTGGAATGCCACGCACACCGCGACCGGGCTGGACTCCACCAACACCAAATCCGCCGGATATCAAAATATCACGGGCGGCATCCAAAAACTCGACGGAAGTTGCGATCTTTTGTGGGACGGTTCCGCAACCAATGACACTCCACCGAACATTCAGGCCGGCTCTTACGTCAATTTGCAGCTTTATCCTGTGGCCACGCTAACCAATCCTATTTCCGTGCCGTCCGCGTTCATTGAGAGCGCTAATTACAAGTGGGAGTCGGAGCAACTCGTGACTGTAACGATCCAGTTCAAGTCCGATGGTGCGTTTACGATGCCCAACGGAACTTGATATTGATTTTTAGCAAGGAGATAAAATGCCGGATGCACACATTGCGACCAAGGCCTCGTTTGATTTTGACGGCCAGACTTATACCATGTCGCCGATCACAATTTCAGACCTAAAAGAGTTGGAATACTATCTGCGTGGGCTGCCGCTGCAAATCATCCAGCCGCAACTGGCTTTCATGGACCCGGAGACACGCAAATACGTTCTCGATCGCGCGTATGAAGACGTTCAGAAAAGCCCGATACGTATTGCCAATGACGAATTCAATGCCGCGATCCAGACTCCAGACGGAGCGTTGCATCTGTTTTATTTAGCGTTGCGGCACGCGCATCCCCATATCAGTAAAAATGTATGTGGCGAAATGCTGCAATCATCGCAGCGGGAAGTCATCACCCAGAAGCTGCTGGAAGTGTCTGGCCTGGGGGACGGTGAAAAAAAAAGGCTCGACCCGGCGACGATGGCATAGTGGAGTTTGAGAAAATATACCGTGAATTGCTGGAAGGCACGGAATACAAATTGAGGCCCGGCGATATTGACGCGATGACCATGAACCAGTTGCGATTGTACTTTAAGCCACAGACTTACACGTACACCCAAATCGTGGACATCATCAAACGGAAGCGAATGGAAACCGCTAATGGAAAATGAAGCCGTCATTCAGTTGTCTGTCGTGGACAAGGCCAGCGAAAACCTTAAAAAGGTCGGCGAGAATGTCAAAGAGTTCGCTGAAAAGTTCAAAGATATTAAGCTGGGTTTTGGCGAGGGGATGAGCAAGTCGATGGAGGCCATGCGGTCGTCTTTTGAACGCATGGGTGGTGGCATCGACAAGCTCAAAGAGGGACTTTCCGGCTTAAAAGACGTGGGGCGCGAGGCGTTTAAGGTTATCGCGGTCGGGGCGGCCGCGGCCGCGTTTAGTTTGCACGAAGCGATGCGCGAGCAGTACAGTTCGGTGGGATTGCAGGCATCGGTTGCCGCGACCGGCGGATCCATGAAACAATTTCGTCCCGTCATCCAGGCGATTGCCGGGGTCAGCACCGAATCCACCCCAGAAATCGAACAAAATACAGCGTACCTGGCCGGCATGGGCTACAACGCGGTGCAATCCGAAAAAATGCAAAAAATGGCCATTGGCCTAAGCGCGATGTCCAATGGAACACTCAATCAGGTCACAGCGTTGCGTGGATTGATCGCGGCGCAGAACAATGATCCGCGTATGTTGATGTCGATGCTTCCGGAATTGCACAAGTATCAGGAAATCGCCCGCATGGGCCGCAACAATCCGGAAATGAACCAATTCTTGTTAAATAAAATAACAGGACTCGCGCAAACGGGGATGGGTGTCGCGGTGAAGCAACGCGACACGTTGAGCGGGCAGATGGCTGTGATGCGGAACCGATTGGAGGATGTGGGCGCGTCGTTTGGCAAGCTGTTGCTGCCGCAAGTGACCAAAATAACGCATGTCATCACGCATCTGGCGGAGGCAATGGAGCATATTTCGGGGCCGACGAAGAATCTTGTGGTGCGGATCGCTGAATTCGTCGGGATTGGGGCCGCAATGGCCTTTGTGATCCCCAAAATAGTGTCCGGATTG